>Ga0335075_10000210_pt1 | contig 112876 bp, 116 predicted proteins | sample Lox_Sample_24_FD_206723 | JGI IMG/M metagenome (GOLD analysis project Ga0335075, IMG submission 206723) | Soil microbial communities from Loxahatchee National Wildlife Refuge, Florida, United States - Lox_Sample_2.4 | ecosystem: Environmental > Terrestrial > Soil > Wetlands | place: USA... | reverse complement strand
CTTCAGATTACGCGAGCGCAAAAAGGCGGGAATCAAACTGCCGGCGGCCAAAACCGCGGCCAAGGTGGGTCAAAATTAAACCGGCGATCTGACGGGTAGGTGGGTCAATTTTCAGCCGGCGTTTACAGCTGGCGATATGCGCGTGGATGGCCGCCAATCTGCCGAGCGCCGTGGGACCGTGCTGGCTCTAATTCACCGGACACAAGGGTTCGCTTCAGGTTACAGCTGCAATACACCGTTGTTTGTACGGGGTGCATAAGATGACGTTGCTAAGGTTGATAGCCGGTATGGCGATGTCGATTTTCATTATTGGCTCGACCGCCCGCGCGGCGGTGCCCGCGAGAATTCCAGTTACGCTTTATGTATTCTTTTGCCCACAACACGCCATTCCAGCGAATTTGGAAGTCAGGACTGGCTTTGGGCAAGACGCGCAGCGGTACGCGGTCACCAAGTCGCCCCAAGCTATAGAACTAAGAGTCCCAGTCGGGGTGAGCGATATTCGCGTTGTAGGCGGCAGCTGCTTCGGCACAATGCGAATTCTGGCCTTGGATCACGCCGGGCAATCGGCTTCGATGGCGCTCGGAAGATCCTTACTGCTTGGCGACAATGAATTTGCGATTGGCGGGACGTTTCCAACCGCAGTCCAATCAATTGCATTTCGCTGTACAGACGAATCGGAAACGTTCGAAGCACAGCTCCAACGACACTATTATTTTCTCTCGACGCTGCCACGTTGCAGTGGTGAGCTCATCGTGCGACTAACCGACGGGGTTCACAAATCCCGTATAGCCGTAGAGCCCGGAGCAGCGAAATATCTGGTCCGGAATATTACGCTTTCGGATTTGGCCAAAGGGTTGCTGCCCGACACCGGTACATCGCAGTAAGTTGCTTTGCGGGCCCGGCTCCTTCCGCGGTCTGCCGGAGGAGCCTGTGCACGAAGTTAACGCAGGTCCCAATGGTGAGTTTAGCACTAGGGTCTTTGAGATCGTGCTGGATACGATGCCATGGTGAGGGTACTGCTGTTCACGCTCATCGCCCTTGGTATTGTATCCACGCCGGCAAAGGTTGGAATCGCTAATGCGGCTGCCGACTACCTGCGCCCGGTGATGAAGTCCGTCGGCGGATCCGCGCGAATAGACTATGCTGGCGTATGCTCGGGACAAAATAAGCTACTTTTCCCCACAGTGGATGCTCAGCCGGCATCGCAGGGCGCCACAGGGATAACGGCGGTTCGACAGATTTTTCGCAACGATCCGCAGGCCACGACCATAGTGCAAGACAAGTCCGGAATGGTTAGGATTACAATAGGAAATGTTTCAACCTCAGGCTTGCGAACAAGGATTCCAGTCCTGACGTTCGATTCCGCCTCACAGTATAACCCCCTATCAGCAGCTGACGCGATCACGATTGCGCTGGGAACTTATGCGGCCCGGCATGGACTGCAATTCGGCATGGCTTCGTTTGTTATCGACCATCTTGTGGGCCCACCTGTTGAAGGGGCGCCGCATCTTCCGCCGCGGATGCAGAATGTCACCGTGGATGACGCGCTGGGCTCCCTAGCGCGAACGTTCAAAGGCATTGTGCTGTACGGCTCATGCAGGCAGCCTGACGGTAAGGAGCTGTTTCGCATCGACTATATCCGTGGCTCTTGACGACGTTGCCCCGTTCAACCCGTCGGCTTCGAGGAGCGAACCGACGGTAGAACCTACGTTCGTTGGGCTCACACGGTTGATAGCCGGTACGGCGATCTCGATTATAATTATTGGCTCGACCGGCCGCGCGGCGGCGTCCTCGAGAATTCCAGTGACGCTTTGTGTGCGCTACGCGGGCGAAGCTCTTTTCCACAATTCGACGATGGTATTCATGCTGTCGACGGCAAGATCGCAACTCGCAAGCAACGCGCGGGCGGCGCTGCTCTGATCGTTTGCGAGCGCATGCGCGACGGCGCTGTACGCATCGCGTAATCCCGGCGCGTTGGCGATCGAAGCCGCGGCGAAGGCATCAGCGAGCGGTGCGAGCGCGGGGAACGCCGGAATGCCGGGGTCTTGGTAAAGACCCGAGAGCGCCGTGTTCGCAAGGCCAAGGCGCTGCGTCGCCGCCATGATGCCGAGCGCGAGATCCGAGGGAATGTCGTGCGTGCTCTCCGGTTCGCTCAGCATCCGTTCGAGCGACTCCTGCGCTGCGGTGCGTGCAGTCCAAATCTTCGTGCGCAGTGCGCCCATCTGCTTGAGGTCGCGTTTGCCCGGATCGGCCAAACCCGCCAGCAGCAGACGCGCGTATGCGATGCCGTACTCGATCAGCGTGCGCAGGTGCGTCTTCGTCTGCGGGGATTCCCACGTCGGCCAGATGAGGTAGGAGATCATCGCGAGCGCACCGCCGATGAGCGTCGCCAGCAACCGGTTTTCGACTGCCGCGGCCTCTGGAGTACCGAGCAGCGAGAGGATGAAGACGACGTAGGCCGTCACCGCCAGGCTGAAGAGGCCGTAGTTCAGCTGAAACGCTGCGTAGCTGATCGCAGCAAAGAACATTGCTAGGCCCAAATACACGTGCGGCGTATCCGGCACGGCGAGGACGAGCGCGGTCGCCGCCGCCGCGCCGAGGATCGTGCCGGCGATTCGCGCGATGCCGCGCGATAGGGTCGAGGTAAAGTCGGGACGCAAGACGAGTGCCGCGGTCAACGTGACCCAGTATCCGCGCGCAAGAGGAAGCGCATCGGCAAGCACGCCGGCGGCAACGAGAACGACCGCCATGCGAACCGCGTGCCGTCCGTAGGTCGAATCCAGCCGCAAGTGGTCGCGAATCGTACCGAGTTCCTGCGCGATACTCGGAAAGCGTTTCGGATACGAGAAACCGTGCGGAATCGAAACACCGGTGAGCGGAACGGTTGCGCTTCCCCAGGCGGCGCGCAGCTGCCCGTACAGTGCGCGTAGGGTGGGATCGCTCGCGTCCTCGTCGATGTTCGCGCGCAGTGCATCATCCGCCGGCGCGCGCGCCGCGTCGAGTGCGTCCGCGATCTCGCGCAGCACGGCGACGATCGTCGAACGCGAGCGAAGGTACTCCTCGCTGCCGCTGGTCGCGAGCAGCGCCATGCTCGCGCGGATGCGATCGGCTTCGTTCAACAGACTTTGGAACGCCGCTACGGCGGCCGGGCGTCCGAACGGCCGCGGATCGGCAAGGATCTTGCGCACCGCCATCAGGGTTGCGAACGATGGAAGGCCGGCGCGCTCGCCGGTCGCTTCGGCGTACTCGGCGAGTTCGCGAAACGCGGCGGCGAGCGCGTGCCGTTCGTAGGGATAGCGCTGGATCGGCCAGAGCACGACGAGCAAGAACGTTTGCCACAGGCCGGCGCCAAACATCACCAGCGCGCAGCCCGCCATCACCGGCGCCGGTTGCGGATAATGTTCGAAGATGATCAGCGCGATGATCGCGTTGACGCCGATCGCGGTCGGAGCGGGACCGAGCGACGCGATCAACCCGTAGCCGAAACCCCACACCGCCAGCGCCAGCACGCCGAGTTCGGCCGAGTGCCCGCACAGCGATCCGACGACAGCGGAAAATGCCATTGCGAGCGCCATGTTGATCGTGTTCGCAGCGCGCGAACGATAGATGCCCTGCAGCGAGGCAAAGCCGGTGCTCAGCGCGCCCATCGCCGCCGACACCGCGTAGATCGGCACGCCGCTCGCGTAGCCGGCGAGGATCGCGATGCTTACGCCGATCGCGCAGCGCACTGCGAAGATTGGATCGACGGCATTGCGGTCGATCCGAAACGCGCTGGCAACGACGCGTTCGACGGCCCTCTTCAGGCGAGGTACCTAACCGCCGAGGGAGACCGGCGCGTGACCGAAGAGCGGCGGAATGAAGTGACCTGCGGCGTACGAGATCACGAAGACGAGAACGCCGAAGGCAACGATCTCGAGGCCCTTGCTCACCGGATTGCGGTCGGTGTTGCGCGCCGCGTAGAAGCCGACGGCGAAGAGCCCGAGCACGGCGAGCACGAGCGCGAGCAGCGTCGAACCAAGCATCGTGAGCGGAACGAAATAGGCGACGATCGGGATCAGCGAGCCCACGGCAAACGAGGCACCCATCGCGAACGGCCCGCGCAGGCTCGTCTCCTCGGCCACGCGCGGATCGATCCCGAACTCGTCCCGCATCATCTCGTACAAGTAAATGTCGGGATGGGTGGTGAGGCGCGCCACGATCATCTGCGCCTCCTCCGCCGAGAAGCCTTTCATCTTATAATAGGCAACCTGTTCGGCGAACTCGCCCTGCGGATCGGCGGCCATCTCGGCCTTTTCCATCGCGATCGTGGCCTGCACCACTTCGCGCTCGGATTTGCCGCCCAAGTATTCGCCTACCGCCATCGAGAGCGCGCCGGCCAGCATCGCCAGGAATCCGCTGATGAAGACCGCGGAGCGCGCGCCTTCCGCCACGCCGACGCCGGTGATGATGCCGAGCGTCGTCAGGATGCCGTCTTGTGCGCCGAAGACGATCTCGCGCACGCTGCGAGAGGCTTCCAACGTGCGCCGCTGCGGCGTATCGGGGATGCGCGGCTTGACCGTCTTCCAGCCCGGAAGATCGACCAATACCTCGGTGATCTTCGGCTCGTACGGCGATCCTTCGGGAACCATGACCCATGCTTCCGAAGGCGGATGGCGAATCGCCTGCTTTATGCGCGACTTCGGAACGCCTAACTTCGAACGCGTGGGTCAGTCGACGATCATTCTCGATTGCACCGAGCGCAATGCTTTGGTTCGGCAGCGTCTGTGGTCGCTTGCACGCGAGATACGTGCATGGCCGCACGTGCTGGAAGCGGTGATCGGCGACGGGAATCTCTCCCTCGTCTTCGACCGTCACGCCGTGGCGTATGACGCGCTGCGCAGCGCCCTCGAAACCGCATGGTCACGCGGCGGCGGTGAGCGGATCGCGGGACGGACGATCGAAATCGCCGTGAGCTACGGCGGCGAATGCGGCCCGGATCTTGCCGCGGTCGCGCAGGCCTGCGGTTTGCGTGAAGACGACGTCATCGCACTGCACGCGCGCGGCGAATACGTCGTCGCGTTCGTCGGCTTCCTTCCCGGGTTCGCCTACCTCGACGGACTCGATCCGCGTTTGCAGCTTCCGCGCCGCGCGCAGCCGCGTACGCGCGTGCCCGCCGGATCGGTCGCGATCGCCGGCGCGCAGAGCGGCATCTATCCGGTCGATTCGCCCGGCGGTTGGCACCTGATCGGTCACACCGCGCACGTTTTGTTCGACCCGATGCGCGAGCCGCCCGCATTGCTCGAGCCGGGCGATCGCGTACGCTTCGTGCCCGCATGAGCGCGCGCGCGATCGTCGTCGAACGCGCCGGCCTGCAGAGCCTGATCGTCGATCGCGGCCGCTTCGGATTGCGCCATTTCGGCGTCGGTTGGTGCGGTGCGATGGACCTGCGCGCGCTCGCCGATGCCAATGCGCTCGCCGGAAATCCGCCGAACGCGGCCGCGATCGAGATCGTGCTCGGCGATTTCGCGCTTTCGTTCGAAGCGGCGGCCCGTTTCGCGCTGGCCGGCGCCGACTGTGACGCGCAGCTCGACGGCGAGGGCATCGCGACCTACCACCTGCATACGGCGCAGGCGGGTTCACGCCTCGTGCTGCACCGGCCGCGCGCGTGGATGCGCACCGTGCTGGCGCTCGACGGCGGCATCCGTGTCGCGCCGGTGCTCGGTTCGCGCACCACCGACCTGCTCGCACACATGGGCGGGATCGGCGGCCGTGCGCTGCGCGCCGGCGATCGCCTGATACTCGGCGAACCTGCGATCGCGCCGACCGGCGTCGTGCGGAAGCAGCCGCCGTGCGACTTCGTTTTTCGCGTGCTGCGGCAGGCGCTCGCCGAGCGTCTCTGGGATCGCGAATGGACCGTCGGCCACGAAAGCAATCGTATGGGCTACCGGCTGCGCGGAGATGCGCAACCGCACGATTTAGGCTCGACGCGCTCGCGCGCCGTTTTCCCCGGCTTCATTCAACTACCGCCCTCCGGCGAACCGATCGTGCTCATGAGCGACGCGCAGACCACCGGCGGATATCCGTTGGCCGGCGTGGTAATCGAAGAGGACCTATGGAAACTCGCGCAGGCTCCGATCGGGGCGCGGATCCGATTCATATCGACCTCAATGCCGACCTAGGCGAAGGTTGCGGTGACGACGAGGCGCTGCTCGCGCTCGTCACTTCCGCCAATATCGCGTGCGGCGCACACGCAGGCGATCGCACCACGATGGACGCGACCGTGAGCGGCGCAATCGCGCACGGCGTCACGATCGGCGCTCATCCGTCCTATCCCGATCGCGCCAACTTCGGGCGAACCGTCATGGCGCGCACGCCCGAGGAGATCAGCCGCGACGTCACCGGCCAAATACGCGAACTGGATGCGATCGTGCGCGCGCACGGTGCACGATTGCGGCACGTCAAAGCGCATGGCGCGCTGTACAACGTCGCGGCGCGCGATCGCGAGGTCGCCGATGCGATCTCACGCGCGGTGCGCGCGCTCGACCCGCAGCTTGCCGTTGTCGGGTTGGCCGGGGGCGCGCAGATCGAGAGCGCGCGCGCACATGGGCTGCGGGCGATTCCCGAAGTCTTTGCCGACCGCGGCTATCAGCCCGACGGGACGTTGATTCCGCGCGGACAGCCCGGCGCGCTGATCGAGGACGTCGGTGCGGCGGTCGCACAAGCGCTGGCGTTGGCACGCAGCGGCGCCGGGGAGACGATTTGCCTGCATGGAGACGGCCCGCACGCCCTCGAGTTTGCGCGCGCGATTCGCGCCGCGCTCGAAGGTGCGGGCATTGCCGTTTGCCGTGCGTAAGCCTCGACCGCCGCGACCGCTCGAACTCTCCGAGCGTAACGAGCGGCTCCTCTTTGCACTCGGACTCTGCGCCCTCGTCATCCTCGGCGGTTTCATCGCCTATAAAATTCTCGCCTTTTTATCGAGCGTCCCGATCTTCACGTTCGTGTCGATCAGCGCGCTCTTTTTCGCATTCCTCATTCACCCGGTGATCGCTTGGCTAAACCGGCGCATGCCGCCCGCCGCTTCGATTCTGGTCGTCTATGCCGCGATCGTTCTGCTTCTGGCGTTCATCGTTTACATTATCTCGCCGGTCATCGCCTCCGACGCGCAATCTGCGGCGGCGAACGCTCCCAAACTCGTTGCCGCCGGTCAGCGCATCCTCACCGATGCGAAGGATCCGTTGACCACGCGGCTGCCCGGCCCTATCCGCGACTACTTGCACGACATCCCGTTGGAAATCGAACAAGGCCTGAGCGGCTATGCTGCCTCTCTCGCGCAGCACACGCTGCCGTTGCTCTTTTCGCTCGTCTCGCTGTTGGCGATGTTCATCATCGTTCCGGCGACGGCCGCGTACATGACCGTCGAGGCTACCGCGATACGACGCGGCTTCCTCGCCGTGCTGCCGGCGTCTGCACGGCTGCGCGCGGCTCGGATCATCGTGGACCTCGACAACGTCGTCGGCGGCTTCATTCGCGGGCAGATTCTCGTCGCCATCACCGTCGGACTGCTGATGACGCTGCTCCTGCTCGGATTGCGCGTCCCTTACGCGGTATTGATCGGGGTCTTTGCCGGGACCGTGGACGTGATTCCGTACGTCGGCGCAATCGCCGGCTGGCTGCCGGCGTTTCTGATCGCGTACCTCACGAACGGCCTGACGAATGCGCTCGCCGTGACGCTCGGGATCGTCATCATCAACCAACTCGAGGGGAACGTCATCGCGCCCAACGTCGTCAGCCGTACCGTCGCGCTAACGCCGCTGGGCGTGCTGCTGGCGCTGCTCCTGGTCGGCGAGATCCTCGGTCCTGTTGGGCTTTTCATCGCGATTCCGGCCGCCGGCGTGCTGCGCGTGCTCATCATCAATTTCACCGGGATGCCCCGTCACGCGGAACGTGCTGCACCGCGCACGCGGTTCGGCCTGCCGCGACTCCTGCAACGGCTGATCGTTCACCACGATTAACGCAACTACGTCGCGACGAAGTTGAGCGGACGCTCGCGGTGCAGCACGAGCCAGCTTGCGTGCTCCGCCAATGCTTCCTTGCCGAGGTCGCCGACGGTCTTGTCGTAGGCGTCCTTCGGTGAGGTCGAGTCCATTCCGGCGATGCGGCGCTGCGCGTAATCGAAAACGAAGAGCATGTGATGATAACGTCGCGCGTTCTCTTGAAAACCGCGTTGCTGAACGTAAAAGCGCAAGAGAAGTGCGGCGAGCGCCGCAACCGCGACCGGGACGCTGGTGAGTGACGGCGTCCACGGGCCGGGATACTTCATCAGGAGTGCGACCGCCGCCGGGATCGAAAAGGCGAGCGCGAGAAACGTGAGCATACGCCCGAGCACGATGTAGCGGCGCGCGAGCTGCTGTTGGCGATGGGTCGCGTTCGCGTAATACGTGCGCTGGTCGTCGATCCAGCCCGAAACCGCGGCGGGGTTCTTTTCCAGATGCGAGTCATGGACGTAGAGCAGGTATATCGTACGCAGCGCCATGCGGATCCATGAGAGTTCGTCTTGCTGCATGCGCAGATACTCCGACTCGACCCGCAAATGGAGGCCGGCGGCGCGCCATGCCTGCTGCACGCGCAGCGCTTCCGCGAGCGCCCGGTAATCTTGGTAGCGGTTCTCGAAATCGAACCGGCGCGCGACCACGAAGCAGGCGAAGGCCAGGGCAAGAACGCCGAGCTTGATCTCGAGTCCTCGCGGGCCTTCGTTGACCAGCTGCGCGGCGCCGGCCAGAAATGCGAGGATGTACAGCCCTTGGACGATGCGCAGGTGCCAGATTTGCAGCCGGTTGGCGGCGCCGTCGATCCGCTTCATCAAGTCGGCGAGCGAGGTGGTGCGCGCATCGCCCGGCGTTGCGCTCAGATCGCGATCGAAATCGTTGTATCGATCGAGCGCGGCGAGAAAATCGTGTTCGCAGGTTTTGTCCCCGTCGAATCGATCGGGACAGCGCGGCTCGAGCGTGAACGCGCCGCGCGGTGCGGGCTGTCCTTCACGCGGTGTGACGATCTGATAGGCGGGCCCGACGTCGGGGACGTAGGTGCCGAGGATCGCGTGCCGCGAGGGGATGCCCGACTTGCGCATCGTGACGACCTCGGCGATCGTTTCGTCCGAACCCTCGACGCCGTCCCAAAACAGGACGACGATGTCGCCGTAGTAAGCCAGGTGGACGGGCAGTTCCGCTCCGACGGTCTCGACCCGTTCGCATTGCGCGAGCACCGCTCGAAACCGCGCGACTTCTTGCTGATTGAACGTGGCCTCGTAGCGTTCGCGCGCCATCGGCAGCGCAGCGATCACCGGAATGCCGCGCGCCAACGCCTCTTCGGCAGCCAGGATTTCGGCGCCGGGCCGCAGCCCGCAGAGCAGGGTCAGGGGCGTCCAGCGATATTGCCGCGCAAGCTGGTCGATGAGTTCGCCGAACCGCTCGCGCAGCGAGGCATCCGCGCCGGCAGCGATATCGCGATGACCGGTTACGGCAACGATCAACGGGATCGCGACTGCCATGTGGCAATCGTTCTTTTTGGGGGATACGCGACCTTCCGCCGAACTACCGTCCGATGATCGCCGCGCTAGCCGGGAGGCGGATCGACGCGCCCAACGCGCCCGAGCCGCATTTTCCGCCTGCCAACATTGCTGCCGTCGAACGCGCGATCCGCGCGCGTCTCGAGCGGGACGGAGTCCGCGTCTTGGTCTGCGCCGCGGCCTGCGGAGCCGATCTCCTCGCGCTCGCCGCCGCCGAGGAGCTGCGCATCGCGCGGCACATCGTGCTGCCGTATGCGATCGAACGCTTTCGCGCGGGCTCGGTGACGGATCGTCGCGGCGCATATCCGTGGGGCGAGCGCTACGATCGCTTCATCGCGCAGGCGCAGTCGCAGCATGCGCTGACGCTCCTCGGCCTCGATCCGAACGATCCCTCCGTCTACGAGAAAACGAATTTCGGAATTCTCGATACAGCCGCGGCAATCGCCGCCGGGATGCACGAGGCGGCCGAAGCGATCGTCGTGTGGGATGAAGAGCTGCGAACCGGGCACGATCTCACCGAACACTTTGCGAACGCTGCCCACGCCCGAAACATGCCGGTCGTTTCGATCTCGATTCTGCGTCCCTAAGGAACGAAATCGGCGTCGGGTTCGACCGCGGGAAAGGTGATATCGTGCAAATCTTCCGCGACGTGCTCGGTATGCGTGGTGAAGAGCGCGTGCGAAACCGCGACGGCGTCGATGTGAACGACGGTCCAGATGTCACGCGGACCGACCGGCGCAAAGTCATACGTCACTCGGGCGGTGACGCCGTTGTAGGGCCACGCGTAGGCCAGGCGCACGACGTCGTAGGTCGTCGTATCGACCCATAGCTCGCGCAGCGGATAGCTCTCCGGATCGCGCAGTGCGCGCAGCTGAAGGTCGTAGCATTCGCGCCCGTTCACGGTGACGATTCCGGCGAGGACGATCGCGTACGCGCGATCGACTGCGGATACGACCGCGATCGTCGCGAACGGATCCGGCGCGAGGTTCGGCGCAGCCGGCGGTGCGCTTGCGCCCGGAACGGGCGTGCGCCGGTAGAAACCCAGAGGCGCGCCGGCGGGACCGGCGATGTATTGGCCGCGTACCAAGACCGTCGATGGGCGGCCGTCGGCCGCGACGGTTTGCGCAAAGCTTCGACCGTCGGCCAGACGGACGATGAATTGCACGGTCGTCCCGGCGGAGCAGCGTTGTGCGAGCAGCGTCGCCGCACACGGTAGTGTGAACGACTCGTACGGCGGCACCGCACGCGCGTTCCACACCGCTTGGGCGCGCGTGAATATCGCTTCCGGGCTGGGTGCGTTCGCCGCGACGGCATGATACAGTGGGAGGGCCATGGAGCTGCCGTTATATCACGTGGACGTTTTCACGTCCGAGCGTTTTTGTGGGAACCCGCTCGCCGTCGTGCTCGATGCCGACGAACTCGACGCCGAGTTGATGCAGCGGATCGCGCGCGAGATGAACCTGTCAGAGACGACCTTCGTGATCCGGCCCGGCGATCAACGCGCAACCCAGCGCGTTCGGATTTTTACGCCCGGCCACGAGTTGCCGTTTGCGGGCCATCCGACGCTGGGCACCGCCTTCGTGCTGCAGCAGGCCGGGCGCGCGGGCAACGACCTGACCTTCGAGATGGAAGCCGGGCTCATTCCCGTGCGGCGCGAGGGCGAGATGTGGTGGATGACGCCGCCTCCCGCCGAAGCGATCAGCGCGGCGTTCGATCGCGCGGCCGTTGCGCAGGCGCTGGGATTGCCGGTTTCCACCGTCATGATGCCGCCGCAAGTGTTCGGCGGGCGCGGCGTCGGGTTCTTGTGCGTGCTGCTCGATACCGAGCAAAACGTCGACTGGGTGATGCTCGATCGGCACGACTTGGTCGCGGCAACCAACGAGGGCGTTGGCGAAGGCGACGTATTGATCTTCAGCTACCAAGGCGGCAAAGCGTATTCGCGCATGTTCGCCGCACTGGCGCACCACGTCGGCGAGGATCCCGCCACGGGCTCCTCGATTGCGCCGCTGTGCGCAGCCCTCGGATGGTGGCGCTTGCTCGATCAAAGCCGAACCTCGCTCGAGGTAGAGCAAGGCCGCGCGATGGGGCGTCCGAGCCGTCTGGCGGCGCGATTCACGGTCGAGGGAACATACGTGCAGCAGGTGAGCGTCGGCGGTTCGTGCGTCGCCGTCTACGAGAGCGCGCTGAAGCTCGACTAATCGTGCTCGCTCAATAAAACGACGTCGAAACTGCCCCACGGACCGAGCATCGTCAGCAGATCGTTCGCGTCACGCCGCGTCTCGCGCGCGACGAACGCGACCGGCCGAATGCCGAAAGTTGCGGCCGCACGCAGGGCGCGCGCATCTTCGGCGCGCCGAAGCTCGCCGCCAAAAACGATCGCGGCCTTCACGCGAACGGCCTGTTCGACCACATCGATCATCTTGCCGTCCGTCGGGCCCAACACGTTCACCTTGTCACGCATCAGCCGCGCGGACGCGGTGGAACAGATCCACTCGCCCTCTTCGGCCGAGCGAACGTGCAGCAGCGTGATTGCGCGTTTGAGGTTCTCGGCGCGCAGACGATCCATCAACGGCACGAAATTCGGAATATTGATCCGTGTCGTGAGAGAGAGATCGCGATTCACGTCGGCCATAGGTCCATCTTACACGCTTTACGCCGGGCTTCCCATCGGCACGCTCTTCCGGATCGTCGCGGCGAGTCGTTCGATGGCCGGGCGGCGCGGCACGAACGCGCGGTGAATGACGCGGATGGAGCGGGCCGAATGCGGTCCTTCCAACGTGCGGAAAGCAATCCGCGAAAAGCGCCCCTCGAAGTGCGCCCGTGCGAGCTCGGGCACAATCGTCATCCCGAGCCCCGCCTCGACCAAATTCAGCACCGTCTCGAGGCTCGTCGCGCTCAGGTCGCTGCGCAGACCACGCCCACGCGTCTGCCCGCACAGCGCCAGCGCCTGGTCCGAAAGACAGTGCCCGTCGGCCAGGAGGATCAACGCGCTCGGGTCGAGTTGCTCGACCCGCACCCGTTCGTGCGTCGCGAGCGGGTCCTCCAGCGGCAGCGCCAGGCTAAAAGGCTCCTCGAACAGCGCGATCTCCGAAAGGTTGCCGTCGCTGTGGTCGGTCGCAACCAGCGCCGCGTCCAGCCGTCCGGCGTCGATCGACTCGATGAGCCGATGGGTCATGTCCTCCACGACCACCAGCGGCGCAAAGGGAAGCTGCGCTTGCAGCGGCGTCAAAATCTCGGGAAGCAGATACGGCGCCAAGGTCGGGATGACGCCCAACCGGATCGGTCCGACCATGGGATCGGCCCGCACCTGCGCCAACTCTTCGATACGTCCGACCGCCTCCAGCACGACCCGGGCCTGGTCCAAGATCAGCTCACCCGCGGGGGTTACGCGAATCGTGCGGCCGTCGCGCTCGAACAGTTCGATTCCGAGCTCACCTTCGAGCTTGCGAATCTGGGCGCTCAGCGTCGGCTGGGCAACGCCGCAATCTTCCGCCGCGCGGCTGAAGCTGCGCCGGCGCTCGAGGGCGAGCGCGTACTGAAGATCCTTGACGTTCATAGAGGTACCAAATAAAAGGAACTGGCTCTATTGGCCCGGGCTTTGAACTTTCCTGGGGGCGTTTCGCAGCGGCGCAGGCGAAAACGGCGACGGCACATCAGCGCCGTCGCTCCTCTTTTCGGTACCCCTCACCCGTCGAGGCCTCTCTTCAGACCAGGCGCCGGTCGCCTTTGCGGCGCTGGCCCAAGCGACGCTCGACGGCGACGACGATCGTTACGATCCGCCGGTCACCGTTGCGACGATCGGACTTACGCCGGTCCTCGGTGGTGGGCACGTTCGACATGCCGCCCTTAATTGGACACCGGCCGCAAGCTTACTTTCTAGGGGCGCCACCGGCCCCAGCCGCCGCCCCATCCCCAGCCGAAACCGAGGCGAAGCGAGTACGGCGGGTAAGCGTAGAGCGGGCCGTAATACGGGTAAGCGTATCCGTAATAACTGCGGAAGGGCGTGTCGATTTCATCGGCGATAAACGTGCGGCCATCCGGACGGCCGGTAATTGTGACCGGGTATCCGGGCTGAAGCCGTATGCCGGTCGGATTGATGATGGTGCCCTGATGGAGCGTCACGTCATCGATATAGCCGTGGACGTCGCGAACGTACATCGTCGTGGCTCCGTTAAAACTCGAAATCGTTCCCTTGATCGTTTCGACTTTTGCGACAGCGTAACTTGGCATCGGTTGCGCGAGTGCGATTGCCGGAATGATTGCAAGACTGATGAATGCGGCCGCTGCGGCGGGGACGCGCAGGGCCCGGTTGACCCAGCTACTCATAACGCCACAACTATACCCGAGGAAGCTGAGAAATTGATTCAGCCGGCGTGGTTTCTCAGGAATCGCTCTGCCCGATGGCGTAGCTTGGCGGCGATGCGTGCATTGAAGAAAGCCCTGTTCGGCGCGTCGCTCACGACGCTGAGCCTCGCCGTCGCCGCGTGCGGCGGCGGCGCGACCCGTCATCATCGCGGCGGTTACGGCCAGGGGAGTCCGCAGGCAATTCCCGTCGCGACGGCCGCGCCAAAAACGGTCCAACCGAAAGTGCAGATTGCGGGGATCGTTGCGCCGTATCAAAATGTCTCGATCTCCAGTTCGCTCAGCGAACCAACCGACCGCGTCAACGTCCTGCAAGGGGATCACGTGTACCGCGGCGAGGTGCTCGCCGTCCTCGATACGACGGACCTGGTGGCGAACTACAACGCCGACTTGCGTAACGCCGAATCGGCCGACGCGCGCGCGGTCGAAACCAAGTATCAAGCGCAACTCAATCTCGGATCGGGAACGAATCAGGTCGAAGCGGCACAGGCGGCGATGCGCAATGCAAAGCTGGTGTACGATCAGGACAGCTCGCTCTACAAAAGCGGTTACGTGTCGCAATCGGAGCTCGAAGCGGCCCGCTCGAGCTACGTGCAGGATCTGAACACCTATAATACGGCGGTGCTCAACGCCAAAGTGAACGGCAACAACTTGCAAGGTCTTCAGGCCGCGACCGTAGCGTCGGCGATCGCCGACGCTCAATCCGCGCATGCGCAGGCCCAGCAAATCGAGGCGCAGATCGAACGGGCGACGATCGTTTCCCCCGTCAACGGAATCGTGGTAAACCGCAATCTGAATCCCGGTGAGTACCCTGGATCGCGTACGATCTTCACCTTGCAGCAGCTCGATCCGGTCTACGCCGAATTGAACGCGTCCTCGTCGAACGTCTTCGAAATCCCGCGCGGTGCGACCGCAGCCATCGCCGTTTCCGGCGTGCCGAATGCGTCGTATACCGGGCGCGTCAACGCGGTGCTCGGGCAGGTGCAGCCGGGCTCGACGAATTTCACCGTCGAAGTCATCGTGCCGAATCCCGGCGACCGGCTGCAGTCCGGTATGGCGGTTACCGGCACGATCGATCTCCCGCGCGTCAGCGGCGTCGGGATTCCGACCGCGGCGTTTCTCGACGACTCGCACACGACCATCATGACCGTCGCAGCCGACGGAACGGCTAAAGAGCAAAGCGTGGAAGAACTCGGCAGCGACGGCACCACCTCGATCGTCACCGGCATCAGCGACGGCACGCAAGTGATTTCCAACGGGCAACTCGGGATCACGAACGGCGAGCAAGTCGCGACCACCGACACGAGCCCATCGCCGGCCGCGAGCGCATCGCCCGGCTCCAGTGCGTCTCCCGGTGCCGGCGCATCTCCCGGGCATCATTGGTCCGGTCATAAGCGGCCGTAGGAATGCCCTAAATGTGGCTTACGCGGCTGTGCGTCCAGCGGCCCACGATCATCTTCGTCTTGCTCGCGCTGATCGCCGTCGTCGGGACGATCGGCGTGATGACGATCACGCAACAACAATTCCCGAACGTCGACTTTCCGGTCGTCGGCGTTCGCCTGAGCTATCCCGGCGGCTCCACGACCGAGATCCGTGACGCGATCGTGCGGCCGATCGAAGACGCCATCGCCGGTGCGCCCGATCTCGACTATATCAACACGACGATTCAGGAGGGACAGGCGTCGATCACGGCGACCTTCGACCTGAGCTCGAATCAAACCACCGATCTCGTGCAGGTCCAGCGCCGCGTCATGATTGCGCAATCGCAGCTTCCGAGCGATATGCCCGCGCCGACGATCGGCACGTTCGATCCGGCACAAGCAACAGTCGTGACGATCGGCGTAAGCTCCAGTGCGCTCACCCCGGGCCAGCTTTCGGCGATCGTGACCAACAACATCGTGCCCACGCTCGAACAAGTCGACGGCGTTTCGAACGTCAACGCAGGTGGAACGGTGACGCCGGCCTACGAGGTTCAAGTCAATCCGAACCTGCTCACGTCAGCGGGATACACGCTCAACGACATCGTCAGTTCGATCCAAGCGAACAACAATCGTGAGCCGGGCGGCATTGCGTATCTTCCCGGACACGAGACGACGATCGACGTGCGCGGGGACCTCACGACGCAGGCGTCGGTCGCGAATCTGCTGATCAGCGCGGCATCGCAGTATACGACGGCATTCGGCAACGCAACATACAGCGAGCCGGCCGTGCCCGGAGCACCGGGCGCACCCTCGACCCTTACGGCCGGCACGAGCCAGGCGGGTGCGACGAGCCCCTCGACCGGTTCGCAGAGCGTGACCACACCGTCGAATCCCGTGCCCGCGACGGCCTCGCCCGCGGCCGTCGGCACGCCGCAGGCGTCGTCGCCTTCCGCAACGGCAAGCCCGGTCAACCCCGCGCCCTCGCCGTATCCTCAATTACAGTTGGCATCTGCCGCGGGCGTGTCGAGTACTGCGGCTCCGGCCGCTCCAAGCGCCGGTGCCGGGGGCGGGTCGTATTCGGGTCCGTCGCTCTCGAATGTGAACCCGTGGACCTACGCGCCACGCCAGATGCGCATATCCGACGTCGCCGACGTCATCGATGGCTACGAGCCGCAACGCCAATACAGCTATGTGGGCACCGTGCCGACGATCTCGCTCGGCGTGCAAAAGGCGACCGGCGCGAGCGAGGTGGTGGCGGCGCGCAACGTAATCGCCGCATTGCCCGCAATCGAGAAGCAGTATCCGCAGATTCACTTCCAGGTGATCAACGATCAGGCCGCTTACACCGAGGATCAGATCTTCGGAGTGATGCGCACGCTTTCCGAAGCGATCGTGATTACCGCGATCGTGATGCTGTTCTTTCTGCGCTCGTGGCGTCACGCGATCGTCGTGATGGTGGCGATCCCCTCGTCGCTCGGTGTAACGCTCGCGCTGATGAAGGCGTTCAATTTCTCGATCGACACCGTCTCACTGCTCGCGATGACGCTCATCATCGGGATTTTGGTCGACGACTCGATCGTCGTGATCGAGAACGTCGAACGTCATCACGCAAATGGTGAGCAACCCAAGGAGGCCGCGATCAAGGGCCGCACGCAGATCGGCCCCGCGGCCATCGTGATCACGCTGGTCGACGTCGTGGTCTTTCTTCCGATCGCGTTTCTGCCCGGTACGGTCGGACGATTTCTTTCAGAGTTCGCCCTCGTGGTCGTCACCGCGACGCTGACCTCGCTCTTCATCTCTTTTACGGTAACCCCCGCGCTGGCGGGCAACTGGTCGTTGCTTTCGAAGTGGAAACCGCCGAAGCTGATCGACGGCTTCACTCGGCTCTTCGAACAGACGCGGCTTTGGTATGCACAGCGCGCGCTGCCCTGGGCATTACGGCGTCCGCGCCTGGTCGTGATCGGATCGTTTGGCGCGGTGATCGCGGCCCTCATGTTGCCCGTACTCGGTATCATCGGCTTCGAGTTCATGCCGCCGGTCGATCGCGGCGAGGTCTTCGTGCAGTTCACCTACCCGACCGGTACGCCGCTGACCAAGGTCAACGCGACGATCGCGGCGATGACCAAGGAGCTTGCGCGCATTCACGACGTGCAATCTGACACCGCGATCGCCGGCGGTACGCAGAGCGGCTTCGGGGGATCGATCAATCTCGGCAGCGTTGGCCAGGTTCACGTGTTTCTTCAAGACAATCACAAACTGAGCACGGCGCAGTGGGCACAGCGCTTCAGTGCGATGGCGCGCAAACTCGCACCCGGCGCGAAGATCCTTTCGGTTGCCGCGACCGGCTTCGGCGGCGGAAGTTCGCAGCAGATCGACTATCTGGTCACCTCGGCCGACGATGAGCCGGAGAAATATGCGCCGCAAGTTCTCGCGGCGCTGGAACAGACCCCCGGCGCAATCGACGTCAACAGCTCGTCGGAGAACCTCGCGCCGCAACTCGACATCGATTTCGATCGGGACAGCGCTCGGGCGCTCAACGTCAACATCGGCCAGGCCGCGGCGGCGATTCGCGCCGCGTTCGGCGGAACGTTGGCGACGCAGATTCAGACCTCGCACGGGATCAAATACGTGCAGGTGCTGTATCCGCGAAGCTTCCAGACCTCGATCGCGACGTTGCTCGCGCTGCCGCTGCGCGCCAATAATGGTTCGATCATTCGTCTGGCCGACATCGTCAAACTGGTCAACGATCCGTCCGAGCCGCTGATGACGCGGACGAATCGTGAGACGGTCGTGCACATCCAGGCGAATCTTTCTCCGAACGTCCCGCTCTCGACCGTGCAGAAGCGCTTCCAGCAGAAATTGGCGGCGCTACACTTGCCGCAGGGCGTGAGCGTCAAGCCGAACGTCGGCGGCAATCAGCAGAATCTCTCCGACACGGTGATCGGTATGGGCTCGGGGCTGATCCTTTCGGGCATTCTCGTCTATCTCTTGATGGTCGCACTCTATAACAGCTATCGTCTGCCCTTCATCATCATGTTCGCCGTTCCGGTGGCGACGGTTGGGGCATTGACCTCGCTGGCGATCACGCGGCAGGCGCTCAACCTCTACTCGCTGATCGGAACGGTGCTGCTGGTCGGCCTTGCCTCGAAGAACGGTATCCTGTTGGTCGACTTTGCGAACCACATGGTAGAGAGCGGCATGGACCGGGTCAACGCGATGATCGAAGCGGCGAAGGAACGCTTCCGGCCGATCGTCATGACGACGTGCGCGATGATCGCCGGTATGACGCCGATCGCACTTGCGCTCGATCCGGGCGGTGCGCAGCGTCAGGCGCTGGGTATCGTGGTCATCGGAGGTTTGATCAGCTCGCTCGTGCTCACGCTCGTGCTCGTTCCGGTCATTTTTATGTGGCTCGGACCCACTCCGGCGCCGAAGGAGGCGCAGGCAGTATGAAGTTCACGCGGCTCTTCGTCGAACGCCCGACGCTCGTCACCGTGTTCTTGTGCCTCGTGCTCATCGCCGGCACGCTCTCGGGCTTTCGTTTGGTCAAACAGCAGTTGCCGAATTACGATATTCCCTCGATCCAGGTGCTGCTGACCTATAACGGCGCCTCGACCACGGAGATGCGCGACGCCATCGTGCGGCCGCTCGAAGATGAGATCGCCGGCGCGCCGGATTTGAGCTACGTCGAAACCTCGATCGAGCCCGGCCAAGCCACGATCGTCGCCGTCTTCTCGCTCACCTCCGACGAAAATACGGACCTCGTGCAGGTGCAGGGGCGCGTGCAAAACTCGCTGCATCAACTGCCCTCCGATCTGCCCACACCGCAAATCTCCATTTACAACCCGTCGGAGGCAGTGGTCGTCTCGCTGGCGGCCTCCTCGTCGACGCTCTCGCTGGGCGCGCTCTCGGCGATCGTGACGAATGACATCGTCCCTACGCTCGAGCAAGTGCAAGGCATCTCGTACGTCCAGGAAAACGGCGACGTCACCGCTTCGATTCAGGTCAACGTCGATCCGCACAAGCTCCGATCGTCAGGGTTCACGCTCACCGACGTGATCAACGCGATCTCGAACAACAACGTGCGCGCACCGGGCGGCATCGTCTACGAACCGAATCGCGAAACAAATCTCGACATCCGCGGCGATATCCAAAACGTGCCGACCGTTGCCAACCTACTGCTCGGAAATACGACGACGGCGGCGACCGGTTCGAGCACGTCCTCGACCTATCCGTGGACGACGACGTCGCGTCTGTATCGCATCTCCGACGTTGCCAACGTGCAGGATGCCTACGAGACTCAGCGCGTCTACGCCTACACCAACGGTACGCCGACGATCGAACTCGACGTTCAGAAGGCTGCCGGCTCCAGCGAAGTGACCGCGTCGAATGCGGTGCTCGCCGAATTGCCCCGGCTCAAGCTGCAATATCCGCAGGTCAATTTCTCGGTGCTCAACGTGCAATCGACGTACACCGAAGAGTTGCTCTCGGGCGTGACGCGCACGCTGATCGAGGGCATCATCATCACCGCGATCGTGATGCTGTTCTTCCTGCGTTCGTGGCGCAAGGCGGTGGTCGTGATGATCGCCGTTCCGGCCTCCTTTCTGGTCACGCTGGCTGCGATGCAGGTGCTCGGCTTCACGCTCGACACCGTCTCCCTGCTGGGCATGACGCTGATGATCGGCATCCTCGTCGACGACTCGATCGTCGTGCTGGAAAACATCTCGCGACATCAAGAAGAAGGCGAGGTGCCGAAAGCGGCCGCAATCAACGGCATCTCGGAAATCGGTATCGCGACGATCGTGATCACGCTGGTCATCGTCGTCGTGTTTCTGCCGCTCTCGTTCTTGCCGGGTTCGGTCGGACTCTTCTTGCGTGAGTTCGGCCTAGTCGTGACGGTCGCCACGCTCACCTCGCTTTTCGTCTCGTTCGCGGTGACGCCGGCGCTCTCGGGCCGCTGGGCGCTCTTCTCGCATTGGCGTCCATGGCCGGTCATCGACCGCTTCACCGAATGGTTCGACGGCGTGCGCGTCTGGTACGCGCAGCGCGCGCTCAGCTGGGGACTCGAGCATCGCAGCCTGGTGGTGTGGGTTTCGTTCGGCAGCCTGGTTCTCGCGCTGCTCTTGATTCCGCTTGGCATCGTCGGATTCGAATATATGCCGCCGGTCGATCGGGGCGAGCTCTTCGTCAACATCAATTATCCGACCGGGACGCCGCTCGCAACCACAACCGCAGCGGTGCGCGAGGCGGAAAAGATCGTGATGAAGGTGCCGGATCTCCAATCCGAGACCTCGATTGCCGGTGCGTACGAAGGTTCGCTCAGCGGCTACATCAACAACGGCGCGATCGGTCAGATCCACGTTTTTCTGAAGAGCGGGCGGCGCCGTTCGACGCAGTATTGGTCGCAGACGCTCGCGAGCGAGATCGCAAACGCGCTCCCCGGTGCGCAAGTGACCGGGGTTCCGTCGACCGACCCATCGGGCGGCATCTCGCAGCCGATCGGCTACGTGGTCGCCAGCGCGACGATCGACCCGAGTGCGTGGTCGGATCGTGTCTTCGCCGCGCTCCAACAGACGCCGGGCGTCATCGACGCGACGACCTCCAACGCGCTCGAATCACCGCAGATCGAGGTCGAATTCAACCGCAACGCCGCGCGCGCGCTCGATGCCAGCATCGGTACGGCTTCGACCGCGGTCCGGGCTGCCTACGGCGGCTACACCGCGACCGAATTTACCGGACCCGACGGCCTCAAAGACGTGCAGGTCATCTACAAGCAAAGCGATCTCACCAACTTGAGCGGTATATCGTCGATTCCAATTCGCGCCAACAACGGTTCGATCATCACCGTGGGCGATATCGTCAACCTGCAGAATCAACCCGCTCCGCCGCTGGTCATCCGGATCGACCGGCGCAACGTCGTCCTCATCGGCGCGAACGTCGCGCCGGGTGCCGCCCTCTCCAACGTCCAGCGCGCCTTCGAAAGCCGTCTGCGAGCGTTGCACGTTCCCGCGACGATCACGGTGACGCCGGTGCAGGGTGGAAACCAGCAGCAGGTGCAGCAGACGGTGACCGAGATGGGCGTCTCGCTCTTGCTCTCGATTCTGCTGGTCTATCTGTTGATGGTCGCGCTCTACAATGGATACGTTACGCCGTTCATCGTGATGTTCACCGTTCCGGTGGCGGTGGTCGGCGCACTCGGGGCGCTCGCGATCACGCATCAAACGCTGAACCTCTTCTCGCTGATCGGCTCGATCATGCTGGTCGGTCTGGTAGCGAAGAACGGCATCCTGCTCGTCGACTTTGCCAACCAGCTGCGCGAGCGCGGCCTCTCGAAAATGGACGCGATCGTCGAGAGCGCGCATCACCGGTTCCGGCCGATCGTGATGACGACGTTCGCGATGATCGCGGGCATGCTGCCGCTGGCGCTCGCGCTCGATCCGGGATCGCAAGCGGAACGGCCGCTGGGCATCGTGGTGATCGGCGGGCTCTCGTCTTCGTTGGTGCTGACGCTGCTGCTGATTCCGATCATGTACCTGCGCTTCGCGCCGAAAGATCAGCCGCAACCCGAAGCACCCGAGCCGAAGACGACGCCGCAGCAGTCGTTACCGGTGTAAAAAGCTAGAACAGCGTCTCCTGCACGGGATCGTCGTCGAGGAGAACGTCGGGCCGATCGTTGCGCGCGTCGTTGAGGCGCATCGACACGTCGCGCGCCGTCATTTCATTTGCGCTATAAGGCTGCATGAAGATTCGTGCGCGTTCGGGGTCGAGATCGCCGGGTGCAAGCCACTCATCGAGCGCCTTGTCGCCGAGAATGACCGGCATGCGGTTGTGCACGGGCGCCACGAGTTCGTTCGGAGGGCATGTCACGATCGCGCACTCGGGCGGTCCGTTGATCGCGGGTTCCCAAATTCCCGCAAAAACGAAGACGCGCTCGTCGCGCATCGTGTAATAGACCGGCTTGCGTCCGCGCCATTCGTAGAATCCGTCGGCGAAGATAATGCAGCGCAATGGCGCAGGCTTGGAGACGACGGTCTCAGCGCGCGCGTTGATACGGCCGCCGATTCCCCACTCGAGCGGCTCGACGCGTTCCGTGCCGTCATTGCGGACGGCCAGCACGCCTTGCGTCGGGGCGATATTGAACCGCGGTAGGCGGTACTCACTAAATTCCTCGAAGCGATAGCGAGGGTAGGCGTCCCCGATGCGTTGCGGCTTCGTCAGGGTAAAACGTCCACACATCGATTCACCGGATTGGAGCGTAGATGAAGATTCACCTGGGAACCGTCGGACACTTCGGGCTCGCGGTCCGTGATGCGAAGAAGAGCGCGGATTGGTGGCGCACGCTCTTCGATTTGAGAACGATGTTCGAGGACGATGATTACGTCGGCCTGACCAACGATGACATCACGATCGTCTTATTCCAGGGAACCCCGCATCCGAAGACGATCGAGCACATGTCGTTTCATCTGCCGGATTTGAAAGCGCTCAATGCGGCGCTCGACTGGCTGAAGCAGCACCAGGTCGACGTTGAGGATCCGGGCGACGAGATCGGCCCCGAGGCGCCCGGATCCCGGAACATGGGTCTATGGTTTCGCGACCCCGACGGCTACCGGTGGGAGCTTTCCGTTCTCTCTCGGCGCTAGCGCAAGGTCGAGAACCATCCGGCCATCGACCTTGCCCGCTTCGAGATTGGCGAAGATCTCGTTGATGTCTTCGAGCGGCGCCACGTGGATTTCGGCGCGCACCTGACCGCGGGTAGCGAAGTCGATCGCTTCGGCAAGATCCTTGCGCGTGCCGACGATCGAGCCGCGGATCGTCAGGCCGCGAAGCACGACGTCGAAGATCGGTGTCGTGAAGCCCCCCGGCGGCAACCCGACGAGCGCGACCGTTCCTTTGCGACGACCTCGACGAGCAGCTCGCCGGGTCCAGGGACGGGGACCGGGCGCTCTTCGATCGCGAGCGGTTCGCCGAATGCGCGAACGACCGCGGCTTTCATCGTCTTTTTCATGTCGTGGTTCTGCCTTCCTAAGGGCGATGTTAGGGAAGCTCTGAAGAAGTCGCTGTACCGATCGCAAGGAGCATTTCCGGTGCGAATCGAGGCGCATCCGAGGGAGCATAGCAACGAGCTCTGTGACCGAGGATGCAACGAAGACCCGCACCGGAAAATGCCCTTGCCCGAAGGGCTATGGCCGCGATGGCGCATCTCCATCGTCGTCGGCTCGGTCACAGAACACCCTGGCTATGCTCCCTCGCCGACTCCTCGGATCTGCGGCCATCGGGGCCAGAACGATCGGTGCATGGACTTCTTCAGAGCTTCCTTAGGTCGGCCATGTGAACATTTGGGGAACGCGATCTTCTCAGAGCTTTACACTCGCTCGGTCTATCCTCGAAATCTAGGAGGATACATCGTGACCACTCAAGTCATTACGCCGAAACCGCTCTTTGATGAAGCACTCGAGTTCGTCAGAAAGCTCGGTGTACAGACGCGATACGACAACTTCATCGGCGGCAAATTCGTGCCGCCAGTCAAGGGCCGCTATTTCACCGACACCAGCCCGATCAACGGTCAGCCGTTGGCGGATTTTGCGCGTTCGAGTCCCGAAGATATCGAACTTGCCCTGGACGCCGCACATCGGGCGAAAAGCGCGTGGGGGAAGGTTTCACCGGCGGAGCGCGCCGCGGTCCTGAACGCGATTGCCGATCGCATCGATAAAAATCTCCAAGTACTCGCCCGCGTCGAGACGATGGACAACGGCAAACCGATTCGCGAGACGCTGGCAGCGGACGTACCGCTCGCAGCCGATCACTTCCGCTATTTCGCCGCCTGCCTACGCGCCGAAGAGGGCGCGCTCACGCAGCTCGACGACCAGACGGTCGCGTATCATTTCCGCGAACCGCTCGGCGTGGTCGGACAGATCATTCCGTGGAACTTCCCGCTGCTGATGGCCGCGTGGAAACTCTGCCCCGCGCTCGCCGCCGGAAACTGCGTCGTGCTCAAGCCCGCATCGGAAACGCCGTTCAGCGTGATGGTGCTGATGAGTTTGATCGCCGACGTGCTTCCGCCGGGCGTCGTCAACGTCGTGAACGGCAAGGGTTCCGAAGTGGGTCAGGCGCTCGCGGCCAACCCGCGCATCGCCAAAGTCGCCTTTACCGGCGAAACCACGACCGGCCGGCTGATCATGCAGTACGCATCGGAAAACATCATTCCGATGACGCTCGAACTCGGCGGCAAATCACCCAACATCTTCCTGGCCGACGTGATGGATGCCGATGACGCATTCCTGGACAAGGCGCTCGAAGGCTTCGCGCTCTTTGCCTTCAACAAGGGCGAAGTCTGCACGTGCCCGTCCCGCGCGCTGATCCAAGAATCGATCTTCGAGAAATTCATGGAGCGCGCCGTCAAGCGGGTCGGGAAGATCAAAGTCGGCAATCCGCTCAATCCCGAAACGATGATGGGCGCGCAAAACTCGAAAGACCAACTCGAGAAGATCCTGCGCTACATCGGCATCGGCAAAGAAGAAGGCGCCAAGTGCGTCACCGGCGGCGGACGCGCCGAAGTTTCCGAAGACATCAAGAACGGGTACTATGTCAAGCCGACCGTCTTCGTCGGCAACAACAAGATGCGCATCTTCCAGGAAGAGATCTTCGGACCGGTACTCTCGGTCACGACCTTCAAGACCGTGGACGAAGCGATCGCAATCGGTAACGACACGCTTTACGGCTTGGGTGCCGGCGTCTGGAGCCGCAACGGCACGAACGCCTATCGCGTCGGACGCGAAATCCAAGCGGGCCGCGTGTGGACCAATTGCTACCATCTCTATCCGGCCGGTGCGGCCTTCGGTGGATACAAGCAATCGGGCTTTGGCCGGGAGACGTATAAATCGGATCTCGAGGCCTATCAGCAAACCAAAAATCTGTTAGTCAGCTACAGCGACAAGGCCCTGGGCTTCTTCTAAACGCCGAAATGGCCGAACGGGTCGTGTTCACGCCTGCAGCCGTCGCTCTCGTACGGCGACTGCAGGCGTGCCATGGCCCGTTGATTTTCCATCAATCGGGCGGCTGCTGCGAAGGCAGCGCGCCGATGTGCTATCGGGCGGGCGAGTTTCGCGTGGGCGCGAATGACGTCTTACTCGGTACGATCGAGGGGACGCCGTTCTACATCGGCGCCGAGCAGCTCAAGCAGTGGGGTGACCACATGCAGTTCATCATTGATGCCGTACCCTCGCACAGCGACAGCTTCTCGCTGGAGACGCGCGACGATATGCGTTTTACCACCGGAGCGCGCTCGTTCTGATGCGGGCGATGGTGCTCGAGAAGCCGGCGGCAATCGAAACCAATCCGCTGACGCTCAAAGATATTCCTCAGCCGGTTCCGGCCGAGGACGAGTTGCTCGTGCGCATTCGCACCTGCGGCGTCTGCCGCACCGACTTACACGTGACCGAGGGTGAATTGCCGCCGAAGCATCCGGCGATCGTTCCCGGACACGAGATCGTCGGCATCGTTGAACGCGCGGGCGCCGCGTGTACGCGCTTCAAACCCGGCGATCGCGTCGGCATCGCTTGGCTACGCGACACCGACGGCACCTGTAAATTCTGCCGGCGCGCACACGAAAATCTCTGCCCCAACGCTCGTTTTACCGGCTGGGATCACGACGGCGGCTACGCCGAGTTTGCCACGATTCGCGAAGCGTACGCGTACACTATTCCGGCCGCGATCGACGACGAGCATGCCGCGCCGCTGCTCTGCGCCGGGATCATCGGCTTCCGCGCGATCAAACGCGCTGCGATCGAACCGGGCATGACCGTCGGCCTGTACGGTTTCGGCGGATCGGCGCATCTCGCGCTGCAAGTGCTCAAGCATTGGAAGTGCCGCATCTTCGTGATGAGCCGGGGCGGCGTGCACCGCGATCTCGCCGGCGAGCTCGGCGCGGATTGGATCGGCGAGGCGGAGGACACCCCGCCCACGCGCCTGGACGCGGCAATCATGTTCGCGCCGGCCGGCAACCTGGTGCCGCCCGCCATGCGCGCGCTCGATCGTGGCGGAGTGCTCGCGGTCGCGGGCATCTATCTCACCGACATTCCCGCGCTGAACTACGAGCGCGAACTCTTCTACGAGCGCGAACTACGCAGCGTCACGGCCAACACGCGCGCCGACGGTGAAGAGTTTCTCCGCATAGCCGGCGAGATTCCGATCAAGACTTACACCGTGCCGATGAACCTAGAAGACGCAAACCGGGCGCTCACGATGCTCAAACACGACGAGCTGCGCGGCGCCGCCGTGCTGCACCTCTCCTGAAGCACGATGCGCGTTATCACGCTCAACGTCAACGGCATCCGGTCGGCGGCGCGTAAGGGGCTGTTCGCCTGGCTTGCGGCGCAAAACGCGGACGCCGTCGCACTGCAGGAGACGCGCTCGCAGGAGCATCAGCTTCCCCTCGAGGCCTCGGCGCTGGCGCGCTATCATAGCTACTACGTCGACGCTCAACGGCCGGGTTACAGCGGCGTCGCGCTCTATACGCGGCGCGAACCGATCGCGGTTACACGAGGCTTGGGGTGGCCCGACATGGACGCCGAAGGGCGCTACATCGAAGCGGACTTCGGCGATCTGCGCATCGCCAGCGTCTACGTTCCCTCGGGAACCTCCGGCCCGGCGCGTCAGGCGGTCAAAATGAATTTCCTCGAGCGCTTCCTGATCTTTCTCGCCGGATTGCGCAAGACCGGACGCGAGTACGTCATCTGCGGCGACTACAACATCGCGCACAACGCGATCGACACGTTCGATCCGGTACGCAACAGCAGCGTGACCGGTTTCTTTCCAGAAGAACGCGCGTGGATGGACGCGCTCGTCGACGGTGCCGGTTGGGTCGATGCGTTCCGGGTGGTCAATGACGAGCCGAAACAGTACACGTGGTGGCCGAACTGGCCGAAGGCCTATCCAAACAATCTCGGCTGGCGCATCGATTACCAAATGATCACACCGGGCTTGCGCTCGGCTGTTTCCGCGGCTTCGATTTATAAGCAGAATCGCTTTAGCGATCACGCGCCGCTTACCGTTGACTACGACCTGTAGAGTGGAAGTTCGAAAGGTCGGGTATACTAACAAGTATGACTACATTCGCATTGCAGCCTTCGGACTATGTGCCGTTGGCGATCGGCTTTTTCGGACTTGCCACGGGCTATTTCATCTATGGCGGGCAGGAGCTGTTCGGCTTTCCGCAGCGCACGCCCGAAGTCGACCGGAGCATGGGGCTGTGGGGCATTTGGATGCCGGGCTTCATGCAATTCGTTGCCGGCACGTATATCTTCGTCGGCTTGACGTGGTTTCAGGTGTTCAAAGGCGCGCCGCTTTACATGGCGGGTCTCGCGTTCACCGCGTACGGCGTACATTGGTTTGCGCTCGGCGGACGCCGCGTGATCGGAGGCGACGGCGCACCCGAATCCTGGATGTCGATCGCGTTCGGTTTGATCTCGCTCCTGGGCTTGCTGATCTTTTCCAGCGCCGGCGACGTTCCGGTGGCGTTGATCTTCCTTGGTCTGGTATTCGTTTATATCGCGGAAGGCCTCGAGCGCTTCGGCGTGGTGCACTCGTCCAAACCGCTTGGATTCTTCCACTGGGTCACCGGAATCTGGCTGATGTACTGCGCGTTCGCCGCGACGTTCAACATGGCGCTCGGCGCGCATTGGTGGCTCTAGCAGACTTCGTCCCGCGCCGATCCGGCGCGATCGAATAGAAGGCGCTCAGCGCGAACCCCTCGAACGAGGGGCTCGCATCCGCATTGTTCTTTCACGCGTGCGCCGCTGGAGCCGTACATGAACGAGAGCTCGCTGCTGACCGATCTCTATCAGCTCGCGATGCTTCAGGCGTATCGTCGCTATGGCTTCGACCGGATCGCCGTGTTCGAGCTCTCGGTGCGAACCTTACCGGACCGTCGCGGATTCCTCATGGCGGCCGGACTCGAGCAGGCTCTCGACTTTCTCGAAGCATTGCAGTTCTCCGCCGGCGATCTCGCGTATCTGCGTGCCGGCGGGCGATTCCCTGATGACTTCGTCGAATCGCTCTCGGACCTGCGTTTCACCGGTGACGTGGACGCGGTGCCTGAAGGCACGATCTTTTTCGCGCAAGAGCCGATCCTGCGGGTAACCGCACCGATGCCGCAGGCACAGCTCGTCGAGACGCGACTCATCAATCTGCTGCACTTTCAGACGCTGATCGCGTCGAAAGCGGCGCGGATGGTGCTGGCGGCACCGGGGAAGCTGCTCGTCGATTTCGGCTTGCGGCGAGCGCATGGCGCCGAGGCGGGCCTGTTGGCTGCGCGTGCTGCCTACATCACGGGATTTGCGGGGACCGCGACGGTGGAGGCGGGACAACGCTTCGGGATTCCGCTGTACGGAACGATGGCGCACTCGTTCATCGAAGCCCACGATCGTGAGGTCGTTGCATTCGAAGAGTTCGCACGCACCCGGCCGGAAGGGCTCGTGCTTCTGATCGACACGTACAATACGGAGCATGCCGCTCATGAGGTCGTTGCTCTTGCCGAACGGCTGGCGACGGCGGGAATTAGGATCCGCGGTGTGCGCATCGACAGCGGCGATCTCGCCGCGCAGGCACGGCGCGTGCGCGAGATCCTCGACGCGGGCGGCCTGACCGAGGTAACGATCTTCGGCAGCGGGGGCCTCGATGAGGACGACCTTGTGCGGTTCGTTCGCGAAGAAGCACCGATCGACGGCTTCGGCATGGGGACGAGTCTGGCGACCTCGAGCGATGCCCCCGCGCTTGATTGCGCGTACAAGCTACAAGTCTACGATGGGATTCCGCGCCGCAAGCTCTCTCCCGGAAAGGCGAGCTGGCCGGGAGCAAAGCAAGTCTGGCGCTCGTTCGACGATCGCGGCACGATGTTGGGCGATCGCATCGCGCTCGCCGGCGACGCGCGCGAGGGCGTACCGCTGCTGGCGCCGGTCATGCGCGCGGGCAAGCGCGTCCATCCGCAGCCTTCGTTGGCGGCGATCCGCAAGAACGCACGTGCAAATCTCGCGCAATTACCGCGGCCGCTGGCCTCCTTGGAACACGCGCGCTATCGCGTCGAGATCGACGAGGCCCTACAAGAACTCGCGGCCGCGACCGATCGTCGCATCGCCGAATAAAGAGCGTCTTCGGGTCGATCATGACGGCGTCACCATCACCGGAACTTTGGAGCGGCGCACGACGCCTTCGGCGACGCTGCCGATGAAGAGGTGCGCAAGCCCCTTGCGGCCATGGGTACCCATGCAGATCAGCCCTACCTTGTTTTCATCGGCGAGGCGCAGGATCTCATCGCACGCATCGCCTTCGCCGGCTGCGGTCGTAACGTTGAGGCCGCCGGATTCGCAGGTCGATTTCTGCTTGTTCAACAGGTCGGCACCGGAATCGCGCATCATCTGGATCGCGTCGATCGGATAAGGCGTCTCATAGCCGGCGACCGCGACGAGTTTCGAAACGTCGACCACGTTGACCAAGAGCAGTTTGGCGCCGTCCTCTTTGGCGAGACGACAGGCCAGTTCGACGGCCGATTTCGCTGCGTCCGACTCGTCGACCGCGACGAGAATCGTATTGAACATGTGGTCTCCTCTCCTACCACGTCCTCAGGCCGGGAGCAAGAGGAACGTGACTGTGAAACAGTTCGATGAATGGTCCGGTGTACGCGAGTACCGCCAGCACGAGCGCGACGGCGCTCCAGCGGAAGAGATGCTGCAATATCGCCGGTGTCGGAGCGCCGGCTTCGGCCGGTGCGAAATCGGCGAGCGTGTCATGGGTCTTCTCGTTTTTGAACAGCGTGCCGATCGCGACGGTGGCGAAGAAGCAGATGCTGATGAACAGTATGCCGCCGCCCGCCGCTGCAAGGAGCATCGCCGGCTCCCATGGCGCCGCTGCGGCGGCGCCCGCGTAGTCGACCGAGGCCGTGCGGCGCGGCGCGCCGAGCAATCCGGCGTAGTGCATCGAGAGCGACATGATCAGCATTCCGATGAACCACAGGCGCGCTTGCCAGAGCGCGATGCTGCGGCCCCACAGTTCGCGTCCGGTCAACCGCGGGATCAGCCAATAGGTCGCGCCGATGAACGTCAGTGCCACCGGTCCGCCGACCGTCGCATGGAAGTGGCCGACGATCCAAATCGTATTGTGCACCAACGTATCCATGCTGTACGAAGCGTTGACCATGCCGCCGAAGCCGCCGAGGATGAAGAGCAGCATGCCGTAGCCGGCGGCGGCGAAGAATGGATCGTTCCACGGCAGCGAGGTGACCGTGCGAATGAACCCGCGCTGCCCGTTCTTGATCGCCGCGAGTTCGAACGAGGCGAAGATCGCGAACGCCGTGAGGAACGAGGGGATGACGACGCCGTAAGTCATCACCATGTGCAGGAGTTTCCACTTGCTGGCGATCGGCTCCATGAACTCGTGATGAATGCCGACCGGCGTCGAGAGAATCAGGAGCATGAGGAAGGTCAGACGCGCGAGGCCGTCGCTGAAGACGGTTCCGTTGTAGCGTGTCGGGATGATCGTGTACCAGATGACGTAGGCGCCCATGATCCAGAAGTACACCAGCGGATGGCCGAAGTACCAGAAGAACATGCGGGTGAGCAGCACGTTGATACCGGGCGTCCACCCGAACGCCCAGGGAATCAGCAGGTACATCTCGGCGACCACGCCGAGCGTCGCGATGATCCACATGAGAAAGGTCGTCGCCATCATGAACACGGGCAGCGGAATCGGTGCGCCCGGATGATTGCGCCGGAAGTAGAGAACGTTTTCGAAGACTTCGTAGGCGACGACCCAGGTACCGAGCACGAGCACCGTCGCCCCGAGATAGAAGAACGGACTCGCCTTGAGCGGCGCGTAAAACGTGTAGAGCACGGTCGCGTTTCCGGCAAGGATCATCGCCGCCGCGACCGCCGTTCCGATGAACATCAGCCACCAGCCGATCCATCCCACCGTCAGCTTTCGATCCGGACGGGCGATGTTGCGATAGAGCACGAACTCGGCTAGACCGGTGATGAAGAAGGTTGTGAAAACCAGCGCCATCAACACGCCGTGCGCCGTGAGCATGCGGTAGTAGTCGAACCACTGCGGCGCTTGCAGGGCGTCCGCGCGCGAAAATGCTTGAAGGACGCCGAACACGGCGCCGAGACAGACGGCGATCGTGGCCGTGTAGACGTGGGCGAGCACGAGCCGGTTCTCGGCGGGGTTGGAAGCGACAGCCGATTGCATCACTTGACCTCGATCGTTCCGTACATGTTTTGGTGACCGATCCCGCAGTACTCGTTGCAGACGAGCAGATAGGTTCCGGCTTTGGTGAAACGGTAGGTCGCACTGTTGACCCATCCGGGAATCGCCATGATGTTGATGTCGGTGCGGGCGATCTCGAAGCCGTGCACGACGTCGGAGCTGGTGACGTAGAACGTCACGGTGCTGCCGAGCGGGATCGTGAGCTTGGACGGGCTGAACATGAAGACTTGGGCGACGTAATAGGCCTCGTAGTTGCCGTCAGCGGTTTGGCGTAAACCCGGATGATCGAAGGGCGGCGTCGAGCCAACCTTGGTCGGTTCGATGGTCGCAGAGCCGGTCGGTGGGTTGATGTTGTCGGCGAAAGCGGCGATGAAGATGGTGGCCATGAACACGACCAGCATGGCGAGGCCAAAGGTCATCCACCAGCGTTCGTAGCGGTGAATGTGCATCTACCAGCGCTCCGCCATCAACGCGAATAGGGCAAACCAGCCGATGAGGAAAGCAACGCCGATGCCGAGCACGAAGGCCAAAGTGCCGGGTAGCGGAACGTCCCGCTCGTCAGAGTCGGTTTTCATACTGCAACCCTAGCGGCGGCGGGTTCGGAAGTAAGGAAGGCACCTTCCCAGGTCCTGGAACATTCGGAGGAGCGCGTGTCGGGCACGGTCTTGATCGTCGAGGACGAACCGCAGATCGGCGACGTCTTGGCGGGATATTTACAAGCTGACGGCTTCACCGCCACGGTCAGTTCGACGTTTGCGGATGCGATGGCGGCGCTCGACCGCAGCCGCCCGGATCTCTTACTGCTCGACGTAACGCTGCCGGACGGCAGCGGGCTGGACATCCTGCGCGCGGTTCGCGAACGCGACATCCCGGCGATCGTCGTTACGGCGCGCGCTGACGAGGTCGATCGGATCGTTGGGCTCGAGATCGGCGCCGACGATTACATCACCAAGCCCTTCAGCCCGCGCGAGGTCGTTGCGCGCGTCCGCGCCGTCTTGCGGCGCGCGCAGGGCAGCGGCGGCGGGAGTTCGGGCGATCTCATTCGGATCGGCGATCTCGAGATCGACGTCGAAGCGCACGAAGTGCGGGTAGGAAAGCATCAGGCGCATTTGACGCCGTCGGAATTCCGGTTGCTGGAGGTGCTGGCGCGCAATGCGGGCGTGGCCCTCACCCGCGCGCAACTGCTCGATAAACTCAGCGACGACGGTTCGATCTTCGAACGAACGCTGGACCGGCACATCAACAACTTGCGGCGCAAGATCGAGCCGGACGTGCAGAACCCGGCGTACGTGTTGACGGTCTACGGCGTCGGCTACAAGATGCGCAAGCTGTAGTGCTCTTTTGCATCGGCCGCGATCTCGCCGGCGATGCCTTTCAGGAACGAATCGAGGCTGCGCCGGGCCACATTGCGGAAGACGGTGCGGTCCAGAAGCGCGCCGATGATGCCGAAGGGCGGCGTGTAGAACCCCTGCAGCCAAAGCTCGGCGGCGTTTCCGACCGGGGTGAGGCTCAGCGCGCCCTCGAATGCCGGAAAGATTCGTTCGCCGGATGCCGCGTGGATCGAAAGACCGTACTCCCAATGTACCGGGCGCTCGGCCACCCTCAGCTCGGCGGGAATTCGCACTTCGCCGGCGACGCCGGCGTGAAGGTCAGTCAGCTGTACCGCGAGCGCGAATCGATCCGGTGACGTGCCGGCCTTTGCCAGCGCCTGCATGACCCGCGCCAGCGATTCACGCGCCGCCGGCGGCGCCATCGCGACCGGCAGGGTGAGTTCGATCCTCCGCGCGCGCATCTTCAACGTTCAGCGCCGGTTTGTGCCGCATCTCGTACCGCGTCCGCAAGCAGTTCGCGCGCGCGATTGTACGGGCAGTTGAGGTAGCGGCGCTGGTATAATCGTGCCATGCGGCTATCATGGCGAGCCGATGGGAAGCGCGAGGGAAGAACTACGGAATGAGCATCGCGACGGATCTCGACGGCCTTCCGCGCCGGGTAGCGCGCTGGGCGAAATCGCTCGGACCCGGCTTAATTACGGGTGCGGCGGACGACGATCCGTCGGGAATCGCGACCTATTCCATCACCGGCGCGTCGACCGGCCTCTCGATGCTCTGGGCCGCGCTCGTTACCACGCCGATGATGGCGGTGATCGACGGAACCTGCGCTCGCATCGGGCTCGTCACCGGTGCGGGATTGATGTGGTCGCTGGTGCGCAGTATGCCGCGGGTCTTCGCGATCGCGCTCGCGCTCCTCGTCGGCGTGGCGAACACGTTCAACGTCGGCGCCGACTTGAACGCGATGGCGGTCTCGGCGCATCTGCTCGCGCCGGTTCCGATGGAAGTGTGGCTCGTCTTTTTTGCCGCGGTCATCGTCGTCGTCGAGGTCTTTTTCACGTATCGCGCGTTTGCCGACATCATGCGTTGGCTGTGCATTGTGCTCTTCGCCTATATCATCACGGCGTTCGTCGTGCACGCCAATTGGCCGGTCGTGTTGCTCAACCTCATCGTTCCGCACGTTCGCTGGAACGCCGGCTGGCTCACCACGCTCACGGCCGCGCTCGGCACGACCATTACGCCGTACCTTTTTTTCTGGCAAACGTCGATGACGGCAGAAGAGCGCCAGGCCCGGCGCACGGCGAATCAGGATTCCGATCCCACACCGCGGCGCGTCGCGGATGCGCATGCCGACGCGAACACGGGCGCGATCTATTCGAATCTGGTGATGTTCTTCATCATCGTCACCTGCGCATCGACGCTCGGCGCGCACGGCTCCGCGAACATCGCAACCGCGCAAGATGCGGCCGAGGCGCTGCGCCCGCTGGCCGGCAATTTTGCCTTTACGCTCTTTACGATCGGGATCGTGGGAACCGGACTGCTGGCGGTTCCGGTTCTGGCCGGCTCATCCGGCTATATGTTCGCCGAGTTGTGGGGGTGGCGCGAAGGGTTGGATCTGAAGCCGAACCGGGCGCGGGGCTTTTACACGATCATCGTCCTGGGCGTCGCGGCCGGAGCGACGATGGGTCTCTTTCATCTCGATCCGATCAAAGCGCTGTTTTGGTGCGCGGTCCTCAACGGGATCGCCGCGGTACCGCTGCTGTACGCGATCATTCGCATCGCGCGCGATCACCGCGTACTCGGGAAATGGGTCATATCACGGACCGCGCTGGTCTGGTTGTGGCTCGCGTTCGGGTTGTTGCTCCTGAGCGCGCTCGGCACGTTTGCCTCTCCCTTCATCTCGACCTCTTGAGGAGATCGCGAGCGCGGCGAAGTGACTCGGCGATCGCCTCCAGGCGCTCGGGCGTCGCCGGAACGATGCCGTCGATCATCCCCTCGACGTTCGCCAGCGCGATGCCGAGGAGGTTGCCGAGATCGTGCCGGATATTCTTGTCCTGCATGTCCGATACTCCGGCGTTTTCGCTCGAGGACCTGGCGGGAAGCCGTTTTCCGCTGCTCGAGTACGCGCCCGACGCGACGCTGATCGTCGACGCCGACGGCCGCATTCGCCTGCTGAACGCGCAGGCCGAACGGCTCTTCGGCTACTACCGCGAGGAATTGATCGGCCAGCCGATCGAGATGCTGATCCCGGCGCGTTATCGCACGCGGCACGTCGGCGAGCGCAAGGGATACTATCACGATCCGCACGTTCGTCCGATGGGCGTCGGCCTCGAGCTGAACGGACTGCGTAAAAACGGCAGCGAGTTTCCGGTCGAGATCAGTCTGAGTCCGGTCAACACGAGCGACGGCACCTTCGTCTCCGCGTCGATTCGCGACTCGAGCGAACGCAAGGCGTTCGAACGCCGGCTGCAAGAACTCAACACCGAACTCGAAACGGCCGGCCGCGCCAAGGACCAATTTCTCGCTTCGATGAGTCATGAGTTGCGGACGCCGCTGAACGCGATCATCGGTTTCACCGGAACGCTCCTCATGCAGCTCCCGGGACCGCTGAATCCGGAACAGGAGCGCCAGCTCGAAATCGTGCAATCGAGCGCGCAGCATCTGCTCTCGCTGATCAACGACATCCTCGACTTGGCGCGGATCGAATCGGGAAAGATCGAACTGCATTTCGAGCCGATCGTGGTGAGGGAGGTCGTCGACGATGTAGCGTCCACGCTCGCCGCGCTCGCGCTCGAGAAGGAATTGGAATTTACGACGCAGATTGCCGACGCGGGCGAGCCGATCGTGACCGACCGGCGCGCACTCCGGCAAATTCTGCTGAACTTGGCGAACAATGCGCTCAAGTACACCGAAGCCGGCGGGGTGCGTATCGACGTGTGGAGTTCCAACGCGAACGGCCGGTCCGCAATTGCCTTTAGCGTGAGCGACACCGGAATCGGAATCAAACCCGAGGATCGGGAGCGCCTCTTCCAGGCGTTCAAACAATTGGATCCCTCGAATACGCGCCGGCACCAGGGAACGGGGCTTGGGCTCTATCTATGCCGAAATCTTTCGAGCATGCTCGGCGGCGAATTGACCGTGACCAGCGAGTACGGCAAAGGCAGTACCTTTACGTTTACGTTGCCCCGATAGTGCGGGCCATGGCGCGGATTCTCGTGATCGACGACAACGCGGTCAATCTCGATCTGATGCTGTACTTGCTGCGCGCGTTCGGCCATGCGGCCGAGGGACGATCGGACGGCGAGGCGGGTTTGGAAGCCGTCCGCGGCGGGCAGTTCGACCTGGTGCTGACCGACGTGCTCATGCCCGGGATCGACGGCTACGAGCTGGCCCGGCAGCTCAAGGCCGACGAGCGGTGTGCGGCGATTCCTCTGATCGCGGTGACCGCGCTCGCGATGCCGGGCGACCGCGAGCGCATCGCCGGCGTCGGGTTCGACGGCTATATCGCCAAACCGATCGAACCGCGCACGTTCGTCGCGCAAGTCGAGGCGCTTCTGCATCGCGAGGGTCGCTAAAATGGCCAGCGTGTTGGTCGTCGATGACGATCCGAATGCCCGGCTGCTGGTCACGACGCTGCTGGCGCACGCCGGTCACAGTGCGATCGCGGCGGCCGACGGCGCGCAGGGATTCGAGATGGCGATCGCGTGCCGCCCGGATCTGGTGATGATCGATCTCGCGATGCCGGCGATGAGCGGTCCCGAGTTCATTCGCTCGCTGCGGGCCGACGAGCGTACGCGAGGCACGCGGGTGGCGCTCTACACCGCCACCGAAGTCGATGCCGCCCTGCGGGACTTCATGGCGATCTACGATATCGCCGGCGCTCTCCCCAAGCCCGCCGACCCTCGGCGCCTGCTCGCCGAGATCGAAGCACTTTTGAAATAAGGAAAGACCTGAGAACGCCTGCTTCCCGGATAGTTCACCTGGGCTTGCTACGGTGCGTCCTACATGAGGCGCACGAGATCATGAAGGAACTCCGCGAACGAATCGACGTCGCCGCTCCGGTCGAGCTTACCGAGGCCGGCCTGATGGCGTTCTTCGACGTCCGGCAAGACGCGAACGGGGTCACCCGTATGCGCCTTCGCGTCGTGCTGGACGGCTCGCATGTCGCGATCGAGCGCGAGGTCCGGGTTACGGCACGGGCCGGCCGCGACGACGAGGGCCTCAACGACCTGGTGCGCATCACCTGGCAGCCCGAGGGGACCGTCGTCTTCCCGCAGTTCGAGGGCACGCTGGTCGCGTGGGGCGGCGAGGATCCCGCGAGCAGCGTCATCGAGCTGCGCGGTCATTACGCGCCGCCGCTGGGAGCAGCCGGTCAGGTCTTCGACGAGGCCATCGGCTTACGCATCGCGCAGGCGACCGCACACGAATTCCTGCGCGACATCAAGCGCGAGATCGAATCGCGTGCCAAATTTACGAAGCGAGCGCCGAACGGAGAGTGATCGGGACCGCGCGCAGCGCCTTGCTGATCGGGCACGAGGCTTCGGCCGTTTTGGCGTAATTCTCGAACTCCGCGGCTGAAATTCCGGGAACGAGGCCGCTGATCGCGAGCTCGATTTGCGGAACCTTCCAGCCCTCGCCCTCGCGTTCGAGATGAACGGTTGCCGTCGTCTCGAGCGAGGTGGGCGGATGGCCGGCGCGGGTGAGCACCGCGCTGGTTGCCATCGTAAAACAGGCAGCGTGCGAAGCGGCAAGCAGCTCTTCCGGATTGGTGCCCGGATCGCCCGAGAAGCGCGTTCCAAACGAGTACGATGCCGAGACTTTGCCGCTCGCGGTCGTGATATCGCCATGTCCCTTTGCAACGTCGCCGGTCCATTTCACGGTCGCGGTGCGTGCGATTTGATCTTGTGCCATATCCGGTCGGACACCGGATGTTCGGGTCAGGGTTGCGGCGCCGCACGCAGCCGCCAGGCCCAAGCCGAAAGAATTGCCAGCGTGAGCGCCGCGGCGGTCAGCGCCGTCGCGACGCCAAAGCGGAAGACCAGGAGCGCGCCGATCAGTGCACCGGCGAACATGATCAGTACCGATGCGACGCGGCGCCGCACGCGCGTGTTCGTTCCGCCGGCAAGCGTCGAATCGGCGGCGATGCCGGTGATCGTCGTCGTGACCACGGTCGTGGTCATGTCGGGAACCTTCAAACTGCGGACCGCGGCATTTTGCAATCCCATCGAGATCGCGAGGATCGCGGTGATGGCGTAACCGCTGGGGCCGGCGATCGCGAAGAGCGAGGCCGACAGCGCGGCGGCGAGCATCAAGACGATTTTGACGACGGTGGTAACGGAGAGCAGATGCGCGCCGCTCTCGCCGACGCGGCGGCTCAAACGGCCTCCGACGAGCGCGCCGCACATGAACGCGGCGATGGCGACGAGCGATCCGGCGATCGAGATGTCCTTCGCCCCACCGATCGCAAAGCCCAAGAGCACGACGTTGCCGGTCATGTTCGCCACGAACACGTGCCCGAGTTTGAGGAAGCTGACCGCGTCGATCAGCCCCGAGACGAGCGTGAGCCCGAAGAGCAGCGGGAGTAGTCTATATTCGCTCATCGTAGAGCGCGGCGTCGTCGTCGTTGAACGCGCAAAAGATCACCTCTTCGGGCTGTGCGTTCGCTGACGACCACTCCTTGACCGCCGCGATCGCGACATCGGCCGCGCGGTCGCGCGGATAGCCGTAGATTCCGGTCGAGATTGCCGGAAACGCGATCGAACGCGCACCGGCCTTTGCCGCGGCGTTCAAGGCGGAGCGATAGGCGGATGCGAGCAGTTCGGGTTCGTTTGCCGTTCCGCCGTGCCACACCGGGCCGACCGCGTGCACGATCCAGCGTGCCTTCGCACGAAATCCGGGGGTTACGCGCGCCTCTCCCGTCGGGCACGGCGCGAGCGCCCGGCAGGCCGCATCGAGTTGCGGTCCGGCGGCGCGAAAGATTGCGCCGCAGACGCCGCCGCCACGCGCGAGCGCTTCATTGGCCGCGTTGACGATCGCATCGACCTCGAGCGTCGTGATGTCGGCGGTAACGACGCGCAGCATCTAATGTATTGCGCCGCTTTCCGCGAGCAATGGACGACCCGGACGGCCGCTGCGCGTCGCGACGATCTCGGCCAGAATCGAGATCGCGGTTTCGGCCGTCGTCGTACCGCCGATATCGAGCCCGACCGGACCGTGAATACGATCGAGCGCGCGCTCGTCAAATCCTTCGGCGCGCAGCGCGCTGCGGCGCGCGGCCTGTGCCCGCCGGCTGCCCAAGAGTCCGATGTACGGGGCGGGCGAACGCAGCGCACAGCGCAGCGCCGGCAGATCGAATTTCGGATCGTGCGAGAGCACGATCAGTGCGGTATCGCCGGAGAGCACATGCGGGAGATATTCGTCGGGCCACTCGCGTACGATCGCGTTCGCGTCGGGAAGGCGCTCGTAGGTCGCGAACGCGTGGCGGGGATCGACGACGACGATTTTGAGGTCCATCCGCCGCCCGATCGCGGCGAGATCGGCCGCGAGCGCGGTCGCGCCCACGACGATCAAGGTTTGTTTCGCGGGAAAGACGTGTTCGAATCCGCCGATCTGCACCCTCACCGCGCGCTCGCCCTCACCGATCGCGAACGCGTCGTCGAGAAACTCAATTCCCGGGCGCCAGACCAGCAGACGCATCACCGCACCGCACGCCGTGCCGCCCGCGAGTTCGTCGTCGGTGTCGAGGTTGATCTCGAGCGTACGCAGCGCGCCGTCGGCGAGCGTCGCCTGCGCGGCTTCGATGATTTCGCTCTCGTAACAGCCGGCGCCGATGTTTCCGGCGATCCGCCCGTCCCCGTCGACCGCGACCGTCGTTCCGAGGGGTGCCGGCTTGGCTGCGCGGAGTTCGCAGAGCGTCGCAAGCGCGAAACGGCGCCCCTCTTCGAGCCAGGCAGCGGCGGTAGCGAACACATCGCGCATCGGGCCGACTTCGATTCCGGACGCAAATCCCCCGGCGATTGCGCTACATCCGGACTTCGACGCCCAAGCCGACGCGGCGATCCGGCGGCGGCTCCAGATCGTCGACGAGCGAACGCGACGCGCGCGAGAGCCAGCTGAAGAGCGCGCGCCCTCCGCGGTGCATGCCGCCCTTCTCGAGTCCGACGATGGCGGGCACGGCGTAAAAGAAGGTCGTGTGCTCGTCGTTCATGTTGAAGTCGAGTTTGTCGCAGGCCCGCAAGATGTACGTCAACTGCGGCGTCTCCATGTACCCGAAACTCGCCTTCACCAGGAAGAGCGCGGGGCCGAGCTGTTCGATCGCGACACGCCGCACTTGCTCGACGTAGGGTCGCGAAGCGGGCAGAACGTTGAGCAGTATGACGATCTTGTCCTCGAGGAACGCGGGCATCCAGAGATGACGCCGCACGAACGGGATGCCGGAGGGATCGCTGGTGAGCAGCACGCTGCGCCCGGTCGGATTCGGCACCGGTTTGCGCTGCGTCGAATACTCGGCGACCGGCTCTTGATCCATGGCCAGCGCGCGCGCCAACGAACGGCGCCCGTGCAGCCAGGTGAGGGAGATCGTCGCGATCACCGCGCTGATCGCCAGCGGGACCCACGCGCCGTCGATGAATTTTGGCAAGCCGGAGGCAACGAAGAGCAGGTCGACCACGAAGAAGAGGCCGATCGCCGGCAGCACCGCGCGTTTCTTCCACTTGAAGACGTGCGTCCCAACCACGTAGAACGCGATCGTCGTCGCGAGCATCGTGCACGCAACGGCGAGTCCATACGCCGATGCCAGGCGCGCACTGCTGCGAAACGTGAAGACCAAGATCAGACAACGACGCAGAGCAGCGCATTGACGAACGGGATGTAGACTTGCCCGCGCTGCGCTTGCGAGGTGTGGACCACACGCATGCGGGGACTCAAATTCATCGCGATGGCTTGCTCGCAAAGGGTGAACGCGCCGGAGATCAGTGCTTGCGAGGCGATAACGGTCGCCGCCGTCGCCAGCACGACCATCGGCATCAGCATCCAGCCGCCGGTCAGCGCATAGAACGCGGACGTGAGCGCTGTTGGATTGCCCAAGAGGTTCGCGCCCTGACCGAAATAGTTGAGCAGCAGCGACGGAAAGACGATGCCGTACCACGCCAAGGTGATGGGGATTCGTCCGAAATGTGAAAGATCGGCAAAAAGCGCCTCGGCGCCGGTGAGGCACAAGATGACGCCGCCGAAGACCAAGAAGCCGCCGGCCCCATGATGAAACACGAACCAGAGTGCGTGCCGCGGATCGATCGCAGCAACGATCGCCGGGTGTTGCAGGATTGCTCGCGCACCGGCGATCGCGATCGCGGCGAACCACGCCAGCATCACCGGCCCGAAGAACGAACCGACGTTCTGCGTTCCACGCGATTGGATCAGGAAGAGCGCGAGCAGCACCGCGCCGGAGATCGGGACGATAAACGGCTGCGCCGCGCTGGTCGCGACCCCCAAACCTTCGACTGCCGAGATCACCGATATCGCCGGCGTGATCATGCCGTCGCCGATCAGCATCGCAGCGCCGATGACCACGACCGGAATCAGCCAGCGCGCGCCGTGCAGCTTCCCGATCAGTTTGGGCGGCGAGGCGAACGCGAGCAGGGCGAGAATTCCACCTTCGCCCTCGTGGTCGAATCGCATCAGAACGCCCACGTATTTGATGCAGACGACGACGATCAGCGCCCAGGCGATCAGCGAGATAATGCCGAGGGTGTTTTCGAAGGTTGGCGGGGCATTTGCCGACGTGAAGCACGTGCCAAGCGTATAGAGCGGGCTCGTGCCGATATCACCGAAGACGACGCCAAGCGCGGCAAGCGCCATGGGCCCGGGTATTTGCAGGCGTCGCATGCCGCCGCATTCGCCGGGCCCCTGAACGCTCCTCGCGTTGGTTAAACGCCCTTATCTAGTTCGCGCGTCATTCGCGCGTTATTCGACGTTGACGCCGACCGTCTGTCCGATGTTGGTGAAGAATTGATCGGCCATACGCGCAAAGTTCCCCGACGATCCGGCTCCGAAACGCACGTTCAGATCCGTCATCACTTGCGAAGCGACCTTCGCGCCGAAGAGCTGGCTGAACAAATGATCGATATCGAACGTTCCGCCTTGCTGCATACCGGCTTGGACGAGCGCGGTCGCGAGAGCCTGTCCGCTGAGTTGGCCGGGCGGGGGCATCGAAACGTTGTCTTCGCCGGCGACTTTCCACGCGTCGGAGATCGCGTAATCGAACATGCGAATGAACTGGTTGACGTTGGTTTGACCGTATTGTGCCGCGATTTTATTTTCGTTGGTGAGCACAGTGTCCGGGCCGACCATGCGGTCGAAGGCGCGGATGGTCGAATAGCTTCCGGCGCCGCCCCCGGTGGCGATCAGCGTCGATCCGAGGTTCAGGTTCGAACCGGCAGGGACGAGGGCGAGCAACAACGCGGAGGCAAACATCGTGGCGAGCATTTTCATGTTCGTAATGTACCCACGCGCTCTGTTGCTAAATGTACGAAGCGCTCGGTTGAAGGAATCGGATAGCGCTCGGCTGATAACGTCGTGTATGAAGCGCATTCTCGTCGCCGTTCTTGGCGTTCTTTTTATCGGCGGGCCGCTTGCCGTGCATGCAGCAACCGCCGCGCCCTCCACGCAGCAATTGATGAGCAAGCTGGCGTGGCGCAGCATCGGCCCATACATCGGCGGGCGCGTGGTCGCGGTCGCGGGCGTCCCCAGCGACCCCGATCTCTTCTACATGGGCGGCGTTCAGGGCGGCGTCTGGCGCAGCACCGACTACGGGTTGAGCTGGGAGAACATCACCGACGGGAAGATCCCCGGAATCGCGACGAGCATTGGTGCCATTGCCGTGGCACCGTCAAATCCGAAGATCATCTACGCCGGAACCGGTGAGAGCGACATTCGCGGCGACTTCGACACCGGTGACGGCATCTACAAGACGACCGACGCCGGTAAGACCTGGCATTACGCGGGGCTGAGCCAGACGCACATGACCAGTTCGCTGGTCATCGATCCGCACAACCCGAACGTCGTCTACGCAACCTCGATGGGGCACGTTTTCGCACCCAACTCCGAACGCGGCGTCTTCAAGACGACCAACGGCGGAAAAACGTGGAAAAAAATTCTCTACGTCGACAATGCGACGGGTGCGAACAACATCGTGATGGACCCCCGCAACTCGAGCGTGCTCTACGCGACGATGTGGCAGGCGCAACGCTCGCCGTGGAACCTCACCAGCGGCGGCCCGGGCAGCGGCCTCTACAAAACGCGCGACGGCGGCGCGCACTGGAGCAAGATTTCGACCAATCCGGGTTTTGCGAGAGGGATCCTGGGCAAGATGGGCGTCGCCGTCGCACCGAGCAATCCGAACGTCGTGTACGTGATGGTGCAAGCCGATCACGGCGGCGTCTATCGTTCGGATAACGCGGGCGCGACGTGGAAGCGCGTCAACGCCGAGTGGAAGCTGCGTCAGCGCGCCTTCTATTATATGGCGATCTACGTCGATCCCACCAATGCGAAGGTAGCGTATGCTCCCGAGGTCGACGGTGAGTGGAAGACCACCGACGGCGGCGTCAGCTGGAAACCGATCTCGCCGCCGCACGGCGACTGTCACATCATTTGGATCAATCCTCACAATCCGAAGATTCTGCTCGAGGGCGACGACGGCGGTGCGACCGTTTCAACCGACGGCGGCAAGACCTGGAGCACGCTCTGGAATCAGCCGACCGGACAGTTCTATCACGTCGCACTCGACGATCAGTTCCCCTACCACGTCTACGGCGCGCAACAAGATGAGGGCGCGTTCGAACTTCCCAGCGCATCGAACGAGGGGCTCGGCATGAACGCCGTTCATTCGGTCGCGCTCGGCGAGAGCACGTACATCGCCGTCGATCCGCGCGATCCGAACATCACCTACGGCAGCGGGTACTACAGTTCGATGGCCCGCTTGGACACGGCCACCGGTGAAGAAAAGAACGTGAGCCCGTGGCCCAAATACATGAGCGGCGCGCCTTCCGAGCAAACGAAGTACCGTTTCGGGTGGACGCATCCGATTCTGTTCTCGCCCGCCAAGCCCGACGAACTCTTCGTCGCCAGTCAAGTCATCTTCAAGAGCGACGACTTCGGGCAGACCTGGACCGCGATCAGTCCCGACCTCACCCGTAACGACAAGCGCACCGAAGGGCCGAGCGGAGGGCCGATCAACAACGACATGAGCGGCGCGGAGACATTTCCCGACGTCGCCTCGCTCGCGATCTCGCCGCTGGACGGGGACGTCATTTGGGCCGGCTCGGCCGACGGGCTCGTGCACGTGACCACCGACGGCGGCGCGAACTGGAAACTGGTGACGCCGCCGGCCTTGCCGCAGTGGGCGCAGATCAGCAGCATCGAACCCTCGCACACCGACAAGGGCACGGCGATCGTCACCGCCTCGCGCTACATGTGGGACGACTTCCATCCCTACATCTATAAGACGACCGATTACGGCGCGCACTGGGCCGCGATGACGGCCGGTCTGCCCTCGGATCAATACGTCTTCGCGGTGCGCGAAGATCCGCGCGATCCGCGTGTGCTCTTCGCCGGAACGCGCAGCACCGTCTACGTTAGTCTGAACGGCGGCGCGCGCTGGCAACCGCTCACGCTGAACCTACCGGGCGTGCAAGTGCGCGATATTGCGATCGATGCGCGCCAGGGTCAGGTCGTGGTTGCGACGCACGGGCGCTCGTTCTGGATTTTGGACAACCTCGCGCTGCTCGAGCAGCTCGCGACCGACGCGAACCAGTCGCTCTTCGCGCCCGAGACGGCGTGGCTCTCGCACGCCTACGGGAACGGCGGCTTTGCTCCGCCGGGCGTCGGATCGAATCCCGACTACGGCGCGACGGTGTACTTCTACGTTCCGAAGGGGTACAAGGGCCGCACGCCGGTCACACTGACGTTCCTGGATTCGAACGGTAAGACGGTGCGCAGCTACACGTTGCATCTGAAGAATCCAAAAGCGAAGAAGATTCCGGACTACACGCTTGCGCTCGAACCCGAGGTTGCGCAGCGCGCCTATGCGATGCGCAATCTCACCGCGATCGAGCCGGGAATGAACGCGTTTCAGTGGGATCTTCGCTATCCCGGCGCGACCGAGATCAACGATCTCGTTCTCGAGTCGACCGACGACTTCAGCGACGAGCTATTCGGGCCGACCGTCCTTCCCGGAACCTATACCGTGGTTTTGAACTACGGCGGCAAGACCTCGCGGCAAACCTTCGAGGTGAAGTTAGATCCGCGCTTGCATCCGGGTTCCGATGAGCTGGCTGCGCGACTGGCGCTCGCGACGCAGATCAGCGACACGCTCGATACGATGGACCGCACGATCAACGCGGCCATGGCCGCGCGGGCCCATCTCCCGGCGGCGAAGGTCGCGCAGATCGACGCGATCGTCGCGAACCTGGCGCAATTCAAAGTGCACTCGGACGAAGGCGATCTCCTCAACGAAACCAAGCTGCGCGATTACCTGGCATTTCTGATGAACGAACTCGACCTCGCGTATCAAGCGCCGACGCCGGCCGAACAGTCGACCTACGAGGAGCTGCGCGTCCAAGCCGACGCCGCGGTTGCCCGGCTGCAGGCGCTCATGCGGTAGCTCGTGCTTCGGTCCAAGCCAAGATTGCGAGCACCGCGGCCGCGGCGGCCGGCAAGAAGAGCGCGCGCAGACCGAACGTGCCGTAGAGCATCGCGCCGAGTGCCGCGCCCACGATCATGCTGAACCACATGATCGCGTAGGGTAGCCATGCGGTGCGCGGACCCGAGAACGCGTCGACGATCTTCTGACTCATGAGCACGAGCGTTCCGGTAACGTAGGTGAGATTCGTCTGAGTCTCGCCGACTCTTCGAATCGCGGCGTTCTGCACGCCCATCGCCAGCACGACCGGGATGATGCTCGCAAAATTCCCGCGATCGAGCGCTGCGGCGGTAGCGAGAAGCGCGGCATCGAGCGCGATCACCGCGGATCGTCCCCACGCTCCGGCGAGGCGAAGCAGCGCAAAACCGATGACGCCGCCGATCACGAAAAGCGCGACGATGGAAGCCACTTCACCCGGTTTACCGTGCTGACCGCGAACCAGTGCGATCGCAAGCTGGGTCGAGTTGCCGCTCATGAACGAGACGAAGAGGTGATTCAGGCGCAGAAATCCGATCGCGTCGACGCAGCCGGCGACGGCGATGAGCGCGGTTCCCAATTCGAATGCGGCGCGTTCGCTCGCGCGGCCTGAATTCACCGGCGGTTTCGTTCGACTACGGCGATGATGATCAGTCCGAAGGCGACGAGCCGGCCGAGATAGGTGAACGGCGAGTTGGCTTCGGGCTCGCTGGTGAGGATCAGCGCGAACCGTTCGAGTCCCAAGATCAGAAAGCTGATGGCGAACCACGCGAAGAGCCGGTCCGACGTGCGCCGGTAAAAGCGCAGGAAGAAGAGAGCGATGACAAGGCACACGAGCATGACCGCGCCGGAGAGGAAGTCGTACATCTTATTCGACCTCCATGATCAATCCGTAGCACATCGCTGCAAGCCCAAGGATCGCAGGCACGAGCCGCCAGACGGAGAGATCGACCTGCGGCAAGAGAACGATGTCGATGAACAAGACGGCGTTATTCAAGCACAAACCCGCGAAGCACAACGCGCTCCAGAACAGCAGCCGCGTTCGCGTGCGAACGTAGCCCCGAATCAAGAGGACCATACAAGCGCCGCTGGTGATCGTGCAAAGAATGTAGATGATGCTAGCTATCATGGTCCTCCGATCCCAAGAGGAATGCATCCGAGAAAGACTCGAGAGCGCGGTTTCGCTGCGAGAAGATCACACCGATGACGCTCACCGGCCGCGTCGCCAGCTCGCGCCGGAGCTCGGCGACGAGAGCGTCTCGCTCGAGATCTGACGCGTAGTGATAGCGTTCGTCCGGCTCACGCTTTACGAGACCGCGGGCGACCAGCAAAGAAAGACGGTGCAGGATCGAGCGGCGGGTGCTGGTGAGGGTCGCGCTGATTTCTTGCGCGGTCCACGAACGCTGCGGATCGTCGCTGAGCAGGAGCAGAACGCGGATCTGCTCCACCGAGATGATGTTGTCGCGAATGAACGCGAGCAGCGCCGGCGAGAACTCCATCGGGATACCGCAGCCTTGAACGCGGCGCACCGCCGGTCCTGGAGACCGCGGTCACTTCTCGGATACAGCCGGGATCGCTAGGCCGAGACCGACAAACTCTGGCGATCGATTTCGCGCATTCGCCAGGCCGCCTGCACGTATGCGAGCGTGCTCTCCGCGCCCATACACGCGTTGAGGCGCCCCGGAGCATCGATGCCGTCGCGGCATCCGCCGCGTGCAAGGTCGGCGACGATCAGTTCGTCGCGGTTGTGCCCGAGAAACCACTCGTACGCCACGCGAGCCCGGGTGACGTCGCCGTCGGCAAGCCACGCGTCCATCATCGCCAGCGCTTCGAGCGGCTGCTGCGCGTAGTACGGTCGTTCACCGCCGCGCGCGTACCAGCCCGGTGCGCCGATCGGTTCGAACATTTCACGCGGCTGAACGACACCGGCGAGGAAATCCAGCATCTTCTCTCCGCTGCTAAGGAGCGCGGCCTCGCCGAGGACTTGCCCCGCGCGCAAGAGTGCTTCAGGAAGGCGTCCGTTATCGTAGTCCATCGCGGGAAGCGGCCAACGCCAATCGCTGCTCGAGTTGCGTTCGAACTCGAAGTGCATTGCCTCGGCGAGCGCGCGCAAGGAATCCGCATATTGCGTCTGTCCGGCTTCGACCGCTGCTGCAAAGCCAAGTGCCGCGAACGCTCGCGCATGCTCGGACGAGAGCGCGGGCAAAGCGACCATCGCGCGTTGCATCTCGACCATTGCGCGCGCGCGCCAACTCGGATCGGGCGAATCGCGCAAGACGATGCCGAGCGCACGGATCAGTCGTCCGATCGACTCGGGCGAGGCGAAGCGGTCGTAGAAATTACCATCGCGATCCATCATGTTGTGATAGACGGGCGCCTCACGCGAGGCCTCGGCGATGAAGTCGAACACGCGATTGCCGGCGTTCGTCGCAAACGAATGCAGTGGGTCTTCGCGGAGGATCGAAACTGCGAGAACGAGCAAGCGCACGTTGTCGTCGAGACAGAAGCCCGAGTCGACGTCCGGTTCCCCGCTCGGTTTGGAGAATTGGATGATCCCGTGCTCGGCGCAGAGATGCTCGACATGCTGCAGCGACGGTGCTTTCGGAAGGCTCATTGAATCAATGTGCCCGTTTTTTTTGCTAAGCACACAAGCAATGTAATGGCCGCTTTGAAGAACTTGCGCAAGCGGCGTTCATCGAGTAACATGGCGGGGGCGCGACGCGCATTCACGATTGTCATCGCTCGCCGCGTCCCACATTCAACGCTTCGATTGCCTACTTAGATCAGAGCACCCGATAGCGTTCCAGCAACAATTTGTCTCCCTAACTCTATTCAGTATTGGGTGACGAGGACGTTGAGAGCGTCCTCGTAGCGCTCGAACGACTTGTTGCGAAACACGTTCACTCGCTACAGGAGCATATCCCCAAATATGCATCACTTGACACGTTATTTCGGGGCCTGCGTTCTCGCAGGACTACTCGCCGCTTGCAGCGGCCAGAACTCGTCGTCGTTGCTACCCTCCTCGGCGCCCGGCCAACCGTCTATACAACAACCAACCGGCTCCGCCGGAACCGCGACGACCGACGCGGAAACCACCGTCACCTCCCTCCCCGGCTCCACGGACGTGGGATTCCAGGGCGAGATCACCTCCGTTAGAAGCGGGGGTTATACGCTATGGACGTCGAGCAGCGGATATCTCCCGATAACCACGACCTCGTCGACGACGACCAATACCGACGGCGGCACCGCGACGGTCGGACACTATGCCCTGGTGGTCGGCACCGGCTCGACCTCGGTAAGCATCAGCGCCATCTACGTCGCGACGTTTACGACCGACCCCGGCGCGGTGACGATGAGCGGCACGTATTCGGGCGCCACCACATACGGCATCGAGATTGAAACCTCTGCCCACGGAGTCGTTCCCGTGATGGTTAGCTCGGCGACGAAGCTCTCCGGTTCGCTTACCGTCGGCGGCGCGGTCACCGTGGCGGGGAACGGCACCCCCGACGGCATTCTCGCGACGACCGTGACGGGTAGCGGCGCCGCGCCGGCGAGCACGTCGACGCCCGCGAGTGGAAGCTCCACGATTTCGCAGGAACACGTGATCACCGCCGATTACCTCGGCTCGCCGTGGGGATCGACGACGGTGAGCGCGGCCGAGGCGGCGCCGCACCTCACCTGGGCCGAAACCGGGGTTGCAAACACCAATTCGTTCGCAGCCGCCGGCATCAAGACGATGGTGTATGCGGATATGCTTCGCGTCCAATCGACCGATCCGCTCTACGCGAAGCTCAGCGGCAGTGAGTACGCGGAGACGTGCAGCGGGGCGCGCGTCAGCGACTACTTCGACGACGTGACGCAGTACATTCCCAATCCGTCTTCGAGCGGGATGCGAGCGGCTGCCGACGCGGTGATCGCCTCGGAGCTATCCGGTCACACCGTCGACGCCATCTTCGAAGACGACGCCAATCCGCTCAGCCAGGACGCGGCGTCCTATTTCACGGTAGGAATGCCTTGCGATTATTCGGACTCGACGTGGATCGCGGGAGAGGAGGAGCTGTTCGCGAGCTACGGCTATGACACGTTCGTGAACGGTTTCAGCCACATGACGTCGAGCGATCCGATCACGAACACGACGCAGCTGCTCGCGAATTCGACGACGATCGGCGGAAACATGGAGAGTTGCTACGTCGCGGACACGTCTTCGCCCGAGCAGGACGGCTGGGTCTGGACCGCCACGGAGAACACGTCGCTCCTGGTTACCAACGAAGATAAGGACTTCATGTGTTGGGCCATGGACTACACCAGTGCGGCAAGCGCGGTCCGATCGCGGTTGTACGTGCTCGCGTCATTCCTGATGACATATAATCCGGCCTACAGTATTCTTCGCGAAGAATACGGCACGGCATCGGGCTTGCACGTCATGCCGGAGTCGCAGCTCGTACCGACCGAACCGGTGGTCGCACAGCCGAGCACCGTGGCATCGCTCGAGAAGTCGGACGTGTATGTTCGCGAGTATCGAGCTTGCTACTACGCCGGTAAGCTGGTCGGCCAATGCGCGATGGTCGTGAACAACGGCACTACGGCGCTTGCGACGCCGGCACTTACGTTGACCTACGCGCACACGCTGACCTTGAGCGGCGCCGGCGTTCTCGACGGAGGCACCGTCGGATTCGACGGTGCGGCGCCGCCGTCGAGCATCGCAGCAGAAAGCGCGTTCGTAGCACTGCGATAATCTCGAACGCGTGAGAGAGAAGACGCGGTGTGCTTCGACACGCCGCGTTTTCTTACGTGCTGCATGCAAGCGAGACCTACCTCGCCGGCTCTAAGAAAATTTCGCCATTACGTCGATTTTTCAAATATGCGTGATGGCATACGTGTTCTCATCGTTTGTGTTCTCGCCGGGCTTCTTGCCGGATGCGGCGGCGGCGGCGGCTCGGCGCCGCTGTTGCCGGCAGCTTCGACCGGTGGCACCGGCGCTCCGACCGGCGCAGCAACGGCAACGCCTGCGCCGAGCACCGGAGGCACCGCGAGCAGCACTGCGCAAGCTCACGTCATCACGGCGGACTATCTCGGAACACCGTGGGGCAGCACCACGGTCACACCGGCCCAGGCGGCGCCATACCTCAACTGGGCTGAGACGGGACTAGCCAACACCAACGCAACCGCGGCGGCCGGCATCAAGACGATGGTGTATATGGACGTAAATCGCGTGCAATCGAACGATCCGCTCTACTCGCAGCTCAGCGGCAGCGAGTACGAGCAAACGTGCAGCGGTGCGCCCGTGACCGATTTCTTCGACGGCGTAACGCAATACGTCACCAATCCTACCTCGAGCGCGCTGCGCGCGGCATACAAGTCGTACGTCGCATCGGTAACCGCCGGTTACAGCGTCGATGCGATCTTCGAAGACGACGCCGATCCGCTTAGTCAAGACCCAAGCTCCGGATATTTTTCATCGGGGCCACCGTGTAACTACTCGGATACGGATTGGATCGCGGGTGAGATCGCGATGCTCGCGGGCTTGAACGTTCCACAAATCGTGAACGGCTTCAGTCGTATGACCTCGGCGGAGCCGATCTCGAGCACCACCCGGCTGCTGACGAATTCATCGACTATCGGCGGGAATATGGAAAGCTGCTATGTGGAGAATTCGTCGCCGGCCGAGGAGGGCTCGTGGGTGTGGACCGGCACGGAAGATACCTCGCTCCTCGTGACCAACGAGAGCAAATACTTCGAGTGTTGGGCAATGGACTATAGTAGCGCCGGCAGCGCGATACCATCGCGTCTCTACACGCTCGCGTCTTTCTTGATGACGTACAATCCGACCTATAGCATCTTGCGTGAAATGTATGCAACGCCTTCGGGTCTGCACGTGATGCCGGAGAGTCAGCTCGTCCCGACGCAGCCGGTCGTCCCGCAGCCCGGCGCGGTAGCCTCCCTCGAGAGTGGCGACGTGTACGTGCGCGAGTATCGCGCCTGCTATTACGCCGGAGCGCTCATCGGGCAGTGCGCCATGGTCGTGAACGACGACACCTCGGCGCACGCGACGCCTGCGCTGACGCTTTCCTATTCTCATACGCTCGTCCTCAACGGCGCCGGTATTCTCGACGGGGGTACCGCTGCGTTCAACGGCGCTGCGCCGCCGTCGACTCTTGCCGGCCGCAGCGCATTCGTGGCGCTGCCTTAGAGCGCGCGCACGAGATAACGGACGCTCTTGCCGCGATCGGGGACGTAGGCGCGTCCGACTTCCGAAAAGCCCATCGCCGCGTGAAAGGCGTCCGAGCCGGGATTGGGCGGGTCGCTGTAGACCTCGGCGCAGAGGACCGTGTGTCCGTCGGCCCGCGCCTTTGCGATGAGTGCTTCGTAGAGCGCCCGGCCGAGACCGCGACCGCGCGCATGCGTCGCGACGGCCACGCGATCGACGTACACAAAGCGCGGATATCGTTCGCGGAACCAGCGATGGTTCGGACTGTCGTACGGCGCGCGTTCATCGAAGGCGATCAGCATCGCCTCGCCGTCAGCCGAGGTCACGGCCTGGTAGGCGATATCCAGTAAGGCGCGCATCTCCGCTTCGGTGAGCGGCCACAGCTGCTCTTCGTTTTCGCGGTTGAGCGCGAGAAAAGCGGAGACGTCATTCATCGCGTTATCGGCAGCGTCACGGTCAGCTTCGTACCGTAGCCGCGATCGGACTCGACGCGCACGTCGCGTGCCAGCGTCTTGACCAGGTAGAGTCCGCGCCCGTCCTCGGTGAGCTCGTCGTCGGGCAGCAGAGCGACGAACCGATCCAATCCGGGTCCGGTGTCGACGACCGTGACGATCGGGGAGTCGCTCGACCAGTCGACGTCGACGTTCACCAAGCCGGGCGCGTGCTCGACCGTGTTTGCCAGAATCTCGCCGAGAATGAGCTCGGCGGTGAAAAGGTCTTGGTTGCCGCCCGCAAATTGCCGGATGAAGTTCATCACTTCGTGACGGGCATTGTGGGCGGAGTAGGCGTGACTCGAATGGAAGCTCCAGCGCTCGCGCGGCGCGATTTCGGCCACCACCTTCAGTTCGTCGGTCGGCGCGATGCGCAGAACCAGCAACACCGCGTCATCGCCCGGCTCTTCATCGCCGAGTACGGAGCGTCGAATTGCGTCGGCCGGGCGCTGCGCCGACGTCGTGACGACGGCGTCGATGGCATCGAAGAGCGCGCGTTCGGTTTTCGCGATATCGCGCTGGAATTCGCTGATGCCGTCGGTGTAAAAGACGACCAATCCGTCGCGTTCGAGGCTCGCACCGTACGTTCGATAGTCAGGCGTGCGCGAAACGCCCAGCGGAAGCGAACCGTGGGGCAGCGAGTGTGCCGGCGTGTCGGGCCCGGCAATGATCGGCGACGGATGCCCCGCGCTGGCGTAGCGCAGCGTGAGCGAACCCGGGTCGACGATCGCGACCAGCGCGGTGGCGACCGTGGTATCGTGGAATTGGAGAAGCCGATTGACCTTGGAGAGGATCTCGGCCGGGTCGGGAACGTCGATTGCGGTTGCGACGATGCTCTGCCGGATACGGCCGGCCGAGACGGCGGCATTGAGGCCGTGTCCGGTAACGTCCCCGATCGAGATTACGATACGATCGTCCGCAAGCGCGAACGCGTCATACCAGTCGCCGCCGATCAAGACTTCTTGATTGGCGGTGAGGTACAACGCGTCGAACTGCATGCGAGGATGGTGCGGGAGCGACGCGGGAAGAAATGCGGACTGCAACGTCGTCGCGATTCGAGCCGAGCGTTCGAGAGCACGGCGCTGATCGTCGATATCGGTATGCGTTCCGTACCAGCGGACCAGTCTTCCGCGATCGTCGCGCATCGGCTCGGCCCGCACGAGAAACCAGCGCGAGACGCCGTCCGCACGACGCAGGAGCAGTTCGCGTTCGAACGGCTTGCCGGCGGCGATCAATTTCTCCCAGTCGGGCAATCCCGATGAGAGCACTTCCTCCCCGGTGTACTGATGCCAACGCTGATTGTACCAATCGATCCGTCCGGCAGCATCGGCCGTCCATACGATCTGAGGCAGCGTTTCCGCGAGAACTTGGAATCGCCGTTCCGCGGCTTGCATTTGCGCAAAAGCGAAACGCCGCTCCGACGTCAACGCGCAGAGCACCAGAGCGGTGATCGAGAGCACTGCCGTAAAGACGACGAAGCCCGTCATCCGCGCATCGAGCGAAAGCGCGGTGAAGGGCCCCAGGTGATGGGCCGTTCCCCATAGCGCAACGCTCGAGGTGAGTACGAGCAGCGCCGTCGTCACGCGCACGCCGGCGCGTAATGCTGCCCACACGACGAAGGGATACAACGGAAACGCCATCAGCGGCCGGCCGAGAAACTCGAAGGCCACCGACACGAACGAGGTGATGACGATAACCGCAACCTCGAGCGCGCCGGCCTCGCCTCGTATGCCTTCGCGGAGCGCGTCACTCCACGTCAAGATGACCGGTGCGACGAGCAAGACGCCGGCGGCATCGCCCATCCACCAGAGCGCCCAGACCGGCCCGTACGAAGACCACGGGATGAGGTGTGCCAGCGCGAGCTGAGCGGCGCCGTTGGTCGCCGTGATCGTCATCGCGACGATCGAGCCCAAGAGGACGAAGACCAGTACGTCGCGCACGCGCTTGAACGAGCGGTCGAAATCGAAACGCCGCAAAAGATACGCGCCTGCGAGCGGCCCGAGTGTATTTCCGAGCGCGATCGCGGCCGCGGCGTACGGCGGCTCGTAGCTGAGTGCGTTCGCGATGAACGCGCCGAGGAACACGCCGGGCCACATGCGGTAGCCGCCTAGGAGCAGCGCCGCCAGCGCAATGCCGGTGGGCGGCCAGACGGCGGTGACCTGTCGAACCGTGAACGCGAGCGAAAGGCCGAGTTTGCCGAAGAGAAGATAGAACCCGGCAACGGCGAGCACCCAGGCGAGATACGTAGCAACTGAGCGCGCGTCGAAAGACGTGCGCAAAGCCGCACTGTCTCGAGCTTCGATCTGCGCCATTGAGGAAGGTGCCTTCGGCCCTCCCCGGCGTCAGACCCCCATGCCGCGCCGTCCTAACACGGCCTTAACCGGGCGGCAATGTACGTATGCGATGAAGCAACCATGAAAACGACTTGGAGACCGGCCGATCCCGGTACGAAACGCTCCGCACTGCCGAACGACACGTTCGCGTTCCCGCGCGAGCGCAAAGAGCCGCTGACCGACGCGGCGCACGTGCGCAGCGCGATTACCCGCTTTCACGAAGTCGACGGTGTCGACGATCGTGAGCGCGCGCAGGCATTCGATAACATCAAAGCAGCTGCTGCCTATTATGGTGTGACGGTCAGCGCGCGAGATTGGCATGGATTGATGGGACGGGTACGCGGGAACGCCGACGACTGATTCAACGTCCGGCACGTAGTGGGCCGCAGTGCTGATACCCATCGGCAAAATAGAGATCGAACGCTTGCGGTAGCGCGTCGGCTCCGTAGGTCACGCTTCCGAACGTGAAGCCGTTCTCCAGCTGCGGATAGACGACCGTCCAACTCGTGTTCGCCAGGTCTTGCGCCGCCGTGCTCTCGGCGATCGCATACGACCCGGTATCGCCGTTGATTTCGATCGAATAGAAGCGCCCTTGGATCGAAAAGATGTTGTATTCGTAGATGATGCGCCCGCCGCTCGGGCTGTTCGTCGCGACACCTTGCCACCAGTACGTGGGCACTTTCGCGTTGGCGGTGATGTCCGCGGCCATCTTGGTGATGCTGAGGTAGGAGGGGAACGACGCGGCACCGGCGTCGCCCGGCTCCAGCCTGGTCGTGGTGCACTTCAGCGTGGCTGCCGGCGCCGGCGGCAGATACGAGCCGGAGTTGGCACAGACTTGCGTCAAGTCGGCGTACTTGATACTGAATTGCCGGACCGTCGACTGACCGAGGACCTCGGCTACCTGGTATTCTCCGGTCTCCGCCGGATAGACGATGCGCCAGTGAGAACTGCGCAGTTGCGCATCGTGGCTCGTGCCGACGAAATAGTTCATGAGCGAAGGATTAGCGGGATCTACGCTGACTTGGATGTAGACCCATCGCGATCCGAGGTGCGCGAGGTAGTAGTCGTAATAGGGATCGGGGCTTCCCGCCGTCGACGATCGTGCGGTGCCGTGCAGCCACTTGCCGATGTATTCGATGTGATCGGTCTCGTGTAGGTCGCGCGGCAGATTTGGAGCCGGATTGGGCTGCGTCGTTTCGCAGTCCCACGTGCCCGGCGTGAGCGGAGCGGGTGCGCTCGGGCCGGCGCTCACCGCGCCGCCGAACGTGACGCAAGCGCCGAGTGCGACGAGCGCGGTGAGGGTGAGAATCTTCTTGCGCATCAGCCTACCTCGGTGCAGCCGGAAGAATGTCGGTAATCGATTCACTGCGCGTCGGCTCGCTGCAGAACGGCGCGGAGGCTTTGCCGGAAGAGTAGGCGCCGAGTCCCTTCGGCGGATTGTAGGCGGGCAGCGTGCGCGGCGCGCCCACGATCCCGTTGGCAATCGCCGTTTGCTTGGGACCGAGCGTCGGATGCCAACAGTTCATCTGGCTCATGAGTCCGATCGCGACCGATTGCAGCGTGTCCCACGTGAGTTCGTCGACCGGCTGTTGCGAGATCGGGACCGCGCTGTTCGTGTAGGTGATCGAACTGCCGAGAAACCCGCCGGCGACACTTCCGAGCGAGGACGCATTGAGCGTCGTTTGATTGGTCGTGACGACTTGCGTGACCCGTCCTCCCGACGGAACCGGCGACGGGTTTGGAAAGACGCTGGTCGACGCCGTGCTGGTCGTGTGGGCGGGCGCAAAGACTTCATAAATGGAAGCCATCGTGAGGAGCATCGCGAGGGGCGTGAGCGGCGTGAGCGTGAGTCGATGATGCTCTTCCTTCACGATGTCCGAAGCCCAGGTGAACGCTGAGGTACCTTGGGCATCTTCGGGATCGTGCGTGCACTGCGCGTAGAAGGCCGTCGCCTCGACGGCTGTCCAGTTCTTGCGCGTGATGAACTGGTCGGTCGTGCCGCCGCCGGAGGCGGTGACGTCGACCACGATTGCGCCGCGTACTTGCGGCGAGTTCGCGCACTGCGTCGCGAACGTTTCCAACTGCCAGGACGGCTGCGGAACGAGAACCGCATTATCGACGAACGCGAAACCGGACTCGGCGACGCCCTCGTTCAGGAAGGTCACGAGCGCCGAGACCAACCGGCCGACCATCGCCGGGTCGCCGATTCCCATCACGAAGATGACGGGCCGGCTTCCGCTCCCCGTCGTCGAGGGAAGTTGCCATCCGATTCCCGCCGGCGGCGCCTTCACGGCCGGATGGACGAGCGATTCGCAGAATTTGAGATGGGCCCAAAGCTGCGCAACGGCGTTCTCGCTGTCCGACGGCCAGCACGCCTCTTCAGGCGAGGTTGGAACCTTGGGGGGATAAACCTTGGGTAGCGGACGGTGCCCGCCGAGCTGCGCCCAACATTGCATGAGCCGCTGGCGCAAGATGTGCGCGAGATAACCCTCGACGTTCGCGGGAATCGGCACCGGTGTCGGAGTCGCCATGATGCCGCTTGCCGTCGCCGGCAGATACGCGGCAACGATGTTGGAAAGCTGCGCGGTGCTGCATTGGTTCGTGAGTATCGAGAGCGGACTGGCGGAAGGAGACGGGACGGGAGTGCTGGTTGCGCCGGTCCCGCCGGCAAGCACGGCGAGGATCATGCACGCGGCTGTGAATGCCGTCCACGGCCGCCGGTTCACGCGGTTACGCTCGCGAGCGGCTCTTGGGGCAGCGGAGGCGCGTGTACGCTGGGCCGCAGCGCGCTGCGATCGAGGAAGCCCTCGAAATCACCGATGTCCACGCAGCGTTGCGCGGCCGTTTTGCCGACGCGTTCCAATTCGTCGAGGTGATCGACGCTGTCGAGCGGCTGCAGCAGCTTCGGGTCCACGCCTTCGATCTGGAGTTTCTTCAGGCCGCGGGCGGAAAGTTCGACGTTGTAGCGGGCGTAGGTGAAGAGCTTCTCGGCCAGCGGAACGCGATTGTCGATCAGATCGCCGATTTCCGAATCGATCGCGTCGATTCCGCAATCGCCGCGCAATTTGCCGAACACGCGGCACAGGATGTCTTGCTCGACGGTGGTTGCGCGCATGAGCGCGGCCGGCGTCGACTGCACATTGTAAAGCAGGTTCATTTCACGTTCGCCGAGCTTGAGGTCCTCGCTGTCGCACAGGCCGGTGCCGACCGAGATGAGCAGCAGTTGCGATTGTCCCGCCGGCCAGCCGAGATTGTACGTCGGCAGCGTTGCCATGAGAAAGAGCTGAAATGCCGGGTTGTTATAAACGGTGATGCCACCGTCGAGAAAGACGAATGGCTTTGCGACGCCCGGAACGTGAATTTCTTTTGGTTTGAAGAACACCGGTGCGGCGGTGCTTGCGCGAATCAGCTCCCACAGCGGGATGTCGAGGTTGGTGGCGCCCGCCGGATCGGCACGCAGGTTGTACTTTGCGCGCGGGTTGTTCGAGAGCGGCCAGGGCGAGTCGGTGCTTGCGTTGCGCGTGACGATCATCAATAACGTGCGCAGCTTTTCCGTGCCCAGCGTCGTCAGCGGCCGTTCGTGCTCCGGCGCGGCGCCGCCGGGAAGCGGGTCGTCGAGAACTTCTTTTATCTGGCGTTCCAGCGGCACCGAGGTGTATATCGCCTTGTAGACCAGCATCCCGGCGATGCCCATCACGATCGCGAGCGGCCCCTTCGTGCGGCGCGCGATGCGCTGCAAAAAATTGGGATCGAACATCGTGTGCGCGCCGGTCCGGTAGAAGCGGCGAATCGCTTCGGTCGAGTATCCCAGAGAGATCAGGGTCGCGATGATGGCGCCGGTGCTGGTGCCGGCGACGTAGTCGAAATATTCCGAGAGCACGAGCTGGGGCCGATCGAAACGTTCGCGCAGCAGCGCTTCGATCTTACAGAGGAACTCGATCGCAATCAGGCCGCGAATACCGCCGCCGTCGATGGCAAGAAGCTTCTTGGGCCCGGGCGCATCGATAAGCAAATCGAGGTGACTCATACTCCCACCTCCGCATGGACGATTGCGCGTTTTCCGGCGCTGCCCCTGCCGTCTGCGAGAGGATGCCGCAACGTCGAGGTGAAGCCGGGACGATGCGCAATGCCGTGCTGCTCGTCGCGATCATCGCCTCGAGTATGAGCTACATCGACAGCACCGCGCTGACCGTTGCGCTTCCCAGGATAAACACGGATCTTCGGACCAGCGCCGGAGCGGCCGAATGGATCATCGAGGGCTATCTGCTCTTCCTTTCGGCGCTGATCTTGGCCGGTGGGGCGCTGGGCGATCGCTACGGCCGGCGCAAGCTCTTTGCGCTCGGGATCTGGATCTTCACGCTGGCGTCGATCGCGTGCGCAGTGGCGCAGCACCCGGGATTCTTGATCGCGGCACGCTGCGTGCAAGGTATGGGCGCTGCCCTCATGATTCCGGAAAGCCTGGCGCTCATCACCGCGGCATACGACGCCTCGGGCCGCGGGCGCGCAATCGGAATCTGGGCGACCGCCTCGTCGGTCACGATGGCGGCAGGCCCGGTCCTCGGCGGCTGGTTCGCGGACGACTACTCGTGGCGAGGTGTTTTCGCGATCAACGTTCCGCTTGCGATCGCCGTGCTTTGGATAACCTACCGGTACGTTCCCGAAAGCCGCGCGCAAAGCGGTCGCGGCGCGCCCGACGTGTTCGGAAGCGCCGGCATCACGATCGCGCTCGGCCTGTTCGTGGTCGGGCTTATGCAGATGCAGCGCGGAGGCGCCGATGCCGCCTCGCTGTTGCTGATCGCCGTCGGGGTCGTGATCCTCGTCGCCGGCGTTTTGCTCGAGCGGCGCGCGGCCGCGCCGGTTGTGCCGCTCGCGCTCTTCAAATCGCGCGCCTTTACCGTTGCCAGCCTCTACACGTTCTTCTTGTACGCCGCGCTCGGCGGAGCACTGTTCTTCGTGCCGTTCGAGCTGCAGCACGTCATGGGCTACACGTCGCTGGGCGCGGGGCTGGCGCTTCTGCCCACGATCGCGCTCGTCGCGGTAGGTTCGCCGCTATCCGGCATGTTGGCCGCGCGAATTGGTGCGCGAATACCGATGGTCGCCGGCGCCGCGATCGGCGCGGCCGGATTTGCGCTCTTCGCGAATCTGCGTGCGGGCGCTGCCTACACCACGAGCGTTCTCCCGGCGACGATCGTGCTCGGCGTCGGCCTGGCGGTCGCGATCGCGCCGCTGGTGACGGCGGCGATGGGCGCAGCCGGTGCGGATCACCTCGGTGCGGCTTCAGGCATCAACAACTCGATTTCGCGCATGGGCAACTTGGTTGCGATTGCCGCCTTCGGCCTCGTGATCGCGCTTGCCGGAGCGGGGCCGTTGCCCAATGCGGCCAACGCAAGCGGCTTCGAGCACGCGATGCTCGTCGGCGGAATATTAGCGCTCGTCGCGGCCGTGGTTGCGCTATTCTGAAAACCTCGCGATCGGCGCAGGCGATCGCGCGCAGGAGGACCGAACGTGTCATATATCATGAACGACGAATCGCGCGCGCTACGGCATCAGCTTCGTGAGCTCTGCGACGCATACAATGTTTTGCTGGCTGACAAGGACACGGTTGATTTTCGTCTGGGATCGCATGAACCGTACGCGCAAACCGCCGAGCCGGTCGACGCCGAAGCCGTGTACGAACGTGAATCGTACGTGATAAGCGACGAGCTTCGCGGTACCATTATCAAGATGACGGAAGTAGCGCAGCGCATCCGGGCGATCGAACGTTTCTAGGGCGATGTGACGATCCCACGGCTGCCCCGGGCCGTTATTCCGATTTACGGAACCACGCTGGTCGATACGCTCGGCTACACGCTGATGATTCCGTTGCTGCCGACCGTGGTGCGGCAGTACCACGCCTCCTACGTCATGGCCGGTGCGCTGCTGAGCATTCCTGCGTTTTTTTCGGCGGTCGCCGCGCCGATCTGGGGGAAGGTCAGCGACGGAATCGGACGCAAGCCCGTCATCATCGCGGCGCAGGTGCTCTCGCTCACCGGTTACCTACTTCTCGCGCTCTCGCATTCGCTCTGGCTCGTCTTCCTGTCACGCGTGATCTCGGGATGCGGCGGCGGGAGCCTGGGTGCAGTGGAGTCGTACGTGGCCGACGTCACCGAGAACGATCAGCGTGAATTTGCGTATTCCGTGTACGGCGCGGTGTTCGGCCTCGCGTTCGTGATCGGTCCGGCGGCTTCGGGTGCGCTGATGCACAACGGCATCGCTTTACCGTTTTTCTTGGCAACGGCCCTGGAAGCGTTCAACGTCGTCTTTACCACGCTGTTCTTGCCCTTGCGCAAACAGAGTCGACGCAAACAGAGCGGGATGCGCGAGACGATCGAAGCCGCGGCCGAGCCGAGCGTGCGCCGCGTATTGATCCGTCAATTCCTCTTCATTTTCGCGATCGTCGTGTTCTTGGCGAATTTCTCGCTGTTCGTGGAAAAGATGCTGCAAATCTCGGTTGCGAGCGCGGCCTACATGTTGGCGGCGGCGGGTGCGGCCGGCGGCGTCGCACTCTTGGTCGTCGTTACGCCGCTCGCGAAGCGCGTGGGCGACGTGTGGACCTCGCAGATCGGTTTGGTTGCCGGCGTGATCAGCTACGTGTTGTTGATCTTTGCGCGCGTGCAGTGGCTCTTCGTGGCGGCGCTGGTGATCTGGGCGGTCGGGGCGGCGATGGCGGAGCCGTCACTCACCACGCTGCTCACCAAACGCGCGAAGGCGTCCGAGCGTGGTGCGATCATGGGGCTGAGCGACTCGGTGAACAGCATCGCGATGATCGCCGGGCCAGCGACCGGCGCCGCGATCGTCGGTTCCAATGCACCGCTACTCGGCGTGTTGCCGGCGATCTCGGTGACCGCCGCGTTCCTGCTCGGTCTGCGATCCGGAAAGGGCGCGCGCAATGGCTCCGTTGAGCCAAATCGCCGTCGCCGCACCGGCCAGCAGCAATAAGATCGTCGTCGTTACCGGCGCGACGCCGAGGACGATCGCGGGGTTCATGCGCAGTGCCATGAACGCGCGCAGAGCGAAATCTCCGAGCAAGAGCGCGCCCCATCCGATCGTGATCGTGCGCGCGCCGTGGCGGAAATACGCCGTGCGCCAGAGTTTCTGGAAGTGCTCTTGCGGCAGCGCGTCGTTTGCCGTGAGGAACTCTTTCATGACGTAATAGAAGATGGGCTTACGCATGAAGAAGGTCGATACGACCAGGACGAGGCCCACGAAGCCGGTGAGAAACGACTCGCGTATGAGCAGAAGCCGCACCGAAGTGTGAAAGACGGCGGGAACTTGGCCCACGATCATGCCCAGCAGAACGATCAACCCGACGATATCGAAACTGCGGCGGCGGACGAAGTTGAAGATGTTCGAAGCGGCCGGAACCATCGATGCGCCGAGAATCGGCCAGATGTTCATCGGCGGAAAATGTGGGACGAGCAGGTAGTAGACGAGCATCGTTCCAGCCGTGTCGACCGCCAGCGTCGGAAGCAGCGCCCGAATGCTTTGCCAAAGAAATCTGAGTGGGGTTTTCCGCACCCTCTTGAGATGCCCGCGGACTACCGCGGCAAACCCGCCCGACGATGCGGCGGCGTATCGAACCGAAAAATTTAGCCCCAACCGGATTCGAACCGGTGTTACCGCCGTGAGAGGGCGGCGTCCTAGGCCTCTAGACGATAGGGCCATGGCTCCCGGGGAAGGACTCGAACCTACAAGCATCCTCGTCCAGAGCGAGGCGTTCTACCAATTGAACTACCCGGGAACGGCAGCGACCGTTATACTACACGGTCTGCCCCTGGTCTTGCAACATGCGCCGCAGCTTCTTATTCCGGGCGCCGTATGTTTCGGTCTGGCTGTGGCAGTTGGGACAAAGCATCCGCAGGTTCTCGAGGCGATGGTCGTTCTTGACGCCGTTAATGCGATCGATGTGTACGCTAAGCGGCTTGCCGCGCTACTCGCTCGGGACGCTTGCGGCGGTCCCGAGACTTCGCTTCGCGATTAACGGGACGACAGAGTATCATATCCCTATTATAGCGAACGTGTGTTCGAATGTTGTTGCCAAAATGTTGCCGCGTGCGAAATTTCGCCTTCGAGTAGGGAAATATCGAGTGCGTCGAACCTGAGGTTCGCTGTTACTACATTCGTAAAAGGAGTATTGGTTGCAAGCGATCGTGCTCGTCGGAGGTGAGGGTACTCGCCTACGCCCGCTTACCTACGGAACGCCGAAGCCGATGGTTCCGATCGCCGGCGTCCCGTTTCTCGCGCGCACGCTCGAGCGTTTGTCGCAGGCCGGCATTCGCGACGTGATCCTGCCCGCGGGTTACATGCCCGAGCAGATCAGCGACTACTTCGGTGACGGCTCGCGTCTTGGCATGAGCATCACGTACGTCATCGAGGCGACCCCGCTCGGAACCGCCGGCGCATTGAAAAACGTCGAGCAGTACATTGCCGGTCCGTTCTTCGTCTTGAACGGCGATGTTCTCACCAGCCTCGATCTGCGCGCGATGATGGCCGAGCACGAACGCAAAGGCGGCATCGGGTTGCTTCATCTGATCCGCGTCGAAGATCCCTCGGCGTTCGGGTGCGTCGTGCACGATCGGGACGGCCGCATCTCGGCGTTCGTCGAAAAGCCGCCGCGCGAGAGCGCGCCGACCAACGAGATCAACGCCGGTACGTATCTGTTCGAGCGTGAAATTCTCGATTTGATTCCCGCCGGGCGCAACGTTTCGATCGAGCGCGAGACGTTTCCGCAGATCATCGCAGCCGGCAAAGGCTTGTATGCCTACACGACGGACGACTACTGGATCGATCTGGGCAAACCGGAGCAATACTTGGGCGCGCACCGCGACGTGCTTGCGCGGCGGATGCCGATGCTCAGGCTCGAGCCGGGCGTGAGCGGCGAGGGCGCTCCGGCGCTCGCCAACGTTAGCAAGCTCCACCTGCCGGTCCATGCCGACCGCGGCGTGCGGGTTGACCCCAGTGCGGAAATCGGGCCGAACGCGGTCATCGGCGAACAGACTTTTATCGGAGCAAGCGCTATTGTCCGCGACAGCGTGCTCTGGGATCGGGTTATAATAGAAGAGGGAGCGAGCGTAGACGGCGCGATCGTCGCAAGTGGTGCACGAATTGGGCGCGGCGCTCGTGTGGAACCGGGGAGCGTAATCGGGCACGACACGATCGTGGGCCCGGGTGAGGTTCTCGAGCGCGGAAGCCGCGTCGGGGCCAGCGCCCCAATCACCCGGTAAGCAAGCGCGTTTACGCATGATGGCCCGCGGGGTAAGCCCCTCTGAGAGGGCAAGGGAGGAGCTTCCTGATGGTTCTTTTGCTTGGTTCGTATCCGCCGCGCGAATGCGGCATTGCGACCTTTACGCATGATGTGAAGACGGCGTTCGACGGGGCCTTCGGCCCGGGCACGCGCGTCATTGCCATCGATGAACCCGGAGGCGACGTGCGCCGCTATCCGCCGGAAGTGGTCGCTCGCCTGCAAGAGCAAGACCTCTACTCCTACCATGAGATCGCCCGCTTCATCAGCGCCCATAAGGCGGAACTGCTCAACATCCAGCACGAGTACGGGCTCTTCGGCGGCGAACGCGGCGAGATGCTGATCGAGCTGCTCGATCGCGTGCGCAAGCCCGTCGTGCTCACGCTTCACACGGTGCTTCCGGAACCCGATGCAACGATGCTGCGCGTGACGCGCGAGCTCTGTAAACGTTCCGATCGCGTGGTCGCGCTTTCGATGACCGGACGCGACCTGCTCGAGCGCGTCTATCAAGTCGATCCCGATTCGTTGCGCGTGATCCATCACGGTGTTCCCGACGTGCCGTTCAGTTCGACCGACGCGGCGAAAGCCTCGTTCGGCATCGGTCAGCGCATGGTCATTTCGACCTTCGGGTTGATCAATCGCGGCAAAGGCCTCGAATACGCAATCGAAGCGATGCGCGAGGTCGTGCGCCGCCATCCCGAAGCGCTCTATCTCATCCTCGGCGAGACGCACCCGGTCGTGCGCCGGCGCGAGGGCGAGTCGTACCGCGAATCGCTGCAGGAGATCGTGCGCGCGTTTGGGCTCCAGTACAACGTGCAGCTCATCGACAAGTATCTCGACTTCGACGAACTCGTCTCGTACCTGACCGCCACCGACATCTACCTCACGCCGTATCTCAACCCGGTTCAGATCGTCAGCGGAACGCTGGCCTACGCGGTCGGCTGCGGCAAGGCCGTCGTCTCGACGCCGTACCTGTACGCGCAGGAGCTGCTCGCCTACGGCCGCGGATTCTTGTGCGAGTTCCGCGACGCACGCTCGATCAGCGAGAACGTCAACGCGTTGCTCGACGATCCATGGCTGCGCCGGGCGACCGAACGGCGTGCGTATCGCTTCGGGCGGCAGATGACCTGGCCGCACGTCGCGCGTGAATATGGACGGCTTTTCGCGGAGCTGAACCCGTCCCGCGAAACGACACTGGTCACGTCTGCTTAGTTCACTCAATCACGTACGAACGCTTACCGATGACGTGGGGATTATCCAACACGCTCGGTATAGCGTGCCCGACCGCGCGCACGGCTATTGCACGGACGACGTTGCGCGCGCGCTGATCGTCGTGCTGATGCGCCTGACCCGCGTTCCGGACGATGCCGAGGCGCGAGCGATGGCCTCGACCTATCTCGCGTTCTTGAACGGCGCGCAGCTCGCCGACGGACGGTTCCACAACTTCATGAGCTACGATCGCGCTTGGCTCGACGAGGTCGGCACGCAAGATAGCTGCGGCCGCGCGATCTGGTCGCTTGGCTATGCGTTGCGCTTTGCACCGGACGACGGCTGGCGGCGTCTCTGCGCCGAGATGTTCGCGCGAGCGATGGCATGTAACGCGTGGTTCGAACATTCGCGCCCCCAGGCGTACGCAATCCTGGGCCTCGCGCATGCGGTCGCCGCCGGCGCGTCGTCATACACGGCCGCGCTGCGCGGCTTGGCGGAAGCGCTGCTGCGCCGCTACCGGCACGAGCGAGGCGAAGGCTGGGAATGGTTCGACCCGGTGATGACATACGACAATGCTCGCCTGCCCGAAGCGCTGCTGCGCGCGGGTGCAGCGCTCGACGACTCCCCGATGATCGAGGCCGGGCGGGTCACCCTGCAATTCTTGGAACGCACGGTATTCGAAGACGGGATCTTCGTGCCGATCGGCAATGCAGGCTGGTTCCCCCGAGGCGGCCGGCGGGCCCGCTTCGCGCAGCAACCGCTGGAGGCGTCCGCGATGACGGATGCCGAGATTGCGGCTTTTGACGTATTCGGGCAGCCCGAACACCGCGAGTTGGCCGCGCGTGCGGCGGCGTGGTTCGACGGAAAAAATCTGCTCGGCGTCGCGCTGGCACACGGCGGCGGATGCTATGATGGACTTGAAGCAGACGGCCCGAACCTCAACATGGGCGCGGAGTCGACGCTCGCATACCTTGCGGCGGCCTATACGCAAGAGTAAAAAAGCCCGTTCGCGGCGAAGTAACTCCGGATGATGATCCTGGAGACCGAAGCTCTCAACGATGTACAAACGCAGGCCGTCGAGCAAACCGACGGTCCCGTTTTGATATTCGCCGGCGCCGGCAGCGGCAAGACGCGCGTGCTCACGCACCGTATCGCCTTGTTGCTCGGACGGCGCAAGGTCGCTCCGGATCGCATCCTCGCCGTGACGTTCACCAACAAAGCTGCCGGCGAAATGAAGACGCGGCTCGAGCGCATGGTCGGCGCGTCCGCCCGGGATCTGTGGGTCGGGACGTTCCATGCAATGTGCGTGCGGATTTTGCGGCGCGACGGCAGCAAAGCCGGCATCGCGCCCAGCTTCGCGATCATCGACGATGCCGACCAGCGCCAGCTGGTCAAAGATATTCTGGACGATCTCGATTACGACGAGCGGCAGCTCGCGCCGGGCGCGTGCCTGCATGAGATCAGCAAAGCCAAGAACTCGCTCATCTGGCCGGACCGTTATCACGAGAAGCAGACCTCGTTCCCCGGCGAGCGCATGGCGAACGTCTACACCGAATACGAGCGCCGTTTGCGCGAATCGAACAGTCTCGACTTCGACGATCTGATCGTGCGCACGATCGATCTGCTCGAGCGCGACGAAAAAGTGCGCGAGAAGTACCAGAACAAGTTCGAATACATCCTGGTCGACGAGTACCAAGACGTCAACGTCGCGCAGTACCGTCTGATCGCGTTGCTCGGCGCCAAACACAAGAACGTGACGGTGGTGGGTGACGACGACCAGTCGATCTATTCGTGGCGCGGCAGCGACTATCGCATGATCCTGCGTTTCGAAGAAGATTTCCCGGGCGCCAAAGTCTTCAAGCTGGAAGAGAACTACCGTTCCACCCAGCGTATTCTCGACGCGGCGAACTCGCTCGTCTCCAACAACCGCACGCGCGCGCCGAAGAAGCTCTTCACGCAGCGGGCGGAAGGCGAAGCGATCACGGTTTATGCGGCGGCGACCGAGCGCGACGAAGCGCGCTACGTCACCGAGAAGATCAAGCAGATGGTGCGCGACGGCGCCGCCTACAAAGATTTCTTGATCCTTTACCGTACCAACGCCCAATCGCGCGTCTTCGAAGAGGCGCTGATCGCCGACGGCATTCCCTATCGCGTGGTCGGCGGCGTCGGGTTCTATGCGCGCGCCGAAATCAAGGACGTCATCGCGTATCTGCGCTACATCGTCAACCCGGCCGATGCGCTCGCGTTCAAGCGCATCGTCAACGTGCCGCGTCGCGGCATCGGGCAGCAAACGCTGGCCGCGCTCGTGCAGGCGGCCAACGCCCGCGGTCTTTCCGTCGGTGAGGCGATCTTCGATTCCGAGTTGCTCAGAGAAGCCGTACCGAAGAAGCTCAAGGAGCTCGAGCGCTTTGCCGAATTGATCCGCAGCTTCCGTGAACGGCTCAAGGGCCTCAGCGTGGCCGACTTGCTGGTGAGCGTGATGGAAGATTCCGGCTACGTGCGCGAACTGCAGGCCGAGGAAACACACGACGCGCGAGCGCGCATCGAGAACCTTCAAGAACTCATCGGCGTCGCGCGCGAGTACGAGGGCGGCGAGCCCGAGCCATCGCTCTCGGGATTTCTCACCAACGTCGCGCTGATCAGCGATCTGGACGCGCTGGATCCCGACTCGTCGTACGTCACGCTGATGACGATGCACGGTGCGAAAGGGCTCGAGTTCACGCACGTGTTCCTCACCGGTCTCGAGGAAGGCGTCTTCCCGCACAGCCGCGCGCTGACCGACGTGACCGAACTCGAAGAAGAGCGCCGCTTGGCGTACGTCGGCGTGACCCGGGCGATGGACCGGCTCTTCCTTTCATACGCGCAGCGGCGCGCGCTCTTCGGCAACACCTACGCCTATCCGAAATCGCGTTTCATCGAAGAGATGCCGGGATTGGAAGTGCTCGAGAGCGATAGCGTCGTGCTTCCGCGTCCCTCCGGCGGGCGCTGGCGCGAGGTCTCGATTCACGAATCCGCCGGCGCGGGCATGTCGATGGATCTGCGCGACGGGGACCGGGTGCGCCATCCGAAGTGGGGCGAGGGCACCATCCGCGGCGTGGTCGGCGCCGGCGGCGACGGCCTGGTGACGATCGACTTCCCGAACGTCGGCCAGAAGATGCTGATGTTAAAATATGCTCCGCTCGAGAAGGTGTAGCAAGCCGGGCTTTTCCATATGAGCCATTTATGCTCCGAGTCGCCGTAGCTGGTGCTCTCGGCAGAATGGGCCGAGTAGCTTGCACCGCACTCAGAGAAGCCACCGACGTTACCTACGCCGGCGGCTTGGCGCGCACGCGCGTGCCGGACGAGGCGATCGTCACCGATTTCGACGAGCTCATGAGAAACGGTAAGCCCGACGTGCTGCTCGACCTCACCACCTATCCCGACACGGTGCAGATCTCGATGAACGCGCTCGCCCACGGCGTGCGCCCGGTGATCGGCGCAACGGGATGGGGTATGCAAGAGCGCGACGCGCTCGAGGCAATGGCGCGCGAACGCGATCTGGGGGCGATGCTCGTGCCGAATTTTTCGATCGCTGCTGCGTTGATGATGAAGTTCGCCGGCGAAGCCGCGCGCTTCTTTCCCAGCGTCGAGATCATCGAGATGCATCATGACAAGAAGAAAGACGCCCCTTCCGGAACCGCCAAGATCACGGCCGAACGCATCGCTAAGGAGGGCGGCCCGGCAAATGTCCCGATTCACAGCGTACGCATGCGCGGGTTGGTCGCCCACCACGAAGTGCTCTTCGGAATCGACGGCGAGCTGCTGACCATTCGTCACGACACGCTATCGCGCGAATCGTTCGCTCCCGGAATGCTCGCCGCGGTTCGCGCGGTGATGAGCGTGCGCGGACTGCAGGTTGGCCTCGATGCTTAAAGTCGCCGTCGTCGGCGCCACCGGGGTCGTGGGTGAAACGATCGTGCGCGTACTCGGCGAGCGCAAGGTTCCGGTGGATGCGCTGGGACGCTTCGCTTCGCGCGCGCGCGACGGCATCGAAGCGACCACGCCCGAGGCTCTGCGTGGCTTCGACGTCGTCTTCTTCGCGAGCGGCGAAGATGCAAGCGAAACCTACGCGCCGGCGCTCATCGAGCGCGGCGCCTATGTGATCGACAACAGCTCGACCTTTCGCATGCGCGAGAACGTGCCGCTGGTCGTCCCGGAGGTCAATCCGAACGACGTCCGGCCCGAGCACCGGCTTTTTCCGGTGGCGAACTGCACGGCGATCATCTTGTGTACGGCGCTGGCGCCGATTCGCGCGGCGGCGGGATTGCGCAGCGTTCGCGTGGCGACCTATCAATCGGCCAGCGGTGCGGGCCGAGCCGGCCTGGACGAACTGCTCGCCGGCGAACAAGCGATCGCAAACGGCCGGCCGGAGCCCGAACCGGCGGCGTTTCCGCGTCCGCTCGTCCGCAACGTGATTCCGCAGATCGGCGTATTCGACGCGAGCGGCTATTCCGGCGAAGAACGCAAGGTCGCACAAGAGACGCGCAAAATGCTCGGGTTGCCGGACCTGTTCGTGAGCGCGACCACCGTACGCGTGCCGGTGCACACCGCGCATTCGGAAGCGGTGTGGCTGGAAACCGAGCGCGAGAGCAGCGTCGCGGCGCTCGCCGCCGCGCTGGCAGCGGCGCCGGGCGTCGTCTACCACGCAAACGGCATCGTCTCGCCGCGCGAGGTCGAAGGCACCGACCTGGTCCACGTGGCGCGGCTTCGGCGCGAGAGCGAAGAATCGAAGCGCAACTTCGTGCTGTGGTGCGTCGGCGATCAGCTGCGCAAGGGCGCGGCAACCAACGCGGTGCAGATTCTCGAATTGCTGCTCGAACGGGGGCTGGTGGGATGAACGCGCTTGCACGCGTCGCCGTGCTCAAGTTCGGCGGAACTTCGGTTGCCACGCGCGAGCAGCGCGAAGTTGCATTCGCACGCATCCTCGACGCGCGCGAAGCGGGCTACGCGCCGGTCGCGGTCGTGTCTGCGATGGGACGCGAGCCGGCGCCGTACGCGACCGATACGCTGATCGGACTCATCGGCGGCAATACGGGGAGCGCGAACGCCGATCTGCTGCTGGCCTGTGGGGAACTCATTTCCGCCGCCGTCTTCGCGGAGGAGCTTTCGGCGATGAACGTCGAGGCGCTGGCAATGACGGGTGGGCAAGCCGGCATCATCACCGACGGTGATCACGGCAATGCTGCGATTCTGCGCGTCGATCCGCACGCGGTGGCCGCGCTGCTCGAACGCGGTGCGGTTCCGGTGATCGCGGGATTCCAAGGCACGACCGAAGACGGCGCGATCACGACGCTCGGGCGCGGCGGCAGCGATCTCTCGGCGATCGCGATCGGGCACGCGCTCGGCGCCGATCGCGTCGATATCTACACCGACGTCAGCGGGGCGATGACCGCCGATCCGCGCCGCGTTCCGACCGCGCACGTGATCGATCGCGCCTCGCTGGAAGAGATGAGCGAGCTTGCGCAGCGCGGGGCGAAGGTCATGCATCACAAGGCTGCCGGCTTTGCCGAGCGCACCGGCACCCGGTACGCGATCAAGGGCTTGAGTACCGATCTCGGCACGATCGTCGACGCGGGTTACGACTCGCAACGCCCGGTTACGGGCGTCACCTCCTCGGGGCGGGTGACCTGGGTGCGCGTGATTCGCGGCGACGTCGAAAATGCGCAGCATCGTATGCAAACCGAACTCGAGATGTTCCGGCGGATCGCCGATGCGGGCATCTCGATCGATCAGGTGACGATCAATCAGGCCGGCGTTGCGTTCGTGGTCGAGGGCGACCGCGGCAACGCGGTGCGCGCGCTGCTGGGCGATCTCAATCTGGCGGTACGCGTGCGTGAGGGCTGCGCCAAGATCTCGGTGGTGGGTACCGGCATGCGGTACTCGCCCGGCGTCGTGCACCGCTGCGTGCTTGCGCTCAGCAACGCCGACGTCGAGATCATTCACTGCACCGACAGCAACATCACGATTTCGATCCTCGTGCCGGAAGCCGACGTGACCCGGGCGGAAGCGGCGGTGCACGATCAATTCCATCTCGCGACGGGAGAAGGAGCATGAGCCGACTTGGAACGATCCTGACGGCGATGATCACGCCGTTCGACGAACGCGGCGCACTCGACGGTAAAGAGGCGGCGCGTGTCGCACGCTGGCTGGTGGACCGCGGCAACGACGGACTCGTCGTTGCCGGCTCGACCGGCGAGGGCATGACGCTCGATGCGGCGGAGCGCCGCGAGTTGATCGCAGCGGTGAAAGAGAGTGTGCGCGATCAAGCCCGCGTGATCGCGAACGTCGGAACGAGCGACACGCGTTCGACCGTACGCGCGGCGAAAGAAGCGCGAGATGCCGGCGCCGACGCGCTGCTGGTCGTCGTGCCGCCGTATAACAAGCCGACGCAGGGCGGAATGCTGGAGCATTTCGGCGCCGTCGCGGAAGCGACGCCGCTGCCGGTTGCGATCTACAATATTCCCAGCCGTACCGCAGCCAATATGCTTCCCTCCACGCTGCTGGAGCTGAGCCGGCGGCATGCCAACATCGCGGCCGTCAAAGAATCCAGCGGCGACCTCAAGCAAATCGCAACCATCGTGCGCGACCGGGCGCCGGGCTTTACGGTCTGGTGCGGCGACGATCACTTGTATCTGCCGGCGCTGGCGGTGGGCGCCGACGGCGTCGTCGGTGTGGCTTCGCACCTGTGTTCGCGTGAATTTCGCGACATGACCGACGCGTATCGCAGCGGCGACACGGTTCGCGCAACGGAGATCCACAACGGATTGCTCGAACTCTTCGAGGCGCTCTTTGCAATCACCAACCCGATCCCGATCAAGTGGGCTATGGCCGAACTCGGTTTTCGCGTGGGACGCTGCCGCTCGCCGCTCGATGCGCTTCCCGAGGGCGCGGCGGAGCGCTTGCGCCCGCTCGTCGCCTCGTATCTCACTACCGCGCCGTAATGGAATCGGTCGATATCCTCGGTTGTCGCCTCGATTTGCTCGACCGCGTTCAGGCGACGGATGCGATTCTGCGCTTGGCTCGCGAGGGAGCCGGCGCGCAGATCGTTACGCTCGGAACCGAGATGGTCGTGCACGCGCAGCATGATTCGGCGTTTCGCGCGGCGGTCAACGCGAGTGCGCTTTCGCTCTGCGATACGGTTGGCGTCCTCGCGGTAGCGCGCCGTCACGGTGCAACGCTTCGCGAGCGCGTCACCGGCGTCGACCTGGTGGAACGGCTTTGCCAACACGCCGCCGGCGAGGGGCTGCGCGTCTACCTCTTCGGCGGTGCCGAAGGCGTGGCGGCCGACGCCGCCGCGATTCTCGAAGTGAGCTTTCCCGGGCTGATCATCGCGGGGACACGCAGCGGCTTTTTCTCGAGCGAGGAAGAGCCGGCGATCGTCGAAGCGATTCGAACCAGCGGCGCGCAGATACTCTTTGTGGGACTGGGCTCGCCGCGCCAGGAAATGTGGCTCTCGCGCCATCTCGGCGCTACGCGATGCGGCGTCGGAATCGGGGTCGGTGGGTCGTTCGACGTGATCAGCGGGCGCGTCAAACGCGCGCCGATGCTCTGGCGGCGGCTCGGCATCGAATGGCTGTACCGGTTGATTCGCGAGCCGTATCGTTTTCGGCGCCAGCTCGCGTTGCCGTATTTCGCCTGGCTCATCCTGCTCGAGGGGCTGGGTGTCCGGCCTGAGGGAAAGGGTACGAGCGAGTAAGTGAAGGCGATGGTCTTGGCCGGTGGGCTTTCGACGCGTTTGTATCCGCTCACCAAGACGGTTCCAAAACCGCTGGTTCCGGTCGCCGGCGTTCCCAATGCGATACATCTGATCCGTTATCTGAAGTCGTACGGGTACGACGAGATCGCGATCAACGTGCACTATCTCGCCGATGCGATCACGGAGGCGCTGGGAGACGGCTCGGCGTTCGGCGTGCGCTTGGAATATCTGCACGAACGCGAGCTGATGGGCAGCGCGGGTGCGCTCAAGCCGATGGAGCACTTCTTCGGCAAGGCGACGTTCGTGGTCGTCGGCTGCGACGACCTCACCGACCTTCCGCTCGATGCGATCGTGGCGATGCACGAGCGCACGCGCGCAGTCGCGACGATCGGTCTGGTGGAACGCGAACACGTCGACCAATACGGCGTGGTGGTGACCGGCGAGGACGGCCGTATCACCGGTTTCCAGGAAAAACCGGCACCGGGAACCGAGCGCAGCAACCTAGTCAATACCGGCATCTACGTGTTCTCACCTGCGATCTTCGCGCGCATTCCGGACGGCACGTTTTACGATTTCGGCAAACAGGTCTTTCCCGAACTGCTCGCAGACGGTCTGCCGTTTTACGGATTCGACGGGCGCGACGCGTATTGGTGCGATATCGGCACGCCCGACGAGTACCGCCGCGCCAGCGCCGACGTGGTCAATGGCACCTTTTACATTCCTGAAACACGCGCGCGCGGCGCCGACCCGAGCGCGCGCATCGCATCCAGCGCGAGCATCGACCGGAACGTATGGATCGGCGCGAACGTGCGCATCGGCGAACGCGTCCGCATCATCGGACCCTCGGTGATCGGCGATCGAACCACGATCGAAGAGGGCGCGCGGCTCGAGGCGAGCATCGTGTGGGAAGACAGCACGATCGGCGCGGGCGCATCGCTGCGCGGCGCGATCATCGGCAAGGACTACGGCGTCGAACCCGGCAGCGTGTTGAACGGCGATATCGCCGCGTAGAAGGGTTGTTTCGCTTCGAGGAGGAGCACGTCGACGTTGTGGAGCATTGGGGATTAGAAGCGACTTTAATGCGAACCTGGCCTATGATCGTTTGTGTCGCTGCGCTCGTTGGCTGCAATTCGCAACAGCGACTCGTCGTGATTTCCCAAAGTGCAGTGAACGTGGAAATGCTGAAGCGGATAACTGATGCCGGTGATTCAGCTTGCAGTGCGGATGGTGGACTGAAAGGCGTAACGTGGGCCTACAACACGGCGCCAAAGTCTCCGCTGGCGCCGCCTGGTGCTATCCGTTCGAAGGATCCCTATGCGGCAATCGCACGTCCCGTGTCTCCGGCGCAGTCGTCCGAAGCCGAGCAGGTTTGGGATAAAATGGAAGACCTGGCCTCTGCGGCACCACGGCCGTACTCCACTGCGGCGTCGGATGACTTAAACGGCGACCCGCTTTATGCGCAGTTTATCTGCGCAGACGGCGCGGAGACATCGAGCAAGCCACTCTCGTTCGTGCCGTAGTCTGAGCTAATAGCCCGGCACAGCAACACATGCAAATCCCGGACTAGAGCGCCGAGGAACCGGCTCGAGCAACAGGTTGAATCGAAGTGGACGCCGGTCAAGCTGTTTTCGTTACGTTACGTTGTCCGAACCGCAGCATTAACGGCGAGAATTGCCCCATTGCACCCTAGCTGGATTGGATCAATGGCGTGATAGGTGCTGCGGTGGGGAGTTTCGATGGTGTCGACGCGCAGCCTGATACACTGGCGCGCCGCGAGTTCGATTCTCGCACTCTCCACCCGCGACGATTGTTGCGTGACCGAGAAAACGGTGATACGCTGGTGTAGTATCAGGCTGCGCGTCACCGGGGCCGCTCGTAGAGCGGCCCTCGGCGTTCTACAGAAGGTGTCTTGTCAACCGGTCTAGGGCGCGGGATGGAAGGCGTGGATGTTCCACGCCGTTCTGGATCTGCTCTTTCCGCCGCAATGCGCGGCTTGCCGCGCGCCCGGCACCGGCTTGTGCGCCCGGTGCGTCTCGCCGGAGAACCCGTTGCTCGTGCGCGCGCTCCCGTCGCTTCGCGTTTACGCGCTCGGCGAGTACGCGGGCGCGTTGCGGCGCGCGGTTCTCGCGCTCAAAGATGGCCGCCGCGACGTCGCGTGCGCTCTGGGCGAGCGGCTCGCCGCGATGGTTTCGGCGCCGATGCTGCTCGTGCCGGTACGCACGACGCGCGCACGGCGGTCGGTGCGCGGCATCGACGGCGTCGAGTATATCGCCCGCGTGGCCGCGCGGCGAACCGGCGCGCAGGTCGCCTGCGCGATCGAACCACTTGGGCACGACGCGCAGCGCGGCCGCTCGCGTGCCGAGCGTCTTGCCGCGCGGGCGCGCTTTTGGTGCGATCGCGGGCTGGTGCGCGGACGGAGCGTAACGCTGGTCGACGACGTGTGCACCACCGGAGCGACATTGGAGGACTGTGCGGCGGCGCTGCGCGAGGCGGGCGCCGTGGTTTCGCAAGCATTGGTGATCGCCGTCGCGAACGACGATCCCCGATGTTCAGTGGACTGATCGGGTACCGCGGCGAGGTCGTTGCGAGCGAGCCGCGTCCGGACGGCGGAGCGACGCTCGTGCTGACGGCCGGCGGCGTGCAGCGCGAGAAGCCGGAGGTCAAGGATTCGATCGCGGTGGACGGCGTGTGTCTGACCGTGACGCGCATCGAGGGCGAGCGCATTGCCTTCGACGTGGTTCCGGAAACCATCGCGCGCAGCACGCTGGGCGCTTTGCGTCCCGGTGATTCGGTGAATCTGGAATACTCGTTGCGCGTCGGCGATCGGATGGGCGGCCACTTCGTCTACGGCCACGTCGACGCGACCGCCGCCGTGCTTCGCCGCATGCCGGAAGGGCAGGGCGAACGCATTCGCATCGAGCGGCCGGCGGAACTCGCGCCGATGATCGTTGAGAAAGCCTTCATCGCCGTCGACGGTGTGAGCCTCACCGTCGCGGCGGCGGGTGAGGGCTGGTTCGAGATCGCGCTGATTCCCGAAACGCTGGCGCGCACGACGCTCGGCGCGCGTCCGGCGGGATCGCGCGTGAACCTCGAAGTCGATCCGTTGGCGAGGTACGTGCATGCCGCAGTTTCGCGATAGCCTGCCCGAGGGCACGCGCGTTTTCGAGTCGCGCCTGCAGGTGCAATGGGCCGACGTCGACATCGCCGGCATCATGTACTTCGCCAACTATTGGCGCTTCGCCGAGTATGCCGAGATGGAGATGTTTCGCGAACTCGGCTTACCGTTCGATTCGCTCTTCGACGATCTCGACTTTTGGCTGCCGCGGGTGCGAGCCGAGGCCGATTACTACGCGCCGGCGCTGATGGGTGATTGGATCCGCATGCGCGCGCATCTCGAGAAAGTCGGTGCTTCGAGCGTGCGTTTTCGGATCGTGATGTTCAATGAGAGGACCGGCATCCCGATGGCGTCGCTGGTGCTCACGGTCGCCGCGATGGATCGCCGGACCAAGAAGAGCATGCCGCTTCCGGCGCGGGTGCGCGACGTATTGCTTACGTGCTTGCCGGCGCGGGGAGAAAGTGGATGATGCCGACGCCGTACGACACGAGTCCACTCGGCAGCGAGTAGCTCGAGAACGAATCGATATCGACGGCGATCTGCGTCGAGGTGTTGTCCCAGCGGTAGTCGTCGAGACCGAGATACTTATCGGTCGTGGGCGTGAATCCGCTCGGGACCGCCGCTGCCATCGCCGCTTGAACTTCCGCTTCGATCTCCTTGCCTCCGACCATCGGAACGGTGTTGCAGGTCATCGTCCATTTCGGCGAATAGTCGCTCAGATTGAGCGTGTTCGCCGTATCGTCGGTGATGCTGCAGTCGCGCAACATCGATCCAAACGAAACGCTCAGATCGTAGGTCGGCGAGCCGAGGATGTCTTTCGAGGCGTTCGTGCGCAGGGTGGAAAAATTTTCCGACGCCGGTCCGACCCCGAGGCTCACGAAATTCGTCACCGAGTTGCGCAGGGATTGGATGTCGGCGACAGTCGGCGGTTTGAGCACGTGCACGGGCTTCGTAAGGTCTTGCCCGATGCTCGGCGTGAACCCGCCATTGTACGTGTCGACCGAAATCCACAGGCCTTTTGCGCCGTTGCGCCAGGTGAACGTCGGATATTCTTTGCTGCCGGTCGTCTTGAGCGCGTAGCCCTTGATGATCGGCGCAAGCTGCGCCTTCACATAGGCCGTGACTTGGGCCGGCGTCATGTTCTTGGCGTTCCAACGCTGTTCGAGCGACCAATGCTCCGGGTGTCCGGTCCAAGCGAACTGATCGGTGATGATGCACTTCGCGCACGTCTTATCGAACTGCGCCTTCGTGTCGTAGCGAATCTGGAAGACGTCGCTGTCCTTCACCGCGCCGCGCATGTTTGCGTAGTTGACGGGCGCCTGATCGAGCATCAGCGCGACGAACGCGCGCAGGGTCTGGGGCGGCGTCTTGGCGGGATGCGCCGCAGCTCCGCACAGCAGAAGCGCCAGTGCTACCGTGCAATAGCGAAAACCCCGAGCCTGCATAGCGAGCCGCCTTTCAAAAAGAAGCTAGGCTTACCCCGGACGATGACGTAGGTTCGTGGAGATGCTCCGGCTTCCCGGTGGAATCCGGTTGCCGTTGTTAGCTAAGCATGATAGACTAGGCCGATGAAGACGGTGAACATGCATGAGGCGAAGACGACGCTCTCCGCCTTGGTGCGCAAGCTTCGCAGCGGCGCTGAGCGTGAGATCATCATTGCCGTCGACGGCGTGCCGGCTGCGCGCCTCGTGGCCGTTGAGCCTCCTCAGCCGCGACCGCTCGGTATGGATCGCGGGCTCATTCACATGGACGATGATTTCGGCGCGGTCGATGCGGAGATCGAGAAGCTCTTCGAGGGCGGGTAGTGGCCACTCGATATCTTCTCGACACGCACGTCTTTTTGTGGAGTCTATTTGAGCCCGAGCGTCTGTCCAGCGATGCGCGCGCAGTGATCGCGAATTCTTCCGAGGAGCTGCTGCTTTCTGCCGCTGCAGTTTGGGAGATATCGATCGAGCACGGATCAGGTAAACTCGCACTTCCGATGGAGCCCGCTGCATTCATTCCTTCGCGGCTCGAGGCGCTGCGGATAAAGCCGCTCGACATGACGATGGAACATGCGTTGGCTGTATCATTGCTGCCGCGACATCATCACGACCCGTTCGACCTCATGATGATCGCACAGGCGCAACTCGAAGGGCTGACGTTTATAACGGCAGATTCGATCGCGCAGCGGTATCCGGTGCGAGTGTTGAGAGCGTCCTAGCCTTCGGTTCCGAAGGCCGGGGTGGAGAATCGAGAGTCCCCGGACCGATACCGTTGTGCTATGCTTGGGCAAAGCCGGAACCCCCAGGCAGCCGCTCGAAAGCGATGTCCCTAGGGGGAATACCGGATGAGACGAACCGTCGTTAGGACCGTCTGCATCGTCACGCTTACCGCGGTCGCCTTCGTCATCATCGGATCCGATCTCGCTCTTCCGTGGCATCCATACGGGTGGTTCGGGTTCTTGGTCACCGACGGCAATATCGTAACCATGGCAACGCCGGTCGCGGGCAACGCCGTTCGCGACGGCGATCGGATCGATCTGCACCGGTTGAGCCCGGAGGATCGCCTGCGGTTGACGCGGTCGGACCCGACCGGCTACGTTTTGAAGCTGCCCCTCATCTCGAAGCGAGAAGTTACGATAGTCGCGCAGCCCTTAGTGCGCAGCCTAGCGGACAATGTTACCGATGTCATCGAGGTGCTGGCGACGCTCGCATACATCGTCATCGCCGCCCTCTTGGTTCTGCTGCGCCCGGCGCCCTCGACGTGGGCGTTTTTCGGATTCTCGTACGGCTTTTGCATCTTTGCGGCGACGCCCAGCACCTGGCCGTTTCCTTTTGCCATCGCTTTCCTGACGTTATGGTTGATAAGCAGCGGAATCTCGGGCGCTGCGTTCGTTTCGTTTGCGCTGCGCTTTCCCGATAGTGAGCCGAGTCGCGTCGGGCGCGTCGTCGAGCGTGCGCTGCTGCTCGGTCTTAGTCCGGTTTTGGTCGCCGTGTCGCTGTACGGTTTTCTGGCCTACGTGTTTGCGGGGAACTACGTTTCCGCGGTGCGTCCGGCGGTCGTCGTCACCGCTGAAGTGGTCTTCGCGTTTGGCATCGTCGTTTTGATGTCGCGCTACTTTCTTGCGAAGGTTGCCGAGCGCAACCGGCTGCGTTGGGTCGTGTTCGCGTTTGCAGTTGCCTACCTCCCCGATCTCAACTTGGAGGCTCTTTTCGGAGCCGGGGTCGTCCTGATTCCGGTACCGAGCCCCGAATTGATCAATATATGCCAAGCCTGGCAAGTGCTCGCACCTATAGCGCTCGCGTACACGGTGCTCAGGCATCGGCTCTTCGACGTTCGCTTCGTCGTGAGCCGCGCGCTCGTATACGTGTTTATGACGTCGCTGGTCGTCGGCGCTATCGCACTCGTCGACTGGGCGTTTAGCCGCTGGCTGGCCGAATCACGCTTCGCGCTCCTCGCCGAGTTGGCGCTGGCGTTGCTTTTCGGCGTCATGCTGACACTGCTGCATCGGCGCATCGAGCACTTTCTCAACGGCGTCGTGTTCCGAACGCAATTGCTGGCGCTGCAGGCTCTGCGGCGTTTCGCGCAGGAGGTCGACCTGATTTCTGATCCGCACCGGCTCCTTTCGCAAACATACGAGGCGCTGCGCGTTCGCATCGAGTGCGACTACGCGGCGATTTATACTGCCGACGGCGCCTCGTTCGTTCTCGCTACGCCGCCGGAGCCTCACACGCCGATGGTGATGGCCGGCGACGATTTCGCCGTACTGCGCTTGCGCCGCTGGTCGGAGCCATTCGAGTGCGAGGATCCGGAACATCCGTTACGCGCGGCACTGTTCGTGCCGATGGTCGCGCGCATGCAGCTGGTCGGATTTATCGTGTGCGGGCCCAAGCGCGATCGAACGCACTACTTGCCCGACGAGATCGATACGCTGACGACCTTGGCGCATCGCGCGGGATCGGCGTATCTCTGGTTGACGTTGCGGCCGGACGAAACCGGCCGCGCCCTCCCGACGCTGCACCCCGAAGGCGGTTAAATCCGGCGGCACATCTCTCGCGGAAGAGTCTCGAAATGATCGAGGCGCACGGGCCGAGCTTTCGTGCCCTTCAAGGTGAATACAATTTTCAATCCTGTTCGCGAAATTCTGGATCAGCAGAGATCGCGCACAAGCTGGCTTAGGCACTGGGCGTCGGGGAGCACAACCCCCGTCTGCCCATAAAATCGGGCTATTGCCCATAAAAGAGACGCCAGAAGCCATTTTATGGGCAAAGCCAGGACGACCAAGGCGGCTTGACAATTGTCAAGTCCACGGCTAGGGTGAAGCCCTATGAGCGAATTCGCCGTCTCCTTGAACGCCGCGCTCGAGGCGGCGGGGCTCTCCGGCGCCGAGCTGGCGGCACGGGCCGGCATCACCGAGTCGGCCGTCTCGCTGCTGCGCGCCGGGCGGCGCGAGCCCTCGTACCGCACGCTGCAGCGGCTCACCGCCGTCCTGCCCGAGCTTGCGCCCGCCCCGTCCGAACGAGCGACGCCGTTCGATTCGATCGAAGACGCGATCGACGATATCCGGGCCGGAAAGATGGTCGTCGTGCTCGACGACGAGGATCGCGAAAACGAAGGCGACCTCGTGATGGCGGCCGAGAAGGTCACGCCGGGCGCGATCAACTTCATGCGCAAGGAAGCGGGCGGCTTGATCTGCGTTCCGCTCTCCGGCCGGCGTCTTGACGAGTTGCAAATACCGCAGATGGTGAAAGACAACACCGCCGTTCACGAAACGGCATTTACCGTGTCGGTAGAAGCGCGCGGACTCACCACCACCGGCATTTCGGCACACGATCGCGCCGCGACGATCAGAAAGCTGCTCGATCCCGAGGCATCCGCAGCCGATTTCCTGCGCCCGGGGCATACGTTTCCGCTGCGCGCGCGCGAAGGCGGCGTGCTGGTGCGCGCGGGTCAAACCGAGGCCTCGGTCGATCTCGCGCGGCTGGCCGGGCTCTATCCGGCCGGCGTCATTTGCGAAATCATGGCCGAGGACGGAACGATGGAGCGCCTCGACGGGTTACGGAGCTATGCCGACCGCCACGGTCTGCGGCTCATCACCGTCAAGGATCTCATTGCATACCGTATGCGCACCGAAAAACTCGTCAAACGAATCGCTGAATTCAACCTGCCCACCACCACCGGAGACTGGAAAGGCGTCGCCTTCGAAACGACGATCGACGGCAATACGCACGTCGCGCTCGTCATGGGCGACATCAGCAGCGGCAAGGACGTGCTCGTGCGCGTTCACTCCGAATGTCTTACCGGCGATGCGCTGCACTCGATTCGCTGCGACTGCGCGGCGCAGCGCGACGGCGCGATGGAGATGATCGCCCAAGAGGGGCGCGGCGTCTTTCTGTATCTGCGGCAGGAAGGCCGCGGTATCGGGCTGGCCAACAAACTGCGCGCGTACGAGTTGCAGGATCACGGCGCCGACACCGTCGAGGCGAATCTCGCGCTCGGCCTGCCGGTCGACAAGCGCGACTACGGCATCGGCTCGCAGATTCTGGCCGACCTCGGGATCAAAGAACTGCGCTTGATCACCAACAACCCACGGAAGATCTTCGGGCTGGAAGGGTACGGCATCAAGATCACCGGTCGCGTGCCGATGCAGACCGCCCCGACCGTGCACAACAAGCGGTACATGGCGACGAAACGCGCGAAGCTCGGCCACATGTTGGATGAGACGGTCGCGGCGTCGTGAAGCCGGGCGAGGGAAACGGGAAGCGTTCGCAACCGGCGCCGCAGTGCGCCGGCCGCCGTTTCGCGATCGTCGCAGCCCAGTTCTATCGCGAATTGACCGACTGGTTGATCGACGGGGCGCAACGTGCCTTGGCCGATTGCGGCGTCGCGAGCGAGGACATCGATCTGGTCGAGGTGCCGGGTTGTTTCGAATTGCCGCTGGCATGCCGCAAATTGATCGACGCCGACCGCTATGACGCCGTCGTGGCGCTGGGCGTGGTCATTCGCGGCGAAACGCCGCATTTCGATTTCGTCGCCGGCGAGTGCGCTCGCGGCCTGATGAACGTGCAGCTCGACGCCGGCGTTCCGATCGGCTTCGGCGTACTCACCACCGAGAATCTCGCGCAGGCGCAAGAACGCGCCGATCCCGCGCGCGGCGACAAGGGCTATCAGGCGGCGATCGCCGCGGCATCGCTGATCGATATCCCGGCGAAACTCCCACGCGCCGGCTTTCGCTCGTAGCTAGAGGCTGCGCAGCGCGCGCAGCAAGACGAACGACGTTCCGGCGATCAGCCCAAAGAGCGCGATCAGAATCAGCGCGGCGAGCGGACGCGACCAGCGATCGTTCAGCGTGAGCGCGGCGCCGCAGGCCACGCCGAAATTGCGAAACGAGAGCGTTACCCGATCGAGCAGGCTCGCGTGCTGCCCGCCGGCGCTCTGCAATTCGGCCAGGATCTCGCGCGGCTGCCACGAGTTGCCCGCCGTGAGCGAGACGAGCCGTTCCTGCGCGTCGAAGACCGCGATCGCTTCCCCGTGTTCGAGCTGACCGGGTTCGCGCCCGGGCGCGACGAGCACGTTGAATCGTTTGGCCAAGCTCAGCACGGTTTGCGGATCACCGGTCGCGAGCGTCCAGCGCGCGGGATTTTCGCCGAACATCTCGCCGTAGCGCCGCAGCACGGCCGGCGTGTCGTACGCGGGGTCGATCGTAACTTCGAGCAGATGGGCCGCCGGGGGAAGTTCGCGCTGCAGCTCCGCGAACTTGGCTGAGGTCGCTGGACACTCGGCGGCCTCGCGACAGCGCGTGTAGATGAACGCAACGGCGAACGCTTCTCCTTTGAAGCGGCTCCAGCGCAGCCGCGCGCCGTTCTGATCGACCAGCACCGGATCGGCCGGCAAACGCTCGCCGACCACGACCGTCGGAACCCATGGAAGTACCATCAGGGATGACGATACGGTAGGGCTGGGAAGAGGGCGGGAATTCGCCCGCTCTCAGGAAGGGAGGAGTCTCACAAAAGTCGCAATTTACACGGCCTTAACGGTTGATACTCCGGAGGCTCCGTCCCAGTGGAAGACAAGATGCTGACCTGCAAGGACTGTGGCAACCAATTCGTGTTTTCAGCACGCGAGCAGCAGTTCTTCGCCGAAAAAGGTTTCCAAAACCAGCCCCAACGCTGTCGCGAGTGCCGCCAAGCGCGGCGCGCTCAGAACGGCGACCACGCTGCCGCTCCAATTGGGTCCCGTCCCAGCTTCGAGGCCGTCTGCGCTTCCTGCGGCGTCAATACCACCGTCCCGTTCCGCCCGCGCGGTGACCGTCCGGTGTATTGCCGCGCCTGTTACACCGCCCAGGTCCCGGCCGGGGTCTAAGCCGGGCGTCCCGAAAGGGACTCCGGTCATGCCCAGCCACACACCCGACGAGTTCGTTGCCGTCGCGTTCGACGGCGACGAATTGGTCTATCTCGACCAGCGCTTGCTTCCGCACGCGCTCGAGCGCAAACGCGCGCGCACCGTCGACGAGATCGAAGCGGCGATTCAAACACTGGCCGTGCGCGGCGCTCCGGCGATCGGCATCTTCGGCGCGTACGGCGTCGCCCTGCTGCGCGACGCGATCGCGAACGACGAAGAGTTCGCTGCCGCGGCACGTCGAGTACGCGACGCGCGCCCGACCGCCGTCAACCTCGCCTGGGCGGTCGACCGCGTCCTCGCCGCGGCGGATATGCACGCTGAAGCGCAGGCCATCCACCGCGAGCAGATTGCCATCGACGCCGCCATCGCCGATGCCGGCCTCGACCTCATTCCCAAAGGCGCGCGCATCCTCACCCATTGCAACACCGGACCGCTCGCGACGGCCGGCGGCGGCACCGCGCTCGGCGTCATCATCGCAGCGCAGCGCGCCGGAAAGTCGCCGCACGTGTTCGTCGACGAGACGCGCCCGCTGCTGCAGGGCGGCCGGCTAACCTATTTCGAGCTGGCCGACGCGGGCGTCGATGCCACGTTGCAGGTCGATGCCGCGGCGGCGCTCGCGATGGCGCGAAAACACATCGATGTCGTGATCGTCGGGGCGGATCGGATCGCGCGCAACGGCGATACCGCAAACAAGATCGGAACCTACGGTCTTGCGATCAATGCTGCGCATCACGGGATTCCACTCTATGTAGCCGCGCCGCGCTCGACTTTCGATTTCAGCCTCGACTCCGGTGCGTCGATCCACATCGAAGAACGTGCGGCTCGCGAGGTTACCGGGTTCGGCGAGGTGCCGGTCGCGCCCGCCGACGCGCACGTCTACAATCCGGCCTTCGACGTCACGCCGGGCCACTTGATCACGGCGTTCGTCACCGAGTACGGCGTGATTCGTCCGCCCTATCACGAGACGATTCCGTCGCTCGAACTGCGCCCGAACGCGAGCGTCCTTTTCTCGTGAAATTTTATGACTTCATCGACAAGGCCCCAAAGATCGGGAATCTCGTCGTAATCGAAGGCACCGATCGCGCTTTGGCCGATCGCGCGCTCGACGTGTTGCTCGATCGCCTCTTGCCGCCCGACATGCGCGAACTCAACCTGGAACGCATTCCCGCATCGGAATGGAACGATGCGGCGCGCGCGCGGGAAGCCGTCTCGGCGATGCCGTTTCTGGCGGACCGCCGGGTGGTGGTCGTAAGCGACGCGCAGACGCTGCGGGCGCAGCCGCGCCGCGAACTTTTTGAAGTGATGGAATCGGTGCCCGATGGAAACACGCTGATCGTGCTCGACCTACTTTCGCCGCGTTCGCAGCGGCCGGAGCCGCTCGGCGCGCAGGCCGGCCGCGCTGCGCTGCGCATCGACACCACCGCCAACGAGGAAACGCGCGCGCGCTACATCGACGAACTGCTCGAACGGTTGGGCGCAAAAGCGGAACCGCGCGTACGCAACGAGCTGGCTCGCAGCCAAGCCGATCTCGCGAGCGTGCGCAACGACCTGGAGAAGCTCGCGCTGGCCGGAAAGAAGATCACCTACAAGGACCTCGAGGGCGAATCGCTGTCGATCGAGGACCCCAAAGCGTACCGTTACGCGAGCGCGCTCGTCGAAGGGAACCTCGGTGAAGCGCTCGGTATCGCGCACGAGTTCTTTGCAAGCGATCCCCGCGGCGCGGCGATTCCGCTGCTCTCCGCGCTTGCAACCGAGTGCGGTCTGCTCTGGGAGCTGGCGCGTCCGGGCGGGGAGTTGCCGGCACGTGCAAAATGGCGCGAGCGCGTGCTGCGTCCGATCGCGGGCCGCGTCGGCGAGCGCCGGGCGCGCATCGCCTACGAACGGGCGGTGCGCGGCGTGGAATCGATCGTGACCGGAGTCGCCGGAAACGACCCCGACGACCACCGAACGCTGGTGGAGCGGATCACCGCCGAACTCGCGGGAATGAGCCGCCGGTAACTGCCGATAACTGAGGTTATGGACGTCGTTGACTCAGCCTCGTCCGCGTCCCGCGATGTCGATCCAAAGCAACAGCTTATAGACGACATCGAACGGGTGCGCGCCGAACGGGACGAACTCGACCGCGAAATCGCGGCCGATCGGGAGCGGCTTGCCGCGATCCGGACGGCGATCGACACGATGGTCGGGGCGGCATGGCGCGACGTCTTCGGCCAGCAACAGCAGATGCGCGAGCGCGACAACCTGACCGACGCGCTGACCCTGGGTTGGATTGGAAGCTACCAATTGATCGCGGCGGCAGGCTTTGTCTTGGCCGCCGCCGGCTTCATCTATTTCTGGCAGCTCGCCGGAGCGTTCGTTGCGGTCGCGCTCTACCTCGTGCTCGGGCTGATCGGCTATGTGGTCGCGCGCGATCAGTGCCTGGCACCGATAAAGAAGGCGCGCGCTTCGTATTTGAACGGCGACGGAAAGGACGTGCGCTTCGTTGCGTTCACGCGCTACGAGCCGGGCCTCAATCATCCCCTGATCGGTTTGGACGGCCCGATCGAGGGAATCTTGGAGGACCGCGCCTGGAAAATTCCGGGCGTCCGCGAACGCGACGCGCTGGACGAGACGTTCGTCGAAGTGATCGACGAACGGCGCAGCAACGTGCTGCTCACGCGCTTTCCCGACAAGAAACCAACGCTGGTGCACGCCGATCTCGAAAACCCGTTCATCCGTTCGTACGGCGTGTTCTTTCAGCGCGCGCTCGAACGCCATCTGCCCCAGGTCGCGACCCAGGCCGGCGAGTTTCGCGAGATCGTCGGCCGCACGGGGAAGCGCAAGAATGTCGACGACCGTTTGCGGCGCCTCGAGGAGGAATACCGCGAATTCGACGGCACGGCGGTGATCGTCAAGGGGCTCGCGTTCCCGCTGCCGGTACGCAACCAGTTTCTGCGCCAGGTGCTGCTGTTTCGGTTGGGCGATCCGGCGGCGGCGCGCGGTCTGTTCATCTTGGGCAACGATCGCGTCGATCTCATGGACGTGATGCAAACTCTGGCGCGCGCCTCGGCCGCGACGCTCTTGCATCTCTCGTTCTCGCAGATCAAGATCGGTTACGTGGGGCAAGGGGCTTCGACTGTCTCGCGAATTTTCGCCACCGCCAAGCGCGCGCGCTCGATCATCTTCATCGACGAAGCCGAGCGCTTTTTTACGACGACCGGTTCACCGGCGTACGAGTCGATGCGGCGCGAGGTCGTGCAAGCGCTCTGGAGCGAGTGGGAAGCGCTCGAAGGCCGCAGCGACGTCTGGGTCGTGGCCGCGGCGAACACGCGCGAGGGGCTCGATCCGGCCATCTTCACGCACTTCGGCACCGTTATCGACGTCACGCCGGTCGAGTTGGCCGGCGGCGAGGCGCCGACGATCGTGCTCTCCCCGGACCAGGCCGAGGCGGCAGCGCAGGAGCCGGCCGAGCCCGGCGAAGAGCTTCCCGATCCGGTCGCCAAGCGCTCGCGGCTGATCGCCGCCATGTTCGCACACGTTGCGACGATGGAATCGCAGGGAATCACGGTCCCGCGCGCCGTGCTCTTTGCCGGGCCTTCGGCCGATGCGCGCCGCAGCGCGATCAAGAGCCTGATCGATCAAACCGGCCTTCCGGTGATCCAAGCCGTCATCGACGACATCGATACGGCGCTGAAGGATGCGTATAGCGCATCGCAAGCGATCGTCGTCGTCGAGATTCCCGAATACGGCGATCCCGGATCGGTTGCCCATCTGGCGGTGCGCATCGATCAGCTCACCCAGCAAAAGCTGCCGATCTTCATCGTCGCCGAGACCGGCAACGAGGCCGTCCTCGACCCCGAACTGCGCTCCCGGTTCAGCGAGTTCATCGATCTCACCAAGCTCATTCCCGAAGCGCGGTGCATCATGCTGCGGGACCTGCTTGCCGGAAAACCGCTCGGCTTCGATCTCGAGGCGGCGATGGAGGAACTCGCCGCGCTCACCGACGGCATGACGGCGGAGCAGCTCCGGCACTTCGTCGACGAAGCCGGCCGCAAGGCGGCGCTGCGCGCGATCGATGCCGGATCACCCGATCGCGTGACGATCGAACGCCAAGACTTCGAGGGCCGCAGCAGCGCGGCCGAGGCTGCGACGAAAGGCGACGAGGCAGCCCTCTAGCCGGAGGCGAACGACATGTTCGTCCCATGGATTACCGTACGTACGCCTCGCCGTTCTCTTGGAGATACGGAAGCGCCGAGCTACGCTCGCTTTTTTCCGAAGAGGAACGCCGTACGCTCTGGCGTGCGGTCTGGGTGACGCTCGCGCAGGCGCAAGAACGTGCCGGACTGATCTCTGCGAGCGAAGTCGCCGACCTGCGCGCGCACGCGCACGAGATCGATATCGACGGCGCGCTCGCGATCGAACGCGAGATCCACCACGACCTCATGGCGGAAATCCGCGTCTTCGCTTCGCAAGCGACGATCGGCGGCGGTAAGCTGCACCTGGGCGCGACCTCGATGGACATCGAGGATACGGTCGAGACCTACCGGCTGCGCCTCGCGCTCGCGGCGGTGGGCGCGAACCTGTACGGTCTGCTGCACAGCTTCGCCGGGAAGATCCGAACCTATGCGGACCTGGTATGCATGGCGTTCACGCATCTGCAGCCGGCCGAGCCGACCACCCTCGGGTACCGGCTTGCGACCTACGCGCAAGACCTCACGATCGACGATGCCAACTTACGCTTCGTCTTCGACCAATTGACGACAAAAGGGCTGCGCGGAGCCGTGGGCACCGCGGCCTCGTACGAGCAGCTGCTCGATCACAAAGGCACGTCCGCGGCCCTCGAAGCGTTCGTCCTCGAACGCTTCGGTTTGCGCGCGCGCGAAGTGAGCACGCAGACATACACCCGCAAGCTCGATTACCTTTTGCTCTCGGGTCTCGCGGGATTGGGTGCATCGCTTTCGAAATTTGCCGCCGACGTGCGCATTCTGAGCAGTCCCGAGTTCGGCGAGGTCGCCGAACCGTTTGGCCGCGCGCAGGTCGGCAGTTCCGCGATGCCCTTCAAGCGCAATCCGATTCTGTGCGAACGCATCGATTCACTCGCCCGTCTGCTCGTGAGCTACAGCGACGTCGCGTGGCAGAACGCGGCGACCAATTATCTCGAGCGCACGCTCGACGACTCCGCGAACCGGCGCGTCATTCTTCCCGAAGCGCTGCTCTGCGCCGACGAGATCGTGACGCTCGCACGCAAAGTGATCGACGGGCTGCGCGTCGAGGAACGCCGCATCGCGCACAACCTGCGAACGTATGGGCCTTTCGCCGGGACCGAGGCGGTCATGATGGAGGCGGCGCGGGCCGGCGGCGACCGCCAGGAATTGCACGAGCGGATTCGCACGGCGGCGATGCAGGCGTGGGATGCGCTGGCGCGCGGCGAAGACAATCCGCTGGCGCATGCACTGGCCGCCGACCCGGCGCTCACCGCACTGCTCGATCCGGCCGAGATTCGGCGTCTGCTGGATCCCGGCGAACACGTCGGCACTGCGCCGCAGCGCGCCCTGGCATTGGCCGACCGCATCGACGCAATGCCCGAGTTCCCAAGGCAAAAACAAGTGGAGATTTGAGATGACAAGAGCAGATCGGCGTGGTCTCGATGTCACTTTTGCAGGCGCCCCGCGAAGTGGGGGGCGCGAAGCCTGGGGCGGAGCGCCTTCAAAATGAATAAAGGGCTTGAGGTTGGGCACGGCAAGACGAAGGTCTTATACGAGAATCCGGGGCATCCGGATCAGCTCGTCGTGGCGCAGACCGATCAGATTTCGGCCGGCGACGGGGCGCGGCGCAACGAGATTCCCGGTAAGGGACGATTGGCGGCGCAGACGACCGCGCGCGTCTTCCGGCTGCTGAACCTGTGCGGGTTGCCGACGCACTATTTGAGCGGCGGCGAGGACGACGACAACAACGAGATGCTGGTGCGCCGATGCAACATGATTCCACTCGAAGTCGTGGTTCGGGGCGTTGCGGCCGGATCGTTCGTGCGGCGCAACCCGGGCGTCGCACGCGGCATGCTGCTGGTGCCGCGCGTCATCGAGTTTTTTCTCAAAGACGACGCCAATCACGACCCGCAGATCACGCCGGAGGAAATCATCTCGCGCGGAATCGCAATGCCGATGGAAGTCGGTGCGATGACCGAGCTTGCGCGCTTGACGTTCGACATCCTTACCCATGCCTGGCGCCGGCGCGACGTGCTGCTTGTCGATCTCAAAGTCGAATTCGGCCGGTTGACGTCGGGTAACGACAAAGGGCAGATCGTGCTCGCCGACGTGATCGACAACGACTCGTGGCGCATCTGGCCCCAGGGGCGCGAGGATCGCATGCTCGACAAGCAGATCTATCGCAACCTGCAAACCGTCGATGAGGCGGGGCTCGCGCAGGTGAAGCAAGCCTACGAAGAAGTCGCCGATCTGGTCGGCACGTTCCCGGTGATGCGGCCGGGTATGGCGGCGGTCATCGCCGACGCGCCCGAGCGCGCCGAAGCGCTCAATGCCATGACGGCCGCGCTGCAGCAGCTCGGCATCCCGACCATCCGCCATATCGCGAGCCCAACGAAGACGCCGGGATACGTGTTGCAGATCGTGCAGCAGCTCGAGGTGACGTTTGCTCGCCTCGTGTTCATCGCCGTCGCGGGGGATCACACGCTGCGGATCATGTTGGAAGCGGCAGCTTCCGCGCCGGTCATGAACGCCTCGCCCGATCCGGAGCTTGCGCAGCGCGGCGCGTTGCACTGCGCCAAGATGCTCGGGCTCGACGACACCGTGCTCTATGGGCGCACGCTGCTCACCCAGGCGAACGCGCGCTCGAGCATTCTGCACGCGGACGCGCAATTGCAGCAGCAGGCCGGAGCGCCGCCCCCGGGGACACAGCTTGGCTGAGGTCGCGACGGTTGCGCTGCGTCCCGACGAGCTTGCCCGAATTCGCGAGCGGCTCGGGCGCGAACCCTCGATCGTCGAGGTGCACGCGTTCGACGCGCAGTGGAGCGAGCATTGCAGCTATAAATCGAGCCGCCATCAGCTGAAGCGGCTCCCGGTCGCGGGCGAGCGGGTCGTGCTGGGACCGGCCGAGGACTCCGGCATCCTGCATCTCGGTGAATTCAACGGCGAACGCTACGGCGTCGTTATCGCGCACGAATCGCACAACCATCCTTCGCAGGTCGTGCCGTTCGAAGGCGCTGCGACCGGAATCGGTGGGATCGTACGCGACGTGCTGTGCATGGGCGCGCACGTCATCGCAGTCGCCGATCCGCTGCGCTTCGGACGCGTCGACGATCCGCATTCGCACCAGCGCTACGTTGCGCAAGGCGTGGTCGACGGGATCAGCGCATACGGCAACGCGATCGGCGTTCCGAATATCGCGGGCGACGTCTATTTCGACGAGCGCTTCGATGACAATTGCCTGGTGAACGTGGTCGCGATGGGCATCGTCAAGGAGTCGGAGATCATTCATTCCTACGCGCCGCCGGGCGCGGCCGGCTGGGACATCGTGCTGGTGGGCAAAGCGACCGATCCGAGCGGGTTCGGCGGCGCGTCGTTTTCGTCGCTCACGCTCGATGCGGCCGACGAAGACGCCAACAAGGGTGCGGTGCAGGTTCCCGATCCCTTCCTCAAGAGCGTGCTGATGCGCGCGAGCTACCGGGTCTTCGGATTTCTGCGCGAGCGGGGCACTCGCGTAGCGTTCAAAGACCTCGGGGCCGGTGGAATCATGGGATGCTCAGCCGAGATCACCGCGTCCGGCGGCTACGGCGCGCGCATCGATCTCGATGCCGTCAACGTTGCAATCGAGGGCATGCGTCCCGAGGTGATCGCGGTCGGTGAAACGCAGGAGCGGCTGCTCTGGGTCGTTCCGCCCGACGTCACGCCCGAACTGCTGCGCATCTACAACGACGAATTTACGCTGCCGGAGATCGCGTACAACGCGCGCGCGACCAAGATCGGCGTGGTCACGGCGGAGAAGCGCTACGTCCTGTGCCATCGCGGTGACGTGGTGATGGACGTCGAGAGCGAGTTTCTCACCGGATCGATTCGCGACGAACTGCCCTTCCACGACGTGACCGCGCCCGAACCCGCGAACGAGCGGCCCTTGGTAACCGGCATGCAGCTCGATGAATTGCTCGAGCGCGTGCTCGCCCATCCCGACGTGTGCTCGCGCGAACCGCTCTTTCGGCGCTACGATTCCGTGGTGCGCGGATGTACCGTTCTCCCGCGCGGCGCGGCCGATGCCGGCGTGCTGGCACCGGTTCCCGGCAGCACGCTCGGCGTAGCGCTCGCGGTCGCGGGCAATCCGCGCTACGGACGCATCGATGCGCGCGTGGCCGCCGAGCACGCGGTCTACGAGGCGGTGCGCAAGGTCGTGGCGGTCGGTGGACGCCCGATCGGCTTGACCGATTGCTTGAACTTCGGCAATCCGCGCAAGGTCGATCATTACAGCGAGTTGGTGGCCGCCATCGACGGTCTCGCGCGGGCGGCGGAACGATTCGGTACGCCGTTCGTCTCGGGAAACGTGAGCCTCTACAACGAATCGGCTGCGGGGCGCGCGATTCCGGCGTCGCCGATCGTCGGTTGTGTCGGCGCGTTCACCGATCTCGCGACGGTCGTCACAATGCCGTTCAAGGCAGCGGGTTCGGTGCTCTATCTGGTTGCGCGGCCGCAATCGGCACTCGGCGGCTCGGTTCTGCTCGACGTGCTCGGCAGCAGCGATCAATATCTTCCGCGCGTCGACTACGAGCTGGCCGGGGCCCAACACGATGTGATGTACGAAGCGACGCAGGCACGCCTGCTGCGCTCGGCGCACGCGATCGGAAACGGCGGGATGGTGACGGCGATCTGCGAGATGGCGTTCGCAACGCTGCGCCGCGGACGCGAGCCGGTCGGTGCGCAGATCGACGATCCGTGGCAATGGACACACGGAAGCGTGGGCGAGCTGGAGGCGTTCTTCGGCGAGTTCGGCGGATTCGTGGTCGAGGTCGCAGCCGACGACGTCGAGGCGTTCGAGGGACTCGCCGACGACGTCGAAGGCGTCTACGAGATCGGCGTGACGATCGACCGTCCGACGCTCGCGCTCGAGGACGAAGCGTTCGATTTGCATCGGCTGCGCTCGATGTGGTACGCGCCGCTGCGCGCGGTGTATCCGTGAGCAAGCGCATCGCTGTGCTGGTCTTTCCGGGTACGAACTCCGAGTGCGAGACCGTGCGTATCCTGGCGCAGTGCGGCGGCGACGCGCATCTGGTGCACTGGAGCCGCGCATCGCTGCTGCCCGCGTTCGATGCCTACGTGCTGCCCGGAGGCTTTGCGTACGAAGACCGCATCCGCGCCGGCGCGATCGCCGCGCACGATGCGATGATGGATCACGTGATCGCCGGTGCGCAGGGCGGAAAATTGGTGCTGGGCATCTGCAACGGCGCGCAGATTCTGCTCGAAGCGGGGCTGGTGCCGGGGACAGGCGAGCTTCGCCGCCCGACGGCGGCATTTACGCGTAACGGCCCGGTGCCGCATTTCGTGTGCGCGCACGTCCACGTCAAACTCAGCGTGAAACCGGCACGCAGCGCGATCACGGCGGCACTGCGGCACGACGCGCTCATTCCCGCTTGGGCCGCCAACGGCGAAGGGCGGCTCGCTGCCGATGCACCGCATCTCGAAGAACTGCGCAGCGGCGATCACGTTGCGTTCGTGTACGCGCACGAGGATGGAAGCGTGGACGAGAGCGCCAGTCCCAACCAATCCGCGCTCGGTGCGGCCGCGCTGGTCAATCGCGAAGGGAACGTGCTCGCGATCATGCCGCATCCCGAGCGCGATGCCTGGACGTTCAATCATCCTGACCAGCGCCGCGGCGATGCAATGCTCGCGACTTCGGGCGGCGACCTGCTCTTTCGCAGTTTCGTCGAAGGCGTGCGGCGCGTATGAACCATGCGGTCGCGATCAATCTGAAGATTCCCGACAATGCGGCCTACACCGCGCTGGTTACCCTGCGCCGGCTGGGTGTGGACGTGACACGGGTCGAGCGCGCGCAGATCGTGCGTTCGGACGCGACGCCCGACGCGGCAACGCTCGCCGCGCGGGTCGAGCGCGACGAATCGCTCTTCAATCCGAACAAACATATCGTGACCGCCCTCGGGCAGGATGCGCCCCGCCCGGGCGAGCTATGGATCGTCCAGGACGATCCCAATCGGCCTGTCGCTTGGCGGCTCTACCAGGCCGCCAACGTCCCGGCCGAAGCGCGCGTGCTGCGGCAGGCCGCGGAGTCTCTGCTTTGCAATCCCGCCATCGAAAGGGCAATCTATCCGGAATGAACCGGCCGTATACGATCGCGACGCTTGGCTCGCACTCCGCGCTCCAAATTCTCAAGGGGGCGCACGACGAAGGCTTTCACACGCTCGCCGTGCCGACGCGGGAGACGGAGCGTCTCTATCGCTCGTTCGCATTCGTCGACGAAATCATCGCCGTCGACAGCTATTCCGAATTTCCCGGATTGATGGGCGAACTCGAGCGGCGCAAAGTCATCATCGTTCCCCACGGGTCCTTCGTCGCGTATCTTTCGCTCGAAGAACACAAACGCATGACGATCCCGTACTTCGGCAACAAAGCGGTGCTGGATTGGGAAGCGAGCCGCGAGCTGCAGCGCGACTGGCTTACGCGCGCGGGCATCAAGATGCCGCGGCAATTCAAGACCGGCGAGGAAATCGACCGGCCGGTGATCGTGAAACTTTACGGGGCGGGCGGCGGCAAAGGCTACATGTTCATCCGCGACGCGAGCGACTTCGAGAAGCGCTCGAAAGAGCTGAAGAAGGCGTATACGATTCAAGAGTACATCATCGGCGTGCCGCTCTACATTCACTACTTCTACTCGCCGCTCGAAGACCGGCTCGAGATCATGTCGATGGACCGGCGCTACGAAACCAACGTCGATTCGCTGGGGCGCATTCCGGCGGCGGCTCAGGAAGGCATGGACGTGAGTCCGTCTTACGTCGTGGTCGGCAATCAGCCGGTGAGCCTGCGCGAATCGATGCTGGCCGAAGCGTTACGGATGGGCGAGAACGTGGTACGGGTGAGCAAGGAGATCGCGGGACCCAAGGGCTTGTTCGGTGCGTTCTGCATCGAGACGATCATCACGCCCGACATCCAGTTCTACGTGATGGAGATTTCGGCGCGCATCGTCGCGGGAACCAACCTCTTCATCGACGGGTCACCCTACTCGTACCTCAACTATTCCGAGCCCATGTCGACCGGACGGCGGATAGCTCGCGAGATCAAGAACGCACTTCTGACCAATAACTTGCGTTTCGTCTTGGATGATGGCTCAGTTTTTTAGACGGATGTTGCTCACGTGCGCGTTGACCGCGGTCATCGCGGGAGTTGCGCTGCCGGCGCGCGCTACGATGGAGGCCGATCCGGAGGTGCTCTATCAACAGATGAAGGCGGCCTACGACAAAGCGGCCGCGGCGCAGTGGGATTTTCGCGATCAGGAGATCTATCTCTCGACGATCTTCAACGCCGGGCGCGCGTACGCGCTGCAGCGTCCGGACGATCCGGCCTTCGCGCAGTTGGAAACCTTGACCGTGCAGATCGGCTCGGGCTTGCACTACAATCCGCTCACCAACCACGACGCCGCGGTGTGGTACGTGCGGGAGGCAGCGGTCTGGGTGAGCCGCAACAGCACCGATCCGACGCTGGTCGGCGAAGCGAACGCCCTGCTCGAGCGCGTCAACTCCGAAGACGATCCGGAGAAGCTGGCGGCTCTGGCCGATCAGGACGCACGCGCCAACGCGGCAACGTATCCGGCCGACGTCGACACACGGCTGCAGACGTTGGAAGCGAACTGGCGCGGTTGGCTCCTCACCAACGACCCCTCGTGGCGATCGCTGGCGTTCCAGAAGGCGGCGCAAACCAATTTCCCCTTGGCGCACCTACCCACGACCTACGGGCCCGCGTTCGTACAAGCCGCCGAAAACGCCGCGGCCGGCGTGGGGAATTATACCGCCGGCGATCGCGCGAACGCCAAGATCATCGTGCAGCGGCTCAAAGACCTGACCTCACCGCTGATCATCGCGACCGTCACCTCGATGCCGGCCGACAAGTACTTGACGACGCTTGCCCCGGCCGATGAATACTTCGGTCAGATGGGGTACTCGATACTCGGCATCGAGAACGAACTCAAGCGGATCAACTTCATGCTGAATTACAACTACGGCAACCGCGAAGCTGCCCAGACCGTACTCGTGGCGCAGTCGATCGACGACATGCACAAAGTCTATCCGCGCGACCGGGACATGCCCAAGCTGTTGTACAGCTGTCTCACGACGCTGGAGCGGATGAATTCACCCGACGCGGTGGCGGCGGCGTCGCATTTGCGGGGGATTCTGACGGTCGAGTATCAAGACTCCCCGCAAGCACGCAAGGTCCTGGCCGCCCAATAACGTACGAGGTGGCGTATGCGGAATCTACGTTCGATCGCAGTCGTGCTCGTGTTTTTGGCGTGCGCCGCGGCCCCGCCCAAGGGACTCGTGCTGGTGCCGTTCGAGGAGCCCAACAGCACCGACCCCCACGCGGCCGCAGTGACGGAGGCGATTCTCGCCGATTTTGCTGCTGCAGGGATGACGGTACCGACCGTCGCGCCGATCGATCATATCGACGCGGTTTCAACCGCGGCAAAAATCTGCGCGACGAACAACGCCTGGGCTGTGCTCATTCCGGACGGCCGTTCCGAGCAGACGATGAAGCGGGTAGCCGTTAGTTTCGTGACCGTTCTGCACTATCCGACGCACGTCGAGCTTCGCCTCGATGTCGTCGGGTGTAATGGCAGGGTTCTCTGGAGCACGGTGACGACCGGGGATCAAAATCCGGGCGGCGTGTATTCCGTCGGGAATCTCGGTGCCGCCGTCGACGCCGCCTTTGCGAGCGCGGCGCAGGAGGCGGTGCAGAAGTACGTCCACGCGACGATCCCAGAGAGTGCGGCTACCGGCGCGGATCCTAGCGCCGCGCCCGTAGCGCAACCGGCGTCCGGAGCGGCGTATCTTCTGCTCCCCGTTGGCCAGCCGGGCATCGCCGATCCGCGCGCCGACGACATCACCCATTCGCTTGCGGAACAGATGCAACAGCGCAAACTCGAGGTGAAGGTCGGAGCGTCGATCGATCACCTCTCCGCCGTTACGACGGCGCCGCAATTGTGCTCCGCGAACGGTGTGCAAGGGATCGTGGTGCCCACCGTGCGGATCGAGCAATCCGGCGTCACCGGCGCGTCGCATGCGGTCGTCCGCCTGGCGCTGCTCGATTGCAGCGGCGCGGTGAGCGGTCACGGATACGGTGACGCCGACCTGAAGCATGTGACGATGGTCAATTTCGGCGCCGCGGCAGTCGAAGTTTCGGAACGTGCCATGGGACCGGCGCTCGATCAGCTCTTCCCCGCGACGAAGAGCTAAGAGGATAGCGGTACCGCAAAATGGACGTCGTGATCGCAGACCGGATTCAGTTCGCGTTCACGATCATGTTCCATTATCTGTTCCCGATCACCACGATGGGACTCGCGCCGTTCGTCGCGCTCTATACGATCGAAGCGGCGCGCGGCGATCGCGAGGCGGCCCGCGCGGCAGCGTTCTGGACGAAGATCTTCGCCATCAATTTCGCGATCGGCGTCGTGACCGGCATCCCGATGGAGTTTCAGTTCGGCACGAATTGGGCCGTCTTTTCGGCCGTGAGCGGTGCGGTGATCGGGCAGCCGCTGGCAATGGAAGGCATCTACGCGTTCTTTCTCGAGTCGATCTTTCTCGGCGTGCTGCTCTACGGAAAGGGGCGCGTCGCGCCGGTGCTGCACGCGGCGTCGGCCGTGATCGTGTGGCTCGGCTCGTGGCTTTCCGGCTTTTTCATCGTCGCCACCGACGCGTGGATGCAGCATCCGGTCGGCTACGAGCTGCTCGCGAACGGGCGGATCGCATCGACCAGTTTGGCGGCGGTCTTGCTCTCGACGTTCGCGTGGTGGCAATATCTTCACGTGCTGTGCGCGGCGCTCGTCGCCGGCGGATTCGTGGTGGCCGGCATCGGCGCGTATTATCTGCTTTCGAATCGCGAAAATGCGCTCGGCCGCCGCTTCGTCGACGCGGGCGTAATCGTGGCGCTGATTTTTTCGTTACTCGTGATCTTTCCGACCGGCGATCGCAACGGCGACGACGTCACAGCGTACCAGCCGGTCAAGCTCGCCGCGATGGAAGGGCTCTTTGCATCGACCAAGGGCGCGCCGCTGGCGATCATCGGCATGCCTGACACGCAGAACAAAACCCTGATCGATCCGATCTTCGTGCCCGACGTGTTGAGCTTCCTCGCTTACGGAAACTTCAACGCGAACGTGCAAGGCTTGAACGCGTACGCCACCGAGCTCTGGCCGCCGGTCGAACTGACCTACTACGCCTACCACGTGATGGTGGGACTCGGCACGATCTTCGCGGGGATTGCGGTACTCGCCGGACTTGCGCTCTGGCGCGGACGCATCTTTACCGCGACGCCGATCCTGTGGCTGCTGCTGCTGGCGATGCCCTTTCCGTACATCGCCAACGAAGCCGGCTGGGTCACGACCGAGGTCGGGCGCCAGCCGTGGATCATTTACGGGATCATGCGCACCGCACAAGGCATTTCGCCGACGGTCGTGACCGGCGAGACGATCTTCACGCTGATCGGGTTCGCCGGAATGTACTTCTTGCTCGGCGTGCTGTTCTTGTACCTCGTGCTGCGTGAGATTGCGATCGGTCCATGAGCATCGCCGCATTCACGCTGATCGCGTTCATGCTCGCGATGTACGTGCTGCTCGACGGCTACGATCTCGGCGTGGCGACGATCACACCGCTGGTTGCGCGGTCGGATCGCGAGCGCGCAGGATCGATGGAGAGCATCGGACCGTTCTGGAACGGCAACGAGGTGTGGCTGATCGCGGCCGGCGGTGCGCTCTTCGCGCTCTTTCCACAAGCCTATGCGTCCTCGTTCTCCGGCTTCTATCTGGCGTTCGTGGTCGTGCTCTGGCTGCTGATGTTTCGCGGCATCGCGATGGAGCTGCGCTCGCACTTTCCGAGCGAAATCTGGCATCAGTTCTGGGATGCGGCGTTCGCGGCTTCGAGCGCGCTCCTGATCCTGCTCTTCGGTGTCGCCCTCGGCAACCTCGTACGCGGCGTGCCGCTCGATGCGCAAGGCTACTTTGCCGGTACGTTCGGCGAATTGCTCAATCCGTATGCGGTGCTGGTGGGACTCTTCGCGGTTGCGGCCTTGGCCTTACACGGAACGCTCTTCCTGGTCATGCGTACGCAGGGCCGCGCGACCGAACGCGCCCGGCGGTTGGTTCCGCGCGTGTGGCCGGTCGTGCTCGTGCTCTATGTGGCGCTCTCCGCGCTGACGATCGACGCGCGCGGCCTCGCGCTCTCATGGATCGACGTGATCCCGCTGCTCTCGCTGGCGGCGCTGGTCTATCTGCTGATCGCCTCGCTGTGGAAACACGAGCGCGGCGCGTTCGCCGCATCGTCGGTCTTTCTCGCGTCGCTGCTGGTCCAAGCGGCGGCGACGATGTATCCGTATCTTTTGCCGAGCCGTCCACCCGGTCACGGCATCTCGATCTTCACCGCCGTTCCCTCGGCGGGTGCGCTCACGACCATTCTCACGGTGGCAATCGTCGGCGTTGTCGCCACCCTGATTTACGGCACGTTCGTCTTGCGGCAATTGGCGGGAAAGCTCATCGTCGAGGAGTAACGGGGCGCAGCTGTGGATTACGTAACGGAGGCGCTGGCGCATTACGACCGCTCGCGGTTGACGCTCGCCTCGATCGGCAGTCACTCGGCCCTCGAAGTCGCGTCGGGCGCACGGGCGCAAGGGCTGCGCAATCTCGTCATCACCGCCAAGGGACGCGAGCGCACGTATACCGAGCATTTCCGCCGGCGCGAGCATCCGATCGCGCGCGGCTGTGTGGACGAAACGATCGAACTTGGGGCGTTCACCGATCTGCTCGATGCGAGCATCCAGCGCGCGTTGCTCGACCGGAACGCGGTCTTTGTCGCGAACCGGTCGTTCGAAGTCTATCTCCACCAGAAGTTCAGCTACGACGAGATCGAGCGCGGCATGCGCGTACCGTTCTTCGGAAACCGGTACTTGCTGCGCGTGGAGGAGCGCGACGAAGCCGGCAATCAGTACGCGCTGATGGCGCGCGCGGGAATCCGTCATCCGCGCCGGTTCGCTTCGCCCGACGAGATCGACCGGCTGGTGATGGTCAAAGCCCCGCACGCCAAGGTGAGCTTCGAGCGCGCGTTTTTTCTTGCGTCGTCACCGGATGAATATCGCACCAATGCCGAGCGTTTGAGCTACGAGGGAATGCTGACCGAAGAAGGCGTGCGCGATGCGGTGATCGAGGAGTATCTCCTGGGCCCCTCGATCAATCTGAATTTCTTCGCGTCTCCTCTACTGGGCGAATTGGAGCTGATGGGCACCGACACGCGGCGGCAGACGAACCTGGAAGGGTTCCGCAACGTGCCGCCATCCGCGCTCGAGGCGGTGCGCGCCGTACCGATGCGGCTCGAAGAAGCCGGACACATCGCGGCAACGCTGACCGAGTCGATGCTGGAGAAGGCGTTCGAGATGGGCGAGCGGTTCGTCGCCGCGGCGCGCGAGGCGAACCCGCCCGGCGTGATCGGTCCGTTTGCGCTGCAATGCGCGATCGTCGCCGGGCCGCCGAAGGATTTCGTCTGTTACGACGTCTCGCTGCGCATTCCGGGATCGCCCGGCACGCGCTACACACCGTATTCGTCCTACCGCTGGGGGCGCGACGTATCGGTTGGCGAGCGCATCGCGATGGAGCTGGTGATGGCGCGCGATCAGGATCAGCTGGAGCAGGTCCTCACGTAAGCGAGGTCATCGGGCGCGGATCACGGTCGAGCCGGGCAACGCGCCTTCGAGCGTGTCGGCGACGTTGTAGCCGACTGCCTGAAGCTTCTCGGTGAGCGGCTCGGGCTTGGGCGCCTTGGACTCGACGAAGATCGCGTATCCGCCGGGCAGCATCGCCGAGCGGATCGTCATCAAGTGCGTCGGCGCGACCTCGCCCAGTTTGTCGACGCAGAGGGCACGGTCGACCAGTGGACCGGCCGGCGTATCCCCCACGATCAGGTTTTCGAGGTGCTCCTCGACGGCACGGTCGGCGACGGCGGTGGTGGTCTCGGACTCGGTATCGCACACGACGATCAGAACGTCGGGACGGAGCTTGGCGATCTCGAGCGCAAAATTTGCCGTCGAGGCGCCGAAGGTCAAAATCCGCCCATCTGCGGGAATTTCGAGCAACGTTAAGAGCTCGGCCGAGGTGAGCCGATCGTGTGCTTCCATTCCGGCGCTTTCTCGCTCCAGCGCTGCGACACTTGCCGCAGGGACGGTTGTGATTTTGGGCCGGGCATGGTAGGCTGGTCCGGTCTAGGTTTCGCGCGGTCTGGTTCCCATGTTGGGCTAAACGAGTCGATTCCGAGAACAAAACCACAATTTTCCGAGGAGTCCTCGTTTATCCATGTATCAAGATGAGTATCTGAACTGCGTTGATTGTTCGCGCCAGTTCACGTTTTCTGCCGGCGAGCAAGAGTTCTTCGCCATGAAGGGCTTTGCCAATAAGCCGAATCGTTGCCCGGATTGCCGGGCGGCCCGCAAAGCAGCCGGCGGCGGAAGCCGCGGCGGCGGCGCCCGTTCGGGCGGCGGCGGCGGCGGTCAGCGCGAGATGTTCCGCGCGACGTGCAGCCAGTGCGGCGGCGTGGCCGAAGTGCCGTTCCAACCGCGCGGCGACAAGCCGGTGTATTGCCGCGACTGCTTCCAAAGCCGCCCTTCATACCGCTAGTTTCCGTCTAGTGTCGTTGCTCGAAGCCTCATGTGCTAGTGCACACTTCGGCTTCGAGCGCCTAACTAGACGAAAACTACCGAGAGGAATCATTAAGAAAGGGCTCGCCTGAACAGGGCGGGCCTTTTCTCATTTGCTGCGAATGCCATGCGCCTGCGGAGGTAGCTATGGCAACGCAAACGATCGAACGACCCGGCATCGTCACCGGGCGCGGGAACCCGTTAACACTCTTGGGGCCCCAACTCAACACCGGCGACACCGCGCCGGAAGTTCACCTGTCGGCCGCCGATCTTTCGATCAAAACGCTCGACGATCTGACCGACCACGGCAAGCGCGCGGTGCTGCTGATCGTCGTTCCCTCACTCGACACACCAACGTGCTCGATCGAATCGCGCAAATTCAACCAGCGGCTGAGCGAACTGCCGGCTAGTGTGAAACCATACATCGTGAGCGTGGATTTGCCGTTTGCGATGACGCGCTGGTCGGGAGCGGAAGGCAACTTCAATATCGACGTTCTCTCCGACTATCGCGATCACAGTTTCGGGTACGCCTACGGCGTGCGGATCAAGGAGACCGGGCTGCTGATGCGCTCGAACTTCCTGATCGGCCCGGACCGCAAAATCCACTACGTCGAAATCGTGCCGGAGATCAGTCAGGAACCGGATTACGAGGCGACGTTCGCGGCGGCGCGCGCGATAGCGACATAACCCACGACGACGTGACGGTTTTCATCCTCGACTTCGGCGCGCAATACAGTCAGCTGATTGCGCGCCGTACGCGCGAGCTGGGTGTCTATTGCGAGATCGTTCCCTACGACATCTCGTGGCAGGAGCTATCGGCTCGCGGTCCGAGCGCGATCATTCTCTCGGGCGGTCCCGAGAGCACCTTGGTTCAGGGCGCGCCGGATATGGATCCGGCGATCTTGCGCAGCGGACTTCCCATTCTGGGGATTTGCTACGGCATGCAACTCGTGGCGCGCCACTTGGGCGCCAAGCTGGTCAAACTGGAACATGCCGAGTACGGGCCGGCGACGCTCTCGATCGAAGACGCGTCGTCGCCGTTTTGGCACGGCGTGCCTGCGCAGCTGCGCGTCTGGATGTCGCACGGCGATTCGGTCGTCGAACTGCCGCCGGGTTTCGAGCCGCTGGGTTCGACGCCTCGCTGCAAGGTCGCGGTGATGGGCGATGCGCAGCGCAAGATCTACGGCACGCAGTTTCATCCCGAGGTCGTGCACACGCAGCACGGAACCGCGATCCTGGCGAACTTCCTGCACCGCGTCGCGGGTTTGCGCGACGACTGGAAGATGGAATCCTTCGTGGATACGGCGATCGCGGAGATCCGTGCGAAGGTCGGGCGCGACAAGGTCATCTGCGCCCTTTCCGGCGGCGTCGATTCGGCCGTGGCGGCGACACTCGTCTCGCGTGCGATCGGCGAACAGCTCACCTGCGTCTTCGTCGATCACGGCTTGTTGCGTAAAGGCGAAGCGCAGGGAGTTCTCGCGGCATTTCGTGACGTGATGCACCTGAAGGTGATCTCGATCGACGCGCGCGCGCGCTTTCTCGAGCAGCTCGCCGGCGTCGAAGATCCCGAACGCAAACGGATCATCATCGGTCACGAGTTCATCGCGGTCTTCGAAGAAGAAGCCGCCAAACTTCCGGGTGTGAAATTCCTCGTCCAGGGCACGCTCTACCCCGACGTGGTAGAGTCGAAAACACCGGATAGCAAAGCCGGGCACAAGATCAAATCACATCACAACGTCGGCGGTCTGCCGGAGCACATGAATTTCAAGCTCATCGAACCGCTGCGCTCGCTCTTCAAGGACGAAGTGCGCGCGCTCGGGCGCGTGCTCGGACTGCCCGAACGAATCGTACAGCGCCAGCCGTTTCCGGGGCCGGGGCTTGCGGTGCGGATCATCGGCGACGTTACCCCGGATCGTCTGGAGATCGTGCGCGATGCCGATGCGATCGTGCGCGAAGAGATCGATAACGCGAAAGGGCTCGAACCGCACCCTTGGCAGTACTTCGCCGTGCTCACTCCCGTACGCAGCGTCGGGGTCATGGGCGACGGGCGCACCTACGCGAACCTCGTCGCGGTGCGCGCGATCACGAGCGAGGACGGCATGACCGCGGACTGGGCGCGCCTGCCGCACGAGTTGCTCGAGCGCATCTCGACGCGCATCGTCAACGAAGTACAAGGCGTGAATCGGGTTGCGTACGACATCACCTCCAAACCCCCCGCCACGGTGGAGTGGGAATAGGTTGCCGTCCGCGGCCTTTGAAGCAGAAGGAGCGATGTGGCTATGATTAAGCCCGACCTCGTCTCGGAGGATCGCGCAACCTCACGGTTGTTGGTGGTGGAAGTGAAGAGCTCCATCGCCGACGCCGATCGGCCGTTTTTCATGCAACAATTGCGCTCGTATGCCGAGAGCCTCGGAAAACCGAGGACTGTCTACTATGTACTGGTGGACAACGACTGGATGCGCTTTTACGAGGAGGACTCGCCCGAACCTCGACTGTTGCGACAATTTCGAACACGCGAGATATTGAAACCCTACATCGGCGTTGAGCACACGGGGACGATGAGCGAATTTCTCATGTCGGGGATGACAATGGCGTGGCTGCGGGATCTCGCGATTCACTGGAAGGAAGCGAAACCTCCGGGAAGCGATGAGCTCGATCCGGACATCGTCGACCTGTTGAATACTGCCGGCGTTCGTGCGGAAGCGGTTCCTTGACGAGAATCTATGTCGAAACGAATCTGCTCATGAGTGTCGCGACCGGACGGACACCTAGAGCCAGAGAGCTGCTGGACCTACCGGTCCACGTGGAGCTTGCTATTCCGTTGGCTTGTTTCATGGAAGCCCACAGCGCGTTCAAGAGTATAAAGGCGGCGAAGCTCAATCTCAGGGACCCGTTCCCGCGTGAGATCAATGACGTTGGCCGCGATCCCGATACTCACGCCCAGAAATTCGCGCGAACGCTTGCCGCGGCGGACAGCGCCCTCACGGACTACCTGGACCAATCAGAACGCCGACTAATGAACGCGATACGCGGCTTGGCTTCGCGTGCACGATTGGTGTTATCGAGCCCAGCCGTGCTGGAAAGATCTCTTCACAGCTACCTCTCGGATCCCACTGACGATATGATCGCAGCATCTGTGATTCAAGATGCCGAGGAAACGCCGAGTGATCGTATGGCTTTTTTCTCGGAGGATGAAAAACTGAAGCAACCTACCCTGATTGCGGCAATGCAAAGGGCAGGCGTAACGATGTTGGATGGGATTGAAGTCTGCCTTGCGTGGGGTCAACTTTGAGAATTCTCGTGGTCGGCAATGGCGCGCGTGAGGATGCGCTCGCGTGGCGGCTGGCGCAGTCGCCGTCGTGCAGTGCGGTCTTTGCCGCGCCGGGAAACGTGGGCACGGCCTCGCGCGGCGTGAATTGGGAAATCGCCGCGACCGACGGCAAGGCGATCGTCGAGCGCGTGCAGGCGGAGGAGATCGATCTGGTGGTGCTCGGTCCGGAGTCGGCGATCGCGGCAGGCGTCGGCGACCGTTTGCGCGACGCGGGCGTGCTCGTGTTCGGACCGAATCGCTCGGGCGGACGGCTCGAGTCGAGCAAGGTTTTTTCCAAACGCTTCATGCAGCGGCATGGCGTGCCGACCGCGCGCGCCGTGGTCGTCCATTCGCTTTCCAATGCGAACGGCGCACTCGACGATTGGTCGGGTGACGGCGTCGTGGTGAAAGCCGACGGCCTCGCCGCCGGCAAGGGCGTGGTGGTGTGTGAGCGTATCGACGATGCACGCGCCGTCGTCGCCGAGTGGTACGGCAAGAACAAAGTTCCGGGCGGCGGGAGCGATCTGCTGCTCGAGGAGCGACTGGAAGGTCGAGAAGTGAGCGTTTTCGCGCTAGCCGACGGACGCGCAATGGTTCCGCTCGCCGCTGCCTGCGACTACAAACGCGCCGGCGACGGCGATACCGGTCCCAACACCGGCGGCATGGGCGCGTATTCGCCGCCCCACGGTTTTCCCGACGACCTCTTCGATGCGGTACGCGAGCGCATTCTCTCGCCGGTCTTGCGCGGTTTGCTGGCCGAGAGCGAGCAATACATCGGCGTGCTCTATTGCGGCCTGATGTGGACGGCCGAGGGACCCTACGTCATCGAGTTCAACGCACGGTTCGGCGATCCCGAAACGCAGGTGCTGATGCCGCGGATCCGCGGCGATTTCGCCGGCTTGTTGCGTTCGTGTGCCGATGGAGCGATGGATTTGAGTCTTACCTCGCTTTCCGAGCAGCATTGTGTCGGCGTCGTGCTCGCGACCGGCGACTATCCGCGCAGCAGCACGCCGCTTCCCGGATTGAATCCCGACGTTGCGCTGGGCGAGGGCGTGCACGTGTTTTGGGGCGGCAGTTCGCTCGCCGACGGACGCGTGCGCAGCAGCGGCGGACGCGTGCTCACGGTTACCGCGCTGGGCGACGATCTGTCAAGCGCGCGGGTGCGTTCCTACGAAGCGGTGCGCGCGCTGGCCGGCCGCATCGGCACGACCGGCCTCACCTATCGAACCGACATCGCGCGCGTCTGATGAACGGGGCGGTCGTGCGAGATCTCTTGCTCGCACTGCAGGGGTTGAACGTGACCATTCTTGCGCTGCAGGATTGGCTTCCGCTCGGGCGTTTCAATCGCGTGCGGACGATGCGTCCGGAACGGACACTGACCCAACTGGTGACGGTGACCGCACTGCAAACATTGCCGTTTGCCTTCGGCCTCGTGTGCAGCGCGTTCTATCGCTACACGCCGTACCCGGGCTGGCTCTATGCGTGGCTGTGGATCAGCTACGGCGCGTTCTTCCTCGGCCAAGTCCAGGCGTGGTGGATACCGTATCTCCTCCCGTCACAGCGGGGACGCCGCAAGAGCGTGACGCCGAACACGCTGCATTTGCTCCTGCATCTCACGACGCTCGCGACGCTGGTATTGCTCGCCGTGGTACGCTAGGCTTCACGCATGGATGACCAGCCGACGACCCGCGACGTCCTGGATGCCTTGCTCGACTTTCGAGCCGCTGTCGAAGTGCGCTTCGATCGCGTCGACGAGCACTTGGCCAGGCACGATCGGCGTTTCGATGAGCACGATCGGCGTTTCGATGAGCACGATCGCAGGTTTGATGCGATCGAGCGGCGCTTAGGAAGGCTTGAAACACGAATGGAAGGCGTCGAGTCCCGCTTGCAAGCCGTCGAATCGCGTTAGAGACATTGCATGAACGTAGTCAAAATCGACAGCGGGCCGCGCGCCGCAGCAAAAGTTCGCGATCGCGCGTGTTCTGCGCGAGCGAGGCGGCGCGCTCGAACGCATCCGCCGCCTCGCTGAATCGTTGGAGCTTTTCGAGCAGATCGCCCCGAACGCTGGGCAGAAGATGGTAGGAGCGAAGCGCCGGCTCGCTCGTCAGCGCGTCGACCAACTCGAGCCCGGCCGCGGGACCGAAGGCCATGCCGATCGCGACCGCGCGATTCAACTCGACGACCGGGGTCGGCGCGAGTTGGGCCAACGCGTCGTAGAGCGCCGTAATGCGTTTCCAGTCGGTTTCCTGCGCGGTCCGCGCCCGCGCATGGCACGCGGCGATCGCGGCCTGCAACGTGTACGGACCGAGCGAAGCCCCGAGGCGTTCCGCGCGTTCGAGCGCAGCCAGACCGCGCGCGATCAGGATGTGATCCCACCGGCCGCGATCTTGATCGAGCAAGAGGACGTGCTCGCCGGACGGTCCGACGCGCGCCTTCATGCGTGAGGCCTGGATCTGCATCAGCGCCGCGAGTCCGTGCACTTCGGATTCATCCGGGGCGAGCTCGGCGAGCATGCGGCCGAGGCGCATCGCTTCCTGTGCGAGCGCCGGCCGCACGATGTCCTCGCCGGCAGACGCGGAATACCCCTCGTTGAAAACAAGGTAGATGACTTCGAGCACGGCCCCGAGCCGCTGCGCGCGTTCGGCCGCGTCGGGAACCTCGAACGGCACGTGCGCTTCGGAGAGCGTGCGTTTGGCGCGCACGATGCGCTGCGCGATCGTCGCTTCGGAGGTCAGAAATGCGCGTGCGATCTCGGGCGTGGTAAGGCCGCCGAGTAGACGCAGGGTCAACGCGACGCGCGCTTCTTTCGAGAGCACGGGGTGGCAGGCGATGAACATCAAGCGCAAGAGATCGTCGGGGACCTCTTCCTCGAGCGCCGCGAAGTCCGGTTCATATTCCAAGGACGCAGCGGCCTCGCGGCCGATCTGCTCGTGCTTGCGCTCCATCGTTTTCTCACGGCGGAAGCGATCGATCGCGCGCCGTTTTGCGACCGACATCAGCCACGCACCCGGATTGCGCGGAACGCCTTCCTGCGGCCATTGCACGAGCGCGGCCACAAACGCATCCTGCGCGAGTTCCTCGGCCAGGCCGACATCGCGAACGACGCGCGTCAGCGCGGCGATCAGTCTGGGGGACTCGATCCCCCAGACTGCTTCGATTATGGCATGTCCGCGAGTTCGTGAATCGTGCACGTTCCGCCGCCGGCGCAGTCGAGAAAGCGGTGCGTGACTTCAATGAGGTGATCGCGGTCGCGCACGTTGAGCAGGGCGTAGCCGCCGACGATCTCTTTGCTCTCGGTGAAGGGGCCGTCGGTGACGGAGACCGGACCGGTGCCGCCGCTGCGGACGCGCAAGCTCACGCCGGTCGGCGCAACGCCGCCGGTATCGACTAGTATCCCAGCCGCCATCATCTCTTGAATCAGGCCTTGCATGTTCGCCATCATCTTGGGATCGGGCGGCTGCGTCCACGGTTCGTGCGTGAAAATCGAGATGACGCGCATCATGCAATCCCCGCAAGGTCTTCGGGCTCGAACAGTTGGCGAATTTCGACCTGTTCGCCGCGTTGAAACGGACACCGCGAGAGGCGCTCGATGAGCTCTTCCTTCGAGCGCGCCTGGAGGATCCAAAAACCGGCGACCAGTTCTTTCGTTTCGGTGAAGGGACCGTCGGTCACGGCCGGCTTGCCTCCGGCGTAGCTGATGCGCGCGCCCTTTACGCTGGGCTGCAGCCCCTCGGCCGCGAGCAGCACGCCGTCGCGCGCGAGGGTTTCGTTGAATGCCCCCATCTTCGCAAGCTCATCGGCCGTGGGCAGCACGCCGGCCTCGCTCGCTTCGGTCGCTTTGACCATGACTAGGAATCGCATAGGGTCTCCTTATCGTTGGGCGTTGATCTACCTACACGTCGAACGGGGGAAGGGAAAATCGACACGCTCAGGGTGACAGGAGCGAGAGCTGGACGGTAGCTTCGCTGCGGATGCGCGGCAGTGCTCGCGCCGGGTTGCGCTCGAGTGCACCGTGGACTTCCTCTTCGACTCGATCCGCGACGGCGCGCGGCGCGTAGGTCCCGCGATAGAGCTGCGCGTACTGCGCGATCAGCTCCGGCCGGTGCTCGCGCAGGTAACCAAAAAATGCGTCACGTGTCACGTCATGCAAGTAGAGGGTGTTATGCCAGACCTTGGCGGCGCCGGCGTCGCGCGCGGCTTTGACGACGGCGTCGATCGACTCGGGCGTATCGGTGATTTGCGGCAGCACCGGCGCGAGCGCAACGTTGACGTGAATGCCCGCTTCGGCCAGCATGCGCACCGCGCGCAGGCGCTGGCGCGGCGGCGCCACGGTTGGTTCGATCTCGCGCGCGATCCGTTCATCGAGCGTGGCAATGCTGATCGAAACGTGCGTGCTCGCGACCCGGGCGAGATCGGCGAGCACGTCGACGTCACGCACGATCAGCGGTGATCGGGTGATCAGATTGGCCGGCGAGCGATAGTCGCGCATCGCCTCGAGAATGCCGCGCGTGATCCCGTAACGACCCTCCAGCGGCTGATACGGGTCGGTCACCGTTCCGATCGCCACCGGCTCGCGCTTCCAGCCGCGTTTCGCCAGCTCGGTGCGCACGACGGCCGGCGCGTTGACCTTGACGTAGAGGCGGCTGCCCCAGCGTGCGACGCCGTCTTCCTCCAGATATGAGTGGGTGCGGCGAGCGTAGCAAAACACGCACTGGTGGTAGCAGCCGCATTTTTCCTGTATATGAGGTTTCTCAAAAGAGTCACCCCTCGGGCGCCGACTCCAGGGTTTCGTCGTCGGAAACGGCCGCCATACGCCAGCTCGCGGCGACGATCTTCGGATCAAGGCTGAGGCGTCCGACAATGCGCTCGAGCTTCGTGTCGGCGCGGTCGCTAGCAATGACGACCGCCTTAACGACAACGTGATCATCTTGAAGATTGCGGCTTTCTAACGAGCGCAAGAGCAATGTTGTCACCCGAATTTGGGCAAGCACGTCGGCGCGCACGGTTTCCTCATGTGCGCCCGAGCAGCTCACCGTGATTTCATAGGCTTGCGACAGTTCGGTCTGACCGAAGGGCTGACGGTTAATCCGTTGCACAATCGGGCGAAGGAGAACGTTCGCCGCGAGCACGGCAACAGCGCCAATCGTTGCCTCCGAAAGAAACCCGGAACCGCAAAGCGTTCCCACGGCAGCTGTTGCCCACAGTGTCGCGGCCGTATTTAGGCCTCGTACGCTGAAGCCTTCCTTGAAAATCACAGCACCGGCGAGAAAACCCGTCCCGGAGACGACGTACGCCGCTACCTGCGTAGGGTTTGTTCCGGCGTTCATCAGGATCGATATGGATGAAAAAAGCGCAGCGCCCAAAGCGACCAACGCATTTGTACGAAGGCCGGCCATGCGTTGGCGCCATTGCCGTTCGAGGCCGATCACGACGCCCAGCAGCAGTGCGACAAAGACATGCAGGGCGAAGAGCTCGGTGGCTGGCATGCCGTTAGTCAAAATCTTCCCCTTATGAAGCGAAGCACCACGACGATACCTCCGACGATGAGGATCGCTCCATAGACGAGCAGAGCGATGAGCTGCATCCGTTCGCGCTTGTCAAACATAGCATCCCACCTAGATCTGATAGTGAAATTGGAGCGTGTAAATTGATACGGGGCCGCGCACCGTGTTGTACGCCGGGTTAACGACGCGTTGGTAATCGCCCTTGAGCGAGAACCCCTTGAAGATCATGAATCTATAGTAGGTTTCGAGAACGCTTTCGGGTCCATATGATAGTCCACCGTCGCCGATCAGGATTCCAAGACCACCGTCTGCTAAATACTGTTGCCGAACGGCGGATATCGAATTCTGGACGGCGGCAATTCCCACGGTATCATTCGGTCGATGCCACGGTGTCCCGTCGACCGAAAGGCCAAGTTCCGCCGAACGGTCGATCTCGGTGAAATCGAACGCTTCATACGAGCCGTTGTCTGCGCTCAAGCGTAGGAAGGCGCCTACGTGGGGCGCGAGCTCTTGCTCGATATTGACCCCTTCGCCGATCTTCCAGTGGCGATTTTGACGGAACAACAGCGGGTTTGGCGTCGTGCCAGAAGCCGCGGCATATGAGATCGTATCCGCTAGTGGCGCCATGTATCCGTAGTCGCCGTAGGTCAAGAAGCGAAATTTTCCCGGATGTCCGCCGAAGAGCGACATATTGCGATCATACTCCAACACTGGCGAATACTGAAGAAATGGGACCCTCTCGATGACCGTCGTGTTCGGCGTCTTGGACAGTTGAAAGAGACCAACGGTGAAGGCCGATTGCGCGCGGTTGATCGAAGCCGCTAGCCCGTAGGTGTAACCCCAGGCGTCGGCGGCGTAATCGAATGCTCCCATATCGACGACCGACCAATTCAAAAAATCATTGCGTGGGTCGTGGGCATAGACATTGTTGTCAAAGATATTTACGACGGAGAACTTCCCCCCAGTAAGGGTGATGTTCCGTACGTCTTGAGATCCGGCAATGACATTTTGTCCCGAATCGACCGACTGTGTGCCACCGCCCTCATTGAAAGTCTGAGTGATGAAGTACTGGTGCGCACGCTCGTACGGACGTGAGGCACCGACCTTGTATGCCTCGCCACTCGAGAAGCCCGCAAGACCGAGCGTACTGCCGAAGCCGAAGCCCTGGTCGATGTCCTCGTTATAAAATGCCTCAGCGCCTTTCCAGAGACGGTAACCCAAATAGATCGTCGACGAAAAGGTTTTCTGCGTATCGGGCATATTCGAAAGGCTGTTGGCGCCGGAGTACGCGGCGGGGAAGGCCCCATGGTACTGCTGTGTGTTGGTTGCCTGCCAGTGTACGCTCCAACGAGCGGGTGCCGGCGTTGGGGTCGTTTTTGGCGTTGGAATGGGTACCGCCGGTATAGCTGCGCCGATGGTCGTCAAAAGAACGGCGAAGAACATTGGCCCGCTATCCTTTGTGCAGCGCGAGGAGAGCAACGCGGAACACCACGAGCCCGACGGCGAGAATCAGATATGCCCTTAGTAGGATAAGCCAAAAGCGGTTAGCAAGACTTAAGCGAACCTTTGGGAGAGAGCTAAGCGAAGGCATCTGCCACTGATGGCGCTGCGAACGGTCGAATGACGTGTAGTCGATGTCACCTGGCACGAACGCCATCCAAAAGCCGGCAATAACGGCTAGAATCGCTCCCACGCCGAGAATCCAAAGAATCTGAATGGTGCCGATCGATGGGAAGACCGTTGCAGCGGTGAGGACTACCGAGAGCATCACCAATGCAGCGATAACGACGCCGGTGAAGATGTTCGTACGGCGCGTGTTTGCCCAAGGACCCAGCACCGCCTTGTCATTGGAGAGCAGTAGCAAGAAGACGGTCGCGCTCGGCAATAGCACACCCGCGAGTACCTGTACGGCGTTCGTCAAGAGTCCGAGCGGGCTCCCGGGAATGAGCACGATCGTTGCCGCAACAACAATCAGTCCCGCATAGACGAGATAGAAGACCGGCGCGTCGCCGACTTTGCGATGCAACGAATGGTTTAGCGACATCACGTCGCCAATGGCATAGGCTGTCGATAGCGAAACCGCTGCGGCCCCAATAATCGCCGCGTCCAGGAGGGCGAGTGCGAAGAGATCGCCTGGGAGGCGCCCGACGTAGTGCGCGATTCCCGCGGCAACCGCGCCGGCGTCCTGGAAATTGCCGAATTCCTTGTGGCCCGCAAACGTGGCCGCAGTAAACGAGAACATCGCGAACGCGCCGAGCACGACGAAAACAATGCCGAGAGCCAGGTCCCAACGTTCGTAGTTGAGCCAGCGCGTGGTGATGCGCTTGTCGATGACATAGCTCTGCTGGAAGAATAGCTGCCACGGCGCTACCGTGGTCCCGACGATGCCGATAATGAGCAGCATGACGACTCCTAGGTCCGAGTCTCTCGGCATGCTCGGTATTAGAAAGTCACGTGTTGACTGCCCGATCGGCGCATGCACCATCACGAATACCGGAATCAGTAGCAGGCTTCCAAAGCAGAGCAACATCGCAAAGCGCTCGAAGCGGCGAAAACTTCCCGTCGCCGCGCCCATCATGACAAGCACGGCCGCGACGGCGACGCCCGCAATCTTAGGGACGCCGAAGTAGCCCAGCGCGAGGCTGATGCCGATGAATTCAGTGACGATCGTTAGAGCGTTGAGGATGAACAGATCGATGACGCTGAAAGCACCCCAGAACTTTCCAAAACGCTCGAGGATGAGTTTCGCGTGGCCGACGCGCGTAACGGCGCCAAGGCGCAGCACCATCTCCTGGTTTACGAAGAGAACGGGAACCAATAGCAGTAGGGTCCACAACAGTGTCGTACCGT
>Ga0335075_10000208_pt1 | contig 113118 bp, 100 predicted proteins | sample Lox_Sample_24_FD_206723 | JGI IMG/M metagenome (GOLD analysis project Ga0335075, IMG submission 206723) | Soil microbial communities from Loxahatchee National Wildlife Refuge, Florida, United States - Lox_Sample_2.4 | ecosystem: Environmental > Terrestrial > Soil > Wetlands | place: USA... | reverse complement strand
CCGAAGCCGGCATCGATATCACCCTGCCCGTCTGGCTGTGTGCATGCCTGGGCGCGATCGGGTTCTGCTACGGCTCCGCCCGCTCCTGGCACGCCAAGGTGGCGTGGTTCAAAACCAGCCATAGAGCGCCGCCGCCGCAAAACGACCGCTGATCAGGCCAGGGCGCGCCGACCCACTCCCGTGCTCTGCAAAGGTCCGGCCCGACATTGAGAAGCCAGACAAGCCCGAGAACCCTCTAGCGCGCTATGCCATTCAGCCCTGGCACGCCCGCGATTTCAGCGCACTGTGTCGACCACTCGCGATCGGGCAATCCATGGGCCGCGTCTCTGACAGTGCCCGCCAGCAAGGCCTTCTTCTCTACCAAGCAGACACCCACGACGGGCAAACACGTAAGGAGGCCGGCTAAAGAAACGCCATCGTCCGCATCTTTGTGAAAACACCACTCTGAAGAAGGAGAGAAACTCATGTCTTTCGTAACCGCACAGTCACCGGCGCTAATGGCTGCCGCGACCCGACTGCAACAGCTCGGCACTTCGATGGCCGCTCAGAACGCGGCCGCAGCAACACCCACTACAACCGTGGCTCCCGCAGCCGCCGACGAGGTTTCTGCAATGCAGGCAATGCAGTTCTCCGCCTACGGCACCTGGTACCAGCAGGTCAGCGCGCAAGCCGCGGCGGTCCACCAGATGCTGGTCAACACCCTGGGATCCAGCGCCGGTTCCTACGGCGAGACCGAGTCGGCCAACCAGGCCGCGACGGGTTCGACGTCGCTGTCCGGACTGCTCAATGTACTAGGCGGCGGTGGCTCTTCTGCGGCGACCGGCCCAGCGCAGACTAGCGGCTTGTCGTCCAATTTTGGTGCGAGCATCGGCACTCCGTTCAACTGGGCCCAGAACTTCGGGGCCGCCTCCTCGGACATGTTGGACCTGGCACAGGGGCAATTCATTCCCTCCTCTGGCTCCAGCTCGACCGCCGCTTTGGGCTTGACGGGCGTCATCGGCACACCGCCCGCGGCGGCAGCGCCAGCCCCGGTGGCCGCTACCGGTCTGAGCGAGACGCCGCTGTCGGTGGGTCTGGGTCAAGCCTCGTCGATCGGCAAATTGTCGGTGCCGCCCAGCTGGGCCGCGGGTGACGTCGGCGCAGTGAGCTCCACCCCAGCGCCATTGCCGAGCGCAGGCTGGACCAGCCCAGCCCCGCAGGGCGCGTCGGTCACAACCCTGCCGGCTGGGATGCCGTCAGTTGCCTCGTCCGGGCGCAGCGGCTTTGGCATCGGCGCGCCGCGCTATGGCGCCAAGCCCACCGTGATGCCCAAGCCGACGGTCGTTTAGGACACCAGTCCGCCCGCGCGGCCACTCAAGACCAAGCGATCAGCCAACTTCCTAAGGAACAGGTACAAAGAAATGGCTTTTGACTTTGCAGCAATGCCCCCGGAAATCAACTCCGCACGCATGTACACCGGCCCCGGATCAGGCCCGATGATGGCCGCTGCGTCGGCTTGGAACAACACGGCCGCTGAGCTGAGCACGACAGCAGCCGCCTGCCAGTCGGTGATCGCAGAGCTGACCGACGGCGAGTGGCTGGGCCCGTCCTCGGTGGCTATGGCCACCGCGGTCGCGCCCTACCTCGGGTGGATGCACACCACTGCTGGAGAACTCGCACACGCGGCCACCCAGGCCATGGCGTCGGCAGCCGCCTACGAATCCGCGTTCGGAATGACGGTGCCGCCGCCGGTGATCGCGGCCAACCGGGCCCAGCTGGCCGCGCTGGTCGCCACCAACATTCTCGGACAAAACACCCCGGCGATCGCGGCCACCGAAGCGCACTACGGCGAAATGTGGGCCCAAGACGCTACCGCTATGTATGGCTACGCCGGTTCCTCGGCAAGCGCCGCTTCGTTGAACCCGCTGACCTCCCCCGCGCCGACCACCAATCCGGGCGGGCTGGGCGCGCAAGCAGCCGCGGTTTCTCAAGCAGCAGCAACCGGCTCGCAGACGGCGGGGCTGCAAGGGCTGGTGTCCAACATGCCCACGGCTATGCAATCACTGGCCACCCCGCTGGCCTCAGCGGCGGCCGACAACCCGATCGACGATTTCTTCGCCAACAGCCTGGTGTCCAACATCCCGAACGGCATCTTTGACACCGTCGCGTGGCAGATGTTCGCCCTCATCCCCGCCGCGATCCTGTACGCCTACTACCTGGGCGGCGGAAGCGCCGGCGCCGCCGCGGTCGCCGGCGACGATCTCGGGGCCGGTCTGGGCGGCGGAACCCTGGCGGCCGCGGCAGCGCCGGCAGCTTTGGCAGGCGCGGCAGTGCCCGCCGGAGGACTCGCTGGTGCACCGGTGCTGGCAAGCATGGCCTCGGCCTCCCCGGTCGGCGGGTTGTCGGTGCCGGCCGGTTGGGCTGCGGCCACCCCGGATGCTGGTGCGACAACGCTTGCGGGCTCGGGTTGGACTGCCCCGCCAGAAGAGAGCACACCGATGACGAATGTGGCGGCCGGCATGCCCGCGGTCGCCTCGGCCGGTCGCGGGGGCTACGGCTTCAGTGCACCGCGGTACGGCGTCAAGCCCACGGTGATGCCGAAATCCGTTTTCGTGTAACGAGAATCGGTTCTTCAGTTCAAACGTGGCCGCGCACCCGTCGGGTGTGCGGCCACGTTTGCGTTCGATTCATGCCCTGGGCTGCCGCCTGACGATCGGGACACGTTGGGCCACAAAATAATCCGGCCGGATCTGGGGGTTCGCTGGCTTTCAGACCGGTCATGGCCGGCCGCCGCCGCCAAAGTTGGCAATGACCTAACAGCTAATTCTTAGCATATTTACAGTTTCATCGTTGCTGTTGAAACCGATCCAGGTATAAGGCCAATCCATTTTGGATGGCACTGCGCCGAATTCGAAGTGGTTTTGCCCCAGTGCTTTTCCCAAAGCAATCGAATTTACAAAATCCTGACGCACCACCACCGCAGGCCGGCTGACATACTGAAATGAACCGATGTCGACCTTTGTGGACAACACGACTCTGAAGGAGCCAAACATATGTCTTTCGTAATCACCCAGCCGGAAGCGATGGATTACGCAGCGGGCAAGCTCGAGGGCATCGGTACGTCGTTGGCCGCCCAGAACGCATCGGCGGCCGCCTCGACCACGGGAGTAGCTCCCGCCGCCGCTGATGAGGTGTCTGCGCTGCAGGCGACGCAGTTCAGTGCCTACGGCAACCTTTACCAGCAAATCAGCGCCGAAGCCACGGCGATCAACCAGGCGTTTGTGCAGATGCTCGGGCTCAGCGGGGATTCCTACGGCAGCACCGAGGCCACCAACTCAGCCGCCACCGGCGCAGCGGGGTTGGGCGGGTTCTCGCTGCTCGGTCAGTTGACCCAGTTCGGCCAATTCGGCATCGTCCCGGGCGCGATGGCCGACGGAAGCATGATCGGACTGTACGCAGGTAGCCCGTTGCTCGGGTCGGCGTCGAGCTTTATGCAGCTAGCCCAGTCCGGCGGCAGTGCCGGCGCCGGCGCCGGCGCGGCCGGTGCCGCGAGCGCCGGGTTGGGCGACCTGGGCGGGTTGCCGCTGGCCGGTGCGGCGGCCCCGGCCACCGTCGGTGCGGCGCCGGTGCTGGCGGGCGTGGGCCAGGCCTCGGCGGTCGGCGGGTTGTCGGTCCCGCCGAGCTGGGCCGGCGGCGGTGGGGTCTCGGCGGCCAGCGCCACCCCGGCGACGTTGGCGGGAGCGGGCTGGACCAGCGCCGCCGCCCCGCACGGCGCACCGGTGACCACCGTGCCCGGCGGGGTGCCTTCGATGGCCTCGACGGGGAGAGTCTCCGGCTTGGGTGCGCCGCGCTACGGCATGAAGCCCAAGGTGATGCCCAAGTCCACCGTCGTCTAGCACTAACCCAACTCACCACGAACAGGATCAAAGAAATGGTTTTCGATTTTGCAGTCCGTCCCCCCGAGATCAACTCCGCCCTGATGTACACCGGGCCGGGGGCCGGGCCGATGATGGCCGCCGCGGCGACCTGGAACAACCTGGCCGCCGAATTGAGCACGGCGGCCGCCTCTTATGAGTCGGTGATCTCCGAGCTCAGCGGAGAGTGGATGGGCACGGCCTCGTCAGCGATGGCCGCCGCCGTCACCCCCTATGTCGAATGGATGAACACCACCGCCGCGGCCGCCGAACACGCCGCCACCCAAGCCAGTGCGTCGGCGGCGGCGTACCAAACCGCGTTCGCGATGACGGTGCCGCCGCCGCTGGTCGCGGCCAACAGAACACAGCTGGCTGCCCTGGTCGCGACCAACATCCTGGGCCAAAACACTCCGGCGATTGCGGCCACCGAAGCCCAGTACGGCGAAATGTGGGCCCAGGACGCCGCCGCTTTGTACGGCTACGCCGGCTCGTCGGCGACCGCCGCGTCGTTGAACCCGTTGACCTCGCCGACGGCGACCACCAACCCGGCCGGCGCCGGCGCCCAGACCGCCGCAGTATCGACAGCAGGCAGCCAAAGCCAGCTTTCTCAGCTGGTCTCCAGCCTGCCCGCCGCCATGCAGAGCCTGGCCTCCCCCGGCGCCACCACCTCGACGGCCTATCCGATATTCGGCAGCTCCGAGGGGTTCCTCAACGATCTCTTCAGCTCCGGCGGCAACATCGGTATGTACAACTACGCCGGCGCCGCCGTCGGCTTCGGGTTGAGCGGCGTCACGGGCGCAGCCGGCGTTAATGCGGCGCAAAGTTCTGCCGCCGCTGGGTCGGCAGCCGCTGGGCCCGCAGCCGCAGCTGCCACTCCAGCGGCCCTGGGAGGCGCGCTGACCGGCACCGTAGCTCCGGCGGGCACCGCGGGATCGGCTGGGGCGCCGGTCCTGGCTGGCGTGGGCCAGGCATCCATGGTCGGCAAGATGTCGGTGCCGGCGACCTGGTCTGCAGCCACCCCGGAGTCCAGCGCTGAACCGGTGACCGCCGCGGACTGGCACGCGGACTTCGACGAAGGTGGCGGGGTGACGAACGTGGCGACCGGCATGCCCGCGGTGGCCTCGACTGGACGCGGTGGCTACGGATTCAGCACTCCGCGCTACGGCGTCAAACCCACGGTGATGCCTACCAGGGTGCTCGTCTGATGCCGGTGCCGCTGACTCGCGGATTGAATTACGCACCGCTGTCGGGTAATTCGAGTTCTGCACGCCAGTTGATCACACGAACACCAGCCGGGGCATCATGGTCGGCTTGACGCCATAGCGTGGTCCCATGCCGTAGCCTCCGCGGCCGGCCGAGGCCACCGCCGGCATGCCGGCCGGCACCGTAGTCATACCGCCATCTTCGGGGGTGGCGGTCCAACCCGAGCCCGCCAGCGGAGCAGCAGCGGCGGCGGGCTCGGGGGGCGCGGCTGCCGACCAGCCTGCCGGCACCGATAACTTGCCGACCGAGGACGCTTGGCTCATCCCCGCCAAGAGGGGCCCACCACCCACGCTCGCAGCACTCGCAGGGGGAGCAGCTTGCCAGCCGCCGACACCCATACCGCCGAAAGCGAGGGGAAGGTGATGACTGAGGAGACCCGCGTCATAGGTGTGCCCATACAAAACCGCGGTCGTGATCGCATTGAAGACGTTCCAGGCCGCCATATCGGAGATCCCGTTCGGAATGCTGTTCACCAGAGGATTATTGAAGAAATCGCTCAAGGCTGAAGCGGGTGTCGCCGCGCCGGACAGCGGAGCCGAAAGCGACTGCACGGCGCTGGGCAAGTTGGACACCAGTCCTGGCAGTCCGGCCGACGTGCCGGTTGCTCGGGTGACGGCGGCGGCCTGGGCGCCGAGCCCGCCGGCGTTGGTGGTCGGCGACGGATCGGTCAACGGCTGCAACTTCCCGGCGCTGGCCGACGAGCCGGCGTAGCCGTACATGGCGGCGGCATCCTGCGCCCACATCTCGCCGTAATGCGCCTCGGTGGCCGCGATCGCCGGGGTGTTCTGCCCCAGGATGTTGGTGGCGACAAGAGCCGCCAGCTGCGCCCTGTTGGCCACGACAATCGGCGGTGGCACCGTCATCGCAAACGCGGCCTCGTAGGCGGCCGCGGACGCCATGGCCTGGTCAGCCGCGTGTTGAGCAGCCGCAGCGGTGGTGCGCATCCACCCCATGAAGGGCGTGGCCGCGGTGGCCATCGCCGCACCGGACCGACCGCGCCACTCCTCGTCGGTAAGCGTCGAGATCACCGACTGGGCGGCCGATGCGGTTGTATTCAATTCGGCCGCCAGGTTGTTCCGCGCTGCCGCGGCCGCCATCATGGGCGCCGCGCCCGGGCCGGTGTACATGCGTGTGGAATTGATCTCTGGGGGTAATGCTCCGAAATCAAAAGTCATTTCTTTTGATCCTTTTCTGGCAGTTAGCTTCGGCGGTTTCGGGTTCTTAAAAGCCGGTCGACTTGCGCATCACGGTGGGCTTGACGCCGTACCGCGGGGCGCCGAAGCCGTAACCTGCGCGCCCGGTCGAGGCCACCGAGGGCACGCCGGCCGGCATCGTCACCGGCGGGGTCTGCGGCGCGGGGCTGGTCCAGCCCGCACCTGCCAATGTCGCGGGTGCGGGGTTGGTTGCCGGAACGCTTCCTGCGGCCCAACTTGGCGACACCGACATCCCGCCCAGTGAGGACGCCTGGCCTATGCCTACGAGACCTGGCGCCCCGCCGACACCGTTGGGTCCCGCCGACCCTGTCAAAGCCGCTGCGGGGAGCCCCCTGCCCGCGCCGTCCGTCATACCGATGGCAGCTGCGTCGGCGGGGTTCCAGTTCACCGCTTCGGGAAGGAATTGGCCCTGACCCAGCGCGATGAATTGGGAACCGGCAGCGCCGAAGTTCTGGGCCCAGTTGAATGGGGTGGCGATAGTGGCACCCGTCGAGGACGACACTTGCGCGGGATTCACCGCCGCCCCGGATAGTGGGCCGAGCAGGCCGGACAGCGAAGTCGAACCGGTCGCGGCATTATTGGCCGATTCGGTTTCTGCGTAGGAACCGGCGCTGGTGCCCAGGGTGTTCACCAGCATCTGGTGAATCGCCGCGGCTCGAGCGCTGACATGCTGGTACCAGGTCCCATAGGCGGTGAATTGCGCGGCCTGCAGTGCTGATACTTCGTCCGCGGCCGCAGGAACGACGCCCGTGGTGGGAGCAGCTGCCGTCTCATTCTCGGCGACCATTGACGTGCCGAGCGTTTGTAATGCGCTCGCCGCAGCCGTCAATGCTTCCGGCTGTGTGGTCACGAAAGACATGAAATTTTCTCCTAACAGGGAAGGCCGATTATTTGGGGTTCGGCGACGGTTATCGGTTCTTTAATTGAGCGCGCCGAGGGGCGACCGCGAACGCCGAATTCACAAAATTTGGCGGAGACACCCCGAGACCAGGATTTAACGTGCGCAGCAATTTTGGGCGCGGATGTCACACCCCGGGGAGGGCGAAACAAGAAAACAATGCGATGCGATCAACCGCCGGTTGATACCCCAGCGACGCCGGCACCTCGAATGGATTGAAGTGCGGTGCCCTTGGTTTCGGGAAGTAGGTAGGCGCACACCACGCTGGCCACGGCCAGGATGGCCAGCATGGGGCCGACTGCCCAGCTGCCGTAAGTTGCCTGCAGTGTGCCGGCGACCAACGGTGGCAATGCCCCACCAAGAACACCGGCGAGGTTCACCGCGAGCGCCGATCCGCTGTAGCGGTAGCGGGTGGCGAACAGCTCGGGAATGAACGCGCCGGTCGGCCCGGAACCGATCCCGGCGATCGCAGACATTCCGACGATCGCGACCGCGTACAACGCGGGCTTGCCGGTGTCCATCAACGGCATCACGACAAACGCCCACGGCACGCATCCCGCCCAGCCGAACAGCATCATCCGGCGACGCCCGACTCGATCGCACAGGCTGCCGGACAGCGCGACGGACGCGATGCTGGCCACGCCGCCCAGCGCGCCGACGGCCCAGATGAAGCCACGGGTGTAGCCCAGCTGGGAATGGGCGTACACGGTGAGGTAGGTGTTCCCCATGTAGGCGAAGCCGAAGCCGCACAGGATGCTGCCCGCGGCCAGCAGGATCTCCCTGCGCTGCACCCGCAGCAACTCGGCGATCGGCGCGGCGGGGATCAAGTTTCGCGATTTTTCCGCGGCGAACACCGGGGTCTCGTCAATCCGCAGGCGCACATACAAGGCGATACCGATCAGCGCGGCGCTGATCAGGAACGGTATGCGCCACCCCCACTCCATGAAGGCGGGACTGTTTTCTCCGATGCTGACGTTCACGCCGAGAAACGTCAGGCTGGAAAGCACCCCCGCGGTGCCGCCACCGAGCAAAGTGAACATGCCATACCAGCCGCGTCTGCCCTCCGGCGCATGCTCGGCGCTCAGCAACGCCGAGCCCGCCCATTCGCCGCCGACGGCAAACCCTTGCAGCAGCCGCAGCGTGATCAGGATCATCGGGGCTGCGGGTCCGATCGCCGCAGTGCTGGGAACCATGCCGACGGAAACGGTGGCGACGGCCATGAACAACAGCGTGACGACAAGGGTCTTCTTCCGGCCCAGCCGATCCCCGAAGTAGCCGAAGGTGGCCGCGCCGATCGGTCGGGATACAAACGCACTGGCAAACGTGCCCAGCGACGCGATGGTGGCCAACGTGGAACTGAGGTGCGGAAAGAACACGGTGGGAAACACCAGCGCCGCCGCGGTGCCGTAGATCAGGAAGTCGTAGAACTCGATCGCCGAGCCAACCAGGCACGCGGCGGCGACCCGTCGCATCGGTGTGACGCTGCGTCTGTGCACGGTACCGACGGTAGGGGAAGACGCGTCGCCTTGCCCATGGATGACGCGGGTGTTGCGCTATGAAGGCGTAAAGACGCTCGAAGTGCCAGCTGCTCAGCCGCGGGTCAGCAGCTCTTTTTTGAGCACCTTGCCCATGGCGTTACGCGGCAAGCTATCCACGACCCGCACCTCACGCGGCCGCTTGTGCACCGAAAGCTGTTGGGCGACATAATCGATCAGCTCCTGCGGCTCGGCGTCACCGACGACGAACGCGACGATGCGCTGGCCCAGGTCTTCGTCGGGCAGCCCGACTACCGCCGCCTCGGCCACGTCTGGATGCCCCAGCAGTGCCGTCTCGATTTCACCGGCCCCGACCCGGTACCCGCCGGACTTGATCAGGTCGACCGACTCGCGGCCGACAATGCGATGCATGCCGTCGCTGTCGATGACCGCGGCGTCGCCGGTGCGATACCAGCCGTCGGAGTCGAACACCTCAGCGGTGGCGTCCGGCCGATTGAGGTAGCCGTTGAACAGGGTGGGGCCGCGAACCTGAAGCCGCCCAATGGTTTCCGCGTCGTGCGCTACCAGGTCACCGCGGTCGTCGACTAACCTGGTCTCGACGCCGGCCACGGGCAGGCCGACCCAGCCGGGACGACGTTCGCCGTCGGCGCGTGTCGACAGCGTGATCAGGGATTCGGTAGCGCCGTAGCGTTCGACCGGCGCGTGCCCGGTGAGCGCGACCAACTTGTCGAACACCGGCACCGGCAGGCCGGCGCTGCCGGACACCAGCAGCCGCGCGCACGAGAGCGCCTCGGCGGCCGCCGCGTCAGCGACGACTCGTGACCACACCGTCGGCACACCGAAGTACAGTGTGCCGCCCGCGGCCGCGTAGGCCTCCGGCGTCGGTTTCCCGGTGTGGACGAAGCGGTTTCCGACGCGCAGCGACCCGAGCAGACCCAACACCAGGCCGTGCACGTGGAAGAGCGGCAGTCCGTGCACCAAGGTGTCCTCAGCTGTCCACTGCCACGCCCCGGCGAGCGCATCCAGGTCGGCAGCGATCGCCTGACCACTCAGCTGCACCCCTTTGGGCGGGCCGGTGGTACCCGACGTGTAGATGATCAGCGCGGTGTCTTGCGGGGACGGCTCGGGAAGGCGGTGCCAGGACCGCGCGTGCATCCGCACCGGGATGTGCGGCAGGCCCTCCGGCTCGTCCGGCACCGGGCCAAGCCAGGCCTGCGCACCGGAGTCGGTAAGGATGTGGCGGCGCTCGGCCCGTCCGACGTCGGCGGGCACCGGCACGACCGGCACCCCGGCGATCACGCATCCGGCGATCGCCAACGTGGTCGAGGCGGTCGGCTTCGCCAGTACCGCGATCCGCTCCGCCCCGCCGACGCGTTCGGCTACTGACGTCGCGGCGCCGACTACATCGCTGCGGCTCAGCGTGACGTCACCGATCTGGACAGCGTCGCCGATATCGCGACCGCCGGTGACCGCGGCGGGATCCAGCGAGGTCAGCAGCACGTGTGCAGGCTACCCGGCAGCCCGGATGCGTTGGTCACCGGCGTTCACCCCGCACAACGAGGACCCAGCGGCACCCGGCGGGCATCATCGGTGCCGATGACGACCGGTGATCTCGATGACGTAACCAAGTCGAAGCGGAACACCATGGTGGATCGCCTCTTTGGTTGCCCATTCGGCAGGTCTGATGGCGACGCCATACAGCTGCCCGCCCGCGGGGCAGGTGCCGTAGTGCCCTCCAGCGGCCGACGTTGGACCCTACGAACGGGATTTGCGAATCGCCATGCTGGCTAAGACGTCGCACCCAGACCCGAGGATGAGATTGCCGTGGAGAGCTTTGTGTTTCGGCCGATGACCGTGCCGCTTCGTCGACTATTCAGCCGTAATCCGCTCATCCGAGCCGGCGACCGTCTCGAGACAGCGGTCGTCGCATTGGCCGTGTTACTGGTAGTCGTCGGCGCCGTGTGGGCAGTGATCATCCACTGCGCCGAGACCCAGGACTATCGTCGACAGGTACAAGATCGACATGCGGTCGTGGCCGCTGCCGTCGACGACAGCAAGGTAGCAGTTCTCCCGGACACAACCGCGTATACGGTCAACGTCCGCCTGCAGGCCAACGGCATTGACCGCACCGAGGTAATCGGCTGGGATAGCGCCGTCAAAGCCGGTGACCGGCTGCAGATTTGGGTCGATGCAAAGGGCAACCGAGTCGCTGCGCCAACTCTGCTCCGACTTGCAGGCAGCGACGCAATAACTACAGCAGCTACGGCATGGTTGATTGTGGCCGTTATCGCGGTACTAGCGGTCGCCGCTGCGCGTGCCCGCGGGATGCGTATGCGAGACGCGCAGTGGGACCGCAGCATTCGCCGCGTTCTAAACGGCGACGTCGGGCGCACCAACACTTCGCAGTGCTCAGCTCTCTTGACAGCGGCGTCACGGATCAATCGAGGACCTATGGCCCTGGCGCTGCCAGCATGGCCGGACAAGTCTGAAGACCAGTAAGGATTGGGAGGTCGAGTTATGACTGCCACTTTGGTAGAAACCGGGGTCATCGAGGATACGGTAGCGGCAGCGTGCCGGGCGCCCTCGCTGCACAACAGCCAACCCTGGCAGTGGGTATTCAGCGATGGCCAACTCCGGTTGTTCCTCGATCCAAGTCGAGTCATGGACACCGACCAGTCGGCGCGCGAAGCGCTGATCGGCTGCGGCGCGGCCCTCGACCATCTACGGGTGGCGATGGCCGCCGCAGGGTGGCGAGCGCACGTCGACCGATTTCCCAATCAAGACAACCCAAACCACCTGGCCTCGATCGACTTCACCCCGGTCGAATACATGACTGAGCGAGATCTGCGTCGCGCCGGCGCCATCTGGGAACGGCGTACCGACCGGCTGCCCTTCAGTGCGCCGACGGACTGGAAGTCGTTCGAACCGGTGATGGGGAGCAGCGTCGCCGGCGGCGACGTTCACATAGACATCTTTCCTGAAGATCTGCGTCCGCGACTCCTGGAGGCGTCCCAGATGGCGGAGTCGCTGCGGCTGTACGATTCTTCCTACCACGACGAGCTACGTTGGTGGACAGCGCCATTCGAGGAAGCAGAGGGTATCCCGCACAGTTCCTTGGTATCGGCGGCGGAGAGCGACCGGGTGGGTGTCGGGCGGGTGTTCCCCGTTGTCCATCGGCCCGAAAGGCGCCCTGAAATCTCCGAAGATCAGTCCCTGATTTTGGTGCTGTCCACCGGCCGCGATGATCGCACCGACGCGTTGGCCACCGGGGAGGCGCTTTCCGCAACTTTGCTGGAGTGCACGATGGCGGGTTTCGCCACCTGCACGGTGACACACCTTACCGAGCTCCAAGAAACCCGCGACTTCATCCGGTCGTTCATGGAACGCGACGCCGTGCCGCAAGTCCTCGTCCGGGTAGGCGTGGTGCCGGTCACCGGAAAGGCCCCGAAGCCCACACCGCGGCGACCGCTATCAGAAGTCCTGCGGCTGAGGGCTTTCGACTGAGATTCCGTCGAAGAGATCCACCCACACCTGTCCATTTGCACAAACATCATCCAGGAGCAACCATGATCGAATTCGATCTCGATACCGCACACTCCATCCTGATGGTGCGGCCGCAATCAGCGCTTGACGCAAATGATTTTGTTGAGCTGACAAAGGCGGTCGACCCGCTGATCGAGAAAACTGGCGATCTTGACGGCCTCATTATCAACGCCGTCAAATTTCCCGGCTGGGACAGCTTCGGAACGATGGTCAAGCATTTTCGCTTCGTCCGGGATCATCAGAAGCACATCAAGAAAGTCGCGCTGGTAACCGACTCCCACCTCGGGGATATCGCTGAGCACCTGGCATCGCACTTCGTGTCGGCGAAAATTCGGCATTTTCCCGGCGATCAGCTTGATCAAGCACGCCAATGGATCATCGGCGGTTCCTGAGTTGTTCAGCCGCGGCCGATTCGCCATCCAGCCCGAAACGACAAAGCCGTGAACACTCACTCCAATGGTGTGGACGTACGGCGCCGGGCCGGCTGGTTGCCAGACACTCAGGAAGAGTTGGAGTCTTGGCTTAGTGGCCACCGGAAGCGGGTACAGGATAAAGGCGAGAATGTCAGGCTGCATCCTGTTATCGCCGAGTTTCGCGACCTGATCGACTCTGATCCGGTGGTGCGCATGTACGTGCACCGAATGGTCGCCGAAGTGCCCCGCGCGAAGCGGTACCAGAAGAACCATCTCGAGAGTGTCGGGCAGATGCTGCGGCTGATCAACGAGGTGCTCACCATGGCACCGGAATTCGGCAACAATGCGATCATCACACCCCTATGCGCAATTCTCGACTGGACCATGGGCACACCGGCCGGGTTTGCGGCCTATCGCGACCCGCGGATCAACGCGATGCTCGAGAAAATCTTGGCGGCCTGGTGCGAATTCCTCGACAGTCCTGCATCGCTGTATGTGCTCAACGATTCGCCGTCGGGTTGGAAGTGCGCTGCGGCGCGGAGTGCCATCGGCATCGAGCAGTTCGAGCACGAACCACGAGATGCGCACTGGGGCTTCGGGTCCTGGAACGACTTCTTCACCCGGCGGTTCAAGGAGGGCGCGCGTCCGCTGGCCGCACCCGAGGATGACAACGTAATCGTCAACGCCTGCGAGTCGACGCCCTACCGCTTGGCCACCGGTGTCAAGCGCCAGGATCGCTTCTGGCTCAAGAGCCAACCGTATTCGTTGCAGGACATGCTGGCCAACGACGATTCGGTTGACCAGTTCGTCGGCGGAACCGTTTACCAGGCGTATCTGAGTGCGATGAACTACCACCGCTGGCACAGCCCGGTGGCCGGCACGATAGTCCGGGCCTTCCGCCGCCGTGGCACGTACTTCTCGGAAGTGGTTTCAGAAGATTGGGACGCGATCCCCCCGCCGGTCTCGCAGTCCTATCTCGCGCACGTCGCGGTGCGCGCAATCATCCTCATCGAGGCCGACAATCCCGCTGTCGGGCTGATGGCTTTCGTCGCGGTCGGCATGGACGAAGTCTCATCCTGCATGATCGGCGACCATGTCCAACCCGGTTACCATGTGTCAAAAGGCCAGGAACTCGGTTACTTCCAATTCGGCGGCTCTACTCACTGCCTCGTCTTTCGCCCCGGAGCCCTCGCCGACTTCGCCCTCGCGGCCGTTCCGCGGTTGCAGGACCCCCACGCACCGCTGGTAGTTGTCCGATCCAAGCTCGCGACCGCCAACACAACACCATGAGTGCCAGTTTGCGGAGACCGGGAGAGGTCGCTGCGCCGTTGACGCTACGTCCGGCGAGTAGAGTCGACGTGCCGGAGTGCGGCCGGGTCTGCTACGACGCGTTCGACTCGATCGCAGCCAGGCACGGGTTCCCGCCGGAATATCCGTCGGTCAAAGTCGCCACCACGCTGGTTTCCGAGTTGATCGAGCATCCCGGCTTTTTCGCCCTCGTCGCGCAATGCGACGGGCGGGTCGTGGGAAGCGGTTTCCTTGACGAGCGATCAGCAATTGTCGGGGTTGGCCATGTCACGGTCGCGCCCGACATGCAGGGCCTTGGGGTGGGCCGGGCACTGATGACCGCGCTGTTGCAGCGCTGCGCGCAGCGGCGGGTACCGGGCGTGCGGCTACTGGAGGCCGCCTACAAGAATCGTTCGATGTGCCTGTACGCCAAGCTCGGTTTTGACGTCCGGGAGCCGATCGCGGTTATGCAGGGCGAGCCGCTGTCCCTGCGCATACCCGGATACGACGTGCGAGCGGCCACCGGGGTTGACGTCGAGGCGTGCAACGCTCTCTGTTTGCGGGTGCACGGCCACGACCGTCGCGGCGAGTTGAGCGAGGCGCTTGCACTGAGCACCGCCAAGGTAGTCGAACGCGACGGGCGGATCACGGGATATACGACGGGCATTAGCTTTCACGCGCATTCGGTGTGCGAGACCAACGACGATCTGCAGGCGCTGATCGGTGCGGCTGAGGCATTTCCGGGTCCTGGATTCCTGGTCCCGATGCGCAACCCCGGGCTGCTCCGTTGGTGCCTTGCCCACGGGCTGCGACCGGTTCTTGTGTTGAATCTGATGACCATCGGCCTTTACTCGGAACCTCGCGGCGCGTTCCTCGCGTCGGTGTGGTACTGAACCCCGGACGAAGCCGCAGGCCTAACGTCCGGCCGCATCAGGGCCAAACGGCCCTACATGGCGCGTCGGGCCGTCTTTAACGTTGGCAGACATAAGCGACACAAGACATTAGGAACCCGAATGCGCGCTATGACGACGATCGCGGTGGCCGGGGCAAGTGGTTATGCGGGCGGAGAAATCCTACGTTTGCTTTTGGGCCACCCGGCAATCACCCAGGGGCGGATGACCATTGGTGCGCTCACCGCAGCGGGCAGCGCAGGCACCACGCTGGCCGAACACCACCCGAACCTGCTGCCACTCGGCAACCGAGTGCTGCAATCGACTGATCCAGATGTGCTGGCCGGTCACGATGTGGTGTTTATGGCGTTGCCGCCCGGAAACTCGGCCGCCTTGGCGCAACGGCTCAGCCCAGACACGGTGATCATCGATTGCGGCGGCGACTTCCGGCTGCGTGACGCTGGCGCCTGGGAGCGGTTTTACGGCACACCGCATGCCGGCAGTTGGCCCTACGGACTGCCCGAGCTGCCCGGTGCCCGCGACGAGTTGCGCGGTGCCACCCGGATCGCAGTCCCCGGCTGCTATCCCACCGCAGCGTTGCTCGCGCTGGTGCCGCCAGTGGCCGAGGGGCTGGCCGACCCCGCAGTGACGATCGTCGCGGTCAGCGGCACCTCGGGAGCTGGCCGAACGGCCAAGACCGATCTGCTCGGCTCCGAAACCATGGGATCGGCGCGCGCATATAACATCGGTGGAGTTCACCGCCACACTCCCGAGATAGCCCAAGGCCTGCGGTCGGTGACCGAACGGGATGTGTCGGTAAGTTTCACCCCAGTGCTCATCCCGATGACCCGCGGCATTCTGGCGACCTGCACCGCCCGCTGCACCACACCGGTGTCGCCGGTGCGCGCTGCCTATGAAAAGTATTACAGTGGTGAGCCTTTCGTGCACGTGCTGCCAGAAGGCCGACTGCCTCATACCAACGCCGTCGCGGGCAGCAACGCTGCCCAGATCGCCATCGCCGTCGACGAGGACGCCGAAACACTCGTTGCGATCTGCGCGATCGACAACCTGGTCAAGGGCACCGGCGGTGCGGCCGTCCAGTCGATGAACCTAGCGCTGGGCTGGCCGGAGACTGATGGCCTCTCGGTGGTGGGGATCGCGCCGTGACTGACTCCGGTGTCGCCGAGCGGGCAACTCCCGCACCCACTGTCGACCGACCGGCACGCACGTTCGATCGTGACGTCAGGGCGCAGGTGCTGGCCGAGGCGCTGCCGTGGCTCAAGCACCTGCACCACAAGATCATCGTCGTCAAGTACGGCGGGCACGCGATGGCCGACGAGACCCTACGCCGGGCGTTCGCCGCCGATATGGTGTTCCTACGCAACTGCGGCATTCAGCCGGTCGTCGTCCACGGCGGCGGACCACAGATCAGCGCAATGCTTCAACGGCTCGGTATCACAAGCGAATTCAAGGGCGGATTCCGGGTCGTCACGCCGGAAGTGCTCGACGTCGCGCGGATGGTGCTGTTCGGCCACGTCGGCCGGGAACTGGTGAACCTGATCAACACGCACGGACCGTACGCGGTCGGGATCACCGGTGAGGATGCGCAGCTGTTTACCGCGGCCCGGCGCAGCGTCATGGTCGATGGGATGCCCACCGACATCGGTCTGGTCGGCGACGTCCAAAGCGTCAATACGGCCGCGATAACAGACCTCATGGCCGCGGGGCGCATTCCGGTGGTGTCGTCCATCGCCCCGGATGCTGCCGGTGTGGTGTATGACATCAACGCCGACAGCGCCGCCGCAGCGCTGGCGAAGGCGCTACCCGCCGAAAAGCTGCTCATGCTGACCGATGTCGAAGGAATCTACACGCGGTGGCCGGACCCGGATTCGTTGGTCAACGAGATAGATACCGTGATGCTGGGCGAGCTGCTGCCGTCGCTGCAGTCCGGCATGGTGCCGAAAGTCGAGGCCTGCCTGCGTGCGGTGGAGGGCGGAGTGTCGGGCGCGCACATCATTGACGGGCGGATTGCGCACTGCGTGCTGGTCGAGCTTCTCAGCAACGTCGGCGCCGGAACGACGGTGGTTCGCGGATGACGAATACAGATACGGTGCTGAAGAGATGGGATGCCGTGATGATGCACAATTACGGCACCCCGCCTCTCGTGCTGGCTTCTGGTGCCGGCGCGTTGGTCACCGATGTCGACGGCAACACCTATATCGACCTGCTCGGCGGCATCGCGGTGAACATCTTGGGCCACTGTCACCCCGCGGTGGTCGAAGCAGTCACCCACCAGCTGAACACGTTGGGTCACACGTCCAACCTCTACGCGCATGAGCCCGGCATCGCATTGGCTGAGGCACTCGTCGATCGGTGGGGGGTCGACGGTGCGAAGGTGTTCTTCTGCAATTCAGGCACCGAGGCCAACGAATGCGCGTTCAAACTTTCCCGGCTCACCGGCCGAACGAAACTGGTTGCGGCCCAGCAGGGTTTCCACGGACGTACGATGGGATCGCTGGCCTTGACTGGCCACCCCGAGTTCTCGACGCCGTTCGCTCCGCTGCCCGGCGAGCTCACCCATGTGCCATACGGGGATGTCGACGCTCTGGCGGCCGCCGTAACCGACGAGACCGCGGCGGTGTTCCTCGAACCGATTATGGGCGAGGCCGGCGTCGTCGTCCCACCGTCTGGCTATCTGTTTGCCGCCAGGAAGATCACCGCCGAGCACGGTGCGCTATTGGTGTTCGATGAGGTGCAGACCGGGATGGGCCGTACCGGAGCATTTTTTGCGCACCAGCACGACGGGATCACCCCGGATGTCGTGACGATGGCCAAGGGACTCGGCGGCGGACTGCCGATCGGGGCGTGCCTGGCGGTCGAGCCCGTTGCGGCGTTGCTGAAGCCGGGCCTGCACGGCAGCACCTTTGCCGGCAACCCCGTCTGTGCAACCGCAGCGCTGGCGGTGTTGCGCGTCCTGTCCGAGGATGGCCTTATCGAACGTGCTGTCACGCTGGGCACGACGCTCAGCGACGGCATCGAGGCACTGAATCACCCTCTGGTGGACCATGTTCGGGGCCGCGGCCTGCTCCGCGGAATAGTGCTGACCAAGCCGGCCGCCAAGGCGGTAGAGGCGGCGGCTCGCGAGGCCGGCTTCCTGGTCAACGCCGCCGCCGCGGATGTGATTCGGCTGGCACCGCCATTGGTGATCGCCGAGTCTGCGCTCGACCAGTTCGTGACGAGTCTGCCGAAGGTGCTGGACACGGCGCTGACGTGACGGCGCGACTTCGGCGGCTATTGGCATCGACCCCGCAAGACGAGCACCGAGCAGTCGGCGTGAGCCAGAATCGGCAGGCTGTGCGGCCCTACCAGCTGCGCGGCCCGGTTCGCGTACTCACCACCGATGACGACCAGTTGAACCGCACCGATATAGCCCTGGAGATATCTCGCCAGATGGAGGCGCGTGGTGGCGAACTCGACCTCAACGTCGGGGTAGCGCCGCAACCAGCCATCCAAGCGTCGATAGAACCGCTCATCGCCGGCCTTCCGCGGCGCCCAGCGCCCAACGCGCAGCGCAAGGACGGGAGCTCGCCGCACCCGCGCCTCGTCCATTGCCCATCGCATGACCTCGTCGTTGCCGGGTTCGTCTTCGACGACTACCGTGACGAAGCCGCTCTCTGGTGGCGGCCTGTCGCCGGTGCGGCGAATAATCGCCACCGGGCAGTGCGCATACTCGGCGAGTATTGCCGCGGTCGATCCGAGCAACATGTTGGCCACTCGACCGATCCCTACAGATCCGACACAGATGATGGTTGCGCTTTTCGACTCGTCGATCAGGGCAGCATCGACATCGTCACGCAGCACCGCGGTGTCGATCTTCACCGGCAGGCCGGTCCACTCCACCGCCAAACAAGCAGCGCGCAAAGAGCTCTCCGCATAGTCTGCCTCGGCTGGACAAGCACCCGTCGAATTGACCTGTTCGTCAGTGATCGGGATGACGTGGACAAGCCGGAGCGGAACATCATGGTGCACGGCCTCCTTGGCCGCCCACCGGGCAGCATCGAGCGCTGCGTCCGAGCCGTCGATGCCAACGACAATCGCTCGCGGTGAGTCTGCACTGGTCATCGTGTGCTCCTGATCCGATATGACATCGATGACGCTATCCACAACCCGGTCGACAGACAGGAGCAGTAGGACCCCTCACCAGTAGACGTTGGACTCTACGAGCAAGATCTGGAAAATTGCGACGCTGGAGGCAACGTCGTACCGAATGAGGTTGCCATGCATAGTTTCGTGATCCGGCCGATGACGTGGCCGGTTCTTCGGCTCTTCAGCCGCAATCCGCTCGTACGAACCAGCGACCGTATCGAGACAGCGGTCGCCACGCTGGCCGTGGTAGTGATTGTCACCGCCACCGCTTTCGCGGGCGTATTCGGCACGATAATTCACGACAACCAAGCCCAGAAGTATCTTCAACAGACGCAGACCCGACATGCCGTCGTGGCCACGGCGGTCGACGACAGCGAATCAGCGGTCGCACCCAACACAGTGGCCTTTACGGTGAATGCGCGGTGGCGGTACAACGGCATTAATCACACTGACCTGATCGGCTGGAACAACACAGTCAAAGCCGGTGATTCGCTCCGCATTTGGGTTGACGACCAGGGTGCACGAGCTGAACGGCCGAGTCCGGTCGAGCGCGCAGCCGTCGACGCGCTGACGGCAGCAGTCGTGGGATGGTTGATCGTGGTCGCGGCAGCCGCACAGGTGGTAGCCGCTGTGCGTGCCCACGCGACCCGCATGCGGGATGCGCAGTGGGAGCGAGACATCCGCTGCCTCACCGACGATGACGGCGGCCGTACCAACCGTTCGCAATGAAAAGCCCCTCGGCCATCAATCGTGTGAGGAGATGCAAATGTCGGTTCCAGTTAGCCACTCGGGCATCTTGGTCGGTGTAGACGGATCGCCCGCCGCCAAATATGCCGTCGACTGGGCGGCGCGTGACGCCGCGATGCGCAATGTTCGCCTGACCCTCGTGCACGCCGTTCGGCCCATCGGGCCCACGGTGCCCCCTTTGTCGGCGCCGGCGGCCTTCTCGCGGTGGCAAGTGGAGCAGGGGCAAAAGATCCTTGACGGCGCCGTTGAGATCGCCCGGAGTAGCACTCCGGATGGTGGTCCGGCGCAGATCGAAAGCGAGATGTTGTTCTCGCCCGTCGTTCCGACCCTGGTCGATTTGTCCAAGGATGCCCAAATGGTCGTCGTCGGTTCCCGGGGACGAGGACCCTTGGCGCGCAGCGTGTTGGGATCGGTCAGCTCCAGCCTGATCCGCCACGCCCATTGCCCGGTTGCGGTCATTCATGACGAAGACCCGCTGATGCCCCATCCCGCCGCGGCGCCTGTGCTGGTCGGCATCGACGGTTCTGCGGTGTCGGAGTTGGCGACCGCGATCGCTTTTCAGGAGGCGTCGTGGCGAGGCGTCGGGGTCGTCGCGTTGCATGTCTGGAGCGATGTCGAGGTCAACGATTTCCCAGCCATCGATTGGCCCGCGATGAAGCCGGCCGCAGAGGAGATCCTGGCGGAGCGCCTGGCTGGTTGGCAGGAGCGCTACCCCGACGTGAAGGTCCGGCGCGTGGTCGAATGTGACCATCCGACGTATCACCTCATCAAAGAGTCCGAATCGGCGCAACTGGTGGTCGTCGGTAGCCATGGGCGGGGTGGATTCGCCGGCATGCTGCTGGGATCGGTCAGCACCGCTGTCGCTCACTCCGCGAGGATGCCGGTTATCGTCGCGCGTCAATCGTAGTTGCGCGCAGACGAATTCGGTCCTGATTCCGCTATTCGGCTAACGGCACCGACCAGCGCAGCGTCGTCTCGTTGTCAGGTCCGGTCTCGACCTCCAGGCTGCCTCCGATCTCTTCGGCGTCACGGCGCAGTTCGGCGAGGTTGCCGTCGGGGGCTTTGTCGGGCAAACCCTGCCCGTCGGCGCCAACCTTGATGCACAGCTCGTCGCCGACTTCGACGATGAGGCTGACCCTGGTGACATCGGCTTGGTGGGAGGCATCGCCGACCGCCGCTCGGACGAAGGTTTCCGCGTGATCGGCAAGGTTTGCATCGACAACCGAGACCGGGCCGACGAACTGCATCATCGTGCGGATACCCTTCCCAGCGCACCCGGCGATCACCTCCTCCAGCCGTTGACGCAGCCGAGTCGCATTCGGCGAGATGTTGTTCAGGCCGAAGACGGTGGTCCGGATATCCTGAATCACTCCTTGCAAATCGTCGATTTGCTCCGACAGACGTCGCTGCACCTCGGCTGATCTCGCCAGCGGCACGGTCGCCTGCATTGCCAGCCCGACGGCGAACAGCCGCTGGATGATGTGATCGTGCAGTTCGCGCGCGATCCGGTCACGGTCGGTCAGCACGTCTAACTCACGCATCCGCCGCTCCGCCGTTGCGAGCTGCCAAGCCAGTGCCGCCTGGCCCGCAAACGCGGCCATCAGGTCGAGCTGCTCATCGGTGAACGGAGGCAAGCCCGCCCGCCGCAGCACAATCAGTACGCCGGCGGCAGTGTCGGCCACCCGCAACGGCAGCAGCAGAGCAGGCCCGGGATCGCTGAAGCCACCGATGACCGGGCCAAGGTTGTCGACCCGCCGCGGCCTACGGTCCAGATAGACGTCGGCGATGGGCGTGCCGGCCACCGTCAGTGCCTCTACCTCTGCAGTAGACAGTGCACCAGACGTTTCCGTTATCACCAATTCGGGGGCACCGGAAACTTGCGGTTCGGCTTCGACGGGAACGGCGACCATCGTGACGGTAGCGTCAGCCAACTTCAGCGCTTTTTCCGCCAAAAGCGCGAAGACCGTAGCCGGGTCGCCCCCAGACAACATCTCGGTTGCGATATCACGCGCCGCTTCGATCCATGCCTGACGAGCCCGGGATTCCGCATAAAGTCGCGCATTGGCGATCGCGATACCGGCCGCTGCGGCCAGCGCCTGCACCAGAACCTCGTCGTCCTCACTGAATGGTTGACCGTTCGCTTTCTCGGTCAGATAGAGGTTGCCGAAGACCTCGTCGCGAACTTTTACGGGCACACCCAAGAAGGTCTGCATCGGCGGGTGGTTCGGCGGGAAACCGACCGACGCAGGGTGCTGCTGGATTGTGTCCAGCCGGATCGGCTGGGGGTCGTCGATCAGGACCCCGAGGACACCGCGGCCCTGCGGCAGATGCCCGATCATTGCCCGGGTGTCGTCGTCAATTCCCTGGTAGACGAACTCAACCAGATCATGACCGTGCCCGCGCACCCCTAGTGCGCCGTAACGAGCGTCGACCAGTTGAATCGCGGTGGCGACAATACTGCGCAACGTCGCATCCAACTCGAGGCCGGAGTTGATGACCAGCATCGCCTCGACCAGGCCGTCCAGCCGGTCGCGGCCCTCGACTATCTTCTCGATCCGATCTTGGACCTCGGCGAGCAATTCGCGCAGCCGCAATTGGGACAGAGTTTCGCGGACTGGCGTAGGTTCCCGTTCCGCACTCGGCCTCTTTTTGACCGACACCCCGCTATCGTCGCATCCGCGGGGCGGACATGTACACATTTGCCTGCTGGCACTTAGGATGGCGGTTTTCCCGGACCGGTCATTCGGCACTGCCCAGAAGGGCCGGAATGCCCTAGTCGATTGCGCGCCAACAAATCACCATGGAAAAATGCCAAAACATTGGCTTTTGATGGATGCACCCGGTGCCGATGGCGGCCAGTTTCGGACCCGCCTCGCCGGGGCTGGACGCCATTTGCCGGCCACCCACCTGACAACCGACGAGTTGATGTCGACCACAACTCATCGCACGCATATCGATCTGGAAGGGCTGACCGGCATCCACGAGCGCCGAGTCTCGGTCGGCGAGGAGGACTCCCTCAGCCTCGCCACCTCGGCCGCGCTGGATTGCCTCAGCAGAGCGCAATGCGATCCGGGGTCGCTCGACGTCGTGATCAACTGCAGCATCACCAAGGTGCACGACGGACTTAACCAATGGCTGGAGCCGTCGATGGGCAGTGCCGTCGCGCATGCCATCGGGGCAGACCAGGCCATGACCTTCGACCTGTCCAACGCCTGCGCCGGCATGTTGAGCGGTGTCACCGTTCTCAACAACTGGATTCGGCAAGGCACGATCCGGCGGGGACTGGTGGTCAGCGGCGAATACATCTCGCAGCTGGGCTGGAATGCGGCCCGGCACGTCCGCAGCATCATCAGCAAGGAACTGGCATCGCTGACGCTCGGCGACGCGGGTGCCGCCCTCCTACTGGAGCGCGCGACGGCCGATTCCGGAGCCATCAGCCTTGCCGGATTCACCACGGTCGCCGGCTATAGCCGACTCTGCCTTGCCTATCCGAAGGGGGATGACCCGGGCGCCCGGATGTTCACTGATTCCCGAGGGATCCAGAAGGCGGCGATCTTGGACACCCCGCTGCTGCTCCGAGAAGTCCTGGAAACCGTCGGCATTTCGATGCACGATATCGATCACGTCATCACACATCAGACTTCCGCGCGCGCGATACGCAAAGGCATGGCGGCAGTGCGCACTTCTTTTGGTGAGGGTCCGCGCCACCCAGCGGTCATCACCGTCGATCGGTATGGAAACACGGCGTCGACCACCCATACCGTTGCCTTGGTGGAAGAGTTGGAGGCCGGCCGCATTCGGCCCGGCGAGACGGTCGCCTTGGTCGCGCTGGCCTCCGGTTTGGAAATCGGTGTGGTTCTGCTGACCGTCGACGAGGATCTGGTGAAGCGGTATGGGCACGATAATTGACGGGGTTCACGTCACCCGCGGGAATTGGCGCAGCCGCCGCAGTGCGCTGCAACTGGCGGTTACGGCGGCCAAAGGCTGCCTGGTGCACGCTGACACCGCGCCCTCGGACCTAGATCTGCTGATCAATGCCGGCATCTACCGCGACCGTAACCTCGGTGAGCCGGCGCTGGCGGCAATCATCCAAGAGGACATCGGCGCCAACCCCGAAGATCCGCACAGCGATGCGCACGGCACGTTCTCTTTCGACATCGCCAACGGTGCGTGCGGCGTTTTGACCGCATTGCAGATCGCCGATGGATTCCTGCGGTCCCAGACGATTTCGCGAGCAATGGTCGTCGCGAGCGACGCCAATCCGGGGCGACGCGCCAGTGAGCGGTTCCCGTTCTCGCCGGCGGGTGCGGCATTGCTGTGCAAGTGGTCCAATCAGGACGACGGCCTCGGACCGGTTTCCTGGGTGAACCAACCCGATGACGGTGAAAGCTTCCGGGCTTCAATAGATTTCGATGCGTTCCGCAATGTCCTGCGTTTCCGCGAATCGCCAACAATAGCCACCGAACTCGCGGCTGTTGGCACGCAGGCGGTGCAACGTTGCCTGGATGAGGCGGCGCTCGAGCTTTCCGACATTCCGGTGATCATCGCCGCTCCCCCCGATCACCGCTATCGCGCCGAGCTCGCCGCACGCCTGGGAGTGCCAGTGGAGCGGGTTGTCGTGGCCGCCGACGAACGCATGCATACCGCGTCGCTTGTCGCGGCGCTTGAACATGAATCCGACAACCTTGCCGCAGGAACCCCGGTTCTACTCGTCGCCGCGGGCGCGGGACTCGTGGCCGGTGCCGCGCTGTATCGGATGCCGGCCCGCTAACGGAGCTCGTTACCCGGCGGCCCACTTTTTGGCACGCTCGAGTTCGTCGAGGCGGAACAGGGCAAGCTCGCCGGGGACCATCCATGCCAGCGCATGCAGCGTATGCGCCACCCAATCCTTGTCGGTCACCACCGCGATTCGCTTGAAGGCCGAATGATGATGGAAGAGAGCTCCGAAGCCGACCTTGAGGTCCTCGACCAATCCGCCGGGCCCGAAGCCTTCGTAATCCGATGCGATGACCTCGACGATTCGGATCTCGCCGTCTTTCACCAGGTTGTCCATGGACGGCTTGAACCCGCGGAGGTCGTCACCGCGCAACCGGCCGGATACCCGGATGCCGGTCACGCCCGCCGGCATGTCCGGCAGCAGCTCGATCATCAACTTGTCCCTTCTGCGTCGGCACTACCCACCGCAGTGAGATCCGCCGACTCCGCCGCGAGCGCGAACAGTCGCTCGACATCTCCACGACGGCACACCGCAGTGCCCGGCGTCATCAACATCGCGGCCCCGGCGGCAACGCCGAAGCGAACCGACTTCGACAGCGGCCACCCCCGGCTCAGCCCAACCGTGATCGCCGCGACCATCGCGTCGCCGGCGCCCACGCCACTGCCAGACCGCATCTTGATCGCCGGAATACGCTGAGCACCAGAAGGTGTGACCAGCAGCGCGCCACGGTCGCCGAGTGACACCACGACAACCTGCGCCCGTCCACGCTGAACCAGTTCCTGCGCCGCAGCGGTTTCATCCGACTCGGTGGCCAGCTCACGTCCGACGCATTCGCGTAGCTCTCGCACGCTCGGCTTGAGCAGGAATACGCCGGAAGGTACGTGTTCCAGGCCAGTACCCGACGTGTCCATGATCAGGCGCGCCCCGAGATCATTACACGCGTTGGCAACCTGTCGATAGAAGTCGACCGGCACACCGGGCGGTAGGCTGCCGCTCACCACGACGAACTGGGCGGAGTCGGCCAACGCGCGAAGCTCGTCGACACATCGGGCCCGTTCGGCGAACGTCAACCGCGGCCCGGGGAGCACAAACCGGTACTGTTGCCCGCTACTTTCTTCGTTGACGGTGAAGCTTTCCCGTGTACGGCCGTCGATTCTGACTCGGTGGAACGGGACCCCTTCTGCGACAAGCAAATCGGCGACCACATCTCCGGTCGGCCCGCCAGCGGGAAACACCGCGACAGCCGGAGTACCGAGCACGCGTGCAACGCGTGCCACGTTGATGCCGCCACCGCCGGCATCATGCCGAGCGCCTTGGCAGCGGAGCTTGTCGGTTGGCCGCACCCGGTCCACGCTGGTCGTGATGTCGAGCGCCGGATTCATCGTCAATGTCACGATCGTGGGCCGGCTTCCGTTGCGCGATGGGGGTGTGCTCATCGTGTTGCTCTCGTCTTGCCCGGCCCTACAGACCGGTCGGGTACGTTTCGGGCGTCTCGCCCGCGATCCATTGGCTGGTCACTTCGAGCGGCTCGAGCGCCTGGGTGTTCTCGATGTGAATCATCGCGTCGAACTGGTCCGCCGGGCGGACATGGTAGTAATGGCTTTGTCTTTCGGTTGCCGGCAAATAGATCACGCCGATCGCTCGGCCCAATCTGACGACATCCAGCACGGGAGCGGCCTCGCTGCTGGACGCGACCGCAAACGCAGGCTTGCCGGTCTCGTGGAACAACTCTTCCACGCTTCCCGGTAATGCGGGCCGGACCACCTTGCGTTCTGCCATGCCTCCCCATTCGCTGGCAGCGGTCACCGTGCCGGTGTAGGTGCTGAACCCGATAAGCCGGCAGTCGTCGCGGTGGCGTTCGCGGATGAGCTGGCCCAAAGTCAGCTGGCCATCCGCCCCAACCTCCGTCGCCCGGGCATCTCCGACATGGGAGTTGTGCGCCCACACCACGATTCGTGCTGGTGTGCCATCGGGATGGCGGTCCAAATGGTCCAGCAGCGCCTGTAGCGTCTGGGCCATGTGCTGGTCGCGCAGGTTCCACGATGTGACGCGTCCGCCGAACATCGCCCGGTAATACCGTTCGGCGTCGCGCACCACTTGTGCGTTCTGTTCCGCATAGAAAAGTTCGTCTTCGGCGAGCAGCCCGTCGCGACGCGCGTAGCGCAAGGCGTTGCGCTGCATGTCGACCAGTTGATCGATGGCGTCTTTTTCACACGACAGGCCGGCGCCGAATGCCGCCCGGAACCCATAGGCCTGGCCGTCATCGGCCGATGACGCGTGGTCAAAACAGGCGTAGCGGGCCCGCGCGCGCTCCGCGGCCACCGGGTCGATCGTGGCGAGATAGCTGATCACCTCGTCCATCGACCGATGCAGACTGTAGAGATCCAGCCCGTAGAAACCGGCCTGGCGGCGATGCTGCGAACGGGAGCGCCGATTATCGGCCCGCAGCCACTCGACGAAGTCGCGGACCACGGTGTTACGCCACATCCACGACGGGAAGCGTTCGAATCCCCGCAATGCCTCTTCGGCGGTGGTGTCGGTGCCCTGCCAGCGCACGTACCGGTTCACCCGGTAGGCGTCCGGCCAGTCCGCCTCCGCGGCCACCGCGCAGAACCCCTTCTCCTCGATCAGCCATTTGGTGATCTCGGCTCGGGCCCGATAGAACTCCTGAGTTCCGTGCGAACTCTCCCCGATGAGCACAATCCGTGCGTCACCGATCAACTCGGACAACATTTCTCGCGGAGGCACACCGGCCGGGGCGTCGACAGCGACGCGCCGGAGGACGTCGGCCGCTACCTCTGCGACGGGGGCCAGCGTCGGCCCGGTCGTCGGGGTGGCGAGCAGGGTACGCACCTCCTCATCGCTGACCTGGCTGAAGTCCCAGAACGACGCGCCGACCGCCAAGAACGGGGTGGGCATCGACGCGCAGACCATATCGTCCACCAAGCCGGCGAACTCGCGGCATGTCGACTCCGGCGCCGCGGGCACCGCAATGACAATCTGCGCCGGTTCCGCCTCGCGCAGAGCTTGCACCGCGGCGAACATGCTGGCACCGGTGGCCAACCCATCGTCGACGAGGATGACCGTCTTGCCGGTCACGTCGGTCGGTGGACGCCCGTCACGATAGGCCGCTTCCCGTCTTACTAACTCCCGCCCCTCGCGTTCGGCGATATTCCGCAATTGTTGAGGGCTGATACCCAGCCCCCTCACCACGTCGTCATTAAGCACGACGCGGCCGCCACTGGCCAGCGCGCCCGCCGCGAATTCTTCATGGCCCGGGACGCCGAGCTTGCGCACGACGAATGCATCAAGCGGTGCATGCAATGCAGCTGCGACCTCCCACGCGACCGGCACGCCGCCCCTGGCCAGACCCAAGACCACGACGTCGGATCGGTCACGGTAGGCCTGCAGTAGGCCCGCCAGCACTTGGCCCGCCTCACGACGATTGCGGAACAGACGGTCTGGCGTGTCCTTACCGAGGATGACAGCTCTACTCATGTGACAAGTCCTCACTAATTTCGCGGGCTGCACCGCGGTCCAGACGATGGGTAGGGGGTTAGGCGGGCCCACAGCCAGTGAAGTGGGTTGCTGCGGGCCCGCCTCGCAATCTGGTCAGTTGGCCGACGCGATCGGCACGTGCTTCTCGGCCGGCTTGGATTCCGAGACGGCGACCGAAACCGTCAGGATGCCCTTGTCGTACGTCGCTTTGACGTCGTCTTCGTTGGCACCAGCCGGCAACGACACTGTGCGAACGAACGACCCGTAGGAGAACTCCGATCGTCCGTCGAATTCCTTCTTCTCGCTGCGCTCGGCCTTGATCGTCAACTGGCCGTCGCGCAGGGTGATGTCGATGTCCTTCGCCGGGTCGACGCCGGGGATCTCAGCGCGTACCTCGTAGCGACCGTCCTTCATTTCGTCCTCGAGCCGCATCAATCGGGTGTCGAAAGCTGGACGCAGTCCGGTAAACGACGGGAACGCGGAGAACAGCTCGGAGAACTCGGGAAACAGCGAGTGCTGCTGACGCTTGACAGGAAGGGTGCTCATTCTGGCTCCTGCTAGTGGGTTTGAGATAGATACGTAATGGATTTGACCACTCGGCCGGACACTCGCAGTAGGGACGGAAGTCCCGCGTTGATGGGTCGTTTGTCGGCATTCCGCGGCGCTTCTCCCGAACCGCTTGCCGCGAGCATCTTGCGAATCTGCTGCGCTCACACAGCCTTGCCAGGTCTTTCCCTCACGACCTCAGCAGGCTCCTTGTCGTCGCGCAGGCCGGTATAGCGGGGGTGACGCAGCTTGCCGTCGCGAGTCCACTCGCTAAATCCGACCTGCGCCACCAGCTTCGGCTGCACCCAATGGGCACTGACTGGAAAGTGTCCTGCACCTGCGCGGGCCATCCCCAAGCCTCGGTTAAACGGTGGCGCATCCTGTTCTATGGCGCATAGCCTTTCATGCAGGTTACGCAGTGCCGCCGTGTCGAAACCGGTGCCCACCTTGCCGGCGTAAACCAGGTCGCTGCCCTCGTAATAGCCGATCAAGAGCGCGCCGAACCCAACTCGGTGGCCTTTGGGTTCTGTATAGCCGCCGATGACGAACTCCTGATCCAATACGCATTTGAATTTCAGCCAATCAGGTGACCGACGGCCCGCTTGGTACCTGGAATCGGCCCGCTTGGCGATCACCCCCTCATCACCGCGCTGGCAGGCTTCTCGATAGGTGGCCACACCGTCGGTCCACCGGTGTGGTGTACAGCGCAGCGGGTCCTTGAATTGAATGGCGTCGTCCAGAAGTCTTTTCCGCCAGATCAACGGCAGCCCAGTGGTGTCGTACCCGTCAAGGTGCAGCAAATCGAAAATACAGTAGAACACCGGGATTCTCGCGCTCCGAGCCTCCCGGGCGTCGACAATGCCGAGGCGCCCCTGCAGCCGCTCAAAGCTGGTACGCCGGCCCTGAAAGGCCACCACTTCCCCGTCGACAACGAATCGGGAGGTGCGCTGCGCGCCAAGCGCATCCGCGAGCTCCGGATAAGTCGCATTCAGCGGCTGGCGATTTCGCGACAACAACCGAGTTCGGGGGCCGTCGCGGAATGCCAGGCACCGCTCACCATCAAACTTCAGCTCAAAGATCCACGCGGGGTCGGAGAACCTTTTATCGGTCAGCGTGGCCAACATCGCGGCCCGCCAGTCGGGCACTCCCTCTGGGCGGAGCGCTGCGCGCATGTCGTCGGGCAGGCATTCGATCATCAAAGTTCCTCCAGGATGCATCCAGAAAGCAGCGATTCCCGTCGGTTCGCCACGACCCATCGAACGTAGTTCGATTGACCTCGCTATCTACTCGCAAGTCGGTCGGTCGCGACATATCGCAGCAACGCACCGATCCCGTCTACGGGTGCGATCGTGCTGGCGGCCCCAACCAACGACGCGCCCACCGCGATGGCGGTAAACGGCAACGCCTCGTCGGCCCTTGCCACGCGTTTCACTGGCTCACCCCAATTGGACAGTGCATCTGCATCGGGCGCGACCGCCGTAAGTGCCTCACCGGTGACAACAGTGGCGTCGCCCAGCTCACCGATAATCAGCGTATCGACGTCGCCGTCACGCAGAGCCGCGCAGACACCGCCAAGCCCTTCGGCCGCCAACCCCGACCCACGTCCGAGTTCGGCTTCAAACCGATCACCGATGTCGGCCATCGCGATATTGTGCCGCCGCGTGAACTCCGCAGCCACCAGCTTGCGGACCTCCTCGGAGTCGATACCGCTCCTGCGGGTACCGGCATGCAACTGCGACACCCGTTTGGCCACCCGCTCCGGTAACTCAGCAATCAGGTCCGTGCGCGAACGCACCTCGCCGCACAGGAAAACGATCTCCGGATCCACCTCGTCCACCAGTCGTTTCAGGTAGTCGGCGACGGCGCGGCAGTTTATCCGGATGGCTTCTTCGGTGGTGTGCTGGAAGTCGCCGTAGCCGTTCCACCCAGCGGTGGCCGGCTTGTGCACCGGGTACCCGGCGCCCTCAATGCTGGTGCGGCCCACCGTGCCCCCTTGATACAGCGTCACGTCCGCACCGATGTGATCAACCGCGGCGAACACATAGGTCGGTCGCGGCATTTCGAGTTCGATCAACGGCACGACATACGGGTAATCCGATAGGCGAACCACCGTAGCCGTTGGTGGACTGACCAGATGCTCGTTTACCAGCACCCGCTCGCTGGTCGCGATTACCGCGCGGCCGAGCCGACCCACGGCCGGTCGATGGTTCAACACGGCTTCGTGGAGCTTGTTGAGGATTTCGGCACCCGCTTGCAGGTGCTCGAGACGTTTGCGGATATCGCGCCATTTCGCTTCAAGGTGCTCGACAGCTTCTACGGTGTCGTGTGAGTCGTCGAAATACACTGAGGCAAACGGACCATGTGGCTCTAGCAGCGACCTGAGTCGTTCTGATCGCATGGCTATCCCTCTCTGCGTTCGCGACCTTGTATGGGCATGCTGTTTTGTGACCGTATGAAAAACCGGGCGGCCGCACGAGAGTCGTTAGCCCCTAGATCCGAGCCTCTGGTCGACAGGCGAGTTCTCAGGGTCAATTTTGGGCCGCTTGCCCGGGTCGTTCGTCGGCATTCGTTCTTCAGACCGGGACGACAGGTGACTTTCGGCCCTAGGGCGCTGTGTCGAACTGAGCAACATTCGATGACGAGATTTGCCCGAGTCGCGGTTCGTCAGGTGACTCAGGGCCTAGTTTGACTCGTCGTCCCAAGACGGGGAACCGCGTCGGGCAGGTTTTTGCGCCCGAAAAACCGGTGGGATTCGCGGATGAGCAATTTAAACTCGTCTTCACCTTCCGTTCAATAATGAAAGCGGTTATACCGCTGATTAATTCAGATTGCCGGAGAGGGTCCTACGGCTGAGGCTTTCGGGACTAATGACTCCTGCCTTGCACTCGACCAACGTCCTAATGTCAGGGCAACGAGGCATCAAAGCCACTAATCCAGGAAGGACGGCAATGTCCAATCGCTCTGTACATCAGGGAATCGTTGTCGGCGTCGACGGATCGCCGTCATCAGACATGGCGGTGCGCTGGGCCGCCCGTGAAGCGGCCATGCGCAACGTTCCGCTGAGCCTCGTTCATGTTGTCGAGAGACCCCCGTGGGGTTTGGTGGCCCTGGGCGGAGGAGCTGTTCCACCTCTTACCGATATCAGTGAATGGCGGAAAGAAGAAGGCGAGGAGGTCATCTCGGCCGCAGTCGACCTCGCCAAAGAAAGTGCGCAAAACGGAAGTCTTCCGCAGCTCAACGTCGAGGTGTGCTTCTCGGCAATCGGGCCGGCGCTTTTCGATCTATCCACGCATGCGCAAATGATCGTGGTGGGCTCTCGCGGGCACGGTAGGGTGAGTCGCGTTTTGCTCGGCTCGGTGAGCACCGGTCTGATCCACCATGCACATTGTCCGGTCGCCGTGATCCACGATGAAACATCCGTTGCTTCCCACCCTTCTGCGCTGCCGGTGGTGGTCGGCATCGACGGGTCGCCGGCCTCGGAATTGGCGACAGCGATAGCTTTCGACGAAGCGTCCTGGCGAGGTGTTGAGCTCATCGCTCTGCACGGATGGTCCGACGCGCACGTGTCCGACATTCCCAGCATCGAGTGGTCGGCCCAGCAAGCGGTCGGTGAAGAAGCCCTGGCGGAACGTTTGGCCGGCTGGCGAGAGCGCTATCCCGACGTCGTCGTGCAACGAAAGATTGTGTTGGACGCTCCGGCCCGTCATCTCCTTGAAGAGGCTGAGTCGTCACAACTTGTTGTCGTCGGCAGCCATGGCCGCGGCGGATTTTCCGGCATGTTGCTGGGATCGGTGAGCACGGCCGTGGCGCAAGCGGCCCGCGTGCCGGTGATCGTCGCTCGACAAGATTAGTCGAACTGCAGAGATTTTTTCCCTCAACGCTTTTGGAGATCTAAACATGGGCGGCATTCCGTTAGGACGTATCGCAGGCTTCTCGGTGAAGGCCAATTGGAGCGTAGTGGTCATCCTCTGGCTGTTTACCTGGAGCTTGGCCTCCACTCTGCCCGCTACCGCCGCGGGTTACTCGGCAGGGTCTTATTGGATCGCCGGTGCATGCGGTGCCACGGTACTGCTGGCGTCGCTGCTGGCTCACGAGCTTGCGCACGCGATCGTGGCGCGGCGCGCCGGGATCGAGGTTCTCGGCGTGACACTGTGGATCTTCGGAGGCGTCACGCGTCTGGGCGGCCAAGCCAAGACTCCGCGAAGCGCGTTCCGGATCGCGGTGGCCGGCCCCGCCACGAGCCTGCTACTCGCAGCGTTGTTTGCCGGCGCCGGAGCGGGATTGCGGACCCTGGGAGTGGGGCACATCGTCCTCGGTGTCGCGTGGTGGCTGGCTGGGATCAACGCGCTGCTGGGCGTTTTCAATCTGCTGCCCGGCGCGCCGTTAGACGGTGGTCAAGTTCTGCGCGCATGGCTTTGGCGCCGCTACGGTGACCCGACGCGCGCTGCCGTGGGCGCAGCGCGGGCCGGGCGCACCCTCGCGTTTGTCCTGATCGCATTCGGACTGCTCGAGTTTCTGGCCGGCGCCATGGTCGCCGGCGTCTGGTTGGCGTTCATCGGCTGGTTCATCTTCACCGCTGCGCACACCGACGAGGCGTTCGCGCTGACCCGGAATGCGCTGGCGGGCGTACGCGTCGGTGAGGCAATGACCGCTGAGCCGCACACGGCGCCGGCCTGGATCACCGTGCAGGACTTCATCGAGCGTTATCTGCTCGGCGACCGGCATTCGGCCTATCCCGTGAAGGACCAGAAGGGCTCGATCTCGGGACTGATCACCCTGGCTCAATTGCGTCAAGTGGAACCGAGCAAACGGTCCACCACCCTTGTCGGTGATATCGCGATCCCGTTGAGCCGCGTCCCGATCGCAACGCCGGACGAGCCGGTCACCGCGCTGCTGGAAAAGCTGGCGTCCGGTCAAGGAAACCGCGCACTCGTTGTCGACGGGGCAGTTGTCGTCGGCATTGTCACCCCGAGCGATCTCACCCGATTGGTCGATGTGTACCGGCTGGCAAAGCCCGATGTCACCGTCGCAGACCATGATGGCGGCTATCAAGATGGCGGAGTACGGAGGATATGGTGAGCGACAGGAAATTTCGGCCGGCCGTCATTGTCGGCATAGATGGTTCGCAGGCGGCGATTCACGCCGCTGAGTGGGCCGTAGACGAGGCGGTCGACCGCGGGGTCTCGCTACTGATGCTCGCGGTCATCAAGGCCACTCATCCGTCCGCCGAGGATTACCACCGAGACGTCACACACGCCGAGGCATCACTTCAGGCGGCACGACTCGCAGTCGAGGCAATGGGACGACCGGTGAAAGTTGAAACAGACATTCTCCGTGGGCCGCCGGGTGCCGTCCTCATTTCCGAATCCGACGATGCAGAAATGATCTGCGTCGGATCCGTAGGGATCGGGCGCTATTCCCGGGCTTTGTTGGGTTCGACCGCAACCGAAGTCGCAGAGAAGGCACTTTGTCCGGTTGCGGTAATTCGCTCCCAACCGGACCAGCCTGGACCGGACATCAACTGGATTGTGGTGGAGGTCGGGGACGCGTCCGACCGCGATATCGTCGTCGATCAGGCGATGCGAGAAGCACAGCTGCGCAAACTGCCGGTACTGGCCATCGGCACGACGCACACGCGTGCGACCGAGGATCTATCGCACGAACTCGACAACCGCCTCTGGCCATGGAGACGGTGGTATCCGGACGTCCACATCTACCCTGTGACAGCAGGAAGTGGCGTTGCGCACTTCCTGAAGAGCAACGACGACCTGGTCTCACTGGCTGTTGTCGGCGGCGCCGACGCCGGCCAACTTGCCCAGATCGTCGGACCGCACGACCATCCGGTCTTCCCACATGCTGAAGCTTCGGTGCTGATCGTTCGCGAGTGACTGCTAGACGTCGGCCAGCAACCTATTGATGATGGACTGAGCCGCCCGCATATGCTTGTTCCCTTCAGCCATCGACGAGAAAAACGTTCCATCAGAATCGGCTTGGGAACCCGCCACGACAGCCAGGCACACATGTGCCGCGGAATGGAAATCCTCGACGGCCGCATGCAGCTCGGCAGTCAGCTCCGGGTTGGGGCTGGGCAGACGGCTCTCCATTCCGACCTCCGCAGCATCGTGTACATGCTGGCAGGCCGCCGCCAAAGCGCCTGGCTTGAAATGACTGAACGCTTGATCGACCTCTTGTGATGCGTTCTGCATGTCGGTGAAATCTTTCTCGGCCCCGGCCCACCATTGTTGAATCGCCGCGTTGCCGGGAGTCGTCGGAACCGACGAAACCGTGTGGTGCGTAAGGTTCATAACAGCCACGCCCGCGGCTGTGCCGGCGAATAAAAGAGCGGCTACGGCCCCGCCAATGAACCATTTCGCCCGGCGTCTCGACTCGGCTATCGGCGGCTCGGGACCCGGTGGGATCGGGACGCCGCTCTGCCCAAACGGTTCTTGATCGGGCGGGTTTGGATAGTCATAGACGTAGGGCATCATGGTGCTTCTTCCTTCGGGTGCTAATTCCCAAACTGTTTCTTGGTCTTAATATTTCGACGGTATGCCCGGCGATCGCCCGAACGCGAGGGTCGTTAGCCCTCGAGGAGAGGCCTTTCGTCATGCCTCGCATGTCGACAGCGGCGACCCCGCGCAGGGTCGCCGCCTTTTGTCGCGCGCCTGCTGGTTAGGCGGCGCGCGGCAGGTCCGGAGTCGACTTCGCGACTTGCGGCACCGGGCGAGTCCTCGCCGGAATCCAGCCGACGTAGGCCAGATACAGCCCGATCGCAACCTCAACAACGGCGCCGGCACGCCACCAACTCATCGCCTGTACTGCTGAGTTGGCCATCGAAAAGTAGGTCTGCGGTCCGGCGACCAACGACAGTCCCTTCAAGGCGACAACCCAACCCAGGACCGACACGATGATCGCTGCGGCGCCCCGCCAATACGGGTGAAGCGCAATGACTATAAGGCCGAACAGCAGGATGAATGCTCCAGTTACCCAGGACCACAACGGGTCCGCCTCGAATCCCGAGAGCATCGCCCGCATATCGGTCGGCCGCAAAGCAGCAGTCGCCGCGATAATGGCCATGTACGGACCCATCACGCGAGCGAACATACGCGTCCTGTCCTGGGGTTGGTGTGACGATTTCATTGCGTTACCTCCGCTGAAGGCCGTCATCGATGACAACCAGAATTTTGTAGTCGAGATTCGTTGATCCCATACGACTATCCGATCATCGGAGCTCCAACCCGGGACAGGGCCCGAAGTCCCAGCCGCCCTGGCCATTCGTCACCGCGTCAGTGGCATGGGAAGTTGCTGCGCTACTGGGTGCGCACGATGACGACCGGCACCTTCGCCGATTGCGCGACCGCGGCGCTGACCGAGCCGAGACGCATGCCGGCGAACCCGCCCCGGCCACGACTGCCCAGAACCACTAGTTGCGTGGATTGGGATTCTTCAAGCAACCAGCGCGCGGGAGTGTCACAGACCAGCCGTCGGCTGACGTGGACATCGGGATAGCGTTCCTGCCAGCCGGCCAGACGCTCGGCCAGTAATTCCTCACCTTGGCCCTGATATGTCCGCCAATCCATGCCGAGGATCGGGAAAACCGCTACGTCGCTCCACGCGTGTAGCGCGATCAGCTCCACTCCCCGCCACGACGCTTCGTCGAACGCCCATTCGGTTGCAGCTTCGGAGGCGGGCGAACCGTCTACGCCGAGCAGAACCGGCGCCGTCGGGTCGACGAGAGCGGACGGTTCGTCGGCGTGAATTACCGCGACCGGGCAGTGCGCATGTTCAACCACACCCCTGCTGACCGAACCGAGCAGAAGTCGGCCCAGCGCTCCCTTGCCGTGGCTTCCCATGACGATCATCCGCGCGTCCGTCGAGGCGTCGACAAGCGCATCGACCGGGTGTGCATAGAGCACCTCTGTTCGAGGTGGGTGCGACTGGTCCAAGGCGGCATTGAGGCCGTCACGCGCGTGGTCGATGATGTGTCGCGCGTTGTCGTCTTGCCATTCCGCGAAAGTCGTCCGCTCGGGGCTGACCGGCCAGTTGAGGGCCACCGGTTGCACGACGTGCATCAGTGTGACGTGTTCATGGCGCATGGATGCTTCACGCGCCGCCCAGGATAGCGCGGCATCTGACTCCGCCGAGCCGTCGACCGCGACGATTATGCCGTATTTTGTTGGGGTTTGGAACATCTCGACTCCTTCTGACCACAGCCACCATGTAATCGCTCAGTGTTCAGTGACGAAATTCCAGGACCTCAGACAACGGTCGCCGCGGCGTGGGTGGCGGAATGTCCTCAACGTCCGGCGCCGCACCGACGCGTATCAACACCTGCGGTATCGCCTTGGCCACGAGCAAATCCCGGATGATGTCCCGGCTGGCTTCCAGTTCAGTGATATGCGTAAGGGGACAAGTCGCCAGTCCGGCGATCGTGCACTCCAGCAACACCTTTGATAGCACTTGGCCGGAGTGGAACGCGTCTGCGCGGGTGTCCTCCGGGGTGGACAGCACCAGTATCTTCGCCTGGTCCTGCGACGTTGCGACGAGCCGATCGCGGCAGCCACTGGAAGGGAATTTTCGGCCCACTCCAACTCGATCAGCTGCTGTCTGGGACACCAGCCCCCTCGGTGGAATGCCGTCTGAATGCCGGACAGGCGCAGTCCACCAATGCAATTCACGATGGTAGAACTCGTCGTCACGGCGTAGCGACGCGGTGAGTCGCGACGCGTCGAGTAGCCGCGGACGGGCGCTGTCGGCCAACGCCTCGATGCCGACGTACTCGGACCCGAACGCGAGGCGCAGCGTCGTTTCGAATGACTGCCATTCCCCGGGCGGCCCAAACGGCAGACGGTTGCTGCGGCGCCGCGATATCGCGTCGGCATGGTCGCGCCACGCCTGGGTGACATATTCGAGCGGGGTGAAGTAGAGAGATGCCAGGTGCTCGAGCCGGTTCGGGTTGGGGAACTCTTCGATGTGTGTTCTCCATCCGGCGACGGCCATCGCGATGCGGAAGTGATCAAGCAAGGCACCGCAGCTGATGATCGCCTCGCGGCCAAACCTGTCGGTTGACCGCACGACACGATGAGGATCGGTGAACAAGTCGACGGCGGCGGGCGTAGCCACCCAACGCCAGGGTTGGCTGTTGTACACCGATGGCGCGCGGCATGCCAACTCCGCTGCCCGCGCGATCACCTCGCTGGCCACTGCCGTCGTCGTCATAGATGAATCGCCTCTCCCTCGTCTCGACCTTTACGGGTTCGGGCACCGGAAGCCAGGGTCCTTGGTCCCCGGTGGTGGGGGCTTCGGACCGCTTCGCGAGGACGCATCGACTACCAGAATGTGCTCATGGGGCACACCATGGCCACCAATGCCGAGCCGTACAGCGTGGTGCACGAGACGCACACCGGACTCGTCGTACTAGTCGGCGACTTGGCGTACAAGGTCAAAAAGCCGATCCGCACCGACTTCTTGGACTTCAGCACACCGGAACGGCGTGAGCGGGCGTGTCAGCGAGAATTGGAGCTCAATCGCCGGCTGGCGCCCGCCAGCTATCTGGGCGTCGCTCACCTGAGCGCTGATTGGGCCACCACCTCTGAACCGGTGCTCGTCATGAAGCGCCACCCCGAGTCTTCTCGGCTGACCACGATGGTGCGGCGTGGCGAACAAGTCGACGAAGCACTTAGCGCGATCGCCAAAGTGCTTTCACGGTTTCACGAAAGCGCCGAGCGGAGCGGGCCCGTCGAGACACAAGGCACCCTGGCTGCGGTCAACGCCCGCTGGGAGTCCAACATCAACGAGCTGCAGCAGTTTGTCGGCACGGTCGTCGACCGCCTCCGCCTCGCGTCAGTCGAACGGCTGGCAGCACAGTTCACCGCCGGCAGGGAACGGCTGTTCGCGGGCCGTGTCCGCGACAAACGGATCGTCGATGGCCACGGCGACTTGCTCGCCGACGATATCTTTTGTCTTCCCGATGGTCCTGAGATGTTGGACTGCTTGGAGTTTGACGACAACCTTCGCTACGTCGACACGATCGACGACGCCGCCTTTCTGGCTATGGATTTAGAATTCCTGGGCCGCAAAGACCTCGGCGAGTGCTTCCTAGATCACTACTGCCGCCTGGCCGCCGATCCAGCTCCGCGGTCGCTCAAAGATTTCTACATCGCCTACCGCGCGCTGGTGCGGGCCAAGACCGACTGCGTGCGTTTCGCGCAGGGACATCACGAAGCCGGCACGGACGCATCACGCCACCTGGATATCGCGCTCGAGCATCTGCGTGCTTGCACGGTACGGCTGGCGCTGGTCGGTGGCGGACCGGGAACGGGGAAAACCACACTGGCGCATGCCTTAGCCGAGCGGGTCGGTGCCGCGGTGATCTCCACCGATGAAGTGCGACGGGTCATGCAGAAGTCGGGAGCCATCGCTGGTGAAGCAGGTGTCCTGGATGTCGGTCTTTACGCAGCGGACAATATTGCCGTTGTCTATGCCGAGGTGCTGCGACAGGCTCGCGTCCATCTGGCCGATGGCCGATCGGTGATCCTCGATGGCACCTGGCGCAACCCCCGCCATCGCAACCAAGTGCGGCAGCTGGCGATCCAGACACATTCCGCCGAGATTGAATTGATGTGCGACACGTCGGTGGGCACCGCCGCGCGGCGTGTCGCAGCCCGGCCGGCGGGAGGCTTGTCGGACGCAACCCCTGCGATAGCGACCGCTCTGGCCGACAGTCAGCTGTGGCCCGAGGCAACGCATATCGACACCAGCCGACCACTGTCGGAATCCGTTTGCGCCGCCGAACAGCTCTGGCGGCTCGCCGGGCAAGGCGAGGCAAACGCACCGCAATGAGGGACTTTGGTCACTCCTAATGGTGCCCACTGGCCGGTTCGGACATAGCCACCGCGCTACTAGCGTCACCGATGCCCGGAAATGTCCACTTCAGGGAGAAATCATGGCGACACAGACGTACGTCCGTGACATTGGCTCACTGCGGATTTCTGACGCGGAGGACGCGGGCGGCAAGGGCGCCAACCTTGGTGAGCTGGTGGCGGCGAAACTCCCGGTGCCCGGGGGCTTCGTCCTGATGCGGGCCGGCTATCTCGATTCGATGCAAGCGGGCGGCGTCGCGACCGAACTCACCGCGCTGCACCGCGAGGGGCTGACATGTGTCAACAACAGCGAGCGACTCGACGAACTCTGTCATCGAATGCGGGGTTTGGTAGCCAAGGCCGGCGTCGAGAGCAGTGTCCGCGATCAGGTGCTGGCGGCCTACCGCCGGCTGGGAACCAATGTTGTCGTCGCGGTGCGGTCCTCGGCTACCGGCGAGGACGGCCGGGACGCGTCGTTCGCCGGCATGAACCAGACCATCACGAACGTGGCCGGCGAGGACGCGCTGATCGACGCCGTCGGAACCTGCTGGGCATCACTCTTCACTCCCCGTGTGCTCACTTATCGGTCCAGCCGTGGGTTCAGCGCCGATCCGGCGATGGCGGTGGTGGTCCAGCAGATGGTCGCCCCCGAACAAGCCGGCGTCGCCTTCACCAAAGACCCCAGCAACGGTGAAGACCACATCGTGATCGAGGCTGCCCTCGGACAGGGCGAAGTCGTGGTGTCCGGCAGGGTGCAGCCCGATACCTACGTTGTCGACAAGCAGACCCTGCAAGTCATCGACTCGCAGGTGGGATACCAGTCTTTCAAGATCGTGCCGGGCCCAGACGGCGCCGATGCAATTGTGAACCTTGCTCCGGCGCAGGCGAACTCACGCGTCCTCGACGACGACGCGCTGCGCAAAATCGCCGAGTTAGCGATCGCCGTCGAGCGGCATCACGGCTGCCCGCAGGATGTGGAATGGGCGATCTCGTCGGGCACCACCTGGCTGGTGCAGGCCAGACCGATCACGACATTGGGCGGGCACGCCGGTGATTCCGGCCAGCACGATGTGTTGGTCCGGGGTCTGTCCGCCGCTCCGGGAACGGCGTCGGGACCGGTTCGAGTGCTGCTGCGACCAGAGGACGGGAATCGGTTGTCCGACGGTGAGGTGCTGGTGGCCCCGATGACCAACCCGGACTGGCTGCCCACTATCCGCCGCGCGGCGGCGCTGGTCACCGAAACCGGCGGAATGACTTGTCACGCCGCGATCGTGGCCCGCGAACTGGGCGTGCCGTGTGTGGTCGGGGCGCGACAAGCCACCACCGAGTTGCGCGACGGAACCATGGTCACCGTCGACGGAACCCGTGGACTAGTGACCGCCGGGCGCGCGGCCTCCCCGCAGATCTCGATTGCCGACCGGGTCGCACCGGCCCTTGCCGCTACACCAGTCACCGCCACCAAGGTCTACGTCAACCTGGCGATGCCCGACACCGCCGAAGCGGTCGCAGCCCAAGACGTCGACGGGGTGGGATTGCTACGCGCCGAATTCATGTTGACCCAAGCCCTGTCCGGACGGCATCCGCGCGACCTCATCGCACGGGGCGAACAGGCCGGACTCGTCAGCGCGCTGGTGGAATCCGTCGGGCGCATCGCCGTGGCTTTCAACCCCCGGCCGGTGGTATATCGAGCAACAGATTTCCGCAGCAACGAATTTCGTGGTCTGCTCGGCGGCGATAAGTACGAGCCCATCGAACACAACCCGATGATCGGCTACCGAGGCTGCTACCGCTACGTCAAAGAGCCCGAACTGTTCGCACTGGAGCTCGAGGCGCTCGCCCGAGTGCGAGACGAGAACCCAAATCTGCACCTGATGATTCCCTTCGTGCGGACGCGTTGGGAGCTCGAGGAGTGCCTGGCGCTGGTCGATGCCAGCCCACTCGGCAGCCACCGTGGCCTGCACCGGTGGGTGATGGCGGAGGTGCCATCGGTGATGCATTGGCTGCCCAGCTACGTCGGAATGGGCATCGACGGGGTATCGATCGGCAGTAACGATCTGACCCAACTGATGCTTGGGGTAGACCGAGACTCCGATGTGTGCGCCGAGCTGTTCGATGAATCCGATGCGGCGGTACTGGATGCTATCGGCCAGATCATCAGCACAGCAAGACATTTAGAGATCTCGTCGTCACTGTGCGGCCAGGCGCCGTCCACTAACCCGCTTTTCGCCGAGCACCTGGTTCGATTCGGCATCACCTCGGTGTCGGTCAACCCGGACGCCGCTGCGGCCGCACGACGCACGATAGCGGCAGCCGAGCAGCGTCTGCTGCTGGAGTCGGCACGGCGACACAGCGCCGTTTGATCCCTTTCCATTGACCGAAGAAGGACGATCACGATGCACCCCGCCGTCGAACCGCAAGACGCTGAAATGGAGGCCATGGCATGGGGATTCCTCAGCTCTCCCTACGCCAGCAAGCGCTTCGTCGAATGGCCGATCGACCGGCGACTGCATGCCTATCTGCGGCACCAAGGACTTAGCAGTGTGGCTGACGATGGAACCCGTTGTGCTGCACTACTGGATCGGGTTATGGCGAATATCGCCTCCGCATTAGACAGCGGAACACTCAGACCGAATGGGTAGCCGCAGGTGAAGATCATCCGCAAAACGACTTCCGACTGGGCGGTCCCGCCCAACCTGAAGGACTACGAGCAGGCCCGAGCGATCTTCGACTGGTCGAAGGTGCCACCACTATGCCCGGGTATGCCCGGTGGCGGTTGCAACATCGCCTACGCGGCGGTGGACCGGCACGCCGCGGGGCCATCCGCGACGCGCACGGCCCTGCGGTTCATCAGCGAGAAGAGCTGGGACGGCACCATGGGCACCCGAGATCTCAGTTACGGCGAGCTGGGCCGCCTTTCGCGATGTTTCACCAACGTGCTGCGCTCCCTTGGTGTCGACCAGGGCAGTCGGGTTTTCACGATCATGGGCCGCACACCTGAGCTCTACATCACGATCATGGGCGCACTGCGCAACGGCTGCGTGGTCTCACCGCTCTTCTCCGCCTTTGGCCCTGAGCCAATTGCTACCCGTGTCAATATCGGCAAGGCTGACGTCCTCGTGACAACCAAAGCGATTTACCAGCGCAAGATCGCCGCGATGCGCGCTCGGCTTCCCTCAGTACGCCAGATCCTCCTTATCGACGGCCTGCTGCCCGAAACTATTGATTTTTGGCGATGGATGGATGGCGCAGACGATGTTGCGCCGATCGCTCCTACCACCGCCGACGATCCCGCCTTGCTCCACTTCACGAGTGGCACGACCGGGACACCGAAAGGTGCTCTGCACGTCCACGGCGCGGTCGCGATGCATTACGTCACCGGTTTGTACGCACTCGACCTGCATCCCGACGACATCTTCTGGTGCACAGCGGATCCGGGCTGGGTCACCGGAACCTCCTATGGCGTGATCAGCCCGCTATTGCACGGAGTCACCTCGATCGTCGACGAAGCCGAGTTCGACGGCAACCGCTGGTATCAAATTCTGCAGAGCCAAGGCGTGACGGTGTGGTACACCGCCCCAACCGCGGTGCGGATGTTGATCAAGGCGGGATCGGAGCTCGCCGAGCAATACCATTTCCCACGGCTGCGCTTTGTCGCCAGCGTTGGTGAGCCGCTGAACGCCGAGGCAGTCATCTGGGGAAAACGCGTGCTGGGTCTACCGATTCACGACAACTGGTGGCAGACCGAGACCGGCGGCATCATGATCGCCAACACGCCGGCCTTCGACATCAAACCTGGCTCCATGGGCAGACCGCTTCCCGGGATCGACGCATATGTGGTGCGCCATGACGACGGTGACGTATCCGTGATCGACGAACCAGACGTCGAGGGCGAGCTCGCGCTCGGCCTCGGCTGGCCCTCGATGTTCCGGGGCTATCTGCACGAGGACGAACGCTACCGAAATTGCTTCACCAACGGCATGTATTTGACCGGTGACCTGGTGAAGCGGGATGCCGACGGCTACTTCTGGTTCGTCGGACGAGCCGACGACGTGATCAAGTCGGCCGGACACCTCATCGGCCCATTCGAAGTGGAAAATGCGCTGACCGATCATCCCGCGGTCGCCGAGGCGGCGGTGATCGGCAAGCCCGACCCGACCGTCGGCGAGGTTGTCAAAGCGTTCGTTCTGTTGAAGAGCGGCTACCAGGCCGACGAGGAACTGCGTCTCGAATTGCTGGGGCACGCCCGAAAACGTCTCGGCGCCGCCGTCGCGCCGAAGGAGATCGAATTCGTCGACACATTGCCGCATACCCGGAGTGGCAAAATCATGCGTCGTCTGCTGAAGGCCCGCGAGCTCGGCCTGCCAGAGGGCGACCTCTCGACCGTCGAGGCGCCCGCCGAGCCTACGAGCAAAAAGGTGCCGTTATGACCGACCGCGAATTGGCCCGAAAGCTGCTGTCATCGATGGTCCGGATACGCCGGATGGAAGAAAAGTGCGCAGAGCTGTACGGCGAAGCAAAGATACGCGGATTTCTGCACCTCTACGTCGGGCAGGAAGCCGTTGCCGCCGGGTCTTTGAGTGTGCTGGGTCCTGACGACGCGGTGGTGGCCACCTACCGCGAGCACGGCCACGCACTGCTGCGCGGCATCCCGATGACCTCGATCATGGCCGAGATGTTCGGCAAGCAGGAGGGCTGCTCGCGCGGCCGCGGCGGCTCCATGCATCTGTTCGACGCGGGCACCCGTTTCTACGGCGGCAACGCCATCGTGGCGGGTGGCCTGCCGCTCGCGGTGGGTTTGGCACTGGCGGATTCGATGCTGCACCGCGACCGGGTGACTGTGTGCTACTTCGGGGACGGCGCGGTCGCCGAGGGAGCTTTTCACGAGTCGCTGAACATGGCCGCGTTGTGGCGGTTGCCGGTGCTGTTCTTGTGCGAGAACAACTTTTACGCGATGGGGACTTCCCTGCAACGCGCTCAGGCCCAGACCGACCTCACCGTGAAGGCGGCGTCGTACACGGTGGAAAGCATCGCAGTGGACGGCATGGACGTCGTCGCATGCCGCGACGCCGCGCAACAGGGTGTGGACCATATCCGCAACACCGGCGGGCCGTTTTTCATCGAGTTCCGCACCTACCGATTCCGCGCCCATTCGATGTTCGACCCCGAATTGTACCGGGACAAAGCCGAAGTCGAGAAGTGGCGCGAGCGTGACCCGATTCCCGCGTTCACCGAGCAGTGCCTGCGGGACGGCATCCTCGATGCTGCCGACATCGCGACGATCGAGCAGGACGCCGACCGCGAACTCGCGGACGCGGTGGCCTACGCCGAGGCCGGAACGTGGGAAAGCGTCGAGGATCTCGAGCGCGACGTGCTCACTCCAGTCCAGGAAGCAACTTCATGAAAGTCACTTACCGCAGTGCCGTGCACGACGCCTTGAGCAACGCGTTGCGCGAGGACCCACGGGTCGTACTGATGGGTGAAGACGTCGGCCGCTACGGCGGAACCTACGCGGCATCCAAAGGGCTGCTCGACGAATTCGGCCCGCTACGGGTGCGGGACACGCCGCTGTCGGAGTTGGGATTCGTCGGCATCGGAATCGGCGCCGCGCTGGGCGGACTTCGGCCGATCGTCGAGGTCATGACCGTCAACTTCAGCCTGCTGGCCCTCGACCAGGTGGTCAATACCGCTGCGGCGCTGCGCCATATGTCCGGCGGCCAGTTCTCGGTGCCGCTGGTTATCCGGATGGCGACCGGGGCGGGCCGTCAGCTGGCGGCCCAGCACTCGCATAGCCTCGATCCCTGGTATGCGCACATCCCGGGTATCAAGGTCGTCGCCCCTGCGACGGTTACCGATGCCTACGGCATGCTCGGTTCCGCGCTGGCCGACCCCGACCCGGTGGTCATCTTCGAACATGTCCAGCTCTATAACACCGCCAGCGACGTCGATGCGCTCACCGCCACGGACATATCGCGTGCCGCCGTGCGCCGCAGCGGATCAGATGCCACCGTGATCACGTATGGCGGGTCACTGCCCAAGGCACTGGACGCGGCGAACGAGTTGTCCCTGCACGGAATTGAGTGCGAGGTCATCGATCTGCGAGTGCTGCGGCCGCTCGACATGGATACGGTCCTCGAATCCGTGCGCAAGACCCACCGCGCGGTGGTGGTGGACGAAGCCTGGCGTACCGGCAGCCTGGCCGCGGAGGTGAGCGCAAGAATCGTCGAAGGTGCGTTTTTCGACCTCGATGCACCGACCGCCCGGGTGTGCAGCGCAGAGGTACCGATGCCGTACGCCAAGCACCTCGAACAGGCGGCGTTGCCGCAACCGGACAAGATAGTCGCCGCTGTGAACGGCCTTCTCGGGAACGGCCCATGATCGAGTTCAAGATGCCCGCTCTGGGCGCCGACATGGACGAAGGCACACTCGACGAGTGGCTGGTCAAGCCGGGCGACACGGTGACTCGGGGCCAGGTTGTCGCTATCGTCGAAACCACCAAGGCTGCGGTAGAAGTCGAGTGCTGGCACGAAGGCACAGTCCACGAGTTGATGGTTCCCGTCGGCGAAACCGTCGCGGTGGGAACGGTATTGGCGACGCTGCTGGAAGCCGGAGAAGCTGCACCAGCGCGACCTCGGCCCTCGGGCCGACGGGCGAAGAAAGCACACCCGATCGCGGCCCCGGCGGCCCCGGCAGCCGTCGCGCCGGCGCCGGCGGCAGCGGACGCGAAACCCGCGCCGCATCGGCGGCGCTGGGTGTCACCTGCCGCGCGCCGTCTTGCCGAGTCACTCGGGATAGACGTCGACGCTGTCAGCGGGACTGGCCCGCAGGGCGCGGTAACCATTCACGATGTCGAGCATGCCGCCGCGTCCGCGAAGCAACCGCAACCCAAGCTGAAGGCTGCAGATCGTGCGGCGGGGATGCGGCGCTCGATCGCAGCAGCGATGAGCCGCTCCAAGCGCGAAATTCCGCACTACTACTTGATGCAGGAAATCCAGCTGGAAACGGCGCTGGCATGGCTGACCGCCCGCAACGCCGAGCGGCCGATCACTGAGCGAATACTCCCGGCGGTACTGCAGTTGAAAGCCGTTGCGTTGGCTGCCCAGCGGTTCGGTGACTTCAGCGGGTTCTGGCGCGAGGACACCTTCCACGCAGCTGGCCAAGTGCATGTCGGGGTGGCGATTTCGCTGCGCGGCGGCGGTCTTGTCGCACCAGCCATCCACGATGTGGCCGACAAGAAACTCGATGGTTTGATGAGCGACTTGATGGATCTGGTTGCGCGGGCACGGGCAGGCTCGCTGCGCAGCTCGGAAATGTCGGATCCCACCATCACAGTTACCAATCTCGGGGACCAGGGCGTCGACGCCGTCTTGGGCGTCATCTACCCGCCTCAGGTTGCGCTGGTGGGCTTCGGCAAACCGGTGCAACGAGTTTGCGTGGTAGACGGCGGAATCCGTGTCCTCACCACGACGCACGCCACCCTGGCAGCGGACCACCGCGCCTCCGACGGCCATCGCGGTGCCCTGTTCCTCGCCGCGATCGACGAGCTCCTCCAGCGTCCCGACGATCTAGAGAAATGAGGGCATCATGACGAGCGTCGAAAGCCTTCGCGCCGATATTTTGTCAGTGCTGACGACCATCGCCCCAGAGGTCGACCCAGGCGAGATCAGCGACGAAGAACTGCTGCGTGACCAGGTCGACTTGGACTCGATGGATTGGTTGAACTTCTTGGTCGGGATTCATAAGCGCCTGCACGTCGACATTCCCGAGCAGGACTACGTGTCGTTGCGAACCCTCGCTGACTTAGTGCGCTATGTCGAAAAACGTCACGACAACGGCGCGGTCCAATAGACCTGAGTGCCGCCCTCAGGTCCCGCGGTAATCGAGCAATCGCCGCCGACTTGCGCCGCCCTGCGTTGCATGTTGGCCAGGCCGCTGCGGCGGTGGTTGTCTTGCGGAATCCCGCAGCCGTCGTCGGTGACCTCGACTATCAACCGGTCGTTGGCGCAGATCCGCACAGTCAGATGGCTGGCCCCGGAATGGCGAACGGCGTTGCTGACGGCTTCGGTGATCACGGCCTCGGCATGGTCGGCCAGATCGCCGAACACGGCGCTCAGCGGTCCCGACAGGTCCAGCGTGGTGGCGATGTCGCGGTCTTCGGTCAGCTCGGCGATCCGATTCTGGATGCGGTGCCGAAAATCCTCGCTCTCGGCGACCGGGTGTTGCAGTTTGAAGATCGTCGACCGAATGTCGTCGATCGTGCTCTGCAGGTCGTCGAGCGTGTTGGTCAGGCGGTCAGCGATCTCCGGTGAATGTGCGCGGGCGATGGTGCTCTGCAGATCAAGGCCGGCGGCAAACAGCTTCTGGATGACGTGGTCATGCAGATCATGCGCAATTCGCTCGCGGTCGGCGAGCACCGCCAGTTCGCGGGCATGTTCGCGGCCGGTCGCCAGTGCCAACGCGATAGCCGCGTGTTGGGCGAAATCGCTGACGAGTGGGAGGTAGTCGTCGCCGAACGGCGGCTGCTGCTCGGACCGGGCAACAGCGATCGCCCCGACAGCCGTGCCGTCGGCACGCAGCGGCATCGCGATTGCCGAGCGTTTGCCGACATCGGTGAACCCCTCGATCGGATACCGGAACGACTCCGTGATCAGGGGCTCGCCGCTGCGGACGACGTCGCCGATGGTGGAGCCCTCCAACGGAATTCGCCGACCGATGACCTGCGGGGTATACCGGCCCGCCGTGGCAGCGACGACAAGGGAGTCGATGTCGTCGATAGGCAGATCCGGCTCGGTGGGAACCAGCAGTATCGCCTGCTCGGCATCGGTCAGCTCCAGCGCCCGGTCCACGATGAGCTGTAGTGGACGTGTGGCCGGCCCGGCCTCCACCAGCTCGGCCGTAATCTCCCGGCTCGCCCTTATCCACTTCGCCGATCTGCGTTGCCGCTCGAATAGTCGCGCGTTGTCGATGGCGACGGCCGCCGCCGACGCCAATGCCCGCGCTGCGACCTCGTCGACGTCCGAGAACACCCGGTCCGGCCGGTCGTCGCGCAGGTAGAGGTTGCCTAAGACTTTCCCCCTGACGCTGATCGGGATATCCAGAAACGCCTTGGTCGGCGGGCCCTGTCCAGCAAGCCCGCGGCGCCGCAAATACGCCGTCAGTTCGTCGACCCGGACGGGCTTGGCCATCGGCAGGTCGCCAATCCGCTTGGTTGTGTCGGCGGCGATGCCCTCTTCGATAAAAGACACCAGGCTCCCGTCGGATTTGTGTAACGCCAGCGCGCCGTAACGCCCATCCGCCAGCTCCATTGCCGCTTTGACGATGCCGTGCAATGTCACGTCGAGGTTTTCCACATTGGAGCCGATGTCGAGGATGACGCGTTGCAGCCGTTCCATCCGATCGCGGGCCGCCGACAGCTCGTCGAGCTGCTCGTGCATTCGGCCTACTGGGCCGCGACTGCCCGACTGGGTGACCGCGGATTCTTCCGCGTCACGTTCCATGCAGGCAAAGTAGCAGGTCAGTCGGATGGTGGCCAGCAGAGTATCGCAGCGTCGGCAGCAATCCGGGGACTTTCGGCTCTGCGGGTGGTGACCCAAAGACGGTGTGTCGCCGCCCCGCGCGGAGGACGATGAGCGCATGGCAACTGCGGTGATTGACGCCACGGGACTGCAGCAACTGGTGTCGACGTTGATCAAGCGCGGCTACCGAGTGGTCGGCCCGACGCTATCCGACAACGCGATCGTGCTGGCCGAGCTCACCTCGGCCGATGATCTGCCGCAGGGGTGGGGGGTCGATGTCGGTCCCGGACGGTATCGACTTCGCCGTCGTGGCGACGACGCGTTGTTCGGCCATTCAGCCGGTCCCCAGTCGTGGAAGCAGTTTGTGCACCCACCTAGGCAGCGGCTGTGGTCATCGGAAGGGACCCAACCCGAAGAGCCGCCACGGTACGCATTCATCGGGGTGCGAGCGTGCGACCTGTCGGCGATTCAGATGCTGAACGGCGTTCTGGGGGTCGGCGCACATCCCGACCAAGCTTTTGTCGGCCGGCTACGACGCATCTTCGTGGTGGCCGTCAATTGCACCGAGCCGGGCGGCCTGTGCTTCTGCGCCTCGATGGGAACCGGACCGGAAGTCGGTCCGGGCTACGATCTGGCGCTGACTGAGCGTATCGACGCCGATGGCCGACGCTATCTGGTCGATGTGGGCAGCGACGAGGGATCCGAAGTGCTGGCGGCGCTAGCCCACCGGGAAGCCGAGCAGACTGAAATCGACTCGGCACGAAGCGATGTGAGCGCAGCTGCCGAGCGGATGGGCCGTCAAATGCCGGACGGCGACCTGCGCGAACTGCTGATTGTTTCGCGGGAGTCGCCACGCTGGGAAGACGTCGCCAGTCGGTGTCTGACTTGCGGGAACTGCACGATGGTCTGCCCCACCTGCTTCTGCACCAGCACTGAAGACGTCACCGACCTCGCCGGCGATCACGCGGAGCGCTGGATGAACTGGGCGTCCTGCTTTGAGTTCGACTTCACCTACATCCACGGCGGCAGCGTGCGGCAATCGGGTGAGTCACGGTACCGGCATTGGATAACGCACAAACTCGGCACCTGGCACGACCAGTTCGGTAGCAGCGGTTGCGTGGGCTGCGGACGCTGTATCGCATGGTGCCCGACGGGAATTGACATCACCGAGGAGATGAACGCGCTGGCCGGGCTGGCCGACGAGCGTTGGCAGCAAAGGCCTGGGACCGGAGACACCGATGACTGATGTCACAGCATGGCCGTCGCCTTGCTCGGCGATGACACCGGTCCCCTATCGCGTGCTGACCAGAATGGTCGAGAATTTCGAGTCGGCAACCATCTGCCTGGAGCCGGTCGAACAACCGCTGGCGTCGCCAGCGCCCGGCCAGTTCATGATGTTATACGCATTTGGCGTCGGCGAGATCGCCATGTCGGTCAGCGGTGTTCCGTCAAGCGCCGACGGCGCTATCGCTCACACCATCCGATCGGTCGGGGCGGTCAGCAAGGCTCTGCACGATGCCGACGTAGGCACAATCGTTGGAGTACGCGGGCCGTTCGGGACCGATTGGGATCTCAAATCGTGCGTCGGTCGAGACTTGGTGATCGTGGCCGGCGGGTGCGGGCTCGCACCGCTGCGGCCGGTGGTAGTGCAAGCGCTGGAACAGCGGTCACGCTTCGGCCGGGTGACGGTTGTTGCCGGCGGGCGAACACCCGAACACTTTTTGTTTCGCGCCGAAACCGATGACTGGGCGCAGAATCCGCTTCTCGACGCCGAGCTGATCGTCGACGCTGCGGAGCCGGGTTGGGCGTGGCAGGTCGGACTGGTGACCGAACCGCTGCGCCGGCTGACGCTGGATCCACGGCGCACAACCGCGATGATCTGCGGACCCGAGCCGATGATGCAATTCAGCGCGTTGGCGCTATTGGAACATGGCATGGTGGCCAACGATATTCGCGTCTCGTTGGAGCGGAACATGCAGTGCGGCATCGGCTGGTGTGGCCACTGTCAGTTGGGCCCGCTGCTGCTGTGCCGCGACGGGCCGGTCGTCGGTTACGACGTCGCCGCGCCGTTGCTACAGGTGAGGGAGCTGTAGATGAACACACCCACACTGGGGGTCTTCAAGTTTGCGTCCTGCGATGGCTGCCAGCTGACGTTGCTGGACTGCGAAGATGAGCTGCTCACGATCGCCGAACGGGTGCAGATCAGCACCTTCCTGGAAGCCTCCAGCGCGGTAGTCGGTGGACCTTATGACGTGTCTCTGGTGGAGGGATCAATCACCACGCCGGCCGATGCGCGGCGCATCAAGGAGATCCGCGAGAAGTCCACCGTGCTGGTCACCATCGGTGCGTGTGCCACGAGCGGCGGCGTCCAGGCCCTACGAAACTTTGCCGACGTCGAAGAATTCGCCTCCGTGGTCTATGCACGCCCGGAATACATTGCCACACTGGCCACATCAACGCCTGCATCGGCGCATGTCACCGTCGACTATCAGCTGCAAGGCTGCCCCATCGACCGCGGCCAGCTGCTCGAGACTCTCGGCGCACTCCTGGTCGGGCGTAAACCGCGACTGCCGGCCAAGACCGTATGCACCGAATGCAAAATGCGTGGTGTCACGTGCGTTGTTGTAGCAGAAGGTATCCCGTGTCTCGGTCCGGTGACCCACGCGGGATGCGGGGCGTTGTGTCCGTCGTACCACCGCGGGTGCTATGGCTGCTTTGGTCCTGCGGCCACCCCCAATAGTGCCGCGCTGATCCCCTTGCTGCGCCGCGACGGGATGTCCGGCGGCGACGTCGAGCACGTGTTCTCGACATTCAACGTCACCAGTTTCACTGCGAAGAGGAATGATCGGTGAACCCTGAGACGCGTACGCTCGCCGTCAGTGCACTGACCCGCGTCGAAGGCGAAGGCGCGCTGCGAGTCACGTTGACCGGCGACACCGTGCACAGCGCCGAGTTGAATATTTACGAGCCGCCGCGGTTCTTCGAGGCGTTCCTGCGCGGTCGGGCGTATACCGAGCCACCCGACCTCACGGCACGAGTCTGTGGCATCTGCCCGGTCGCCTATCAGGTAAGCGCCTGCAACGCGATCGAGCAAGCGTGCGGCGTCAGCATCGATCCCGAACTGGTGGCGCTTCGACGCCTGCTGTATTGCGGCGAATGGATCCATAGCCACGTCCTGCACATCTATCTATTGCACGCTCCCGACTTTCTCGGCTATCCGGACGCGATCGAGCTCGCCAAGGAAAGCCGCGAGTTCATCGAGCGGGGTCTGGCGTTGAAGAAGGCCGGCAATCGGCTGATGGAGCAGCTCGGCGGCCGCGCGATTCACCCGATCAACGTGCGGCTGGGCGGTTTCTACTCGGTGCCCGCACGAGACGACCTGAAGCCGCTGGCCGAGATGCTGCGGAAGGCTATGGACGACGCCCTCTACACCGTTGCGGCTGTCGCCGAATTCGATTTTCCTGAACTCGAATTCGACCACGAGTTGCTTGCACTGACGGATGGGGATCGGTACGCGATCGAGAACGGTGCCATCTCGCGAAGCTCCGGATCGCCGTTCGCCGTGGATGAATTCCTCGACCACGTAGTCGAGTCACAGGTGCCGCACTCCACGGCCCTGCATGCCACCCTGGACGGTGGGCGTCACCTGACGGGGCCGATGGCGCGGTACTCGCTGAACTCGACTGCGCTGTCGCCGATCGCACGGCAAGCAGCGGCGGCGGCAGGCCTCGGTGCCGAGTGTCGAAATCCGTTCCGCAGTATCATTGTTCGAGCGGTCGAGGTGGTCTACGCGATCGAGGAAGCGCTGCGCCTCATCGCGGAGTATCAGCAGCCATCGCGACCATTCGTCGAGGTGCCGGCCCGGGTGGGCGTCGGTCACGGCGTCAGCGAGGCTCCGCGGGGGTTGCTGTATCACCGCTATGAGATCGACGAGGACGGCCTGATCAAGGCGGCTACCATCGTGCCGCCCACCTCGCAGAATCAGGCCGCGATCGAACACGATATGGCCCAGCTGGTGGCCGGCAATCTGTCGCTTGACGACGCGGCGCTCACATCGTTGTGCGAGCGGTCGATCCGCAACTATGACCCTTGTATCTCATGTTCGGCGCACTTTCTCACGCTGACGGTTGAGCGGCGTTGAGCCCCAAGCTCCTCGTTGTCGGGATCGGCAACGACTTTCGCCGCGACGACGGTGTTGGTCTCGCGGTCGCCCGGCGCATCGCGGAATGCAACCTTCCCGATGTTCGTGTGGTGAACGGAATCACCGAACCCGCAGCATTACTGGACGTGTGGAGCGGCGTTGCGCGTGTGGTCGTAGTCGATGCGGTGACCGGAGCGAATGCGGACCCCGGTCGCGTTCGGCGCTGGACGGGACCCGACCTGGAAAACACCGCAGTGGTGAGTTCGCACGCACTGGGGCTGGCACAGGCCATTGCGTTGGGACAAGCGCTCGCTCGAATGCCCGATGAGTTGGTGGTGTTCACCGTCGACGTCGCCGACACAAATCACGGGATAGGACTCACTCCGGCTGTCGCGACTGCGGTACCCCGGCTGGTCGACCTGATCGTCGACGAGCTCAGTCACTGAGGACCTGCGGCCGATCGTCGGCCTCAGGCGACAGCCGGCGCCCCGTCACCTTCTCGGTTCGGATCTGCAGAAAGTAATCGCGTCGACTTCCAATCCAGGGTCGCGAGAAGAGCCCTGATAGCTCAATCAAATCGGGCACCTCGGTCACTACCTGAGCGTGCCCGACGACGGTGACGCTCCAGCCACGATGCAAACCCGCGTCCAATTCATCGGTTTCGAAGGCCACGATGCGATTAGCTGATGCGGCGTTCAGCATCGCCGGATCGGCAACTCGGATCACTACGTCACCTCGCCACCAACGGAACTCGACCGGCTGGACCGCGGGCAGCGCGTGCTCGGTGAAAATCAGACGACCCACCCCGACTTGCTGGAGCAGCTCCAAAGACTGCTCGCGGTCGAGCACCTCAAGGTTTTGCAGCGACGTCATTATCGTTAGTCCCCTTTAGTTCCTGCTATTTATTCGAAACGAGCCGGGCATCTTTCGACGCACGCTGTGTCAGCCGCGCCGCGGCTCGCTCGATACCGGCCGCGAGTTCGTTGACGTCGGACGCGGCATCGTAATCGGCGGTGATTCCGAAGACCAGCTCGTCGGCGTAGCTCAGAATCGCGATACCGGCCCGGACTTGCAGTGCGATCGGCAGTATCGGCAGGAGCCGAATGACGGGCTGCCCCAAGACACACAATCGGCGGCGGGGTCCAGGGACATTCGTGGCCACCGTGACGACGGCGCGTTGCGGCAGGCGCGTGAATTCGGGAACGGGCCCCGCCAGCTAACACGCCGACGGCAAGGCTGACGTGCGGGTCGGAATCCTCAGCTTCGAGGAAACCTGCATCGAGGGTCGACAAGTGTTCCATGACAACGACTCTGCTCCGCGGGAACCTTCTCGCGGGAGAGCAAGAAGTCACAACTGCGGGGGGCCAGGGACCTTTAACCTATACAGATTCGTTACGTAAGCGGTTGCGGCATCTGCGCGACCAGCGGTGTGTCAACCCCCACGGGACCAAGGTCGGCGGCTCCGCCGGGTGAGCCGAGCGGGCCCGCCCGACCGGGAAGCGTGTCATGAAAGAAGGCGGCGTTGTCAGCAAGATGCTGGCGCTCGTCTTCCGGCAGATCGATTTCGTAGTAGATCGCATCGACCCGGCAAGCCGATTTGCAGGCGCCGCAATCCACACACTCATCCGGATTGATGTACATGGCCCGCGCACACTCATATATGCAGTCGACGGGGCACTCCTGGACACAGGACTTGTCCCTCACATCGACGCACGCTCCGCCGATCACATAGGTCATGACGTGCAGGTTAGCGGAGGATGGCTGCCGGTCGCCCACGCCGAAAGACCCGAACTATGAGGACCAAAGTCATTCATAGGGAACCCGTTATCGTGCCTCAAGCGTTCGGCTGCTGCGACCGTTCTACCTTGGTGGCGAAAACCGCTGCCTGCGTGCGGCGTTCCATGCCGAGTTTTGCCAACAGCCGGGAAACGTAGTTCTTCACCGTCTTTTCGGCCAGAAACATCCGATCGGCGATCTGCTTGTTCGTCAGCCCCTCGCTGAGCAGGCCCAGCAGCGTGCGCTCCTGACTGCTGAGACCGGATAGCGGATCAGGTTTTTCGGCCTCGCCGCGCAGTTTTGACATCAGCGCAGCGGCAGCCCGATTATCGAGCAGCGATCGTCCGGCACCCACATCCTTGACCGCCTGCGTCAATTCCATCCCCTTGATGTCCTTGACGACGTAGCCGCTGGCGCCGGCGAGGATTGCGTCGAGCATCGCCTCGTCGGACGTGAACGAGGTGAGCATCAGGCACCGCAAGTCCGGCATGGCGGACAGCAAGTCGCGGCACAGCTCGATGCCGTTGCCGTCCGGCAGGCGAACGTCGAGGACGGCTACGTCCGGGCGAGCGGCCGGAATCCTGGCCATCGCTTCGGAGACTGAACCTGCCTCGCCGACGACATCGAGTTCGGGATCGCTTTTGAGCAACTCGATCAAGCCTCGGCGTACCACTTCGTGATCGTCGACCAGGAAAACCGTAACCACAGCCAACCCCCTCCTAAGGACGCATCGCCGGCTAGTCCGTGCTGCCGTGTGCGGTGGGCACGCTGGATTCTACGCGTTTCGGCACTTCAAGGCTCCTTTTCCAGCGGATGGGCACCGTCCCTGGTCCTACGTTAGGCGCAGGCCACCGAGTGCCTTTAGGGCCATTGGTCCTCGGATCCGGCGCCGGCGAGGTCAGATGGCCCGGCATCGAGGACCAACGACCCTGTCATTTCTGAGAGCCCGCACACGACGATGGGAGACATGCAGGAACCGGAGGTTGCGATACCGGCCACACCGCCGAAGGCCGAAATCATCGAAGATGCGGTGAGTTTGGCCTGCCGCGCCCCGTCGCTGCACAATAGCCAACCGTGGCGGTGGGTGGCCGCACACGGTGCATTACAGCTGTTCCTCGACCCCAGCCGGGTGTTGAACTACGACCAGTCCCGCCGCGAGGCACTCATCGGCTGCGGTGCTGCTCTGCATCACCTACGAGTGGCGATGGCCGCAAGCGGCTGGCACACGAACATCACCCGCTTCCCGAAACCGGACTCCCCAGAGCACATCGCGTGTCTTGAGTTCACCCCGATGGACCATGTCACCAAAATTGACCGTCGCCGCGCCGACGCAATCCTGATACGCCGCAGCGACCGGCTACCGCTCAGCGGGCCGACGGACTGGGAATCGTTCGCGCCCGTGCTGTACGAGGTTGTCGACGCCGTCCTCGTACGCCTCGATGTGTTGAGCGACGATCTGCGTCCCGAGCTTGCCGAGGCGTCGGAAATCGCCACATCGCTACGGCTGTGCGACTCCTCCTATCATACTGAAATCGGCTGGTGGACTGGTGAATTCCGGGCATCGGATGGGATTCCGTACAGTTCGCTGGTGTCGGCGGCAGAGGGTGACCGAGTCGACGTCGGTCGGTATTTCCCAGTACCCCATGGTGGCGAACGGCGCGTCGAGATTCCCGAAGACCACGCGAAGATCGTGTTGCTGTCCACCGAGACCGACGGGCGCAAGGATGCATTGGCTTCCGGTGAAGCGCTGTCTGCGGTCTTGTTGGAATGCGCGATGGCCGGACTGGCCACCTGCCCCCTGACGCACATCACGGAAGTCAACACTACCCGGGAGCTTGTCGCGAAATTGCTTGACTACCAAGGTTATCCACAAGTGTTGATACGGGTTGGTGTAGCCCCTGTCATGGCGACCTTACCGCCGATCACTCCGCGTCGACCGCTCGCCGACGTCTTCCGCACCCAGGATTGAAAGGAGAATCATGCGCGAGCCGTATTCACCATCCCATTGCGTGGTCGTCGGTATCGACGGCTCGCGATCAGCTCTGCAAGCCGCGTTGTGGGCCGTCGATGAGGCGGTGGACCGAGACGTGCCGCTGCGCTTGGTATACGCGATCGATTCCTTCGCAAGCAAGCCCGCCGCCGAAAATGCCATCCGCGACGCTTCTGCAGCCGTCGAGTCGACGCGCAAAGGGGTCAAGGTAGAGGCTGAGATCGTCCATGACGCCCCGATCGCCGCCTTAAAGACGGAGTCACGATCCGCGGGTATTGTTTGCGTCGGCTCGACCGGATTGAAACATGCAGTGCATGGCCGGATCGGTTCCACTGCGTCGGCTTTAGCCGGCTCGGCACATTGTTCGGTGGCAGTGGTGCCACTCAGTGCGGTCCCCTCATCCGTCGGTTGCATCCTGGCCGTCGTGGACGAATCGCCCGGCAGGAGCGCTGTGTTGGAGCTCGCCCTGCGTGAAGCCCGTCTGCGTGGCGCGGAGCTGCGCGTGTTGACCACCAGGCCGCTTCAAGGCAGCGGCCTGGACTATGTCGATCTGGCAGCAGAAGCTGCGCGGCTCGAGCGTTATCTGGCACCTTGGCGGCGAAGTTATCCAAATGTCGATATCCAGCCGATCACCGGGCACAGCGGCGTGGTCAATTATCTGGAGCAGATGCTCAGAAACGCCGAACCGGTCCAACTTGTCGTGGTGGACCCACGGCACTCCGGGCCGACTGACAGTCTGCTTGGCGCCTCCGGCCGCGCCGCGCTGGACGCTGCGCGTTGCACCTTGCTGATTTGCGGCCGGCAATTCTGGTTGTGAGCTGCGCTAAGTGTTCGCGACCTGTTGGCCGATGATGCGGTCACGGCGCAGGGCAGCCAATTCAGCACGGGATACTCCCAAGCCACTCAGGATCTCGTCGTTGTGTTGGCCGAGTGTCGGCGCGGCGAAGCGGTGGTGCCGTGCAGGGCCGGGGGTGATGCGGAACGGCCAGCCGGGATAGCGGTATCGGCCGGTGATCGGGCGCTGGTAATCCTCGTAATACCCGCGCGCATCGAGCTGCGGCACGTCGTACATGCCCTCGGGTTTGATGACCCACTCGGCGGGAATATCGCGTTTCTGCAGGGCCGCAACGATATTGGCGGCCGACTGTGTTCTGGTCCAGGCTGCGACGAGCTCATCGAATGCATCATGGGCGGCGGCGCGGCGATCGGCCGTCGCGAAGCGCTCATCCTCGAGGAGCCGAGGGCGACCCATCGCGTCGACCAGTGCAAACCAGTCGTGGTCGTCACGCGCCGACAGCGCCACCCACACATCGTCGTCGTCGGTCGGGTAGACACCCTGGCAGTAGCCGCGCTGCCGGTTGCCATCGCGCGGCCGCACGATCCCGTTCATCGAGTACTCGATCACCGGTTCGGCGGTGATGGCGGCGGCGACTTCGATCTGCGCGACCTCTATCAGCCGGCCTTCGCCGGTGCGGCGGCGGTGTTCGAGCGCGGCGAGCAGAGCGACGCCCGCGTGCACCCCGACGATCGGGTCGGCGGGGCCCTGTACGTTGCACGGCGGACCGTCGGCATAGCCGGTCGCCGCAGACATTCCGGAGACCTGTTCGATGTTCAACGCCCAGCCCACGTAGTCCCGCCACGGGCCGTCCAGGCCGAATCCCGGCATGCGGACCATGACGACGTCACGGCGCAGCGCTACCACTGACTGGTAGTCCAGCCCGAATTGCTCGACCACCCGTGGGGAGAAGTTCTCCACGATGACATCCGCCTGCGCGGCAAGCCGTCGCGCCAGTTCGCGGCCGGGTTCCGAGGTCAAGTCCAGGGTGATGTCTCGCTTGTTGAGGTTGGTGGCCTGCCACAGTGCACCGCGCTCGTACCAGTCGTCGCCCTCGTGTGGAAATGCCCCGGAGTAGCGGAATCCGTCGGGTCGCTGGATCGACTCGACTTTGACGACGTCGGCACCGAAGGCGCCAAGGTAGCAGGTGAGGTAGCCGCCTGCCCAGAAGGTGGTCAGGTCGAGGACTTTCGTTCCGGCGAACGGCAGAGAGGGATCGGTAATCTCGGCCGGCGGCCAGACCCCTCCGGCCTGTGCCCTGGCCGGCATCGCCGGTGGCTTCGAAAGGCGAAACGCAGGGCCCGGCCGACGAAAAGACCAGCCTTCTCCCCCGGCGTCGACGAAGAATTCTCGCTTGACCCATTGCGGACATTCCAGCGCGGTGGCGCCGTCGGCGACGGGCGCCGCCGGAATACGCAGTGCCTGGCTGAGTTCGACGATCTCGGCAACGGTGCGCTCGCTCAGCCAGGGCTGGACCGCGGCGAAGAATTCGGCCCGCTCCGGACCACCCATCATGATCTCGTACTGCCGTTCGCCGAACTCCGGCAACCCAACCATCGCGCACACGTCGAGCCAGTGCTGGCCGGTCAGGCAGTTGATCCCGACCCAGCCGTCGCCCGCCCGGACCACACCCAGCATGGGTGCCTGGCGGATGTTGGACGGTAAACCCAGTGCGCGCATTCGTTCGGCCATCAGCATCGGATAGGGCAACGTGGACAGCAGCGCCTCGAACACCGAGACGTCGACCTCGGTCACCCGGTCACTCGATGCGATTCGCAACGCCGTCAACGCGCCCAGCGCGGCGTAGCCGCCGGCGACGTATTCGGCGATCCGGGCGCCGGCCTGGACGGGCGGACGGTCGGGATCACGTGCCGTGACCCAGCCCGATGCCGCCTGCAGCGTCAGCGCCGTGGCCGCTCGATCGCGAAACGGCCCGTGCTGCCCGAAGTTTGAGATGCGGGCTACGACCAGGCGTGGATTGATCTCCTGCAGCGCGCCGGCGTCGAGTCCGCATTTGTCCAGGGTCCCGGGAGCTAGACCGTCGATCAGGACGTCGGCGTCGGTGATGAGCTCACGCGCGACATCGGGGACCGCGGCGCGCTTACCGGCGTTGAGGTACTCGAACAGTCCGCAGCGATCGGGATCGGCTTCGTTGCCGGGAAACGGGCCCCACCGGCGCAGCGAATCCCCATCTGGCCCTTCGATTTTGGTTACCTCGGCGCCGAGATCGACGAACAGTTTGCCGCAGTAGGGACCGGAGATCTCGTTGGCGATCTCGACCACACGGAGTCCCTCTAGCGCGCCGCCAGCGGCGCTTGTCACGCGGGCAGTCCCATGGCCTTTGGCTCCATGTACTGACGAATCCCCATGATCCCGCCGCTTTCCCGACCGAACCCGCTCTGGTTGAAGCCGCCGAATGGTGCGCCGCCGGGACCAAAGCCGTTGACCGCGATCTGTCCGGTGCGCACCCGGCGAGCGACGGCGATCGCACGGTCCACATCGGTTCCCCACACCGCACCGGACAGACCGTACTGCGAGTTGTTGGCGACCCGCACCGCATCGTCGTCGTCGCCGTAGCGCAGCACCGACAGCACCGGTCCGAATACTTCTTCCTGGGCGATGGTCGCATCTGGCGTGACCTCGGTCAGGATCGTCGGTTCGAAGTAGAAACCGGTGTCCAAGCCGGCCGGCCGCCCGCCGCCCGTTTCCAGCTTGGCACCATCGTCGAGTGCCCGATCGACATGTGCCTGAACGCGTTTGCGCTGGGCGGCGCTGATCAACGGACCCATCTGTACGTCAGGGTCGGTGGGATCGCCGACCTTCACGGCGCGGGCCAGTGCGACCAGCCGATCGACCACCTCGTCGTGGATGGACTCGGGAAGCAGCATCCGGCTGTGCAGGATGCAGGCCTGCCCGGCGTGGAAGGAGCAGGACTCGAACAGCATTCGCTCCAACATCTCGTCGCTCAGCGCGACATCGTCGAGCACGATGCTCGCCGACTTGCCACCGCACTCCAGCAGCAGCCGCTTCATGCTGCCCCCGGCCGCCGCCATTACCTCCCGGCCGACTACCGAACTCCCGGTGAAGCTGACCATGTCGATGCGCGGGTCGACCGTCAGCAGCTTGCTGGACTCGATGTCGGACGGGGTCACGACATTGACCACACCCGGCGGAATGTCGGTGTGCTCGTCGATGATTCGCGCCAGAGCCAGGCCGGCGAGCGGGGCCAGTGGCGAGGGTTTGAGGACGACGGTGTTGCCCGCGGCCAGCGCGGCGCTCACTTTCATGACATTGAGAAAGTGCGGGAAGTTCCACGGCGTCAGAATCGACACCACCCCAAGTGGCTCGTAACGCAGCAACGTGGTTCCGGCAGCGCCGTAGGCGTCGATCTGCTCCTCGACCGGGAGGGTGGCCAGTTCTGCGATGTTCAGCGTCGTAAACGCTGCCCCGTCGATGTGGATGACTCGCTCGTTGGCGGTGCAGCCCCACTCCAGCTGAGCCAGCGCGTAGAACTCGTCGGCGTGCTCCAGCAACGCCGCGCCGAGTTGGTTGAGCCAGCCCGCCCGCTGCTCGGGTCCGGCATCGGCCCACGGTCCCGAGTCGAACGCGGCCCGAGCGGCCGCGATGGCGTTGTCGACCTGAGCGAGGCTCGGGTCGGGAGCCGCCGCAAGCACCGCCTCGGTGGCCGGACAGATGTCGTCATAGCGGCCATTCTCGGGTTCGATCCACTGTCCGTCGATGAAGACCGGGTAGCTGTCGATCAGTGAGCGTTGTTCAGCCATGTTGATTCCTTCGGACGGTCTGGCGGCTCAACGTTTGGTGTACACCTGTCGGCCTGGTGGCGTCAATGGTCAAGGTGGCACTCCAACTACTGCATCGCTATTTCTGCTTGACGGCAAGCATATTGACATCGCCCGCACCGCCAGAGTAAACAGAGTGCACCGGACAGATCGTTTGCAAATGTACGATCGCCGTGGTGTATCGAGGGAGGCCCGTGCGTACTGAATCCTCTCCCGCGGCCGTCCTGCACTCTCCCGATTTCTACGCGGGAGACCCTTATCCGGTGTACCGCGAGCTGCGCGCGACGGCCCCGGTGTGCTGGAACGACGCCACCAACTTCTGGGCGCTGTTGAAGTACGAGGACATCCGCTTCGTGTCGAGCAACCCGGCTCTGTTCTCGTCGACCAAGGGCATCACCATTCCGGATCCGGCAATGCCGAGCCCGGTGCAGGAGGGCAACCTGATCTTCAGCGACCCGCCGCGGCACCGGCAGCTGCGCAAGCTGATCAACTCAGGCTTCACCCGGCGCCACGTCGCCGTGCTGGAGCCGAAGATCCGCGAGATCGTCGGTGGGATTCTCGACGGGATCGAGCCCGGCTCGGTGCACGAGTTCGCCGAAGAGATCGCCGCTCCACTGCCCACCCGCATGATCGCCGAACTGATCGGCGCCCCGCCCGACGACTGGGAGCAGTTTCGCGCGTGGTCGGATGCGGCGACCGGAACCGCCGACCCCGAGATCGAACTCGACTCGTTCGTGGCGATGGGACAGCTCTTCGAGTACTTCCAGAAGCTGATCGCGGCCCGCCGGGCCGAACCACGAAACGATCTCCTGTCCGTCCTGGCCGAAGCCGAGATCGACGAACACCGGCTGACCGACGAGGACCTGCTCAACTTCGCGTTTTTGCTACTGGTGGCCGGCAATGAGACCACCCGCAACCTGATCGCGCTGGGCACCCTCGCGCTGATCTCGCATCCCGACCAGCGCCGCCTGCTGGTCGAGAATCCCGCGTTGATCCCCGGTGCCGTCGAGGAGATGCTGCGGTGGAACAGCCCGGTGGTCCACATGGCGCGGACGGCAGTGGCCGATGTGGAGATCCGTGGTCAGCAGATCGCCAAGGGCGACGTAGTGGTGATGCTGTACGGTTCGGCCAACCGCGACGAAGACGTATTCGGTAGCGACTCAGAAGAATTCAAGGTAACTCGCCACCCGAACCCACACATCGCTTTCGGGTGCGGTGAACACTCCTGCGTCGGCGCGCAATTGGCGCGTCTGGAGGCGACGGTGATGTTCGAGGAGCTGCTGGGCCGCTTCCCCACGCTCGAACTGGTCGGTGATGTCGACCGGATGCGGGCCACCATGGTGCCCGGGGTCAAGCGGATGCCGGTCCGGCTGGGGGTGTAACCGATGCGACTCGACTACACCCCCGAGCAAGAGCAGCTGCGCGACGAGATTCGCGCGGCGCTGGAACAGGTGATGACGCCCGAACGCACTCTCGAGCTCAACGCACGCATGGAGGGCGGTCCCGAAACTCGGGAATGCATACGGGCTCTGGCGGCGGCCAACCTGCTGGGCGTCGGCTGGCCAAAAGAATATGGCGGGCGGGGCTTCTCGGCGATCGAGCAGTTCATCTTCGCTGAAGAGGCGCGGCGCGTCAACGCGCCGATCCCGCTGGTGACGCTCAACACGGTCGGTCCTACCCTGATGCACTACGGCACCGAGGAGCAGAAGCAGAGGTTCCTGCCTGCGATTCTCGACGGCAGCGTCGAGTTCGCGATCGGCTACTCGGAACCGGAGGCGGGCAGCGACCTGGCGTCGCTGCGGACCATCGCGGTCCGCGATGGCGCAGGACCGGACGCAGAGTACGTGATCAACGGCCAGAAGATGTTCACCAGCGGCGCCGCGTATGCCGACTACGTCTGGCTGGCAGCGCGCACCGATCCAAACGCCAAGAAGCACAAGGGCATTTCCATCTTCATCGTGCCCACCTCGTCACCCGGATTCTCCTGGCAGCCACTGCGAACCATGCCGGGCATTTCCACCTTCTACACGTTCTACGACAATGTGCGGGTCCCGGCGACCGCGATCGTCGCAGGGGAAAATCAGGGCTGGCAGCTGATCACCACCCAGTTGAACTTCGAACGGGCCGCCCTGGGCAATCTCGGCGCGCTCGAGCCGTTGTTCGAGCAGACGCTGCAGTGGGCGATCGACACCGAGCTCGACGGCGGTCGCGTGATCGACCAGCCCTGGGTACAGCTCACGCTCGCGCGGGTGGAGGCACAGGTCGCCGCCTACAAACTCATCAACCTCCGGGTCAACGCGGCGATGACCAAGGGCGTACTCAATATGGGAGAAGCCTCGGCTGCCAAGGTGTTCGGTACCGAGCTCACCCAGCAGGTTGCCCGCGAGCTGCTGGAAGTGCTTGACCACAATGGGTTACGCCGTGGCGCCGACGCGCCGCTACGCGGCGCCCTGGAATCGGCCTATCGGTGGGCGGTTATCAACACGTTCGGCGGCGGCGCCAATGAGATCCAACGAGACATCATCGCGATGGCCGGGTTGGGCATGCCGCGAGCACCACGTGACCTGCGCGCGACCGACAAATCAGGAGGACCAACTCAGTGACCGACTCAGATACCGCGTTCCGTAAGAAGCTGAAAGCGCTTGTCGGCCAACCCACCGGCGGTACCGGAAAGCCGTCGGTGGCGCCGGATCCGGTCAATCAACCGATGATCCGGCACTGGGCGTATGCGCTTGCCGACATGAATCCCGTCTACCTCGACCCGGAGTTCGCGGCCGCGTCGCGGTTCGGCGGCATCGTGTCACCGCCGGTGATGCTGCAAACCTGGACGATGCCGTCGCCGAAACTGGAGGGCATCGGCGAGCGCGGCGGTGCACCGATGGAGATCACGAACAATCCGACGGCGTTCCTCGATGAGGCCGGATACAGCAGCACAGTGGCGACCAACTCGGAGTTCGAAATCGAGCGCTATCCCCGGCTGGGCGACGTGATCAGTGCCACGTCGGTGTTCGAAGACGTCTCCGACGAGAAGAAGACGGCGAAGGGGACCGGCTTCTTTCTGACCTGGTTGATCACCTATACGGATCAGAACGGTGAAGTGCTGGGGCGCCAGCGATTCCGCGTGCTGAGATTCAGGCCGGCGAGCTGATGGCGACCCGACTCGCTCCGACGATCAGCCAGGACACCGAATTCTTCTGGAACGGGCTGCGCCACCACAAGCTGTTGATCCAGCGCTGCAGTGGATGTGGCACGTTGCGCAACCCCCCGCGGCCGATGTGCCCGAATTGCCGCTCCCTGGACTGGGAAGCGATCGAGTCATCGGGCCGGGGCACCGTATACAGCTACGTGATGCCACACGAGCCACGCTTCCCATTCTTCGACTACCCCTACATCGTCGTGCTGGTGCAGCTCGCCGAAGGCGTCCGGCTGGTGTCGAACCTGTGTGAGATCGATCCGGCCGACGTCACGGTAGGGATGCCGGTCGAAGTGTTTTACCAGACGTTCGACGGAGCCGACGGAGACCTTGTGCTGCACCAGTTCCGGCCCGCGGCCGAATGACCGGGTGACCTTCACATGGACTTCACCTTCACCGAAGTGCAAGAGAGCATCGGCAAGCTTGCCCGGGACCTGTTCGAGCGTCGAGCCACCCCGGAACGACTGACCGAACTCGAGGCCGGTAATTCCCAATACGACGCTGCGCTGTGGAAAGAACTCGCGTCCGTCGACCTGCTGGGCATCGCATTACCGGAATCTGTTGGCGGCTCGTGCGTTTCAGGCGATGGCTTCCTGGAACTCGGGGTGTTGTTGGCCGAAGTCGGCTGGAGCGTGGCCCCGGTGCCCGTTTACCCAACGCTGCTGCTAGGCGCCGATCCGATCGCCCGGCACGGGACTCTTGCGCAACAGCATCGCTTGCTGCCCGGTGTCGTCGAAGGTACCCACATCCTGACCGCGGGTCTACAGGAGCCGGGCCGCTCCGACCCGACGAACCCCGCCGCCACCGCTCGTCTCGACGGCCCGAACTGGCGGCTGGACGGCACCAAAGAGCTGGTGCCGGCGGCGCAACTCGCCGACACCGTGCTGATTCCCGCCGCGATAGACGACGACACCGTGGGCCTGTTCCTAGTGGCAACCGACGCCTGCGGCGTCGACATCCGGCCGGTGGCGAGCACCACTGGCGAACCATACGCCGACATATACCTCGACGGCGTAAGCGTTTCCGCTGCGGACCGGCTCGAGGGTCCCGGCGACATGGTCAATTCGCTCTGCACCCGCGCGTTGGTTGGCCTCTGCGCGATCCAGCTCGGTGTGTCCGACCGCGCCTTGCGGATCGCTGCCGAATACACAACCGGGCGTGAGCAATTCGGGCGTCCGATCGGCAGTTTCCAGGCGGTGCAGCAACGAATGGCCGACGGGTTCATCGACGTCGAGGCGATCCGGTGGACCACCTGGCATGCGGCGTGGCTGATCGCCGAAAGAAGGCCCCCTGACCAGGCCGCCCGCGCGGCCCGGATCGCGAAGTTCTGGGCTGCCGAGGCCGGCGCCCGGGTCGCGGCCACCACCCAGCAGGTGCACGGCGGCATTGGAATCGACATTACCTATCCCCTGCATCGGTACTTCTTATGGGCCAAACAGAACGAACTCACCCTGGGCTCGGCTGTCCAACAGCTGGCTCACCTCGGCAACACATACCCTTAAAGGACGGCTATGACGACCGCCAAATCCCGCGGAACGACTTCTCACAAGACCCTGCAGTGGAGCGACATCGAGGTCGGTGACGAGCTGACCCCGCTGGAGATTGCGATCACCACCACGATGATCATCGCCGGCGCGATCGCGTCGCGTGACTTCATGCCGGTGCACCACGACCGCGACTACGCCAGCAAGCAGGGGGCGCCCAACTTGTTCATGAACATTCTGACCTCCAACGGGTATTGCGTGCGTTTCCTCACCGACTGGGCCGGACCCGAAGCGATGGTCACGAAGCTGTCGATTCGCCTCGGCGTACCGTGCTTTCCGGACGACCCGCTGCGCTTCACCGGCAGCGTGACCGGCAAAACCGAAGGGTCGAACGGTGAGAACTTCGTCGAGGTGACTTTCAAGGCGTCCAACAGCCTCGGTGATCACGTCTCTGGCACCGCCGTCCTCAGCCTGATCGACGGAGCCGGCGCATGAGCGGCTCGCTGCCCGGCAGCTGCGCCATCGTAGGCATCGGCCAGACCGAGTTTTCCAAGGAATCCGGGCGCAGCGAGCTGCAATTGGCGTGCGAAGCGGTCACTGCCGCGCTCGACGATGCCGGCTTGGCGCCTAGCGATGTCGACGGCATGGTCACCTTCACGATGGACTCCAGCGACGAGATCGACATCGCCCGAAACGTCGGCATCGGTGACCTGAGCTTCTTTTCCCGCGTACATCACGGCGGTGGCGCGGCGGCAGGCACCGTCGTGCACGCGGCGATGGCCGTCGCGTCTGGCGTCGCCGATGTAGTGGTGTGCTGGCGCGCCTTCAACGAACGATCCGGCTTTCGCTTCGGCGGCAGCGGACGCACCAGTGCGGAGACGCCACTGTTCATGGCCCACTACGCGCCATTCGGATTGCTTACTCCCGCAGCCTGGGTCGCGATGCACGCGCAGCGCTACATGTCGACCTACGGAGTCACCAACGAAGACTTCGGCCGCATCGCCGTCGTGGACCGCCTGCACGCAGCCAAGAATCCCGACGCGTGGTTCTACCAGCGTCCGATTACATTGGAAGACCATCAGAATTCCCGCTGGATCGTCGAACCGGTTCTGCGACTGCTTGATTGCTGCCAAGAAAGCGACGGCGGCGTCGCCCTGGTGGTGACCAGCGCCGAACGCGCCCGCGATCTGCGGCAGCCGCCGGCGATCATCACCGCTGCCGCGCAGGGCGCGGCCGCAAACGGTGAAATGATGACCAGCTACTACCGCGACGACATCACCGGGCTGCCGGAGATGGGCGTGGTCGCGAACCGGCTGTGGCGGGATTCGGGCTTGAAGCCACAAGACATCCAAACCGCCTTCATCTACGACCATTTCACCCCGTTCGTGTTCACCCAGTTCGAAGAGCTCGGATTCTGTGGCCGCGGCGAAGCCAAAGACTTCGCCACCGTCGAACGGCTTTCACTGGGTGGCGAGCTGCCGATCAACACCAACGGCGGACTGCTCGGCGAGGCCTACATCCACGGAATGAACGGCATCAGTGAAGGCGTGCGCCAAATCCGCGGAACCTCGCATAACCAAGTCGACAACGTCGAGCACGTACTGGTCACGTCGGGCACCGGGGTGCCCACCAGCGGTCTGATTCTCGCGCCGGACAGCTAGGGACGACCGTCATGCCGAAGATCGCATTGTTGACTGCCGTCGGCGGACCGATTGAACTCGCCGAATTTCCGCTCACCACGCCCGCACCGGGCACTGCCGCGCTGAAACTGCGGATGGCCGGAATCTGCGGATCCGACTTGCACATCTTCCGCGGCGAACTCCCCCTGTTCTACCCCTTTGCTATGGGCCACGAAATGGTCAGCGAAATCGCCGAACTCGGCGAAGGACTCGCCACCGACGCGACTGGCAAGCCGCTGGCGGTGGGTGACCGTGTCGTCACGCCCTACTTCTGGACGTGCGGGCAATGCCACGCGTGCGCTCGCGGCCGGCCGCATGCGTGCCAGAACTTGATGGCGGGCGAATTCCGCACCCACGACCAAGCCCCGCATTTCGTCGGCGCGCACGGCGAGTACTACTACACCACTCGACGACAGCCGCTGTACAAAGTGCCCGAGGACCTCGCTGATGAAGCGGTCGCCCCGCTCAATTGTGCTCTGGCCCAAGTGCTATTCGCGTTGCGCGACGTGCGCTTGGGCGATCGCGTCGTGATCCAGGGTGCCGGTGGGCTGGGTATCAACGCAGCCGCCGTCGCGCACACCGCGGGCGCGGCGGAGGTCATCGTCATTGACAAGCTCGCCGAGCGGCTCGATGTCGCATCGGATTTCGGCGCCACGCACTGCATCGACGCCAGCAGTATCTCGACCGCGGAAATCACCGAGCAGATCCAGCGGCGCACCGACGGCGTCGGCGCCGACTGGGTGCTCGAAGTCGTCGGCGCTCCGGGCGTCATCCCCGCCGGTATCGGGTTCCTCAACAACGGCGGAACGTTGCTCGAGGTCGGCAATATCGCAACGGGCCGCACCTTCGAGCTCGATCCCAGCGTTCTGGTCTACGGCAACAAATCGGTGCGCGGGGTGATGCTCTACGACCCCGTCACCCTGGCGATCGGCCTGGCGTTCCTGCAGCACACCAGTTTTCCGTTCAGCCGGCTGATGCCCAAGCCGTTTCATCTCGCCGACGTCAACGCCGCATTCGAATCAGCCGATGCCGGGCTAGTGCCCCGAGGCGCTTTGGTTCCCTGATGACTCAAGTTTCTGCGTTGACTCAGGCGACGAATACCCGCGATCTGATCGTGGAGTCCGCCTACACCTGTTTCCGCCAGCAGGGACTGCAGAAGGCCACGATTGTCGACATCGCCAAGATGGCGGGTGTCTCCCGCAGCACGATCTACGAGTACTTCCGCGACAAGGCGTCCATCATCGAAGCATGCGCCGAGCATGCTTCCGAGCAGTTCTACCGCCAGATGTCCACGGCAATGGACCGCGGCAGCTCGCTGGAGGACAAGCTCAGCCGCGCTGCGGTGTTCGTCACCCAGGCGCGACGGGTGATCGCCTCCGAGAAATACTTCGATGAAGACGCGATCAGCCTGCTGCTCACCAAAGACGCCGCCGTCTTGCTGCGCGAATGTGTCGACTTCCTCGCACCCCACCTCGCCGCCGCGAGGCTCACCGGCGAGGTTCGCAAAGACCTCGACATCCAGGCGGGCGGTGAATGGTTCGCGCGCATACTCTTTTCGCTGTTCAGCACACCGTCATCGACACTGGACATGGACGACCCGGATGTCGTCGCCGACTTCGTGCGGGCGCACCTGGTCCGGGGGTTTGCCAACGACCGCCCGCGGGCAAGGCGAGCTGTCGACGGACGGTGACCCCCGCCCTCGGCATGGCCCGATGGCACCCGGATCGAGGACCAATGGCCCTGCCGTCGGCAGCGGCCCCCGACAATCCTTGACGGCAGGTAACGATTAGGAGGTCGAGGCATGCCTGCCACTGCGGTGCAAACTGAGGTCATCGAGGACGCCGTGAGGTCAGCATGCCGGGCACCCTCGCTGCACAACAGCCAGCCCTGGCAGTGGGTATTTGACGGTGACCAACTGCGGTTGTTCCTCGATCAAGGCCGAGTGATGGGCACAGACCAGTCCGCGCGCGAGGCGTTGATCGGTTGCGGCGCGGCCCTCGACCATCTCCGGGTGGCGATGGCTGCGGCCGGTTGGCGGTCGCAGGTCGTGCGGTTTCCCAGCCCCGACAGCCCGAATCACCTGGCATCGATCCAATTCACCCCGATCGATGCGGTGACTGAACAAGATCGGCGTCGCGCCGGCGCCATCTGGGCACGCCACACCGATCGGCTCCCGTTCAGCGGACCAACGGACTGGCAATCATTCGAACCGGTGTTGGCCGATGCGGTCCACGAAGCGACCGTGCAATTGGACGTCCTGCCCGACGATTCACGTCCGCGACTCCTGGAAGCAGCCCAAGTCGCCGAGTCATTACGGTTTTATGACATTGCCTACAACGACGAACTGCATTGGTGGACGGCACCATTCGAGGCATCCGAGGGCATTCCGTATAGTGCGCTGGTTTCGGCCGCCGAGGGTGAGAGGGTCGGGATAGACCGGGTGTTTCCCATCACCCATCAACCCGAACGACGCGCCGAAATTCCCGAAGACCATGCCAAGGTTCTGCTGCTGTCCACCCATGGCAACAGCCGCATCGACGCATTGCTCTCCGGCGAAGCACTTTCCGCAGTCCTGCTGGAATGCACGATGGCCGGCCTGGCTACCTGCCCGGTGACGCACCTCACCGAACTCTACGTCACCCGTGAACTCATCCAGTCGCTCGTGGATCACGAAGGCATACCCCAAGTCCTCGTACGCGTGGGCGTCGTGCCGGTCACCGAAAACGCACCGCCGCCCACACCGCGGCGAACCCTGTCCGAAGTTTTACGACTGAAAAATTGACGGGACAAGCGATGAGCGATCCGCGTACACCACAACGCGCAGTCGTCGTAGGTATCGACGGTTCTCAAGCCGCGATCCAAGCCGCGGAATGGGCAGTCGATGAAGCTCTCAGTCGAGAGGTTCCACTGCGATTGGTCGCGATCATCTCTAAACAGGCCGAGCCCGCGCCGCTGGAGTCCGTCGGCAATATACGGATGGAGTTCGAATATGCAGAGACCGCGCTCAGGATCGCCAGCGCCGCGGTCGAAGCCCTCGGGAAACCCGTCAAAATCGAAACCGTGATTTTGCAGGGCGACCTTGCGGCGACATTTATCGCCGAATCCCGCAACGCCGAGATGGTCTGCGTCGGCTCGGTGGGAATCGGACGCTTTGCCCGTGCGTTCTTGGGCTCTACTGCCGCCGAGCTTGCCGAGACCGCGCACTGCCCGGTCGCGATCATCCGTTACCGGCAGCACCAGCCGAAGCCCGAAAGTCCTTTGATCGTAGTCGCAATCAACGACTCACCGGACAACGAAGCCGTCGTCGAGCAAGCGATCAGAGAGGCCGAGTTGCGTCATGCACCTGTTCTCGCTCTCGGAGTTTCGCAACGGGAGACCGGCGACATGCCCGCAGACGAGCTGAACCGACGGGTGCAGCGCTGGGGCCAGGACCACCCCGGCGTAAAAATTCACGCCGGGGCTACCCGAACCGAAATCGCCGACTTCCTTGCCGTTATGGACAGAACGATCCAGCTCGCCGTAATCGGTAGTGCCGACGCTGACCAAGTCTCGCGTATCCTTGGACCGCATCGCCACCCCGTCCTTGGCCATGCAGAGTGCTCCGTGCTGATCGTCCGGTCCTAGAACGAACTGGGGCAATCTCGAGGCAGCCGACCATGACCGCACGCGAGCTGGTGAGCGATAAATTCACCGCGACGCTTCGGGATGGTGCCACAGTGTCGCTGCGGCGGCTACGATCAGCCGACATCGACGCGGTTATTGCGCTCCACGACACGCTCAGCGACCGCGAACTCTACTTACGATTCTTCACAATGCATCCGGCATATCTGAAAACCCTGGCAGACAAGCTCAGCGACGGCGACGGCGAGAATTATGCACTCGGCGCCTTTGAATCCGGCACATTGATCGGCGTCGCCAACTACGTAATGTGCAGTAAGCCGGCAACCGCGGATATCGCCGTTGTCGTAGCCCACGAAAATCATCTGCGCGGAGTGGGAACAGTCTTGCTCGGGCGGCTCGTACAGATCGCCCGCAGTAATGGAATTCAGCATCTTGCGGCAGACGTCTTGGCGACCAATCACCTGATGTTCAAGGTACTCCACGATGCCGGCCTGCATCCGCAACACAAGAGCTATGACAGTGGCGTGGTGCACCTTGACATCGACTTGGCTGCAGAAAAACTCGAGCACACATCAGTCGAAGGCTGACCCGCCCAAGTACTCGACAACATCATGGAGCGGGCGGCGCGGAGTCGCGGGCAACGGGTCGGCGTTGACCGGAGCCCAGCCGACGCGTAGCAACATCTGGGGAAACCCGCTGACGCCGAAAACCTCTCTGCGCACAGCATCACGCGTCTCGGGGATCTCCAGGGGTTCGGTCACCGGGGTGCTGGCGAGACCGAGCGCGGTTGCGCTCAAGAGCATCAGGCTGGTGGTTTCGCCGGCCCGCAGGCGCGCCAGCATGCTGTCATCTTTGGTGCCAAGCGCCAGCACGACGGCATGATCGTCGACGGTTTCGGATTCGGGCGGCTGCGGCAGCACCGGACCGGCGAACAGCCGTGGCGGCAAGGGCGCGGTGGGGTCGGACTCCGGTGTATTGCGCGCCGGTACGCCGGCCAACGATGCGTAGCGTCCGCTCCAGGTGGTGAGTTCGGTCAGGTAGTCCAGGTCCGTCACGTGTCGCCGAACCGCTTGAGCCACGATTTGTTCCAATTCGGGTAACGACTCGATTTGGCGCAGCATGACACCCGCCCGTGCCGCGCGGGCACCGAGCAGGGCGATGTAATTGGCCGGAACGTTCCACGAGCTGTAACGGCGCCGATCGGTGCGCCGCCGTGGGATCGCCGCCGCCAGCGTGATATCGATTTCACTGGCGGGACGACGGTAAACCTCCACAGCGGCAAGGTGTTCAGATTCGTCGGGATTGGGCAGTCGATGGACCTTTGATTGCCACCCGAGCGCCGCGAGTGCCACCACGCAGTGATGCAGGGCGATACCGCAGCTCAGAATCAGATCGCGTCCGTCGGGGTCGGTATTGGGCAGCTGTAATTCGCGGTCGGCGTAGAGGTGCAGACTGTCTGAGCCAACCCGCCAACGCCACGGCTGGGTGTTGTGCACCGACGGCGCGCGGGTGGCCAGTGACAAGACCGCGTGAACGGTTTCACGATCGGGGAAGTGAGCGTTCATCGTCGCGCCACCGCTTTCTAATCGCCGAAAAGACTTAATCCAGGGTCGCCCGGCTCGGTTATCAGCTGCTAGAGCCGAAAGACTCCACTAAAAAGGACCGCCCTTGAGCAATAGGCACTTTGACGTCGCATCCCCGACAGGTCTTAAGACCATATTGCTAGTGACAAAGGCCTTCTAAACTTGCACGCCGACCCCTCATAGCATCCTTGGCAAGCCCGTTGAACTCAGCTTTCTGGAGAAGCCATGCCGTCACGCAACGCACATTTGGGGATTATCGTCGGTGTGGACGACTCGCCGGCCGCCATGGCGGCGGTCGAGTGGGCGGCGCGCGACGCTGAACTGCGGAGTATCACGCTAACGCTCGTACATGCAATTTCGCCGAGCTTGACATCGGGGCTGGACACGGCGTTGCCCCCGGGGTTGGCTCAGTGGCAGGAGAATCACGGGCGCCGACTACTTGATGACGCGGTCAAGCTCGTTGAAAAGACTTGCCATCACGGAGGTCCCGCCGAGATCTACTCGCAGCTTCTGCCCTCGGCTGCCGTCCCCACCCTGATTGACCTGACGAAGGATGCCGAGATGGTAGTCGCCGGCTCTTCTGACACCGGCCGCTCGTCAGGCCGCCGTCTCGGTCCGGTCAGTTCCGGGCTGCTACGTCACGCGCATTGCCCGGTCGCGATCATCCACGATGCAAAGCCGCACGCACCGACCGAAACTCACGCGCCTGTATTGGTCGGCATCGATGGCTCGGCGGCAGCCGAGTCGGCGACCGCGATCGCATTCGACGAGGCTTCGCGTCGACATGTGGGCTTGATCGCTCTGCATGCCTGGAGCGATGTCGACGTATCGGAGTGGCCGGGCATGGATTGGCAGGCAGCACAGTCGATGTCCAAACAGGTACTCGCCGAGCGCCTGGCGGGTTGGCGGGACAAATGCCCCACCGTGAACGTTCAAGAGATCGTGGTCCGGGATCAGCCGGCACATCAGCTGGTGAAGCATTCAGCGGAAGCCCAGCTGCTCGTGGTCGGCAGCCGCGGCCGCGGCGGATTCGAGGGAATGCTGGTGGGTTCGGTAAGCGAAAGCGTTGCCCAGCTGGCAGGTGCGCCGGTGATCGTGGTTCGCCAGTCGGGAGCTTATGCTTGCGCTTCATGACCGGGTCGCCGGTTGCGGGGCTGACACCTGCCGAAGTGGCGCAGCGGGTTGCCGACGGCAGGGCCAACGATCTTCCGAGCCGGGCGACCCGCAGCGTTGCCGACATCATCCGGGCGAACGTTTTCACTCGGATCAACGCCATTCTGGCTGTGTTGTTCGCGTTCGTGCTGGCGACTGGCTCGTTGATCAACGGGCTGTTCGGGCTTTTGATCATTCTCAACAGCGTCATCGGGATGGTGCAGGAGCTGCGGGCCAAACAAACGCTGGACCGACTATCCATCGTCGGCCAGGCCAAGCCGCTGGTCCGCCGCGCAGACGGAACACGGGAATTGTTGCCCAACGAAGTGGTTTCCGACGACATCATCGAACTGGGCCCCGGTGATCAGGTCGTTGTGGATGGCCTGGTGCTCGAGGAGTCTGGGCTGGAAGTTGACGAGTCGCTGCTCACCGGCGAAGCCGACCCTGTCTTGAAAAGCGTTGACGAAACGGTCATGTCGGGCAGTTTCGTCGTCGCCGGAACCGGTGCGTACCGGGCCACGAAAATAGGACGCGACGCCTACGCAGCTCGGCTGACCGCCGAGGCAAGCAAGCTCACCCTGGTGCGCTCGGAACTACAGGCCGGAATCAACAAAATTCTCCAGTTCATCACCTATCTCCTGATTCCGGCGGGGCTGCTGATTATCTATACGCAGCTGTTCACCACCCATGTCAGCTGGCAGCAGTCGATTCTGCGCACGGTGGGTGCGCTGGTCCCGATGGTTCCCGAGGGCCTGGTGCTGATGACTTCGATCGCGTTTGCCGTGGGTGTCGTTCGCCTGGGCCGCCGCCAGTGCCTGGTGCAGGAACTGCCGGCCATCGAGGGCCTGGCCCGGGTCAACGTAGTGTGTGCCGACAAGACCGGCACGCTGACCGAAAACCGGATGCAAGTGGCCGACCTGCAGCAGCTCGATGCCACGGCCGGTATGGACGCGATCATCGACGTGCTGGCGTCGATGGCTGCCGACGACGCGCGCCCCAACGCCAGCATGCAGGCCATCGCTGAGGCCTACCGCAACTCACCGGGCTGGCGGGTCACCGCGACCGCCCCGTTCAAGTCGGCGACGAAGTGGAGCGGGATGTCCTTCGACGAGCACGGAAACTGGGTTCTCGGCGCCCCAGACGTGCTGCAGGACCCGTCGTCGACCGTTGCCTTGCAGGCCGAGGCTGCCGGTTCACAGGGGCTGCGCGTGCTGCTTCTCGGGTCCACCGACCTACCGGTCGACCATCTCGACGCGCCCGGCCACGTCGTGCCGGTCGCTCTGATCATGCTCGAGCAGCGGGTCCGTCCAGATGCCCGCGCCACTTTGAATTACTTTGCTGAGCAGAATGTTTCGGTGAAAGTGATCTCCGGTGACAACGCCGCGTCGGTGGGCGCGGTGGCATCGACACTGGGCCTCGATGGGGACACGCTCGACGCCCGGAAGCTACCTGACGACCCGGACCGGCTGGCCGAAACATTGTTGAGGTATACCACTTTCGGCCGAGTTCGGCCGGAACAGAAACGTGCGATGGTGCGCGCCCTGCAATCCCGCGGCAACACCGTCGCGATGACCGGCGACGGCGTCAACGACGTACTGGCTCTGAAAGACGCCGATATCGGCGTCGCCATGGGGGCGGGAAGTTCGGCGTCACGAGCTGTCGCCCAGATTGTGCTGCTAGACAACAAGTTCGCCACGCTTCCTTACGTGGTGGGCGAAGGTCGCCGCGTGATCGGCAATATCGAACGGGTATCCAACTTGTTCTTGACCAAGACCGTGTACTCGGTGCTGCTCGCACTGCTGATCGGTATCACCGGACTCGCCGCCAAATGGTTGGGCATCAGATCACTGATGTTCCCGTTCGAGCCGATCCAGGTCACCATTGCCGCCTGGTTCACCATCGGGATTCCCGCGTTCGTCCTGTCGCTGGCGCCCAACAACGAACGCGCTCAAACCGGTTTCGTCCGACGGGTGATGACGGCTGCGGTACCGAACGGGGCGGTCGCTGGCATCGCGACATTCGCGTGCTACCTGCTGGCCTTCCGGGGAATTGAAGCAACAGCGGCCCAACAAACGCAGGCGTCGACGTCGGCGTTGATCACGCTGCTGGTCGTTGCGGTGTGGGTGCTGGCCGTGGTGGCGCGGCCCTACACCTGGTGGCGGGTGGCGTTGGTGGCGCTGTCGGCCGGCGCGTATGTGGTGATCTTCAGCATCCCGCTCGCTCGGGAGAAGTTCATGCTCGATCCGTCGAACATCGCGTTGACCGTGACCGCGCTGGGGATCGGTGTGCTCGGGGCGGCAATCGTCGAGGCACTGTGGTGGTTGCGGGGATCGGTCGGCGCAGCACCGCCTAGATTGTGGCGGCACCCGGAAGCCTGAGTGCCCAGACGACCGCCATTGCGTAACCGTTTCAGCTGCTTAAACATCGCTTGCTGAGCGGATTCGACAGATGTACGATAGCCGCCGTTCGGTCGGTTCGGCGGGCCCTGAGGGGCCGGGGCCGACGGGATGTGTCAGCCGAGGCCGTCGGGGACCCGGGCTCTTAAGTTGCATATGCGCGCTGGAGAAGCCTGCCATGACTGCAAAAGACGTCACCGCACCGGATGACGAAGACCGACTCGCGGAGCAGTCGGAGCCATCGCCTGAACAACATCGGGAAGCCACCCGCATCGCCGCTCTCCTGCGCGACCGGTTCGGAATCGAGCACTGACGAACGCACCTACGCCGGCGAGTTAGAGTCAGGCGAATGTGGATTCCCGGTCGGGCTCCGGACCAAACCGGAAACGGCGACCGGTGATCGAAACAGGCTGAATGCGAACATAGTGTTGCTTCAGCGTCGCCGTCCATGGCAGCAGCTGCGCCTGCTCGGCCTCTTCGAGCTCCTCGCTGGTGCGTAACGTTCGGGCCATACCCTTCACGATGACGCTCCAGCCTTCGGCTGCGCCGTGGTCGTCGGCCTCGAATAGAACACGGTTGTTGATGGCCGAGCTGACCAACTTGGTCCCCTCCGCGGTGCGGAAAAGCACTGTGCGTCGCTGGACGACGAAGTTAACCGGAAAGATTTCGGGCTGACCGTCGACATTGGTGACGAGGCGGCCCAACGACACGCTGGCCAGCAGATGCCAGCTTTCGCTCGCCGAAAGAATGGTGATGGGTTGACCGGTTTCGGGCACTGTGGAACTCACCAGCCTCACGCTACAACGGTTTTCGGCGGTGCAGCAGCGTCGTTCGGCCCCATCGTCGAGGACTTCCGGCCCTGCCCTACACGCACACGACGGCGCGGTGTGGTCGTGGCAGCAGTCACACCGCATAACCTAAACAGCGTCGGATACCGACACAACCAGATACGTCAATATGTGTCGTAGCAGCCACTGTTGGCATCCCGCACGGCACTGACATAGTCCTCGCGTTCTCGTGCTGACCCGTCGTCACGCACGGCGAGGATGCCGCGCACCTCCTCGAGCGTGGTGAAGCCTTTGCGTAGCATCCACTCACGCAGACCGTCGAGCAGGACGCCGGCGTACTGGGGGCCATGTCGCAGCAGTGCGGACGCAGACTGGACGGCATCCGCCCCGGCGAGCAGGTACTTGATCACGTCGGCGGCGGTCTCCACACCTGTGGTGGCGGCCAACGAGGCACGCAAACGTCCGTGCAGCAGCGCAATCCACGTCAGCGGCAACCTGATCTCGGCAGCGGTCGACAAAGGCACCTCGGGTGCCGGAGTGAGCGTCTCGCAGTTGACGTCGGGCTGCACGAACCGATTGAACAGCACCAGTCCATCGGCGCCCGCCTGATCAAGCCGCTGTGCCATCTCGCCGATCGAGCTGAAAAAGGGGCTCAGCTTGATCGCCACCGGCACTCCTACCGCACCTTTGACGTCAGCCAGGACATCGAGATGACGCTGCTCGACCTGCCGTCCGTCGATGTGCGGATCACCGGGCAGGTAGTAGATGTTCAACTCGATGGCAGCCGCGCCGGCGCTCTGCATCAAGCCCGCGAAATGCACCCAACCGCCGGGCGTGACGCCATTGAGGCTGCCGATCACCGGTATGTCAACCGCGCCGGCAGCCGATTCAAGCAGATGCAGGTAGCGGCTGGCGCGGTAACCGCCGTCGACCACCGGCGGGAAATAAGTCAGCGATTCGGCGTAGGTCTCGCTGCCCTGCTCGGCCATACGCGTGTTCTGCTCGGCTTCGCGGCGCAACTGTTCCTCGAACAGCGAGTGGAGCACCACCGCGCCGACGCCAGCGTCGGCGAGCCGTCGGACGCCGTCGACGTTGCGGCTCAGCGGAGAGGCCGCTGCCAGCAGCGGGTTGCGCAGGGCGAGCCCGAGGTAACGTGTCGACAGGTCCATCAGCGGTCCTTGCGTCCATCGGATGGGAAGTGCTGCGGTCCGCGAGAAGCCATCTCCGCATAGGTGTTCCAGCGCTGGTCGATCGCCTCCTGCGCCAGCTTGAGCAGTCGCTCGGCTTCCTCGGGATCAGAATTCGCCAGCGCTCGATAACGCAGCTCGCGGTAGAGGTAGTCGGTGATCGGGATCCGCGGCCGATGCGAATCCAACAGGAACGGGCTCTTGCCAGTGGCCCGCACCTCGGGGTCATAGCGCAGCAGTGGCCAGTGACCGCTGGCCACGGCGCGGTACTGCTGGTCGAGCCCTTGGCGCATCTCGATGCCGTGGGCGATGCAGTGGCTGTAGGCGATCACCAGGGACGGCCCGTCGTAGGCTTCCGCCTCACGGAATGCCTGTAGCGTCTGCTGCGGGTCTGAACCCATGGCCACCCGGGCGACGTAGACGTTTCCGTAGGCGATGGCTTGCAGCGCAAGGTCTTTCTTCGGCACCGTCTTGCCGGCGGCGGCGAATTTGGCCACCGCGCCCAACGGTGTGCTCTTGGACATCTGACCGCCGGTGTTGGAGTACACCTCGGTGTCGAGCACCAGAATGTTGACGTTGCGCCCGCCGGCCAGTACGTGATCGAGCCCACCGGCACCGATGTCGTAGGCCCAGCCGTCGCCGCCGACGATCCACACGCTACGCCGGATCAGATGATCGATGACGCTGCGCAACCCGTCGGCCGCCGCGGGCTGGAGGCGGTCGAGGCGGGTTTCGAGTTCGGCGACTCGCTCGCGCTGGGCGTGCAGTTCCGATTCTCCCCGTTGCGGTGCCGCCAGAATTTCGTCGACCAATTCGGCGCCCAGCACGTCGCGGTGCGCGGACAGGATCTGCCGCGCCTGGCGGCTATGCGTATCGGCGGCAAGGCGAAAGCCGAGTCCGAACTCCGCGTTGTCTTCGAATAGCGAGTTCGACCATGCCGGACCGCGCCCGTCGGTGTTGGTTGTCCATGGTGTGGTCGGGAGATTGCCCCCATAGATCGAGGAGCATCCCGTAGCGTTGGCGATCATCAACCGGTCGCCGAACAGTTGCGACAGCAGTTTCAGGTACGGGGTCTCGCCGCAACCCGCACACGCGCCGGGAAATTCGAACAGCGGCTGCAGGAACTGGGCGCCTCGCACGGTGCCGAAGTCCACACGTGATCGGTCTGTCACCGACAGCGCCTCGAAGAATGCCACGTTCTGACGACCGGCCGCGACGAGCGGCTCGCGGGCCGCGAGGTTGATCGCTTTGGTGATCGGCGTGCCAGGGGCGACTGCCGGACAGGCTTCCACGCACAACCCGCATCCGGTGCAGTCTTCGACATACACCTGCAGGGTGTAGCGGGTTTCGGGCAGGCCGACGGCGATCAACGGCGCTGAGACGAATGTTGCCGGCGCATCGACAAGCTGGTCATTGGCATAAGACTTCGTACGAATTACGCTATGCGGACACACAAATGAACAATTGCCGCACTGGATGCAGGTGTCGGGATCCCAGAGAGCGACGAGGTCGGAGATGTTGCGTTTCTCATAGGCACTGGTGCCACTGGGGTAGCTGCCGTCCACCGGCAGCGCGCTGACTGGCAACGCATCTCCACGGCCGGCGATCATTTGGGCAGTCACGGTCCGCACGAAATCCGGTGCGTCGGCCGGAACCACAGGCGCGGGCTGATAGCTGGAAGTGACCTGGTCGGGAATGTCGACCCGGTGCAATCCTGTTAAGGCATGATCTACCGCGGCAAGTTCGCGGGCCACCACATCGGCACCCTGCGCCCCGTAGGTCTTGCTCACACTGTCCTTGATCCTGGCGATCGCTTGGTCTTGTGGCAACACCGCAGAGATGGCGAAAAAGCATGTCTGCAGCACAATGTTGATCCGGCCGATCAGTCCAACCTCACGTGCGATGGCGCCGGCGTCGATGACATAGAGCGTGAGGCGTTTCTCGATGATCTGCTGTTGCACCTTGCGGGGCAAAGAGTCCCACACGCAGTCGGGCGGACGGGAGCTGTTGAGTAACAGCGCCGCGCCGGGTGCCGCGCGGCCAAGCACATCGACCGTCTCCAGGAGCCGGGCGTGGTGGCAGGCCACAAAGTCAGCTCTTTGCACCAGATATGGCGCACGGATCGGACGCGGGCCAAACCGCAGATGTGAAACAGTCTGCGAGCCCGACTTTTTGGAGTCATAGACGAAATAGCCCTGCGCATACAAATTCTCTTCGCCGCCCAAGATCTTGATTGTGTTCTTGTTCGCGCCGACGGTGCCATCCGAACCGAGCCCGAAGAACACCGCGCTCGTCGTGTCGACGGACTCGATGTCGAAGCTGGGGTCGTAAGCGATGCTGGTGCCCGAAACGTCGTCGTCGATGCCGACAGTGAAGCGAGCCCGCGGCTGCTCGCGGGCCAGTTCGGCGAACACGCCGGCGACCATAGCGGGAGTGAACTCCTTGGATGACAGCCCGTACCGGCCACCACACACCGTCGGCAGCTGGGACCGTTCGCCTCTGCAGAGCGCGTCGCTGAGCGCTGAAACAACGTCGAGATACAGCGGTTCCCCCTGCGAACCCGGCTCTTTGGTGCGGTCCAGCACGCCGATCGCGCGAACGGTGTCCGGCAGCGCGGCGAGCAGAGCCTGCGCCGGAAATGGCCGATAAAGCCGCAGCTGAATTACGCCGACACGCATGGCGCGGGCAGTGAGCGCGGCTACGGTCTTCACCGCGGTCTGGGCGCCGGATCCCATGAGCACCAGCACCCGGTCGGCCTGCGGATGCCCGACGTAGTCAACGATGTGCAGCTCTCGTCCGGTGCGCCGTCCAAGTTGAGCCATCAACTCCTCGACCACCGCGGGAACCCGCGCGTAGAAAGGATTCACTGTCTCGCGGGCCTGAAAATAGGTGTCCGGATTCTGCGCGGTGCCACGAATGAACGGCCGCGCCGGCGACAGCGCGCGGTCGCGGTGGGCCAGGATCAACTCCTCGGGAACCAGCGCTCGCAAGTCGTCGTCGCTGAGTAGATTAATGGTGTTGAGCTCGTGTGAGGTACGGAAGCCGTCGAAGAAATGCACAAACGGTATCCGAGTGCGCAGCGTGGCCGCTTGGGCGATCAGGGACAGGTCGTGAGCTTCCTGAACCGACGCGGATGACAGCAGCGCAAAGCCGGTCTGTCGCACCGCCATCACATCCTGATGGTCGCCGAAGATTGAGAGTCCCTGTGCTGCAATAGATCTTGCGGCAACATGGATTACCGTCGAGGTGAGCTCACCGGCGATCTTGTACATGTTCGGGATCATCAGAAGCAGACCCTGCGAGGAGGTGAACGTCGACGTGAGCGCCCCGCCCTGCAGTGCGCCGTGCAGTGCACCGGCCGCGCCGCCCTCACTTTGCATCTCCACGACGGTCGGCACCGTGCCCCAGACGTTGGGCCGCTGCTGGCTCGACCAGTCATCGGCAAGCTCGGCCATCGGAGACGACGGGGTGATCGGGTAGATGCTGCACACCTCGTTGAGCCGATATGCGACCGATACCGCCGCCTCGTTGCCGTCCACCGTGGCGCGCGTCATCTTGGCTCCGGCACCATCTCGATGGCGTGCACCGGACACTGCTCGAAACAGGCAGCGCAGCCGGTGCAGCGGCCGTAGTCGAAGCGGTAGCGGTGCCCCGGACCGAGTTTGATCACCGCGTCCTCGGGGCAGGCACCGAGGCAACCGTCGCACTCGAAGCAGTTGCCGCAGGAGAGGCACCGACCGGCCTCGAAGATCGCGGACTGGGCGGATAAGCCGCCAATGATCTCGTCGAATCCGGTAACCCGTTGTGCTGGTGCGAGTTCGGGTTGCTGGCGACGGCCCGCCTCCCCGAAGTACCACAGGTGCAGGTCATCGAAGCCGGCAGTCGGATGCTTGGCCAGCCGGTGCGTCGACGCACCCCGCAACCATGTGTCGATGTAATGAGCGGCTTTCTTGCCGTGCCCCACTCCAACGGTCACGGTGCGTTCGCACGGGACCATGTCGCCGCCGGCGAACACCCCGGCGCAGCCGGTCATCAACGTCCCCGAGACCCGCACTGATCCGTCATCGTCGAACTCGACCCCGGGCAGGCTCCGCATGAACGCCGACTCAGTCTCTTGCCCCAACGCCATGATCACGGTGTCGGCGGCGAGCGTCTCGAATTGCCCGGTCGGCATCGGCCGCCCCGACTCGTCGAGCCGCATAAGCTCCACTTGAAGCTCGGGGCTGTCGAAGGCGGTGATCGTGCGCAACCAGTTGATCCGCACGCCCTCCCGCTGGGCTTCTTGGACCTCTTGCTCGTGTGCCGGCATGTAGGCCTCGGTGCGACGGTAGATGATCACGGTATCGTCCGCGCCTAGGCGGCGCGCGACTCGGGCGACATCGACCGCGGTGTCGCCACCCCCGTACACCACGACATGACGGCCCACGTTGGGTCGTTCGCCGGAGGCGACGCCGCGGAGGAACGAGACCGCGTCCAGCAGTGATCCGGCGTCGACGGCGGGGATGTCGACCCGTTTGGCGAGGTGAGCGCCTACCGCCACGAACACCGCGTCGAACTTTCCGGATTCGCGTTCAGCAGCGAGGTCTTCGACCCGGTGGCCGCACGTCAATTGCACACCGAGTGCGGTGATGCGTGCCACCTCGACGTCCAACACATCGCGGGGCAGCCGGTAGTTGGGGATGCCGTAGCGCATCATGCCGCCGGGCTCCGCCCCAGCGTCACGCACTTCGACCTGGTGTCCGAGCCGCGCCAGGTGATAGGCGGCGGACAATCCGCTGGGCCCAGCGCCCACGATCAGCACCTGTTTTCCGGTCGGCTGCGGCGGCGGGGCGAACTGCCATCCTTGGTCGCGCGCGGTGTCGCCGAGGAAGCGCTCCACCGCGTGAATCGAGACGGCTCCGTCCAGATGTGCGCGGTTGCAGACCGATTCGCAAGGGTGATAGCAGACGCGGCCATGGATGGCGGCAAAGGGATTGTCGGCAACAAGCTGGCGCCAGGCTTGCTCATCGCGACCGGCCCGGGCGTGCGCGAGCCATCCTTGGATGTTCTCCCCCGCTGGGCAGCCCGCGTTGCACGGCGGCAGCAAATCTACGTAGACCGGTCGGCGGTCACGGTCCGGACCGGCACGAGGGTGGCCGTGCAGCAGGTCCGGCGGGGCCGCCACATCGCCATGGAGCGCGCCATGTTCGCTCACTTGCCTCACGCTACGACCAGCCTCAGCGGATTTGGAGCGCCGTTCGGCCCTTAAGTCGAGGACTTCTGCCCCTCCACACGGTCCAGACAACGGTGGACGGTGAGGTCATGGAGCACTTGACGGCGCTGGATGCGAGCTTCTTAGAGGTTGAGGATTCCGATCCTCACGTCAACCTGGCCATTGCAGGCGTGTCGGTTGTGGCCGGGCCTGTTCCGCCGTACGACGAGCTGGTCGCCGCCTTCGCCGAACGGGTACATGCAATTCCCCGCTGTACCCAAGTGCTGCGTACCTATCCGCTCGACCTCGGGCCACCTGTATGGGTGGACGACACCCAGTTTGAGATTTCGCACCATGTGCACCGCGTTGCGTTACCCGAGCCCGGTGATGATGCGGAGCTGTTCGAAATGATCGCGAATATCATGCAGCATCGGCTCGACCGCGAGCGACCGCTCTGGGAGTGCTGGATCATCGAAGGCCTCAGCGACGACCGGTGGGCGATCCTGATGAAACTCCACCACTGCATCGCCGATGGAATCGCCACGACCCAGATGCTGGCGAAGCTCAGCGACAGCGCCGGCGGCGACACCTTCGCGAAAAACATTCGGGCTGCACAGGAATCCGATAGGTCCGCGTTTCGTTTGCCGCCGATCAGCATGAACCCAATAACGTGGCTGGGCGGGATGTGGCGGACTGCGATGGCGGCGGCCAATGCTGCTGAGCACGCCGCGATGGGCGCCGCCGAGCTAGCAGCCGGCCTGCTGAGCTCACCACCGGAATCTTCGCTGACCGGGCCGGTGTCAACGATGCGACGCTACGTCGCGGCCAGGGTCAAGCTCGCTGAGATGCAGCAGGTGTCCCGAGCTTTTGATGTGACGCTCAACGACGTGGCGCTGGCCGCGATCACCGACAGCTACCGCAGCCTGCTGCTGCGCCGTGGCGAACAGCCCCATCACGATTCGCTGCGCACCCTGGTTCCGATATCGGTCCGGTCGATGAAGAACTTTCAACGGACCGACAACCAGGTCTCGGCGATGCTGCCGCTCCTGCCCATCGACGAGGCCGACCCCGTCAAACAGCTGGAGCTCGTGCACTCGCGGCTGATGGCGGCCAAAGGCAGTGGCCAGCGCGAAGGCGCCACCGCATTCCTGGCGGTGCTCAACGGTACCCCGTTCACCTTGTCGGCGTGGACCATGCGAATGCTGACCCGGTTGCCGCAACGTGCCGTCACCGCTCTGGCAACCAACGTTCCAGGGCCCCGTGATCGCCAGCGGGTGATGGGGCGTGAGGTATTGGAAACCCTTCCGGTACCTCCGATTGCGCTTCAGCTGCGCACCGGCATCGCGATGGTCAGCTACGCCGACAGCTTCGTCTTCGGCATCACCGGCGACCACGACGCCGCGCCCGACCTGGACCAGCTCGCCACAGGCATCGAGCGCGCGGTTGCGCGGTTGGCGGCTATCAGCCGAACGCGGCGGCGCAAGACCCGACGCGCCAAGGCAGGTCGCAGCGCGTAACGGCACACCGCAGGAATCGTCATGAGCGACAACGATGTCGAGCTTTCAGAACTCGCAAAGTGGGATCGTGTCTTTACCGCGCAGGCGATGAAGCTGGTCGCGCCGATCATCAATCGATGGTTCCGGGTAGAAGTGCGGGGCCTGGAATGCATCCCGCGCGCAGGCGGGGTGCTGTTGGTGTCCAACCACTCCGGCGGAGCACTGACGCCCGATCCGCTGGTGTTCGGCCCGGCCTTTTACCACGCCTTCGGGTATGACCGCCCGCTCTACATCCTCGCTCACTACGGCGTGTTCTTCACACCGCTGCGCAGTTACCTAGGCCGGGTCGGAACCGTCCACGCCACCCCCGAAAACGCCGCCGGGGCATTGCATTCGGGTGCAGCCGTTCTGGTCTATCCTGGTGGTGACTACGACGCGTACCGGCCGACACTCAGTCAAAACGTCATCGACTTCAACGGGCGCACCGGATACGTCAGGATCGCCATCGAAACCGGCGCGCCGATCGTGCCTGTGGTGTCGATCGGGGCCCAGGAAACCCAGCTATTCCTGAGCCGCGGCGACCGCCTGGCAAAGCGACTGGGCCTGCACCGGATCAGGCTCGATATCCTGCCCGTCACAGTCGGTTTGCCCTTCGGTATGACGATGTTCTTCCCGGCCAACTTCCCGCTGCCCACCAAGATCGTCAATCAGGCGCTCGAGCCGATCAATGTCGCCGCGATGTTCGGCAGCAATCCCGATGTCGCCGAGGTCGACTCCTACGTCCGTTCGGTCATGCAGAACGCACTCGACCGGCTTGCCCGACAGCGCCGATTTCCGGTTCTGGGCTGATCGGACGATTGAGCAACCAGGGATGGCCAGAAGTCCTCTGGCCGCCGTTGACGTGGACCATCAAGACTTTGCCGCCGCCCGCGGCGCACGCCCGAGCCGCTGCTCGAGCTGCAGCACCTGTTCGGTGGTCTTGAGCACCGTATCGGGGTTGAGGCTGATCGAGTCGATGCCGATCTCGACGAGGAATTCGGCCATATCCGGGTAGTCGGACGGCGCCTGCCCGCACAGTCCGGAGTGGGTGCCGTTGCGGCGGCAGCCGTCCACGGCCAGCCGGATCATCTGCTTGACACCCTCGTCGCGCTCATCGAAGTCGAAGGCAACGATTTCGCTGTCCCGATCGACGCCCAGGGTGAGCTGGGTGAGATCGTTTGAGCCGATGGAAAAGCCGTCGAAGTGCTTGGAGAATTCATCGATCAGCAAGACATTGTTGGGAATTTCGCACATCGCATAGATCTTGAGACCGTTTTCGTCTCGCCGCAGCCCCAACTCAGCCATCCGGTCCAGCACCTGCTCGGCCTCGGCGACGCGTCGCACGAACGGCAGCATCAGGATGACGTTGGTGAGCCCCATCTCCTCGCGGACCCGCTTCATCGCGTGGCACTCGAGTGCGAAGCCCTCGGCGTACGCGGGGTGGGCGTAGCGGGAGGCTCCGCGGAAGCCGAGCATGGGGTTGTTCTCACCGGGCTCGAAGTCTGCCCCTCCGATAAGGCTGGCGTACTCGTTGGTCTTGAAGTCGGACATCCGCACGACGACGGGCTTGGGCCAGAAGGCCGCAGCGATGGTGCCGATCCCTTCGGACAGTCGCTGCACAAAGAAGCTCGCCCCGTCGGGGTAGCCGCGGGTCAGCCGCGCTAACTGTGCGCGCGCATCGGGATCGGTGACCTTGTCGGGGTGCAGCAACGCAAGTGGGTGGCCCTTGATCGACTCGCTGATGATGAACTCCATCCGGGCCAAGCCAACGCCGTCGTTGGGCAAAAACGAGGTCTTGAACGCCAAGTCCGGATTGCCGAGGTTGACCATGATCTCGGTGGCTGGCCGGGAAAGAGCGGTGATTTCGGTCCGCTCAACCGAAAACGCAACTTCTCCGGCGTAGACGCGCCCGGTTTCGCCCTCGGCGCAGGACACCGTCACGGTCTGGCCGCTGGCCACCCGTGTGGTCGCGTTGCCGGAACCAACTACTGCAGGAACCCCCAGTTCGCGAGCGATGATCGCGGCGTGACAGGTGCGCCCGCCCCGGTTGGTGATGATCGCAGCCGCGGTCTTCATTACCGGCTCCCAGTCGGGCGTGGTGGTATCGGCCACCAGCACCTCCCCTGGCCTGAACTCGCTGAGGTGAGCCAGGTTCTCGATCATGTGGGCCGTACCCGAGGCGATCTTCTCGCCCACCGAACGGCCCTCGACAAGCACCTCACCGGAGCCTTTTAGCGCGTAGCTCTCCACGGTGGTCACCGCGCGCTGGGAGGCGACGGTCTCTGGTCGGGCCTGCACGATGTAGAGCCGCCCGTCGATGCCGTCTTTCGCCCACTCCATATCCATCGGCCGGCCGTAGTGCCGCTCGATCTTGATCGCGTAATCGGCTAGCTCCAAGACGTCCTCGTCAGTCAGGCAGAAGTGTTCGCGGTCGGCTTTGGGTGCGGGGATGTTGCGGGTCGTCTCTTTGGCCGAGCCCTCGACGAAGATCATCTTCACCGCCTTGTCGCCGAGCATGCGCCGCAACACGGCACGGTGTCCCGCTGCGAACGTGGGTTTGTGCACATAGAATTCGTCCGGGTCAACCGCGCCTTGCACGACGTTCTCGCCGAGGCCGTAGGCGCCGGTGACTAACACGACATCGCGAAAACCGGATTCGGTGTCGAGGGAGAACATCACGCCCGACGACGCAAGGTCCGAGCGCACCATCTTCATTACACCGATCGACAGAGCGACCTTGAAGTGGTCGAAGCCCTGGTCGATGCGATAGTGAATGGCCCGGTCGGTGAACAGGCTTGCGAAGCAACGCCGGCAGGCGTCCAGCAGTGTCTGCTCGCCGCGAATGTTCAGAAAGGTGTCCTGCTGGCCCGCGAAGCTGGCCGTCGGCAGGTCCTCCGCGGTCGCGGAGCTCCGCACCGCCAGACTCACATCTTGGCCATACTCGCTTTGCAACCGCCGGTACCCGGCGAGCACTTCGGCGGCGACATCGTCGGGCAGGCCGGCGCCGTAGACGAGCTCGCGGGCCTGCTTGCCGCGGCGTGCCAGGTCGGCGATGTCGCTGGGATCGAGCCCGTCGAGGGTGGCACGCAGCGGCTGCGAAGCACCCGCCGCCTCAAGCATCCGCCAGTAGGCGTCGGCGGTGATGGCGAAGCCGTTCGGTACCAGCACCCCCTCGTCGGAGAGCTTGCGGTACATCTCGCCGAGCGAGGCGTTCTTTCCGCCAACTAACGGAACGTCTTCGATCCCAAATTCCTCGAAGAAGCGTACGTATTCAGGCATGTTCATGCTTATTCCTCTCGTAGCCGATTGAGCAGGGCCATCGCTTCAAGGCCGAGCCAGGTAGCCTGCAACGCCGAGATCGCCCGGTGGCGCGCGCCGAGGCCGCCGTCCGCGCGTTGAAGCAGGACGAGTTGTTGTTCTATGGCGTCGAGGTAGCGCAGGCGCCGGTGTAGGGCGCTGGCGAGTGCGAGCCCGCCCCAGAGCGCGCCGACCGAGGTGGTTCTCGCATCCGGGGCCAGCCGCAGGCCGACAAGTTCGTCCTCGCAGCTAGCCAGGAAGGTCGACAGCCGCGGGTCGGGTCGCCAATCCGGGTTGACCAGCCGGGCCAGACGAAGACCCATCGCCGTCGTCTCCAAATCAGCACCCGGAGAAGCCCATCCACCGTCGGTGGCACGCGCTGCATCCAGCAGTGCTTCGATGTTGTCTCGTACCGATCCATGAAATACACTGTCGCGCAAAAGCATTACTTCGCACAGGTGCACCGCGTCGACGATCGCCGCGCGCCAATCTCGCGGCCCATCGCAGTCGCAGAAAGCTCCAAGCCGGGCACCCAACCACTGATCAGGTGAGAACTTCGGCTCCGCTGTGAGTATGTCGAGCGCGCGAAGCGCAGCCCAGCCGATCGTCAAGGTCGGGTATCCGCCACGTTCGTCCTGCAGGCCGCGCAGCCAGTCGCCCGTTTGCTGTGGCACGGGAATGTCGGCGTCGAGCAGCCTGAGCGACTCGAGTGCAGCCAGGGTGTCGGGAGCGTTCGGCTCCTCGACAGCCCATTGCGGCGTGCGGTAGAAGCAGTACCCCCCTTCCGGGGTACGCCGCCCCAGCACATACCGCCCAATCGCCGCTCGGTCCAAAGACCCCGGGCCCGTGCGTGTCCCACCCTCCACAGTCATTCTCTCGGCACTTATCATTCACAGTCCCACTACACAAATTCGATGCAGTGTCCAGGCCGGAGTCGCTCGACCCGACCGCGGCACTCGATGTCGATCACGTTGCTTTGTTCGGATTCCGAGCTGATCTTCGCCCGCCGTCCCTTGACTTCCAGGTGCAGACGGTGGCCGCGGTATCTGAAGGGAAACGCCAGTTGCCCAAGCTCTTCCGGCCACAACGGCGCAAGTACGATGCGGCCGGCGCGGAATTCCAGGCCGGTGAAACAGCGCTGCAGCAGATCGACACTACCGGCCATGGCCGCCAGATGAATGCCCTCGAAGACGGTGCCTCCCTGGATGTCTGCGATGTCCGACATCAGCACCTGCCGAAAATAGTTAAGGGCCCGGTCGCGGTCGCCGCGGGCCAAGACCCACGAATGAACGATGGCGCTTAGTGTTGATCCGTGTGAGGTGCGGGTTCGGTAGTAGTCAATGGTTTTCGGAATTTGGTCGGGAGAGAACCGGTAGCCGAGCCGATCGAAGATCTCACGCAATTCGTCGGAGGAGAGCAGGTAAAACAGCATCAGTGCATCGGCCTGCTTGGAGGCTTTGTAGTTGTTGACGTTGTCGTCCTCGGCCTCCAGAATGCGATCCAGCCGCTGAATGTTGTCGTATCGCCGGCGGTAAGCATGCCAATCCAGCTCGGCCAATTGCTCGTATCCCTCGAACTGGCTGATCACTCCGTCGTGAAACGGCACGAACATACGCAGGCTTACGTCCTCCCACCGGTCAAGTTCGACACCCTCCAATCCGAGTCTTTCCAGCAGATCGATCCGGTACGACAACGGCAGTAGCTCAAGGGCTTCCATCGCCCGCATGATCACCCACACCGCCATGACGTTGGTGTAGGCGTTGTTGTCGATGCCGTCATAGACGCGGCCAGGGTAGCCCGAGTGAAACTCGTCAGGTCCGATGACACCGCGGATCACATAGCGTTCGCGTGCAGTGTCGAAGCTGGCCAAACTCACCCAAAAGCGGGCGATTTCGGCCAGCATTTCGGCTCCGTAGTCGACCAGATAGTCGACGTCACCGCTGACCTGGTAGTGCTGCCATACGTTGTAGGCCACGGCGATGCCGCTGTGGTGGGCGCGTGCGCTGGGATCAGGGTTCCACCGACCAGAGCGCGGATTCAAATGCAGCTCCGGGCTTTCTTCACGACCGTCACTACCGGATTGCCAGGGATACATTGCGCCGGTGTAACCGGCCTGCCGGGCAGCGCGACGGGCCTGTGGCAGACGCCGATAACGATACTGCAACAAAGATTGCGTCACCTTCGGGAGATGTATGTTCAAGGCAGGAAAGACAAACAACTCGTCCCAGAAAATGTGGCCGCGGTAGGCCTCACCGTGTAAGCCTCGCGCGGGCACTCCAATATCCAAAGCGGCGGTGTTCGGCGACAGTGTTTGTAGCAGATGCAGAAGATGCAGGCGCACGATCCGCAGTTCGTCGGGGTTGTCGCCAATGTCGATGTTGAATCGTTCCCAGAGCTGTGCCCAGATAAGCGCATGGTCGTGCAGTAGCTGGTCGAACCGGCCGAGGCAGTGCAGTTCGCGCTCAGCCTCGTCCGCCGGTTCGGAGACTGCCGGATGGTGGCCGGCGACGAGGGTGGCGACCTTCTCCAGGGTCACCGATTGCCCGACCGCCAAGTCGACCGAGATGTCGTGCCCAATTCGGGCCTGGTGAACGATGTGGGTCGCATCCTGCACCGGCCGATAGTCCGCCTGAACCGGCACCTCGCCACACCACGCAGTGCTGCGCGCCGCTACCGCGACCGGTATCCGGGATTCCACCGTGACAACTTCCAAAAGTACCGAGTCTTTCGACAGCTCACGAAGCGCAGTCACCTCGAGGTGCTTGCTGGACAGCTCGCAATAGCGTTGCACCAACAGGTTCGCGACATCACCGTCAATGACCGATCGAAATTCGATTGTGCCCGACCAGTTTTCGGCTGTAACTGTGGTGGCCAGGGCGGCCGCGTGCAGTAGATGCATTGCTACGAATCGACGCTGGACCACCGCGGTGGTTCGGCCCGCAGTGTCGCGAAATCGGAACTCCCGAGTCAACACTGCCCGACGCAGATCCAGGGTTTGCGAATAGGACAACAGCTCGACATCATCAATGTCGAACCACGATCCGGCTTCGATCCGGAATGTCAACGGCAGCCAGTTGGGTAGATTCACCATGCTTTCATTGGTGACAGTGCTGCCGTCGATCTGATCGGTGAGCCGGTTGTAGATGCCCGCAGCGTAGGTGCCCGGATAGTGAACGTCACCTGCCGTTGACTCGGGCGCACAGCCCCGGCTGGCGAAATAGCCGTTGCCCACGGTGCACAGCGCTTCGCGCAGCGGTTCAGCTTCCGGGTCATACCCTCCGAAGGTGAGCGACCACGGATTGCTGGGTTCATCGCTCTCGGTTGCGATTTCTCGCGCCAATCGCTCGATGAATTCGCGGACGGCGACAGGACCGGCAAGAGCGAACCGGGCAGCCGACGGACGATCCCCGTCCTCGTCATGCCGCACGACGATGCCGATGCCGTGGCGTCGCACCGCGTCGAAGGCGTCCTCGTCGGTTAGGTCATCGCCAATGTAAATGGGCAACAACGGATCTGGTCCATCGATTTGGTGTACGATCCACTGCAGCATCTTCCCCTTGTCCCAAGCGATGTCGGGCCGCAGTTCGATGAGTTTGCGTCCCATGGTGACCCGAAGACCTCGTCGCTGGCCGATGGTATGCACGGTGGCAGTCACCTCGGGCACCGCCTCAGGCGCGGCATTGCGGTAATGGACCGCAACGGCGAATCGCTTGTGCTCGACATGAACGCCATCAAGGTCTGCGAACCGGCCCCGCAATTCGGCTGCTGCTTGTTCGAGCACGTCGACAGCCGATGCGGCGGTCTCGTTGCGGTGGGTGGTGCCGTTGGGCGCGGTCAGCTCGAAGCCATGGCTGCCTGCGTACCAGATGCCCGACAGCCCGATGCGAGGCACTACGTCGGCCAAGTCGCGTCCGCTGAGCACCGCGACATCGCACTGTGCGGCTAACGCCTTCAGCGCGTCGGCAGCCCCATCAATAAGCGTAGCGGCGTCGGGCTCGCTGACGATAGCGGACAGCGTGCCGTCGAAGTCGAGAAGCACCGCAGGTCGTCGAGCGGCGACCACCGCCGCGATTTGGGCGTAGGACTGCAGAGCATCGGGAAGCGTCGACATCCGTCGATCCCCGACGCGCACCCTGACCTCGGCGAGGTCGTCCACCACCGCGTCCGCACCGCTTTGGCTCAGCTCCTCGGCATTCCGCCCGTGAGCAACGACGAGCGCGAATCCGGCGGCGCGGGCGGCGAGTCCGGCCGCCTGAGAATCGACGATGACGACACACCGATCGGGCCGTGCCCCCAGCCGCTGCGCGGTCTCCGGTAAGTCGGTCAGCTCTGGTGCGGCCGGTAAATCTGACTGACCGCTGATTGTTGGATCGATACCACTGGGAGCGGCATCGCCGACGCCTGCTCCGGCTAAAACCCGTTGGCGGTCAGGGCTTGACGAGCAAACAGCTGTGCAGACGCCGGCATCGCGCAGTTTTGCCACCAGCGTCGACGTGGAGTCAGCCCCTGGCGGCCCTATCCCGGCGTCCGTTGTGAAATTGACCAGGTCAAAGATGACCGCGTCATAGCAGCGCGGATCGATCGTTACCTGCACCTCATCACCATCCTTACGGCTTCAGCCGACTACCGGGTTTCCAGAAGGTCGTCGCGCGGCCGTCGTGGTGTTTTCTCGGGCAGGGCTGCTGAAGGCGACTCTAAGAAGGACCAGGCGCACCCCCTAGAGTCGTTGGTCCCGACGCCGCCGCCAAAGGCCAGTAAGTGCGCCTCGAAACAACCCTCCCGATCGTCCTCGCCGGGATTACGGGCGATATTCGCGCTGGTGGTAAATGCGGTTTCCACAGAGTCCTACGGCCATGCGGTTAAGGACTAATGCCCCATGATCGGCGACTCGATGCGGCCTAACGTTCTGACTTGACATGAGGAGGGCGCAAAATGTCAGCGCATGCCAAGGGCTACGGCATCATCGTCGGCGCCGATGGATCACCCGCATCGAATGCCGCGGTCTGTTGGGCCGCACACGATGCACTCCTGCGCCATATTCCACTGACCGTGGTCCACGTGGTCAATCCCACGGTCACGAAGTGGCCGCACGGCCCACTGCCGGCTGAAGTTGCGGTATGGCAGGAGAACGAGGGGCGTCGGATCCTCGCTGATGCAGTCAAACTCGCCCGCGACACCGCGACGGACAACCCGCCGATACCAATCGAGAGCGAGTTGATCTTTTCCGCCGCCGTACCGACGCTCGTTGATCTGTCCAAAGAAGCCGAGCTGATAGTCGTAGGCACCTACGGGCACGGAGCACTGGCGCGCGGTTTACTCGGTTCGGTCAGCGCGAGCCTGGTACGACACGCGCATTGCCCCGTCGCCGTGATCCGGGACGAGGAGCCCCGGATGCCGCACCCCGGCCAGGCTCCCGTGCTCGTCGGCATCGACGGCTCGCGGGCTTCGGAGCTTGCTACCGCGATCGCGTTCGACGAAGCATCGCGACGCCACGTCAACCTGGTCGCAGTGCATGCCTGGAGTGACACCGAGATACTCGAGCTTCCGGGCCTGGATTGGTCGGCGGTCAAGGCCGAAGAGGAGCGCCTGCTGGCCGAAGGGCTGGCAGGTTGGCAAGAACGCTACCCCGATGTGACTGTGCACCGACTGCTCGTCTGTGACCGGCCGGCCCGCGTACTCGTCGAAACATCTGAAACTGCACAGCTTGTCGTCCTCGGAAGTCACGGACGGGGTGGTTTCGCCGGCATGCTCTTGGGTTCGGTCGGCAACGCTGTCGTTCAATCCGTACGCATGCCTGTGATCATAGCCAGGCAGTCGTAGCCGCCTTAACGCCGAGGCAAATGAGCGCGATGAGCCCAACGGACTGTGCCGGTCCGATCGTGGTCGGGATCGACGGATCGATGGCGTCGATGGACGCGGCTGACTGGGCCATCGACGAAGCGATCCACAGAGCGGCTCCGCTGCGGCTGGTTCAGGTCGTACATGCCGACCAGGCGTCAAGTGCCTGCGGCGAGGACGATCATTTGGCGATGCAATACGCCGAAACGGCTCTGCATACGGCTGATGCCGCAATCCAGGCCGGCGGCAGGCCGGTCAAGGTCGACACCGCAATTCGTCGCGGCGACGTTGGCGTCAACCTGATCGACGAGTCTTGTCGCGCAGCGATGATCTGCATCGGCTCGGTCGGGATTGGACATGCGGCCAGCCGGCTCCTGGGGTCGAGCGCGGTAGCCCTGGCCAAGCATGCCCACTGCCCTGTCGCGATCATCCGCTCAGATGGCGAACCGTCGCATGGAAAGCAGATCGTGGCGGTGGTAGATCGTTATCCCGACAGCGATGACGTCATACACCACGCCCTTGACGAAGCGCGGCTGCGTGGGGTTCCGCTGCTGGCATTGGGGGTGCGGCGATGGAGAGTCGGGGCGGTCTCCGGGCAAGAACTTGATCGGCAAATCGGCACTTGGCTGCCACGCTATCCCGATGTGGCGGTGCACAAGTGCATCACCGCCTCCGCAATTGAGTATTTGGTGACCCGCAACGAACCTATCCAATTACTTGTCACCGGCCGCGCTGACGCCAACAAACTAACCCGGCTGGTCGGTCCGCACGGATACGCACTGGCCGCCCACCCGAACTGCTCGGTACTACTGGTACGCCATTAACGGTCGAATTGACGAACGGCCCAAGGTGCCGGGACTTCTGTCCCTATCGACGACGTGTCCTAAATGGTCGGATAACCCCATGAGGTCAATGGATCTCACCCCAGGCTGTCAATAGCGGTTGACGGGGCCGACTGGAGGTACCGAGATGAAATCTTCTCACCAAGCGCAGACCAGGACGCGCATGTTCGCCCGCGTGCTCGGGCCATTCTTTGTCATCGTTTGTGCCGTCGCCGGGGCACGCGCTTCGGAGATGTCGGAGCTGATGAAAGATTTTGCCGCGAACGCGCTGTGGTCATGGGTGGGCGGCTCGTTTGTGCTCATAGGTGGGCTCATCATGATCGCGCTTCACTCGTATTGGCGCGGCCCCGCCGCCATTATCGTGTCCGTCTTGGGCTGGCTTGTGGTGCTGCGCGGTCTGCTACTGCTGGCCTTCCCCAAAGCCTTCATGTCGATGGCTAATTCGGTGATCGCCACGAGCGATCTGTGGCGCGGAGTCTGCATCGGCTTCGCGATGATCGGGCTATACCTCACCTACGTCGGCTGGATGCCTCGATCCGGCCGGTCAGAGCCACGAGCGGCAAACACAACCGCGGATTTGCCGCGCGCCGCGTGAGCTGTCACCTAGATCGGAGACGTCATCATGAGCCAAACCACAGTAACTGCAATGGTTTCTGCCGCTATCCTGGTCGTGCTGGTCCTGATCGCCTCGATCCGGGTGGTCTGGCAATACGAAAGAGGAGTGCACTTTCGCCTCGGCCGGGTCGTCGCAGTTCGGGAACCTGGCCTGCGATTGATCATTCCGGTCATCGACCGCTTGTGGCGAGTCTCGATGCGCATCGTGACGATGCCGATTCAGTCGCAGGGCATCATCACCCGCGACAACGTCAGCGTCGATATTGCGGCAGTCGCGTACTTCCGCGTCATCGACGCACGCAAATCAGTAGTGGTTATCGAAAACGTCCACGCCGCAATTGATCAGATTGCCCAGACCACTTTGCGCAACGTTGTAGGGCAACACTCTCTTGACGAGGTTCTGGCTAAGACCGAAAAGATCAATGCCAGCATCCGTCAGATCCTCGACACCACCACCGTGGAGTGGGGTGTGGAGGTCACCCTGGTCGAGCTGAAAGACATTCAACTTCCAGACAGCATGAAACGCGCAATGGCCCGGGAGGCCGAGGCCGAACGCGAGAAGCGCGCGAAAATCATTGCCGCCGAAGGCGAAGCACGGGCCGCTGCTGCACTCGGGGACGCATCCGACACCATGATGATGCACCCGCTGGCCCTGCAGCTGAGGAATCTTCAGACCCTGGCCGAACTCGGAGTAGAGAAAAACACGACGGTCATCTTCCCTGCCCCGCTGATGAGCGCGATCGGAGAACTCACCGGCTTCCTGACCCGCGAGTCGGCCGCCTCACAATCCACCCAGCCCAATGGTCTCGCGCATGAGGCGATGACCCGAGCCGCGCAGCACTGACGGCGGATCGCCGGGACGCCGCGATTGACTAGCCGCGATGAATGAGACGGTGAGCGCAGCCAAAGTCGGCGTCCGCGATCGCGTGATGGTCAGCTCTGAGTCGCAACGGGTGCGCGGGATCGGCCTGCTGGCCTTGGTCGGTGCGTTCGGACTGCTGATCCTGCTGGTGGCACGCGACCACTACGCTCCCGACTGGTATGCGACAAGCCGGCTGACATGGCCGCTGTCCTTGTCGCTGGCGGTGATCGTGGCCGCGCGCGGCATTCTGCTGGGCCGGCCCGTGACCGTCAGCCACGCCGCCGCGGCGACCCTGGTTTTGGCGACCGGTTTGGTTAGTCACCTGTTGTCGTTACAGTTGCTCGGTGACGGACTCGTCGCGAGCGTCGGTGCAGTGCTGATCTGGCCGGCGCCGTCGCGCCGGGATCCCGCTGCGCTGGCGCGAGTATGGCCGCTGATCGAAGCGACCCACGGTGATCCGCTCGCCCCGTTCGCGATGCAATCGTTGAAAAGCTATTACTTCAATGCCGAGGGCACGGCGGCAATCGCCTACTGCGCGCGGCTTGGCCTCGCGGTCGTCAGCGGCGACCCCATCGGGCAGCACAGCGATTTTCCGAAGCTCGTGTCCGACTTCGCAGCGATGTGTCGTAGCCGTGGCTGGCGCATCATCGTTTTGGGCTGCGGTGAGCAATGGCTTGGGCTATGGGGTGATCGCGCGGCGATAGGCCAATCGCTGCGGGCCGTGCCCATTGGGCGCGACGTGGTCATCGATGTGCGCGGCTTCGACATGACCGGGCGGAAATACCGCAACCTGCGTCAGGCAGCGCAGCGCACACACAACGTCGGAATCACCACCGAGGTAGTGGCCGAAGACCAACTCGACGACGCGCTGGCGGGCGAACTCGCCGAAGTGCTCTACGCGTCGCACCGCGGGGCACGTGTGGAACGTGGCTTTTCGATGATCCTCGATCATGCTCTCGAGGGCCGCTACCCGGGAATTATGCTGATCATCGCGCGAGATGATCGCGGGCGGGTGCAGGGGTTCCAACGATACGCAACGGCCGGCGGGGGCACCGATGTGACCCTAGACGTGCCGTGGCGCCGCCCGGGAGCGCCAAACGGGATCGACGAGCGAATGAGCGTCGACATGATCGCGGACTGTAAAAGGTCTGGCGGCGAGCGGCTTTCGCTGGCATTCGGCGCATTCCCGGAAATCTTCGAGAACAAAAACCGCAACCTCATCGAGGCCGGCTACTACGCGCTTATCCACCTCGGTCGCTCGTTGATCAAACTCGAGTCGCTGTACCGGTACCTTCGCAAGTTCAACGCATTCGGCGATCGCCGTTATGTACTACTGTCATTGCGGCACATACCATTAGCACTGGTTGTTCTGCTATCGCTGGAGTTCATGCCGCGCCGGCGGCATCTGCGGAGTCAAGGAACGCGGCGTGCCGATCGCCGCCCGAGCCTAGAGATGTAACCTGGCGGCGGGTTTGCCGGTGGCAGCTTCGACGTCGGCGACTGTCAACTCAAACAGCTGATGCGCCAGGTCGGCCAACGCTCGAGCGAGCGCCAACTCGTCGCCGATTGCCGCCACGGGTTCGTCGGCCGGATCCAGTCGCGCCAAGCCTACGCCCACCAATTTGGTTCCGTGCCATGACAATCGCACCTTTGCCCGCGTGCGCTTTTCGTGCTCATCGACTTTTGCGTCAAGGTGCCAGGTTTTCTTACCATGATCGTCCGTCATCGTCGTGTCATCCTCTCTACGGCAGCCGACTAGTAACAGAAATCTGACGTTGCGAGGTCGTTCAGCTGCCGCTCCACCCGGCGTTTGATGCCGCGCAATACCGACCGTGTCATCAGTGCGATTGCTGGCCTGGCCAGCTCGACGGCAACCACCTCGCCGGGGTGCCGCAAGCCGACCCGTGCCCTCGCGAGGAGTCGGGTGTGGGTGGCCCAGTGCGGCTCGAGGTGGAATGACCACACCGCCATCGGCAGATTCGGCGAAGTCGCCCGAAGCACGATGCTTCGCTCAGGCGTGATCGCCTCGACATGCAAAGACAAGCCGTCTTGCAGACCCATCCAGCCTTTCGGTGTGAGGTGGAAGGCATCCCCCACGGCCAGTTGCCATTCCGGATGAAGTCGATCAGCGCTCTGAGCGTGCAGACCGATCAGACCACCCGGATTCTGGCCGATCTGCAACAGCCAAGGCCAGATGGCCGATGCTGGTGCATCGATCCACGCGGCCTCGGTCACCTGGATGACCGGGTCGCCGACCAACTCGTCACCCGGCAACCGCACCCGGCACTCTCCTTTGCTGGCGCCCCAGTTGCGGTAGTACCGCCGTGCGGCGTAGAGGGCCGCACTCAGCGCCGCGATCTTTGTGATCCGGTTCGAAACAGGCGTCATAGCACCAGTCTGGGTAGCGAACCTGCCCGGTCGACAGGGCCATTGGTCCTCGGTCGGACGCCGTCGCACGAGGCCATCCGGATACAGACGTGACGGAACGGCCAGAAAGGGAACAACGGATCCTCGATCGATGACTATCGGCCCCTGACCAGTCGCGCCGCACGCCATACCGTTACTGGTAGTGATTTCAGGATCGTCGATGCTTGGGAGCGCAGATGTTTGAGGCATTTCCACCGAAGTCGGTGGTCGTCGGTATCGATGGGTCGCAAGCTGCCCTTCGGGCCGCTCTATGGGCCGTTGACGAGGTAGCCTGCACAGATATCCCGTTGCGGCTGCTCTACATCAGGGAATTGAGTCCTACTGCCGGTCGTGACGAAGCTCGAGCGGCAATGGCGACGGCGGAAGAGGCGGTTTACGACGCGTACCACGCCGTTACCGCCGTCGGGAAGCCGGTGAAAGTCGAGATGGAGATCGTCGAGGGCCTCTCGGTGCCGGCGTTGATCCAGGCTTCCGAATCGACCCCGCTGCTATGCGTTGGAGATGTCGGCTCCGGCCAATCCTCCCCCGCTGGCTTCGGTTCTACCGCAACCGCGTTGGTACATGCTGCGCACTGCTCGGTGGCCGTGATCAGGGGCGACCACAGCCACGAGCAAACGAAGAGTCGTTGCGTCGTGGCCCACATCACCGGGTGCGCAGACGACCACGTCGTCCTGAAGTTCGGTTTTGAGGAGTCCTACCGAAGAAACGCACCGCTGGTGGTGATGACCTCGTGGCAATGCGGATTCGATGACCTTCAGAACGACAGCCTTCTCAATGACCATGAGCGCCGGATGCGCGCCATCCTCGATCGATATGTCGCGATCTGGACACCGCATTATCCGGAAGTCGACGTGCGCACCATTGCCGCATATGGTCCGCTCCTCAAATACCTGGCCGAGCACGCGGGTTCGGTTCAATTAGTAGTCGTGGGAGCCACCCAGACCCATGAGGTGCAGCAATTTGTCAGTCCGGCTGCAGATCCCGCATTGGTCCACAGCGACTTTGCCCTGCTTGTCGCCCGTTAGGCTTGGCCCGGTCTGATGACCGTCCCTAGGTATAGAACGAGTCCAGAAGTTCCTTGTTCCGCTCGGCTACAACCGCCCGCTTCACCTTCAGTGACGGTGTGAGTTCGCCGCCTTCGACGGTCAGGTCCCGGTCCAGCAACGCCCACTTCTTGATCGTCTCCCACCTGTTGAGCTCGGCATTGAGTCTGGCGACGTGCTCCTCGATCAGGTCGCGCACCTCCTGCAACCTGATCAACTCGTCATATGAATCCGCAAGCAGCCCTTGCTCGGCGGCCCAGCTGGCCGTCAGGTCGGGGTCCAGCGCGATGAGCGCGACACAGAAGTTACGCGCCTCCCCGAATACCAGGAATTGGCTGGCGTACGGGCACAGCGCGATGAACTTCTCCTCGATCGCGGGCGGCACGATATATTTGCCGCCCGAGGTTTTGAACATGTCCTTGATTCTTCCGGTGATGCTCAGGAAGCCCTCGTCATCGATGCAGCCCTCATCGCCGGTGCGCAGCCATCCATCTTCGGTGAAGGCCGCTGCGCTGGCTTCGGGCATGTGGTGATACCCCGCCATGACGCTGGGGCCCCGCACCTGGACTTCGCCGTCGGCGCCGATGCGCACCTCGGTGCCCTGGAATGGCAGACCGACCGTACCGAGCTTGAAACGGTCCGGACGGTTGATGAAGCCGCCGCCTGCCGTTTCGGTGAGTCCGTAGCCCTCCAGGATGAGCAGACCCGCGGCATGAAACCACTCAGCAATCTCGCGGTTAAGCGGCGCTGAGCCGGAGACAAAGAACCGGATGCGACCGCCGAATACCTGGCGGACCTTGCTGAACACCAAACGGTCAAACAGCCTGTACTGCAGGTTCATTAGCCGCCCCGGATGATCGCCTGCTCGTCGGCGCCGGTCCACGTCGAGTCCGATTGCGAAGGCCTTTTCGAACAGTTTGGCTTTGATCCCGCCTTGCTGCCGCGTCATGGTGACGATACGTGCATGGGCCTTCTCGAAGATCCGCGGCGCGGCGGCCATGAAGGTGGGTTTCACCACCGCAGCGTTCTCTACGATCTTGTCGACGCGGCCGTCCACCGCGCTGACGAACCCGCAAGCCAATTGGGCAGCCAACAGAACCTTTCCGAACGAGTGAGCCAACGGCAACCACAACAGCTGCAAATCGTCCTCGCCGATCACGTCGAGAGCGGCGACTGCTGCGCCTTCATACACCCACGCCTTGTGGTCCAGCCGAACACCCTTGGGCCGGCCGGTGGTTCCGGACGTGTAAATCAGCGTCGCCAACCGCTCTGGGGTGATTGCCGCGACGGTTTGGCGCACGCAATTTGGTTCCTCGGCCAGATACTTCTCACCAAGCTCGGCGAGCTCATCCAGCGTCAGCACCCATTCCCCGTCGGCTGAACCGTCGAACGTCACCACCTTGGTCAGAGCCGGCAGATCCGCGCGGCATGCCGTCAACTTAGCCAGTTGCCCGGCATCTTCGGCGAAAACGATCCGGGATTCGGAGTCGGCCAGGATGTAGGCGGTGTCAGTCGCGTTGGTGTTCGCATAGACAGTGGTGGTCGCCGCGCCGGCGCACAGGATCGCCAGATCGGCCAAAATCCACTCATATCTGGTGCTCGATGCGATACCGACCCGCTGTTCCGGCTCGATACCCAGGGCCAGCAGCCCGGCCGCCAGCGCCTCCACGCGAATAGCGGTGTCTTCCCAGGTGACCGAAACCCAATCTCCGTGGTCCGGATAGCGGAATGCCTCCTTGTCAGGAGTCGTCTGGACCCGATCGGCGAATAGCGCAGCGAAGTTCGGTGCGTCCACGGCCATTTGTGTAGTGGTGGAAGTCATTGGGACCCTCAGTAGTTCGCAACGCGAAGCGTTGCCACGCTCAAAGCGTGTGGTCGATGCCTAACACGGCCAACGCGGTGCGGACCATCTGATTGGTGAATCCCCACTCGTTGTCATACCAGGCCATGATCTTGACCAGGGTGCCGTCTACGACACGGGTCATCGCCGCGTCGATCACCGAGGCCCGCGGGTCTCCGACGATGTCGGTCGACACGATCGGATCCTCTGCGACGCCGACGATCCCGCGATAGCGATCGCTACCAGCCTCGTGACGGAAGATGTCGTTGATCTCGTCGGCGCTGGTGGGCCGGGTGGTGACCGCGACGATGTCGGCGATCGAACCGACCGGGATGGGTACCCGCACCGCCACACCGTCGAAACGGTCGGCCAGATCGGGTAGCGCGCGGGTGGTGGCCAACGCGGCACCGGTGGAGGCGGGCACCATATTCAGCGCTCCCGCTCGTCCGCGCCGCATGTCCTTGCTGGGTCCATCGATCAATTGCTGACTTGCCGTGTAGGCGTGCACCGTGGTCATCACCGCGCGCGCCACCCCGATCCGGCGCGCCACGATCTCCATCACCGGGGTGATGCAATTAGTGGTGCAGCTGGCGCACGAGATGATCTGTTCGTCTTGGGCCGCGGGGCTGGAGCCATACACAACCGTAGCGACACTCTCGGTTTTGGCCGGCGCGGACAGCAGCACGTACTTAGCGCCCGCCGTGAGATGCGCGGCGAGCTCCGATTCTCGGCGGAAGACACCGGTGCACTCGAAAACCAGGTCGACACCAAGTTCGGACCATGGCAACTCGGCGGGGTTTCGGCAGGAGTACACCGGAATTCGCCGACCATCGAGCACCAGGGCGCTGTCCTCGACGGAGACCGGCCGAGGGTAGCGGCCGTAGACCGTGTCATAGCGCAGTAGGTAGGCCAGGTTGTCCACTGACACGACATCGTTGACAGCGGCAACGCTGATGCCGTCGATCTCGGTCAAGACTTTCAGCGTGGCCCGGCCGATACGGCCCAGGCCATTGATCGCTACCACGGCCATGACGCACTCCTTCGCAAGCCGGCGGATCCTTTGATACGACCACTAAACGACAATCGGCTGGCAGAGGAGAAAATCTCTGCCGCAGACGGCCTTTGGTTGTTACTCACGACATCAGCCGGCGGGAGAAATCAATCCATAGTGACCGTCGTAGCGGTGATACAGCACGGCGGCCCGGCCTTGGTCCACGTCGACAAAAAACAGGAACGACAGCCCGAGGAGGGAGAGCCGCTCCTTCGCACGTTCGAGCGTGAGTCGCGCTGCCGGCTGTGAACTGATGGTCAGGGGCAGCTGGTATGGTGCGAGTTCCTCGGGCATCGGTTTGACCTGAGCCAACCGGTCACCGCCTGCTTCCGTGCGATACAAGACGCTGGCCTGTCGCGTTCCTTTCTCGGTGAACAGGTGGAAGTCGTAGTCGAGCAGCTCCATCTCCTGCGCGGCCTCGTCGACCGTGCGAAGGCCGAGCGTGTAAGACTTCCGCCGAATGATTCGACGTTGTTCGGCGGGCCGGGGGAAATAGCTCGGCCGATGCGTGGGCTCGGACTGGTGACGCCATTCATGCGGGTCAGCTTGAGAACCATTGCCTCGTTTGGTGTCCCAGCGTACGGCGACGTGTTCGAGCCGATGCCGCAGTCGCGCCTCGAGACGATCGACCGCTTCACGGGCAGTCTCGCCGTGGACCTGCGCGCGGACGAGCCGTCCGCTGACATCCAGATTGGCTTGGGCGATCACTGGGCGGCTTACCGCCGGGTCGTCATGTCTGCTCAGCCTGACCCGCGCATGCAGCACGGGTTGGTGGCCGAGTCGGCTGAGCCCACCGATCTTTTCCTGGACATAGGCATCGATACCCGGAAGCTGGCCGTGCGTCGTCACATCGACGTGAACAGGCGCCGCTGACTCGGTTTTCTGTCGCATACTTTCGTTGGTACGCTGCCGCGATTCCATGCCGTAGGGCCGAAGGTCACCGGGAAACCGGTCGACGGTCACTGTGAGAGGGACTGCGCCGCCACCGGCGTAGCAGGTACCGACGGAGTTCGTCAGCGCCCCACACGACGAATGGGAAAGGCAGCAACAACAGCAGATCCGCGGCCCGCACCGGCTCAGTGCCCAAAATTGATTGGAAGAGCGGGAGGTAGACGAATAACGCGGCCAAAGCGATCTCGGCGGCGATTCCTGCGATCAAGTAGCGGTTGCTGAAAACCCCCACCGACCAGAGCGAAGCCCGCTGCGTGCGCACCGCGAACGCGGTGCCGATCTGACCGGTGATCATCCCGAGAAACGTCATAGTCGTCGCTTGCCGGTAGGGGTGGTACATCGGCGTGCCCGCGCCGACCGATATGCCGGGCCGCCATCCCGCTTTGAGCAGAACATAGAAGTAGCCAAGTGCTGCCAGCGCGGCGACCATCATCCCCAGAAAGAGCCACGCACGCAACAGCATCGGGACACGGATGACCCCTTCATCGCGGGGCCGCGGCGGACGTTGCATGATGCCCGGCTCGGCCGGGTCACGACTAAGCGACAGCGCCGGCAGTGTTTCGCTGCCGACATCGAACGCCAGAAGTTGCATGATGGTCAGCGGTATTGGGATAGCGCCTCCGCTCAGCGCAAACACCATGAACGGCACCACCTCCGGCACAGCGTGCGCAAAGATGTAGACGATGAATTTGCGAACGTTGTCATAGATGCGACGGCCAGCCTCCACTGCAACGACGATCGAGCCGAAGTCATCGTTGGTGAGGACCATCGTTGCCGCCTCACGTGCAACGTCCGTCCCGGAGAGCCCCATCGCGACACCGATATCGGCACGGCGCAACGCCGGTGCGTCGTTGACGCCGTCGCCGGTCATCGCGACGACATGCCCATCGCGGCGCAGCGCCTCGGCGATGTGCAGCTTTGCCTCGGGCGAGGCGCGGGCGAAAATTACCTCCGGCTGCGCACGGATGAGCGCCGCAAGCTGGTTTTCATCGAGCTGTTCGAAGTCTTCGGCGGTGACGACGGTCGGATGCGGGCCGGTGATGCCGATGCGCTCTGCGGTGGCGGCGGCAGTGAGCGGGTGGTCACCGGTGATCACGATGATGCGGATACCCGCGGTGCGGCATTTCGCGACGGCCTCAACGACGCCTGTCCTCGGAGGATCGAGCATGGCGATCAGGCCGACGAAGCACAAATCCTGCTCAGCGGTAGCTCGGCGGTGCGGCGTTCGCTTTTTTGTGGGTAGCGGACGCTGGGCGAAACCGAGCACGCGCAAGCCCTGCGCGGCAAAGGAATTGACGGCATCTTCGATACTTCGCCGTTGTGATTGGTCGAGCGGCTGCGGTTGGCCGTGGGCGTCGAGGATCTGGCTGCACCGATCCAACAGTGCCTCCGGCGCGCCTTTGGTATGCACGACCGGTGACCCGTCCTCGGATCGGTCGATCGTCGACATCAGCTTCAGCTCAGGGTCGAAATGAAATTGCCAGCGCCGATTAGCTTCTCGTATTGCGACATCCGTCTCAGCCCCGAGAATCCGGGCGGCGTTGAGCACCGCGATTTCGGTGGGATCGCCTACTGCGCCCGCGGGGTCGTCTAACCGGGCATTGTTGCAGCGGGCTGCGATGCGGCCTAGCGATTCAAGCGGTGAAGACCGTTGCGGCCTATCCATGTGGGCATCGGGATGCTCGGGATCGATGTCGGCTTGACCGGCGGCGGTCCAAACGGCAACGGGCGTCATGCGGTTTTGGGTGAGCGTGCCGGTCTTATCGGTGCAGATCACGTCGGTGGAACCGAGGGTTTCGACCGCGGAGAGTCGTTTAACCAGGGCGCCACGTTTGGCCAGGTCCCGCACCGCTACCGCCAGCGCAAGGGTGATGACCGGTAGCAACCCCTCCGGCACCATGCCGGCCAGCAGCCCTGCTGCGAAGATCAACGAGTTGATCAAGGTCAGGTGGGCGGCGAGGGTGGCCACCGGGATGAACGACAATCCCAGCATCACCGACACGGCAGCGATCAACCAGGCCGCGCGCCTGACCTGGCGCTCCAACGGGCTGGGATCAGGTTTGACGCGTTCGGATAAAGCCGCGATCCGGCCGATCTCGGTGCCCATGCCGGTGGCGAATGCGACTCCCCGCGCCTGTCCACCGGTGCAACTGGTCCCGCTGAACAGCAAGTCATGCGCACTAAGCAACGGCACATTCACGTCAGCCATCGCCGCCGAACGCAGCGTGGGCACCGATTCACCGGTCAGCGCTGACATGTCCACCTCGACGGCACCGGCCAGCAGGCGGATGTCGGCTGCGATGCGATCTCCCTCCTCGATGACCACGACGTCGCCGGGCACCAACTGGGAGGCGTCGATTTCGGTGACGACGCGGTCGCGTTCGACTTTGGCGCGCTGCGGCAGGTATTTGGCCAACGCTTCCACCGCACGCTCGGCCTGCAATTCCTGCACGAAGGAGAACGCGGCGTTCAGCAGGACGATCAGCACCACCGCTGTCGCCACCACGTTCGATCCGACGATCAGCAGCAGCCCCGCCGCCAGCCATAGCAGCAGAGCCAGCGGATGGGTCAGCTGACGTACCAATGCCTTCGGCCACTGCCGTCCCGCGCGGCGCTGCAACACATTCGGCCCGTACTGCAGCAGGCGTCGTTCCGCCTCACTGCCGGACAGGCCGTTGCGGTCGCTGCGCAAATCACGCAATAGGCGATCAGCGGCCTCTTCGGGATCGAGCGCGGGCGGCGAGACCCAATCGAGGTGTTGGCTTCGCACTTCGCCATAGTGACAATGCCGGCGACCGATCCGATAGGAGCCGACGGAACCACTGCTGAGGGACCTTCGGCCCTACGAGTGACCGCGCTCGGCGAGGGCCCGCATGAAAAACGTCAGGTTCGCCGGCCGCTCAGCCAGTCGCCGCATGAAGTACCCGTACCACTGGGTGCCGAACGGCACGTAGACCCGAACATGGTTGCCGGCGGACGCCAGCCGCAATTGCTCGCCGTCGCGGATGCCATACAACATCTGGTACTCGAAATCACTTGCATCTCGCCCGTATTCCCTCGCCAATGCCGACACCGCCTCGATGACCACGGGATCGTGCGACGCCACCATCGGATAGCCCAAGCCTGCCATTAGCACCCGAAGGCAGCGCAGATACGAGTCGGTGACCGCCCCGGCGTCTCGGTAGGCCACCGATGCCGGTTCGTCGTAGGCACCTTTGCACAGCCGTACCCGGACCCCCGATACGGCGAACTGTTCGCAATCGCCGTGAGTGCGCCGCAGGTAGGCCTGCAAAACTACGCCCAGCCAAGGGAAATCAGTGTGCAAATCGGCGGCGATCGACAGCGTCGAGTCCGTGGTGGTGTGGTCTTCGGCATCGACGGTCACCCACGCCCCGACCTGCTCGGCTCGCTCGCAGATGGTGTGCGCGTTCTCCAACGCGATCTTCTCGCCGTCGCGCGCCAGCGCCTGACCCAACGCCGACAGCTTCAGCGATACCTCCAGCGGGCGCACGCCGTCATGCACGGCATCCGACCGTCGGCCCAACGCGGCGAGAAGCTGAAGATAGCTACGCATCGTCGCATTCGCGCCGTCGATGTCGGTGACATCCTCGCCGAGATAGTCAATGCTGACGAGCCGACCCGAATCGCGCAGGGCAGCAACACTATCCAACACACGATCAAGCGAAGCGCCCGGTACGAAACGGTGCACCACCTTGCGGGTGACCGGCAACCGCTCAGCGGTGCGGCGCAACCCGTCGGAGTGGCTGGCCGCGAGGATGGCCGGGCGCAGCGTCTTGGCGAACAGGCCGCGTTTGATGGGGGCGAGCCGCTGCGCCCGGCTTCGCCGCGCTGGCGATCGCCGCCGTTTGATGGGGGCGACCCGCTGCGCCCGGCTTCGCCGCGCTGGCGATCGCCCCGCCATCACCGCGGTCCCATGTGCGGGTAGTTGTGATCAGTCGCCGGGACGAAGGTCTCCTTGATCGAGCGCGCCGACGTCCAACGCAACAAGTTCAGCACTGAGCCGGCCTTGTCGTTGGTGCCCGACCCGCGGGAGCCGCCGAACGGCTGCCGGCCCACCACCGCACCGGTCGGCTTGTCGTTGACGTAGAAGTTGCCGGCCGCGAACCGCAGCCGGTTCTGCGCGGCCAGCACGGCGTCGCGATCATCGGCGATCACCGCACCGGTCAACGCATACCGTGAACCGGTGTCGATGACGTCGAGGATCCGGTCGTATTGATCATCGGGATAGACGTGCACCGACAACAGCGGACCGAAGTACTCGGTGGCGAACGCCTCGTCGGTCGGATCGTCGGACAACAACACCGTCGGGCGCACGAAATAACCTTCACTGTCGTCGTATTCGCCGCCGACCGCGATCGTGACACCGGCCGCACCTTTCGCACGTTCGATCGCGTCGACGTTCTTGACAAAGGCACGCTCGTCGATCAGCGCGCCTCCGAAGTTGGAGAAGTCGGTGATGTCGCCGAACGGTAACTCGGCGGCTGCCGCCAGGAAGTCGTCGCCCATCTGCTGCCACACCGAGTGGGCGATGAACGCCCGCGACGCCGCCGAGCACTTCTGGCCCTGGTAGTCGAATGCGCCACGGATCAGCGCGGTGCGCAATACATCCGGTTGCGCCGAGGCGTGCGCGAGCACGAAATCCTTACCGCCGGTCTCACCGACCAGCCGCGGGTAGCTGTGGTAGCGCTCGATGTTGGCACCGACGTCGCGCCACAGCCGCTGGAACGTCGCGGTCGATCCGGTGAAATGGATCCCGGCCAGCCGCGGATCTGCCAGCGCCACATCGGAAACCGCGTAGCCGTCACCGGCGACCAGGTTGACCACCCCGGGCGGCAACCCGGCCGCTTCCAGCAGTTGCATGGTCAGGTACGCAGCGAATGTCTGCGTCACCGAGGGCTTCCATACCACCGTGTTGCCCATCAGCGCCGGTGCGGTGGGAAGATTCCCGGCGATCGCCGAGAAGTTGAACGGCGTGATGGCGTAGACGAATCCGTCCAACGGACGGTAGTCGGTGCGATTCCACTCCCCGCGTGCACTCAGCGGCTGCTGCGCCAGGATCCGGCGCGCGAAGGCGACGTTGAACCGCCAGAAATCGACGAGCTCGCAGGGCGTATCGATCTCGGCCTGGTAGGCGGTCTTCGACTGACCCAGCATGGTCGCGGCTGCGATCGTCTCGCGCCACGGCCCGGCGAGCAGATCGGCGGCCCGCAGAAAGATCGCGGCGCGTTCGTCGAACGGGGTCGCGGCCCAGGGTGCTCGGGCTGCCATTGCCGCTTCAACCGCCGCGGCGGCATCGGCATGGTCGGCATTGGTCAGCACGCCCAGCGTCGCGGCGTGCCGGTGCGGCTGCACGACGTCGATCCGCTCACCGCCGCCCATCCGATGGGCGCCGCCGATGACGTGCGGCAGGTCGATCGGGTCATCGGCCAGCGCGGTGAGCGCGGCCTGCAGCCGACTGCGTTCGGGCGAATCCGGTGCGTAGTCGTGGACCGGCTCGTTGACTGGCGGGGGTACGTCGGTGATCGCGTCCATGTCCTCAGAATGATCGCCACCGACCCGCCCAGGCTTGGTTGATCAGACAAGGATGATCCGAGCTGCTAGTAGAATCGGACAATATGCGGGTGGCGGGTATCGGGCTGGGTCAGCTGCTGTTGGCCCTGGACACCACCGTGGTGAGCCTGGTCGAGGCTCCGCGTGGGCTGGACCTGCCGGTGGCGTCGGCAGCACTGATCGACTCCGACGACGTGCGGCTGGGTCTGGGACGGGGTGCGGACTCGGCGGACGTGTTCTTTCTGCTGGGCGTCGCCGATCAAGAAGCCCAGCACTGGCTCGACAACCTTGCGACCGGCCCGGCCGATCGCGCGGCGGTGGCCATCTTCGCCAAGAGACCTTCGGACGCCCTGGTGGAACGGGCCGTCGCAGCCGGGACGGCGGTGGTGGCGGTGGAGCCGCAGGCCCGCTGGGAGCGGTTGTACCGGCTGGTCAATCACGTTCTTGAGCATCACGGGCCCGCCGATCCGCATTACGACTCGGGCACCGACCTGTTCGGACTCGCGCAGTCGCTGGCCGACCGCATTCACGGCATGGTCAGCATCGAGGACGAGCAGTCGCACGTGTTGGCCTATTCGGCATCCAACGACGAGGCCGACGAGTTGCGCCGACTATCGATCCTGGGTCGCGCCGGACCGCCCGAGCATCTGAAGTGGATCGGCCAGTGGGGGATCTTCAACGCGCTGCGGGCCAGCGGCGAGGTGGTCCGGGTCGCCGAACGTCCCGAGTTGGGTCTACGGCCCCGGTTGGCGGTCGGTATTCATCAGCCCGCCCGGGACGCGCGCCGGGCGCCGGTCTTCGCCGGCACCATCTGGGTGCAGCAAGGCTCCCGACCGCTGGCGGACGACGCCGACGAGGTGCTGCGCGGAGCCGCCGTGCTGGCCGCCCGCATCATGTCGCGGTTGGCGGCACAGCCGTCGACGCACGCGCTCCGAGCCCAGGAGCTACTGGGCCTGACCGACGGCGGATCGGTCGATGCGGACACCATCGCACGAGAGCTTGGAATTGCGGTCGACGGCACCGCGGCGCTGATCGGTTTCTCCACCCCCGACCATCATGCCCGGCTGGCCGACGTTTTGGCCCTGAGCGCCAACGCTTTTCGAGCTGATGCGCAAGTGGCGTCGCGCGGTTCACGGGTTTATGTACTGCTGCCGCATACCGCGAAGCGGTCGTCGCTCACGTCCTGGATTCGCGGGACCATCAGCGCGTTGCGCAGTGAACTGGGACTGCAGTTGCGGGCCGTCATCGCCGCACCGGTGACCGGACTGGCCGGCTTGGCCACGGTGCGCGTAGAGGTAGACCGCGTGCTGGATAGCGCTGAGCGCCATCCGGATTCGTTCGGCCAGGTGACGTCGCTGGCCGAGGCGCGCAGCATCGTGCTGCTCGACGAGATCGTCACGATGGTCGCCACCGACGGGCGACTCGTCGACCCTCGGGTGCGCGACCTGCAAGCTCGCGACCCGGTGCTGGCCCAGACGCTGCGGGCCTATCTGGACAGCTTCGGCGATGTCGGCGCCGCGGCGCAGCAGTTGCACGTGCACCCCAACACCGTGCGCTACCGGGTCCGCGGGATAGAGAAGCTGCTGGCGACTTCGCTGGCCAATCCCGATGTGCGACTACTACTTTCGCTGGGACTGCGGGCTATTGAGCGATCTTGCTAGCGGTTGAGGTCGTGCGCTGATAGATCTCGGCGAGGAACTGTTCGACGGCCACCGCCGCATGCGTGGCTCGCACCGAGCCGAAGATGTCGAAGGCGTGCTGCGCGAACGGCAGTTCGGCGTAGGCAACCGGCTGGCGGCTGACTTGGCGGAGCCTTTTGGCGAAGGCGCGGGCCTGTTCGACCGGGATCAACGAGTCGTTGCGACCGTGCAGCACGAAAAACGGTGGCGCATCGGCAGACACATGCGTGATCGGTGAGGCGTTGCGGAAAGCCTCAGGGAGTTCGGCGCGCCGCAGCTTGAATACGTACTTCGCCAGCGTCGGCACCATCAGGGGGTGGATCGCATCGTCGGTCCGGGTGAAGTCGTAGAGGCCGTAGAACGGAACCGCGGCCCGCACGCTGGTGTCGGCGTCCTCGAAGCCCGGCTGAAACTGCGGATCGTTCGCGGTGAGGGCGGCCAGCGCCGACAAATGCCCGCCGGCCGAACCGCCGGTGATCGCGATCCAGTCCGGATCGCCGCCGTATTCGGCGATGTGCTCCTTCGTCCACGCCAGCGCCTGCTTGACGTCGATGATCTGGTCGGGCCAGGTGGAGCGCGGGCTGAGCCGGTAGTTGATCGCGACACACACCCAGCCCAACTCGGCGAGGTGACTCATCAACGGATAGGCCTGCTGGCGTTTGCTTCCGACCATCCAGGCGCCGCCGGGAACTTGTAGCAACACCGGCGCCCGTCCACCTCGATCGAGGTCGGGGCGGCGCCAGATATCGAGGTGGTTCCGGGAGCCGTGATCGCCATAGCTGATGTCGGTGTTGTGCGCGTAGGCGCCATAGATCCGCATCATGCGGACCACGCCGGGCTTACCGGCCGTGCCCGCGCCGGCCGGCCGCTTCCAGAGATCGCCCGACTCAGTGCGACGGTCGGTGCCCAACCCAGCGTCGAGCGCTGCCGTCAGCGGCAGGTTGGCCTGTCGACCGATGCGGTGCAGGCCCAGCAGCCCCAACCACGACAGCGCCGACACCAGCCAACTGAACCGGCGCAGCTGTGGCGAGAGCCTGCGAGTGATCGCGGCCAGCAGCCCAACCTGGCCCGCAAGCATCTCCAACGGCAGTTCCGATGCGAAAACCCCGAAGCCGAAGGCGTACAGCGAGGGATAACCGCGCTTGCTGAGCGGCTGGTAGCCGTTGACTGTGATCACAAGTCCGGTCAGCGAACCCAGTATTGCTGCCAGTTTCTTCACATCTGTCACTAAACCATCCGCCCGCCTGGCCACTGTTTGGCGGGGTGACGCCTTGGATTTTGCGAATCACTGAAACCACTTGCGTCACAGCGATTTACCCCTGTGGATAACGTCGGCGGCTTGTCGCCAGTCAACGATATAGTTCGCACATGTGTTCGAGTAGCCGCGCGGAGATCATCGACGTGTTCGACGCGCTCGAGGCTGACCTGGGCCGCGCCCTGAAACTGTCGTTTGACGTGCTGACCACGCCGGAACGGCTGGACATGCTGGTCCGTTGCGAGCGGTTCCGGCGCTGCCTGCCGGCCGTCGAGCACCCGCTGATCAACCAGATCGGCGCGCAGGCCGACGCCACCGAGTTGGGTGGCAAACTGTCGCACGCGCTGGCCAATCGGCTGCGGATCAGCCGCGGGGAAGCCAGCCGACGCATCCATGAGGCCGACGATTTGGGGCCGCGTCAATCGATTACCGGCGACCCGCTGCCGCCGCGGCTGCCCGCCACCGCCGCCGCGCAGCGGGCCGGGGACATCGGGCCCGGCCATGTGGCGGTCATTCGCGGCTTCTGTGATCGGCTGCCCGACGTCGTTGACGTCGAAACCCGCCAGAAGGC
>Ga0335075_10000207_pt1 | contig 113191 bp, 99 predicted proteins | sample Lox_Sample_24_FD_206723 | JGI IMG/M metagenome (GOLD analysis project Ga0335075, IMG submission 206723) | Soil microbial communities from Loxahatchee National Wildlife Refuge, Florida, United States - Lox_Sample_2.4 | ecosystem: Environmental > Terrestrial > Soil > Wetlands | place: USA... | reverse complement strand
CACGCTCTACGATACATCACGCAGTTTCTCTACATTTCGAGTGAATGTGGGCGCCTTTATGGTAGCGGGTCGCGGTGCAACCGCAGGTCCTTCGACTGCGTTTAACACGCTGTTGCGTGTCAAACTTCGCTCAGGATGACATTGGTGTGTGGGTTGAGAGTCGATCTTTCCCACCCTTGACGCAAAGAACGCGTCAAGAATGGGGCACCCTGCGTTTGTGGCCGGGTTAGAAACCGCAGGTTCTTCGCTTCGCTCAGAATGACATCTTTTAAATAAAAAAGCTCTGGCTGGTGATTAGAGGTGTGCTGACTTGAGCGATGGCCAGTCGTTGGTGAGGAAGAGGCGGATGGCGGCGATGCCGGCAGCTCCGGCGGCGAGGCAGGCGGGTGCATTGTCGCGGGTGATTCCGCCGAGGGCGAGAACGGGGATGGGGCGGGCGGCTTCGGCGGCGGCGTGGAGCGCGTCGAGGCCGAGACCGGGGAGCGGCGTTTCGCCGTGGATGGTCTTCTCAAAGACGGGCGCGAAGAGGATGAGAGTGTTGGTGGCGGTGGCGTGAGGGTTGCGCTGCGATTCTTCTTTGGCGCGGAGGACTTCGTAGAGGGAATGGCAGGCGTGGCTGAGGGTAGCGTCGACTCCCGCAGAGGCAAAGAGAGCGCGGGCGTTGGATGCGGCGCTGGACGATGGGTTCGAGGGGAGATGGATTCCGTCGGCGTGGGCTTCGAGGGCGATGGTCGCGGGGCCGTTGAGGAGCACACGGGTACGGGTGCTGCGAGAGCGGACGGCGGCGACGATTTCTTTGGTGAGCGAGAGCAGGTCGGCGGGGGCAAGGTCTTTCTCGCGGATCTGGATGTAGTCGATGTTGCGGGCGGCCCATTCGGCGGCGAGGGTGATGAGGGCGGCGCGGCGTGCGTCGTCGTTGGGGCCAGGGAGCAGGCTGCGGTCGGTGATGGCACAGAGGAGCATGGGTAAGTCAGCGAGTCAGCAAGTCAGCGGGTCAGCAAAGGAGACTGGTGCAGATCATTCATATAGCCTAGCCGTTTTGGGAACGAGGTTTCCTTCGTGGGAAAGTGTTGCGTTCACACAGCATTGCGCTTCTGAGGTATAAGATAGCGGTTTGGTAGGGTGGAAATGGGTACCACCCTCGGGGAATCATGGCTACTTACGACTTACTCGTGATCGGTTCGGGACCATCGGGACAGCGGGCCGCCGTGTCGGCGGTGAAGAAGGGCAGAAACGTGGCCCTGGTGGAGATGCGTAATGTGGTGGGCGGCGTGTGCATCAACACGGGCACGATTCCGAGCAAGACGATGCGCGAGGCGGTGCTGCATCTTTCGGGGTACAACTACCGCTCGATTTACGGCATGAACTACCGCGTAAAAGAGAAGATCACGATGCAGGACCTTGCCTTCCGCGTACAGCACGTGATCAAGACCGAGATTGATGTGACGGAGGCGCAGCTGTCGCGCAACGGCGTGGACGTGATTACGGGCGTGGCGAGCTTTGTGGACGACCATCACGTGAAAGTGTGCGGCTCCAAGGGCGAGAACATGCTGGAGGCGGACAAGATTGTGATTGCGGTCGGGACCAAGCCGGCCGATTCGCCGAAGGTGCCGATCAACGGGCGGACGATCATCAACAGCGACCAGATTTTAGAACTGCAGAACCTGCCAAAGACGCTGATTGTGGTGGGCGGCGGCGTGATCGGCGTGGAGTACACGTGCATGTTCTCCGCGCTGGGGGTGCGGGTGACGCTGGTGGAGAAGCGTCCGAAACTGCTGGAGTTTGCGGATCAGGAGATTGTAGAGGCGCTGAGCTACCACCTGCGCGACAGCCGCGTGACGATGCGCCTGGCCGAGGAAGTGGAGAGCGTGGAAGAGCTGGCCGATGGGACGGTGGTGGCGAATCTGGAAAGCAAGAAGAAGATTTCCGGCGATGCACTGCTGTATGCGGTTGGGCGGCAGGGAAATATCAGTGAACTGAACCTGGCGGCGGCGGGGCTGGAAGCGGACAAGCGCGGAAGGATTCCGGTGGACAAGGACTTCCGGACGAAGGTGCCGCACATTTTTGCCGTGGGCGACGTGATTGGGTTCCCGAGCCTGGCTTCTGTGTCGATGGAGCAGGGGCGGATTGCAGTGGAACGGGCGTTCGGCGATGAGTGCGTGCAGTCGAACCCGAGCTTTTATCCGTATGGGATTTACACGATTCCGGAGATTTCATTTATCGGGAAGACGGAGGAGCAGCTGACGGAAGAGGACGTTCCGTATGAAGTGGGCGTGGCGTATTACCGCGAGATTGCGCGCGGACAGATACGCGGCGACACGACGGGGCGGCTGAAGCTGATTTTCCATCGCGAGACGCGGCAGATTCTGGGCGTGCACATTATCGGCGAGGGTGCGGCGGAGCTGGTACACATTGGCCAGGCGGTGATGACGCTGGGGGGCGCGGTGGACTACTTTATTGACAGCGTGTTCAACTATCCTACGCTGGCCGAGTGCTACAAGGCCGCAGCGTTTAACGGAATTAACCGGCTGGCGAGGTTCGACAACTAGGCGCGTGAAAGCGCCGGAGCGGTTGGCGTATGGGGAACTGCAGGCGGGAGTGAGGAGACAAGGATGGCAAAGACCGTCGGAGTAGTCATGACGGAAAAAGTTGTGGCCGGGCTGATCGATGACCATAAGGTGGTGGGAGAGCTACGGCACTTCCCGGAAAAGAAAGAGATGGATGCGGACGAGAACGGCGCGTTGATCGACATGCCGGCGGACTCGCTGTGGGAGCTGATTTGCGACTACGTTGCAGGGCTGGCTCCGAAGGGCTCGGGTGTTGAGGCGGTGGGCGTGGCGATGCCGGGCATGATTCGCAACGGAGTGGTGGAGGACTCGCCGAATTTGCCGCAATTGAAGGGCGCGAAGGCGGCGGAGTCGATACGGAATGGGTTGTCGGCGCGCGGGCTGGATTACGTCGTGATCACGCTGAATGACGCAGACGCTGTTGCCGCGGGTGTGGCCGCGACGCGCGGACAACTGGACCGGCTGGTGCGGGTGTGGACGATCGGAAACGGGATCGGGTTTGGGCGGTTTCCGAATACGGATGAGCCGTGGGAGGGCGGGCACACGGTGGTGACGCTCGATCCCAAGGAGAACTACTGCGGCTGCGGCGGGCGCGGGCACCTGGAAGGGATTATGGGACACCGGGCGATGCGGCTGCGGTTTCTTGATCTGGAGCCGCATGAGGTTTTTGAGCACGCGCGCACGGGAGACAAGCGCTGCGCGGACTTTGTAGAGCGCTGGCATGCGGGGCTAGCGGCGGCGACAGCGACGCAGATTCACCTGGAGGGTCCGGGAAAGTTTTACTTTACCGGGCGAAATATCAACCGGCTGGATCTGGCATCGCTGAAGGACCATTTGTACCGGATGGTGAAGATGAGTCCGCTGCAGCAGTATTCGCTGGAGGTCCTGCCGGAGGACTCGTCGATTGCGGTGATCGGAGCGGGCGCGGCGGCGGTGAGCTGAGGACTTCGCAGGTTCGCCTCCGGCGGCGCCTCACGAGGATATTCAGCTGTGGTGCGCGGGAGCAAATCGTTCGCCGCCGACGAGAGCGCGAAATGGCTGCCTTGTTCAGTGGCGCCTTTGGTAGACTCCGGGTGTGAATTCAGAAGAGCTTTCCCGAAAGATCGAGAAGTATTTTGCGGCCGGGGCGGATGCCGTAGGCGACTCCGGTGCGATGGTGGCGTTTGAAGACCTGCGCGAGGCACTGGAAAAGGGTGAGGTGCGCGCGGCGGAACGCGACCCGGACTCGCCGATTGGCTGGCGGGTGAATGCGTGGGTGAAGCGCGGGATCCTGCTGGGGTTTCGGCTGGGGCATCTGGCTACGTCGGGGGATGGGCTGTCGTTTGTGGACAAGCACACGTATCCGGCGCGGCGGTTCAAAGCGGAAGAAGGGATCCGCGTGGTGCCGGGCGGATCGGCGGTGCGCGCGGGCGCGTATGTGGCGAAGGGCGTGGTGTGCATGCCTCCGATGTATGTGAATGTAGGCGCGTATGTGGACGAGGGCACGATGGTGGACTCGCATGCGCTGGTGGGAAGCTGCGCGCAGATTGGCAAGCGCGTGCACCTGAGCGCGGCGGCGCAGGTGGGCGGCGTGCTGGAGCCGGTGAACGCGAGTCCGGTGATTTTGGAAGACGATGTGCTGGTGGGCGGCAACTGCGGCGTGTATGAGGGCACGATTGTGCGGCGCAAGGCAGTGCTGGCGGCAGGGACGGTGCTGACGCGCGGGACTCCGGTGTACGACGTGGTGAAGGGCGAAGTGCTGCGCGCAGACGGCGAGATGCCGCTGGTGATTCCGGAGGGCGCGGTGGTGGTTCCGGGGGCGCGGGCGGTGACGAAGGATAAGGCGCAGGAGTGGGGGCTGAGTGTGTACACTCCGGTGATTGTGAAGTACCGCGATGAGAAGACGGAGCTGAGCGCGGCGCTGGAGGATTTGCTGCGTTAGGACTGGCCGCACGGGCAGACGCGCTTCGCGCCTTTGCGGAATTGGCCCTTGTGGCCGCTCCCGTTGGTCGCGGGTGGCCGGGAAAGAGGGAAAGCAGGTTCCTCGACTTCGCTTGGAGCGCGGTACGCTTCAAACTCCGCTCAGGATCACATCACTATAAAGCGGGCTTACGGGGCAGAGCGTGCGCGCGGTGACTCGATTGAATACGGGGTCAGACGGCGGCGATAAGCCAGCAGAGGAGGCCGGAGGCGAGGACGACGATACAGGGCTGGACTTTGAAGGCGGTGAGCGCGGCGAAGGCGGTGAGCGCGATGGAGAAGTCGGCGGGAGAGTGGACGGAGCTGGTCCAGACGGGGCGGTAGAGCGCGGCGATGAGGACGCCGATGACGGCGGCGTTGACTCCGCGGAGCGCGGACTGCACGAGAGTCTGGCGGCGCAGCGCCTGCCAGAAGGGCAGGATGGCGATGATGAGCAGCAGGCCGGGAAGAAAGAGCGCGACGAGGGCGATGAGTCCGAAGGCGAGCGGGTGCTGCGTGGGCCTTGAGGCGGCTCCGACATAGGCGGCGAAGGCGAAGAGCGGGCCGGGGAGGGCCTGCGCGGCTCCGTAGCCGGCGAGGAACGCCTGCGGAGAGAGCCAGCCACGGGCGACGATGAGACCGTCGAGAAGCGGGAGGACGACGTGGCCTCCGCCGAAGACGAGCGCGCCAGCGCGGAACAGAGCGGCGAAGAGACTGCGAGCGGTGAGCGCGGCCTGCTGAAAGAAAAGACAAGCGACGAAGAGTGCGGAGAAAAGCGCAGCGGCGATGGCTGCGGTGCGCCGGGTGAGTGTTGACGGAGGTTGAGCGGGGTCGTGTTCGGGTGCGCGGCGGAGGAGAAGCAGGCCGCCGATGGCTCCGAGGACGATGGCGAGCGGTGTTGAGACGGACGGCGCGGCGAAGAGGACGACGGGCACGGCGAGGACGGCGAAGGCCAGACGGGTACGGTCGGGCGCGAGGCGGCGTTGCATGGCAAGCACGGCATTGGCGACGACGGCGACGGCGACGAGCTGGAGTCCGTGGAGGAACGCGGCTCCGGCTTTGCCGCTGAAAAGCGTGTGGCCGAATGCGAAGGCGAGCATAAGCACGGCGGAGGGCAGGGTGAAGCCGAGCCAGGCAGCGAGGCCGCCGGGGAGTCCGGCGCGGGTGAGACCAATGGCGAAGCCGACCTGGCTGCTGGCGGGGCCGGGGAGTGATTGCGCGAGCGCGACGAGTTCTGCGAAGGAACCGGCGGTGAGCCACCGGCGGCGCTCGACGAATTCAGACTGAAAGTAGCCGAGGTGCGCTACGGGTCCGCCGAAGGAGGTGCAGCCGAGGCGGAGAAATGCGGCGAAGACTTCGGCGGCGCGAAGAAACGGGCCATCGTGTTGTTCGCGGCTCATTGCGGGGTGGGGCTGTGGCGTTTGGCGTCGAGAGAAAGCGAACCGGGGCCGAGACAGAGGATGGCGATGAGTCCGAAGAGCATGGAGAAGTCGGTGCGGGACTCGTGGAGCGCGGCCCAGAAGCCGTGGTGGATAAGGAAGGGAATTTTGGTGGTGCAGATGGCGGTGGAGATGACGGCCAGCAGAGGGACAGTCGAGAGCGCGGTGTAGAAGCCGAGCAGAACGAGGGTCCCGAAGACCGCTTCAACGATGCCAACGAAGGGCGCGGAGAACGCGGGCCAGGGGATTCCGATGTGGGCGAAGCGGGCGACGCCGAGTGTTCCGGGGAAGATGAGCTTCTGGATGCCTTCCGACAGGAAGACCCAGCCGACGAGGATGCGAAGAAGAAGACGACCGACGGATTGTTTCTGCATGTGTGCGCTCCCGCGGAGTGGAATGCGGCAACATTGTATCGAATTTCGATAACTATAAGTCAATCGAAGCTGCGCTGCGAGGAAACGGATCAGAAAGTGAAGGCGAAGCCACCGGTGATGCGGTCCTGGCGGCTGGGTCCGTTGAGAAATGGGCCGAGGAAGGTGAGGTTGTATCCCTCGCTGACCGAGACGTTGGAAAGGATGTCATTTTTCGACTTGGTCCAGAAGTCGGGCTGTGCAGTAAAGGTTTCGCGGAAGTCGGCGCGAATCATCCAGCGGGGAGTGAGGCGGAAGCGCGCGCCTCCGCCATAGTTGAGGCCAGGCTGGAAGATGCCTCCGCCTTCAAGCGGGGGTGTTCCGCCGAAGTCGTAGGCGGCAGTGAGGAGTCCGACGGTGCTGAGGCCGAGCTTGAAGAATCCGGGAGCTTTTTTGATGGGCGCTTCGGCGAGGTGCATCAGTTGCAGAGATGGGCCGATGGCGAAATAGGGGCGGAAGCGCGAGGTGCGGGGAGTCGCATTGATGAGCAAGTTGTAGCTGAACTGCGAGGTGCGGAGTCCTGTGATGTTGAAGGCAAACTGGTTCACGAGTTCGCCGGTAGTTGAGTCCTGCCCAACGACCTCGAGGCCGAGCAAGAAGCGGGTGAAGCTGTGGTCATAGGCGAATTCGTGGGAGAAGTATTTTTGCGAGTCGAGGGTGACGGTACCGCCTAGCTCCCATCCGTCGTGCAGGGTGTTGCCGATTACGACGATGAGGTCCGGGTTGGGGTTGTTGTCCTGATTGATGAGGAAGACGATGGCTCCGCCGTTGCCGCCGTAGTAGCCATGGAAGCCGCCACGGACGCCGATTTCGACGGTAGGAGGCGCCCAGCGGTTGATGCTTTTGAGGTTCGGAGTTTTGCCGTATCGGTCAGAGAACGGGCGCGGGTAGAGCGACGTGTAAGCATCCTGCGGGCTGAAGGTGTCCTGGATGGTGTACTTCTGGCCGGCGAGATCCATCTGACGCTCAAGATGCTCCTTGTGTTCTTTCTTCAGGTCGAGCAAATAATGAATGCTCGAATAGGTCATGACGCCGACGTTGTCGCGCAGGACGTTGTTTTCAAGGGTAAGGACGGTCTGACGCGTGGTGCGCTCGAACCTGTTTCCGTGGATGCGGAGCAGTGTGGTGTCCTCGCCGCTGATTTCGCTGCGCGGCTGCCTGCAGCCGTTGAATTCGAGGACGGCGATGCGTCCGTCGGTGATGAGGTCTTCATGCGTGGCGTTCTGAGGATGCGCGGGCAGCCAGGGGCGCGTGACAAGCTGCGCGGCGGAGACGCATCCGGTGAAGATGAGGTCGTTGACGACCTTGGCGCGCTCATTGTCGATGTTGGTGTCAATAAGGTGGATGAAGGTCTTGCTCTTTTTTGAGAAGCCGATGCCGATGTCGTGCGTGGAGGAGGATGTCCAGATCTGCCGACCGTGCCAGGTTTGCGTAGTGCGCCAAATGCGCAGGTGATGGCGTTTGGAGAAGGTGTTGAGGGTCTTGGCGTAGGCGAAGTCGGGCTGTTTGCCGTCGAGGATAAGGATGGACATGGGGGCGCGGCGGTAACCCTGGTTCTCGGCAATGGAACGGACGGTGCTGTAGGTGGTTTGCGCGGTGAGGGTGTCGACGATGACCCATCCGGCAGCGGCAAAGGCGCGCTGAAGCTCATCGGCGGTGCCGATGAAGGCGAGGTTGGTGATATCGGAGGGGGTTTCTTTCTTACTGTCAGAAAAGGTGCGGTAGGGCAATGCGCGCACGATTCGGCTGAGATTGTCTTTTCCCCCGGGCGTGATGACGAGCTGCGGGACGGACTGGACTGTTTCGTTGGGAAAATCAAGGGGAGCAGAGAGCTTCGCGATGAATTCGGTGCCGGCGGGGAGAGAGATTTCCGGTTCGGAGAAGCGGAGGGTGGTGGCGGAGCCGGCAGTGGTAAAGATGGCGGCGATGGGGTCTCCGAAGGCGAGGCTGCCGACCACTCCGGAGGTGCGATTGCTGAGAGTTGCAGTGGCACGAATGCCCTGGATGCGGCCTTTTTTGTCGATGCTCTCGCGGGCGTTCTCGATTTCCGTGATGCGGCAGGAGATGGGAACGGATTTGCCATTGGCGAGGATGATGTGGTCGAAGCGGAGGTCGATGCGGGCAGTCTCATGCGGGAAGCCGATGCCGACTTTGCGGACGGCGACGACGGTGCCGGTTATGGTGGTGCCGAGCGGAACGAGGATTTTGCCGGAGTCGGTGACGGGCGAGATCATGACGCCGGTGATACGGGTTCCGGCGGGCGTGGAGTAGGAACTTATAGGCTGCTGGATGCGGATTTCGAGCGTGGTTCCGGCGGGGAGGGTTTCTGCGTGAAGGTGCGGCGCGAAGCCGAGCTGTGCCACGCAGAGAATGATGAGAATGACACATCGACAGCGGGCCTGGGGTGACATCTGCCTCCGAGGGAGGAGTGGGATGTGACGGCTGCGAATGTTTGGTAAAGCCTGACGAGGGTGAAGGTATCACAAATGGGCGAGCGGTGGTTCATACTCTGAGTATGGAGTGGAGCGCGGAAGACCGGGTGTTTGTGCTGACCGGCGCAGGGATTTCCGCGGAGAGCGGGCTGGCGACGTTTCGCGGATCGGGCGGGTTGTGGGACGGGCATCGCGTTGAAGAGGTTGCGACGCCGGAGGCGTGGCGGGCGAATCCGGAGCTGGTGTGGCGGTTTTACTCGATGCGGCGGCGGGACGCGATGGCGGCGCAGCCGAATGCTGGACACAAGGCGCTGGCGATGCTGGAGGCGCGGCTGGGCGAGCGGTTCTATCTGTGTACGCAGAACGTGGACGATTTGCATGAGCGGGCGGGGTCGCGGCGGGTTCACCACATGCACGGGACGCTGTTTATGTCGCGGTGCGTGCGGTGCGGGGAGCTGTTTGCAGACCGCGAGATGTATGAGACGGCGGCGGCGCTGCCGAAGTGTGGCGTGTGCGGGCAGGCGGTGAGGCCGCATATTGTGTGGTTCGGGGAGATTCCGCTGGGTATGGATGATATTTATGACGAACTGTACCAAGCGACGGTGGTGCTGGTGGTGGGGACGTCAGGTTCGGTGTATCCGGCGGCTGGATTTGTGGAGATTGCGAACGAGCGGGGGATCAAGACGATTTATGTAGGTCCGGAAGAGCCGCTGAACGCGTATGCGTTTGACGAGATTGTGCTGGGGACAGCGGTGGAGGTGCTGCCGGGGCTGGTGGGTTGAACAGCGGTCAGTTAAGAGGCGCCTGGTGGGTAAGCAAGGCAGCGAGCCGGATGACTAATCGCTCGCGGGCGGAGGCGGGGGAATCGCGCCCAACTGCTGCATCATGCCAAGCGTGTCCATGAGGATGCGGCTTTCGGACATTCTGCCGTCGGCCAAGAGATCGATGACCACACCTTTTACGGTGACATGCTTGCCGGTGGCGGGAATTCCGAGGAAGACGCCACGATGGGTTCCGGACCAGGTGAAGCGGGTGCAAACTTTGTCGCCTTCGGCGATCATCTCGTCCACGACCCAATGGATGTCAGGGAAGGCAGAGCGGAGGACGGCGATGACTTCTTTGAGCCCTTCGCGACCCTGCTGCTGGCCGGGCAGCGGGTCGAGCTCCACGAAGTTTTCGAGCACGAGATCGTCGGCACGGCTGAGGCGTCCCTGATTGATGACGTCGTCAATGAAAGCCTGGATCACCTGTTTGTTTTTTTCTGCTGACACGGTTGTCTCCGCTGTACGCGAGTTGTTGTTTCGGAATCCGGCATCCATAGTAAATCGTGCTTCTGCCCGGATGACCTGCTGATGGCGAATTGGCTATTCGGTGCGGAGGGCCTTGACGGGGTCGATGGAGGCGGCGCGCATGGCGGGGATGATACTGGCGAGCAATGCGCAGACGCCGAGTGCGAGGACGGAGCCGCCGAGGACGATGGGGTCCCAAACTTTAACGTGATAGAGCTGCGAAGCGATGAGGCGCGAGCACCCGATGGATGCGGGGATGCCGATGGCGAGGCCGATGAGGATCTGGGTGAAGGCTCCGCGCAGGACGAGGCGCACGATTTTGGGGCGGTCGGCACCGAGGGCCATGCGGACGCCGATTTCGCTGGTGCGGCGCGCAACGATGTAGGCGGTGACTCCGTAAAGGCCGACGGCAGCGAGGACCAGGGCGAGGATGCCGAAGAGCCCGGTCATTTGCGCGACGACTCGCTGCTGGTCGAGACGGTTGGCGACCTGCTGGTCCATGGTTTGAATCCGGATGATGGTCATATCGGGGTTGACTTCGGCGAAGGCGCGGCGGATCTGCGGTTCAAGGCCTTCCATGCTGCCGCGAATCTGGAGCACGACATCCTCGATGAGGTGGGTGCGGTCGTCGATTTCCTGCATGAGGGCCGAGTCGTAATGGATGTGCTGGGCAAGCGGGACAAAGAAGAGCGGCGGACGCCAATGTCCAGAGGGGTCAGTGTAGTTGGCGGTGCGGACGACTCCGACGATTTTGAAGGTCCGGTTGTACTCCGGTTTATCGAGGCCGAAGTAGGTCCCGATGGGGTCTTCGCCCTTCTTGAAGAAGCGCTTGACGAAGTTTTCATCGACGACGGCGACGGGCTGGCTGGTGGCGGTGTCGTCTGTGGTGAGGCCGCGGCCGCGAATGATTTGCTGGCCCATGGTGGCGAGGTAGTCGGGTGTGACGTGATCCCAGGATGAGCCCTGGTCTGAGTTGACATCGGGGACGCCGTGGCCAGCGCGGATGACGAGCTCGCCCCAGTTATCGGTGAAGGGCGAGTAGAGAGCGAGAGCGGCATGTTCGACTCCGGGGATGGCGGAGAGACGGTCCTGAAGTTCCTGATAGGTGGCGTTGAGTTTGGCGGGAGGGTAGCTGGAAAAGGGCGCGTTGACGCTGATGTTGATGCGGTGGGCGGTCTTGAAGCCGAAGTCCTGATGCTCCATTTTCTGGAGGCTGCGGGTGAGGAGTCCGGCGCCGGCAAGCAGGACGATGGAGAGCGTGGCCTGCACGATGACGAAGATTTTTTGCGGAAGCGCGGAGCCGTCGGCGGTGCTGCGGTTGGCTCCGCGAAGAGCTTCGGCGGGGTTGGCATGCGAGGTGAGCCATGCGGGCACGGTGCCGAAGAGGACTCCGGTGATGAGCGAGAGGCCGAAGGCGAAGCCGAGGACGGGAAGCGACGGCGAGGCGCTGATGGGAACGAAATCAGTACCGTTGATGGCGAGGGCAAGGATCAATTTGACGCCAAGGTAGGCGATGGCGATGCCGGCAACGCCGCCGAGGATGGCGAGTACAACGCTCTCTGTGAGGGACTGACGGATGAGGCGTTTGCGCGAGGCTCCAAGGGCGAGGCGGACGGAGGTATGAGCGCGGCGTGCGGCTCCGCGGGCGAGAAGCAGGTTGGCGATGTTGGCGCAGGCGATGAGCAGGACAAGCGAGCAGACGGTGAAGAGAATACGGAGGCTCTCCTTGAAGTTGTCCTTCATGACGCCGACACCGGCGCCGGCGGGGATGACCTTGATCTGTTGCTTGGGCGCGATGGCTTTGATCTGCGGGAGGTATTCCTTAAGGTCCTGGCCGACGAAGCCGGTGACAAACCAGTGCTGGAGGATGGTGGTGAAGCGGGCGCTGAGGCCGTTGATGGACGCTCCGGGGCGAAGGCGTCCGATGACGCGGAGCCAGGCGCTGGTTTTGTCGAGGATGGAGTTTGCGCCGGTAATGAGCGGCTCCTGCTGGAGCGGTACCCATATTTCCGGAGGGTCGGGGCGGAGGGTTTCTCCGTAGAATCCGGGCGGGGCGATGCCGGCGATGGTGAAGGGATGACCGTCGAGGATGAAGGTAGAGCCGACGACTTTGGGATCGGAACCGTAGTTCTGTTGCCAGGCGCGGTAACTGAGAACGGCGGCGGGCGGCGCGGAGCGCTGATCGTCCGACGGAGTGAGCATGCGGCCGACGAAGGGCTGGATGCCGAAGGTCTGGAAGTAGTTTCCGGAGACATACTCGCCACGCAAGGGCTTGGCGTTGTTGTCGGTGAGGCCGCGGCGGACGCTAAACATGTTGCCTCCGGCCTGAAATGCGGCAAGTTGCTCGAACTCAGGCGCGTTGGCCTTGAAGAGCAGATAGACCTGATAGGGGTACATGCCCCAGTCGGTTTGCGGGCCGCCCTCGACGCAGCAGTCGTTGCCTTCGCCGATGCGGTAGAGGGTGGAGGGATCGACGACGGGGAGGGACTTGAGCATGACGGAGTCGATGAGGGAAAAGATGGCGGTGGTGGCTCCGATACCGAGGGCGAGGGTGAGCATGGCGGTGAGGGTGAAGACGGGCGAGAGCCGCATCTGGCGGAGGGCGTAGGCGATGTCCTGGCGGAGGGTCTGCATGGAGGCCTCTTGGGGTAGTACGGAGGGTGGGGGTGGGAGGTTCCGTGGAATTTCTGAGTAATTGCGAAGAGACAGTGATGTGCGCAGGCCCTGGCTGATGGAGAAGAATCCGACATGTACGGTGGCGCTGATTCGAGATTATTTGAAAGACCTTACGCCAGGGGCAGTCTCGGCACTGGGGAAGGCTGCGGGCGTGTGAGACAACCTGGCCGGTGAGCTCCGCTGAGGCAGGAGCGGGCAGTGATGAGCATTGTTCATCGTCAATTGATTCTCCTGTAACCCAGGGGATCATGCCGACTGCCGATAATCCGAATCATTGCAGGCGATCCAGAGCCAAGCCCGCATGCGAAAGGAATCAAGACATGTCACAGGAAGCAGCCCATCATCACAGACAGGCAGCCGAACATCATGAACATGCTGCGCGCCACCATCACGAAGCCGCGAACCATCACGAAGCCGGCGATCATGAGAAAGCCGCGCATCACGCGCATCTGGCGCACGCCCACCACATTCATGCTGCGGAGCACGCTGAGCACGCCGCTAAGAAACACATAGAAGCACACGGCTCCAAGTAAAACCATACCTAGAGTCGCAAGCGGCGTTGAATGCTGCAGTACAAAGCAAGATCCGCATGGCTCGATCGAAGATTTTGCCTTTGCCTCAGTTTCTCTGGCTGTCTAAAGGGGCAAGTTTTTGCGCGCTTGAAGCCCCTGGGAGCATTGACTGTTAGAGGGATTGATACATCCAAATCGCCACGAAGATTTCATCATTCCGTAACATTGCTTCTGTTAGCGTGGTTGGCGCAGTTGGATGAGAGCACCATCCGGCCGGGAAGCGTGTGGGCACCGGCTGCGGAGAAGAGAGGTTGGTCATGGGTGTTCGCCTTACCGGCGCGAGTCGCCGGTCTTTTCATCTCAAGTTGTTCGCAGCCGCGATTGTGCTGATCCCGCTGGCCGGGTTGTGCGCGGCGGCGGTGACGATTTCCGAGACGGGATCGACGCTGATCTATCCACTGTTCCAGGCATGGGTTGCGGCGTATGCGAAGGTAGATCCGAGCATGCAGATCACGACGGGTGCAACGGGATCGGGCGCGGGGATTGCGCAGGCGATTGCGGGGCAGGTGCAGATTGGAACGTCGGACGCATACATGGACGATATGCAGAAGATGCGGAACCCGGACATTCTGAATATTCCGCTGGCGATTTCGGCGCAGACGGTGGATGTGAACTTTCCGGGCATGGCGGGTACGACGCTGAAGCTGAGCGGGCCGGTGCTGGCCGATATCTATATGGGGAAGATTCGCAGCTGGGATGCGGCTCCGATTGCGGCGATGAACCGCGGCGTGCGGCTGCCGCACCATACGATTGTTCCGGTGCGGCGCGCGGACAGCTCGGGCGATACGTTCATCTTTACGCAGTTTCTGACGTTTACGACGGAGACGGACAATTCACAGGCCGATACATGGGGCGACAGGATCGGGTATGGGACGACGGTGGCATGGCCGTCAGTGAGCGGAATCCTGAGGGCGGCGGGCAATGAGGGCGTGGTGCAGACGATTGCGCGGACTCCGTATGCAGTGGGCTATATTGGCGCGAGCTACGAGGCTGATGCGAAAAAGGCCGGGCTGATTACGGCGATGCTGAAGAACCAGAGCGGGAATTTTCTGCTGCCGAATTCCGATACGGTGACGGCGGCGGCGGCGGAACTGACGCCGAGGACGCCTCCGGATGAGCGGCTAACGCTGGTGTTTGCTCCGGGCGCGAATTCGTATCCGCTGATCAATTACGAGTACGCGGTGGTTGCGGTCAAGCAGCCGAATTCGCAGGTGGCCACAGCGATCAGTAATTTTCTGCTGTGGTGCATTTCGCCGGAGGGCGGGAGCGCGCCGAGCTTTTTGAATGCGGTGCACTTCATTCCGCTGCCGACGTCGATCAGGGCGCGGAGCGAGATTCAGATTGCGAAGATTCATTAAGCAGTAAATCGGGCGCGGCGGAGAGGGATTCTCAGTCGCGCCTTATGCCATTGATAAGGGGGTAAGCTATGCCGGAGGTTGCGAATCCTGTGCCGTGCAAACCACGCAGCGTGCAGGAATATATCGATGAGAAGCCAGTCTGGCCGGACGGGACTGTGGTGCAGTCGTTTCCGATGACGATGATGCAGCGGCGCATCTGGATGCTGGCTGCGGCGGGCAAGTTCTTTGAAGGCTTTGTGGTCTTTATGACCGGCGTGGCGCTGCCGCTGATTGCGCGCGAATTCTCGATTGCTCCCACCCAGAAGGGATTTGTGACCGCCGCTACGCTGGGCGGCATCCTGATTGGCGCGGTGGGGCTGGGCAGCCTGTCAGATTATTTCGGGCGGAAGTCGATGTTCATTGTGGAGATGGTTATCTTCACAGCATTCCTCGGCGCGGCAGTGTTCTGCACGAGCTTTGTATCGCTGATCTTCTGCCTGTTCGGGCTGGGGGTGGCGCTGGGGTGCGATTATCCGACGGCGCACATGATCATCTCGGAGAACATTCCGAGCACGAGCCGGGGCAAGCTGGTACTGGCGGCGTTCGCGTTCCAGGCGATCGGCGCACTTGGCGGCGCGGCCGTGGGCTACATTGTGCTGCTGGCGGTGCCAAATCTGAATGCATGGCGCTGGATGTTCGCGACGGCAGTGGTTCCGGCGCTGCTGGTGACGATCTGGCGGTTTTCCATCACGGAGAGCGCGAACTGGCTGCACACACGCGGCCATAAAGAGCGCGCGACGGAAGCGGCGAGCAAGCTGCTGTTCCGGAAGCCGCAGTATCCGCAGCAGATTGTGCTGTTAGAGCAGGCGGGGGCGAGCGAGAGCCACGGCGGAGGGTCGTTCCTGTCGCTGTTCGGCAAGCGGTATCGGCGGGCGACGATTCTGGCCTCAGTGCCGTGGTTTCTGCAGGACCTGAGCACCTACGGAATCGGCATTTTTGCGCCGACGATTCTGGCGGCGACGATCGGGCACAAGGCGGAGCACGTGCGGAGCATGAGCGACCTGATTTCGAATGCGACGCTGGCGGCCAAAGGCGACGCGATGATTACGTCGCTGCTGGTTGTGGGCATTGTGTTTGCCGTGTTTCTGGCCGACAAGCTGGGGCGGATCTGGCTGCAGGTGTTCGGGTTTATCGGCTGCGCGGTGGGACTGTTCGTGGCGTCGTTGTCAGTGGACTTTACCGGTCAACTGAAGATCATCGCGATCTTTGCCGGCTTCATGCTGTTCGAGTTTATGACCAACATAGGGCCGAACGCGCAGACGTATCTGCTGGCGGGTGAGGTGTTTCCGACAGCGGTGCGGGGCAAGGGCGCGGGGTTTGCGGCGGCGTTTGCGAAGATCGGCGCGGTGGCGACGGCGTTCCTGTTTCCGATATTGCTGGTGACGATCGGGACGCGCCTGCTGTTGTACGGGCTGGTGATTTCGTCAGTGCTGGGCGCGGTTGTGACGTGGATGTACCGCATCGAGACGACGGGGATCGATCTGGACCATGTGGGCGAAGCGGAGAGCGAGCCGGCCAAGGGATCGAAGGCGGTAGCGTAGGGGCTGCTCTGTATTGACGGGCGTTCTGAGATATCGAAGTGTTTCAGAAATTGATATGCTTCATTGATATCTCAGAGGCCCTATGCGAATCCTGGTGGATGTGCCGAAGCCCGACCTGGAGCTGCTGGATAAAGTGACCCAGCGGCGGGCCATCTCTCGCGCCGAGTTCATACGGCAAGCGATTCATGTGTCCCTGACTCCTTACCGGTAGAAAATGAACCATGCTGCGTTCGGTGCGTGGTCGGATCTGGGGGAGGATGGGCTGGCCTACCAAGAGAGGGTACGGGACGAATGGTGAGCAATCCCACCGTTCTCTTCGATATCTGCATTCTGATTGATTATCTGCGAGGAGGACAACAAGCCAACAGTTGCGTGAGGGTTTGCGCCCGAAGCCCCCAACTATCCATATAGGCTTTGTAAAGCCGCGAGATTGTCAGGCCGCGCAATTTCTGGCTAGTTTGCAAGGGTTTCTTGCAGTAGCATCGATGGCACTGTCATGGCGGACGAAAATCGAGATTTGAACTCGCTCTCTACACCCGAAAAAACCGTGTCGGGGCGTAAATTCAGGCATTCTGCTGGATTTGGTAAGAGGATTGAATACTGGATCATCGGCAGGATGCTAAAAGAGGGTCTAGATGTATACGTCCCTCTTGTTGACGACAATGCAATTGATGCAATTGTTCGTCGCCCTGATGGATCTTTTGTAGAAGTGCAGATTAAGGCTCGTTCTTCGGAAGTGATCGATAGAGATGCTGCGCTCTTCGCCGCAATTCTTCATGAACTTCGGACCAACTATTGGTTTGTGTTTTATTCTGAGCGCCTTGACACAACTTGGATCATGACCTCCGAAGAGTTCATCGCTAACTCCATCCAAAATAAGAGCGGACGTAATGCGGGTCTACGATCGATTTGGTTCAATGGCAGTAAGCAAGGCAAAGAATATGTTAAGCCGCAGTTTGAGAAGTTTATAGCGACTAATTTTGATCGGATTAAATCGGGTTCCTAATGATGCCCGGTGCGGCTCTTTTCGAACAGCAACCGAGGTGAGTTGGCTGCCTTTGCACGCGCTGAGACCTGATAGCATTGAAGTTTCCAATGGCTGACGCAAAATTACAGATTATTCCGCTGGGCGGGCTGGGCGAGTTCGGCATGAACTGCCTTGCGATCCGTTATGGCGACGACATTATTGTGATCGACGCGGGACTGATGTTTCCCGAGTCGGAGCTGCTGGGCGTGGATGTAGTGGTTCCGGACATTACGTACCTGGTGGAGAACAAAGAGCATGTGCGCGGGCTGATTTTGACGCACGGGCACGAGGACCACATCGGCGGGCTGCCGTGGTTTCTGCAGGAGCTGAACGTTCCGGTGTATGGGACGGAGTTCACGCTGGCGTATGTGGAAGGCAAGCTCGAAGAGCACAAGATGCTGGACGACTCGGAGCTGATTGAGATTGTTCCGGGAGCCAAGTTCGGGGTGGGGCCGTTTACGATTGAGCCGATCAGGGTGACGCACAGCCTGGTGGACTGCGTGGCGCTGGCGATTGAGACTCCGGTGGGCGTGATTGTGCATACGGGGGACTTCAAGATCGACCTGTCGCCGCCGGACGGGAAGGCGTTTGACCTGCATCGCTTTGCGGAGTACGGCAAGCGCGGCGTGCTGGCGCTGCTGCAGGACTCGACCAATGTGGACAGGCCGGGATACACGCCGAGCGAGTGGTCGGTGAAGCCGCGGCTGGACGAGATTTTCTCGCGGACGAAGAAGAAGCTGTACTTCAGCTGCTTTTCGTCGTCGATTTACCGGATACGGATTGCGATGGACCTGGCGCATGCGCACGGGCGCAAGGTGGCGGTGGTGGGGCGGTCGATGGTGGAGTCGAGCGAGGTGGCGCAGGACCTGGGCTACCTTGATGTTCCGCCGGGGCTGCTGATTCATCCGGGACAGATTACGGATTACGCGCCGGAAGAGGTGATGATCCTGATCAGCGGGACGCAGGGCGAGCCGATGAGCGCGCTGAGCCGGGCGGCGGTGGACAACCACAAGCATGCGCGGATCTTGCCGGGCGATACGGTGGTGCTGAGCTCGAGGGTGATTCCGGGGAATGAAAGGAGCATTTACCGGGTGATCGACCACCTGTACCGCAGGGATGCGCACGTGATTTACGACGATGGGGCGTCGGGGCTGATCCATGTGAGCGGACATGCGAGCCAGGAAGAGCAGCGGCTGATGATCAATCTGCTGAAGCCGAAGTTTTTTATTCCGGTGCATGGAGATTACCGCCACCTTAAGAAGCACGCGGAGCTGGCGCAGAGCGTGGGCGTGGTGGACCTGGCGCTGGTGATTGAGAACGGCGACGTGCTGGAACTGGACCGCGCGGACGCGCGCAAGACGGGCAAAGTGACGGCGGGACGGGTGTGCATCGATTCGGGGTCGACGGCAGATGTGGTTGAAGACCTGGTGATCCGCGACCGGAGGCATTTGTCGGAAGACGGATTTGTGCTGCCGATTCTCACGATCAATAAGCTGACGGGAAAGGTGGAGCGGCCTCCGGATGTGTTTACGCGCGGCTTTGTGGTGGACGATGAGCTGATTGACGCGGCGCGCAGTGTGGTGGCGCAGACGCTGGAGGGATCGAGCGCGGAGGAGAAGGCGGACTACGGCGTTATCAAGGAGAAGATCCGAATCGATTTGAAGCGGTACATCCAGAAGAACACGAGCCGCAGGCCGCTGATCATGCCGGTGATTCTGGAGATATAGAAAGACAGCGAGTCGGCGGAGAAGCAGTTAGACCGCTTTTTTGTGGGCGGTGACGTACTCGCGGAGAACGGCGTTGATGCGGCTCTGGTAGCGCCGGCCGGTTTTCCTGAAGAACCTGAGCACATCCGCGTCGAGGCGCAGAGTTATCTGTTGCTTGCTTTCCGCGGAGACGAGTGCGGCGGGTCGTGTCCAGGTCACTCCCCTTTGCGAAGGGATGTCCGAATAGTCGATGTCTGCATCGGACATTCGCTGCAGGGCAGCTCTTTGCTTTACGGTAAGCCGGGGCAGATTTTTCGGGTCGAGCGTGAACTTAACGGTTCCAGTATGCTTTGATTTCATGTCTGTCGGCCTTTCGTGCGGAAATGATGCGGATGCTTTCTTCCCGAACTGTGTAGACAACTACGACCTCAAGGTCCTCGATGCGCCCTATGGTTACGAAACGGAGTTCATCGTAATCGGCGCGATTATCGAATCGCTCTATACGGTATTCGTCGAGGAAAACTCGAGTTGCAAATGGGAAGGAGATGCCGTGTTTTCTGAGATTGGCAGCAGCCTTTCCTGCATCCCATTCAAATTCCACTCATCCATGTTACTACATTTGTAGTTACATGAGAAATGGAAAATCTGATTATAGGATAGTTTCATGATTGAGACTGCGGCATTGGTGACGCTGGAGGAGATTCGGGCGGCGCAGGAGCGACTGCGCGGGGTAGCGGTGCGGACTCCGCTGGTGAGGCTGCAAGTTGCCGATGCAACGGGTGAAGTCTTCGTCAAGAACGAGGGCGCGCAGGCAACGGGCAGCTTTAAGCTGCGCGGGGCGTACAACCGGATTGCACAACTGACGGCGGACGAGCGCGGGCGCGGGGTGATTACGTATTCGAGTGGAAACCATGCGCAGGGTGTGGCGTATGCGGCGCGGGCTCTGGGCGTGAAGGCGGTGATTGTGATGCCGGAGAACGCTCCGGAGCTGAAGCGGCGCGCGACGGAGGCGCTGGGCGCGGAGATTGTGATGGTGGGGCCGGCAAGCCTGGAACGCAAGCAGAAGGCGGAGGCGCTGGCGGCGGAGTTTGGGTATGTCGTGGTTCCTCCGTATGACGATGCGCGGATTATTGCGGGGCAGGGCACGGTGGGGCTGGAGATTGTGGAAGAGCTGCCGGATGTGGATGTGGTGCTGAGTCCGGTGAGCGGCGGCGGATTGTTGAGCGGGGTTGCGGCGGCGGTGAAGGGTCTGCGGCCCGCGGCGCGAGTGATTGGCGTGGAGCCGGAGCTGGCGGGCGACGCGGCGGAGAGCTTTAGGACCGGCGAGCTGGTGACGTGGCCTGCTGAGATGACGACGCGCACGATTTGCGATGGGCTGAGGACGCAGAGCCTGGGCGAGCTGAACTTTGCGCACATTCGGGCGCTGGTGGATGACATTGTGACGGTGAGCGAGGATGAGATTCGCGAGGCCATGCGCGTGCTGGGCGAGGCGGGCGTGAAGGCGGAGCCGAGCGGCGCGGTGACGACGGCGGCGGTGCTGTTCCATGAAATGAAGTTGCGGCCGTACAGGAAGCTGGCGGCTGTGATGAGCGGGTCGAACTGCTAGATGCAGCGAGTTGGCGAGTGAGCGAGCCAGGTGAAGCGTTGACCGGGAAGAGAAGCCGGGGCTAAAGCCCCGTTATTTTTCGATCTCATTTTCACCGGGCTAAAGCCCGGTGCTTCTGCCAAGCCTCGCTCACGCGAGGCGAATTCCCTATAGGTCAAGATAGGTCAAGTTCCCAGGTTTGGCCGATGAGGTCGTGGCCGAAGCTGTGGTGCGGTTCTTCTTTGATGAGCCTGAAGCCGGCGGCCTGATAGATGCGATGGGCGGCGGTGAGAATGCTTTGTGTCCAGAGGGTGATTTTTTTGTAGCCAGCGGAGCGGGCGAAGCGGACGCATTCGTCGACGAGACGGTGACCTAGTCCGAGGCCGCGCGCGGAGGGATCGACGTAGAGGAGGCGGAGCTTTGCGGTTCCGGGCTGATCGGGGTGACGGACGAGGAAGATGTGGCCGACGTGGCGACCTGCGATTTCGGCGACCCAGCACCGCTCGCGAGCGGGGTCGAAGTGGTCGATGAAGTCGGCGGTGATGCGGGCGGCGAGGGCTTCAAAGGTTTCGTCCCAGCCGAATTGGTCGACATAGCCAGCGCCTTCAAGAGCGACGATGATGCCCATGTCTCCGGGGCGATGGGTGCGAAGGACGAGCGAGGCAGGATCGGGGCGATGTCCGAGGACAGCGCTCTCGATGGTGCGCCAGGCTCCGGCAAGCTGGGACCGCTGTTCGGTGGTGAGCGGCGCGAGAACGGCGCGTGCCTGGCGATCCGCGCGGCGATTGAGGGTGCGCAGGGCGGCTTTGCCGCGGGCACTAAGCATGAGATGGGCGGCGCGGCGGTCATGGGAAGCGGTAGCACGAGCGACGAGGCCGGCCTTTTGGAACCTGGTGAGGATGCGGCTGAGGTATCCGGCGTCGAGGCCGAGGGCCTCGGCGACCTCTTTGGCCTGAGGGCGGTTGCGAGTGGCGATTTCGTAAAGGACGCGACCTTCGGCGAGGCTGTATTCGGTGCGGAGATAACTGTTGCTTAGGGTGCCGAGGAAGCGCGTGTAGGCGCGGTTGAAGCTGCGGAAGGCGGCGATTTCGGGAGGGACGACTTCGGGCTGCGCGGCGGGCATGAATGGCCTCCGAAGAGGTAAATTAGTTGACGAAGTCAAGTATATCGCAGGCTGGGGCAGTGCGCGGAATTTGAACACTATTACGCCTCTTTGAGGGGTGGGCCATCCACAGCCGCTGTGTGGTAGGTTGAGACGAGAGGTTGGGTCGATACGTCTTACCCTCAGCGATGCGATATCGAAGCTTTCTTACTGCCGTAGTTCTGAGCGTATCTGCCGCAGCATGGGGGCAGTCGCGCATGCCGCGTATTCAGATTCCTAAAAACGGGCCGATGGCGACGCTGGTGCGGGAGGCGAACCTGTATACATCGGCGAATGAGTCGGCGCAACGGATCTCGGTGATTATGCCGGGGCGCGAGCTGGTGATTGTGGGGCGGAGCGGGCCGTGGATCCAGGTATTTGCGAATGTGGATGCGCCGGAGTCGCGGGACGCGAACATGCCGTCGATTGCAGGGGAGCAGGCTCCGGTTCCGATTTCAGGATGGATGTTGGACAAGGGCGTGGTGGACGTGAATACGCCGCATGGAGACCGAATTTTGTTTGGCGAGGCGGTGAGCGCGGAGGACGCGGCGTCGGAGTCGAATCCGCCGCCGACGGCGGCGCAGGAGGCGCGCCTGCTCTACGTGCGGGTGGTGGAGATGTTTCCGAAGTCGCCGCTGGCTCCAGAGGCGATGTGGCGGGCGGCGGACATTCGGTGGCAGTTGCAGAAGGCGGATGCGTCGACGCTGCCCTCGGCGCATGAGCAGGCACCGTATCTGCGGCAACTGATGGACGAGAACGAGATGAAGGACATTCAGAAGTATTTTCCGCGAACGAAGTGGGCGGCGTTTGCGGCGTACGACATGATTGACAACAAGCTGTGCGGGGACTGGCAGGGACAGGAGAAGTGTCCGGAAAAAGAGGCAGGGTATTACGTGAAGTTTGCGGATGATTATCCGGACTCGATGCGCGCACCGGAAGCGCTGTATAAGGCGGCGTGGAGGATGGCGGCGGCGGGTGATATGTGGACGGCGGACGGCAATGACAGCCGCGCGAAGGAAGACCGCGGGCATGCGGAAGAGCTGGCGACGCGGCTGGAGACGAAGTATCCGGATTCAGTGTATGCGGACCGGGTGGCGGACCTGATGTTCAAGTTGCAGGCGGATATTCAGGTATACGGGAGCTCAAGGGAGTAGGGCGCAGGGGAAATCCGGAGGGTTTGCGCTCGCGAATTTGCGTGCGTATCGTCATTTGTCTAAGGAGGGTTGTATGGCTTCCTTTGCGAGATTGTGGCTGGTAGTGACGGTTGCCGGGCTGATGGGCGTGAGCGGAGGCCGGGCAGAGACGGCGAAGAAGAAGGCTGCGGCCGGGTCGCAGGCGCAGACGGGATGCCCGGTTGCGATGACGGCGCAGTGGGCGGCGGGGCTTTCCACACCGGTGATGGTAGGCGGCGCACCCGCGCGGCCGCAGGAGACCGGGCCTACGCAGAGGATTGTGCTGACGCTGAGGAATGCGAAGCTGGGCGCGGTTACGGCGGTGCATATTCGGGTGAACGGGTGGAACGGCGTGGTCCATCCGGTTCCGGCAGCAAAGACTGACTGGCAAAAGGCGAAGGGGTCCAGGATGATGGAGCTGAAGGTGAGCCTGGGGCCGCGCGGGTCAGCGCAAAGAGATGTGTGGGTGCATGGGCTGACGTCAGTGAATTCAATTGACCTGGTGAGCGTGGAATACGCGGACGGGTCGAGCTGGAAGCCGAAGAGCGCGGACGCGTGCAGCGTAATACCTGATCCGGAGATGCTGGTCAGCCGGCGATAGCGGGCGGTGGCAACTGCTACTCAGGCTGGGCGCAACGTTGGTGTGTGCGCGTGGTCAGGCTTCAACTTTGCGCAGCGACGCTACCAGGAAAAGCAGAGCGGAGATGATGACGATAACCGGCCCGGGGCTGTGACTGGGCAGGAAGAGGTGCGTGACGAGGAGTCCGACGATGACGGAGATGAGGCTGGCCGCGCAGGTACAGAACAGGAACTGCGAGACGTGCGTGGCGAGGCGGCGTCCCGTGGCGGCGGGAAGGATGATGAGCGCTCCGGCGAGCAGAGCACCCAAGAAACGCAGGCCGACAAGGACGGTGAGGCTGAAGAGGAGCAGATAACCGAGGTTGAGGCGGTCGAGGCGGATGGATGTGGCGCGGGCCATCTCCGGTGAGAAGAGGCTGAGCAGGAGATGGTCTTTGAAGCGGAGGATGGAGAGGATGATGAGCAGAGAAGCGGCGATTCCGATGAGGAAGGCGGGGAGCGAAAGCGATTGATAGCTGCCGAAGAGGGCCTCGACGAGGTCCTGCTGCGGGGTGAGCAGCGCCCCGATGGCGAGCGAGCCGGCGAAGACGACGCCGATCATGGCGTCAACGGCAAGGCCGGTGGACTTTTGGAGCTGCCAGATGAGGAGGGTTCCGACGAGCAGCGTGGCCGCGCCGCCGAGCAACGGATTGAAGTGAAAAAGAAAAGCGAGGCCGATGCCGGGGAGCGCGACGTGCGAGATGACGTCTCCGGCGAGGACCATGCGCTTCATAAGCGCGAAGCTGCCGACGAGGCCGGCGGCGATGGCAAAGAGCAGCGCCAGAACAACCTCATAAATGCCGCCGAGATGGGTCACCGCGGACGCTCCGCGTGGTTGTGCAGATGGTGGAAGAACTCGGGCTGCGAGGAGTAGACCTCGGCGAGATTTTCCGGAGTGAGGATCTCCTGCGGTTTGCCGAAGCAGGGGTTGTTTTTGCTGAGGCAGAGGACGCGGGTGGCGCGCTGGTAGATGACGCTGAGCTCGTGCGAGATAAGCAGGACGGTGAGATTGCGTTCGCGACGGAGGCGGTCGAGCAGTTCGTAGATGTGCTCCTCGGCGAGCTCGTCGAGGCTGGCGGTGGGCTCGTCGACGAGCAGCACGTCGGGGTCGCCGAGCAGGGCAAAGGTAATGAGGATTTTCTGGAACTGGCCGCCGGAGAGCGTGCCGATGCGCGAGGTGAGCATGTCGGGAGTGGTTGCGGTAGCGGCGGCAGCGCGGGCAATGGCGTCCTGAGGAACTTTGAGGATGCGGGCCTTGGCGGCGAGGAGATCGGCGGCGAAGATGGGAAGCTGGAGGTCGGCGGCGACGCTTTGCGGGACATAGCCGAGTTTGACTCCTGATGCCCAGCGGATGCTGCCGGTGTGCGGGAGCATGCCGAGGAGGGTGCGCAACAGGACGGTTTTGCCGGAGCCGTTGGGGCCGACGATGGCGAGGTTTTCTCCGCGCTCGATTTCAAAGCTTAGATTCTGAATGACATGCCTGCTGCCAAAGCTCACTGAGAGAGAGTTGACGGACAGGAGGGGTGTCGCAGCGGGGTCCATAAAGAACTAATGATACCCCGAGGGGCGAAAACGATTCAGACGGCGAGCGGCGCGTGTTATGCAGAGAGCGCAGCGGCTGAGCGGTGCGACTGAGGCGACTTGACCAACTGAATCTGCCGAAAGACGGCCCAGAACAACAGCGCGATGGCCAGCCAGGCGAACCAGTCTCCGAGTAGCTGAAATAAAGTCCAGTTGTGTCCGGCGGGTACTTGCGCGATGAGGGTGGCGAAAGGTGCAGAGTCACTGCGGCGCTCGGCGAGGACGCGCCCGCGGTCGTCGCTTACGGTGAGAAGGCCGAATTTTGCTGCGCGGGCGACACTGAATCCGTCGGCGACGCCGCGCATGATGGCCATGTGGCCGTGGTAGACGCGGTCGATGTTGAAGTCCCAGGCGGGGACGAGCATGAGACCGGCGCGGGCGCGTCCGTATTTGCGGGAAAGCTGCGTGAAGTCCATGTCCTTGCAGATGGCGACGCCGCGAATATCGGATGCATTATGTAACAGCAGCAGTGACGTACCGGGAGTGAAGCGCAGCTCGAAGGGCGGGAGCATGTGCTCCTTGTCATAGGTTGCGACAGCGGCATGAGGACGGTAGACACGGGCCTGATTGTAGGCTGCGGCGGGTGTTTCGCTGTCGAACCCGGCGACGATGGTCGAACCTGTCTGTGTCGCCACCTGCTGCAGGACCTGATCGGTCGCGGCGAGGGTGGAATCTGTTATCGTACCGAGTTTTTCGGGAAGGACGATGGCTTGCGCGCCACGCGAAGCGAGGTATTGTGCCTGAGCGGCGTAGCGCTGCGTGAGCTGGAGGGTTGCCGGGCCGGCGGGCGGCGTGTATTTGTCGGCGGCAACGAGGCCAACGCGGACCTTGGGTCCGGGTTGAGGGATTGCCAGACGAATCGCTCCGAAGATGAGCAGCATAGCAACGGTTCCCAAGGTGGCGACGAGGATTCGGCCAGACTGGCGGGGAGCAGTGCCGCGCAGATGGAGAGCAATGGCGATTCCGGCCGGGAACAGAAGCAGGACAAAGTCCATGCCCCACGGGCCGGTGAGCGAAGCGGTCTGCAAAAAGGGCAGGAAGCGGAGCTGCGAATAGCCGAGGCATCCGGCGGTGCCGTGCGGCCAGCTGAGGTTGCGGAGATATTCGAATGTGACCCAGGCTGCGGGGAGCGCAAGGAGCGCGGTCCAAGGCGCGCCGCGCAGGACGAGAGAGCGATAGAGCAGGACGGCGAGGGCGAAGAGCAAAGCCGCTGAGCCAAAGCCGCCCAGCCAGACGGTGAAAGGCAGTCCGAGAATGTGGAGGTAATGCCAGAGGTTGAGGGGGCCGATGAACCATGCAAGGCCGGCGACGAGGGCGGCACCTGGCCATGAGCTGCGGAGCGCAAACCAGAGGACGGGCAGCGGCGCGATCCACATGAGGGGCCAGATGGGATTGAGTCCGTTGCCGAAGTAAAGGAGGGCGGCTGTGGCGGCGAAGGCCAGAGCGCCTTCAATGACCGGATGCGAGCTATTTGCGGATTCCACGGATGTACCTCCGAAATGAACGATGGCAATAGGCACGAAATGCTGCGGGTTGCATATCGAGACGCCCGCCGAGATAGAGCATGACCATGCCCTCGAGCAGCGCGCCGGTCTCAAAGGTGATCTCCCAGGGATCATCTTTGCGGAAATACCCACTCTTCATGCCGTCGCTGATTACGGCCACGGCGACGTTGGCAGTGGCCGAGTGACGGGCCTTAAAGTCTGCCGGGTATTGCCGCGCGCCGGGACGGCGGGCGAGGAACATAAGCTCGAAGAGCCGCGGTCTTTCGAGCGCGAAGTCCAGATGGACGTCGAGGATGAGGAAGAGGCGTTTTTCGATGCTTCTTAATTGCGGGATGCGGGTGAGGCGGGCAGCGAGCTCCTCGAAGCCTGTATCGGCGAGAGCGTTGAGCAGGCCGGCGCGATCAGGGAAATGGCGGTAGAGGGCCATGGCGGTGATTCCAGCGGCCTGCGCGACGCGGCGCATGGTGACGGCCTCGGGGCCCTCACGGTCGAGGATGGCGCGGGCCTTCCCGGCGATGCGCACAGCGGTTGGGGAGTCCTTCATGTATACAGCGTATACCACAATGTGTACGGTGTATACAAGCAGATATGCACAGCCCCCAACCTGCACTGCTGCGCAGTTCTATTCGAACGAATTTATTGCGATATATGATGCTTACGAGGGACCCGACCGCCATGCGCTCGAATGGGAGCAGTTCAGAAGCCGCAGATGAGAACAAAGACGAGTTCTCCCGACAGCTTTGCGATATTACGCGCGGCGCAGTAAAGCATATTGTCGAGAGCGGTTCGGGAACGAATGTGGCCTTTCCGATTCTGAACAATGCCCGTGCGCTGGCGGAGATGGCGTATGAGAACAATCGCACGGAAGGCGCGAAGCCAGTGGCATGTAAAGAAGGGTGCGACTGGTGTTGTTACCAACGCGTGCGCGTGTCTGCCGTAGAGGCAGTGAGCATTGTGAATTACCTGCTGCAAATGAAGGACGCGGAGCGGCGTGCGGCGCTGATTGCGAGAGTGCGCGAGCTGGATGCAGTGAGCCGAGGGTTGCGGAACGATGAAAGAGACGCGCTACATGTTCCCTGTGCCTTCCTCGTGGATCGACGATGCGAAATCCATGAAGTCAGACCGATGGCGTGTTCGTGGTATACGTCGTGGTTTGTGGAAGAATGCGTGATTCGGCAGCAGGCAGGGATCGCTCACTCCAAGATTCATGCGGATCCGGCGCGGACTGTGGCGTACGATGCAGTTCGCAAGGGAATGGTGGAGGGTCTTGCAGGGGCGATTCCCGGCGCGGGCGAAGCGAACCTTGAGCTGATAGCGGCAGTAGCAGATGCTCTGGACTGGGACAACCCGGAGTCGGAATGGCTGGCCGGGAAGCCGATTTTCGCGAAGGCGCACATTTCGAAAAAGGGCGATTGAAGAGCTTTCCAGCAAAGCCATGCTTGTGACGCGCTTGTATTTCTAGAATCTGCGCACGACGCCTGGCTGGAAGAGGCTGCGGACCGATCCATACTTCGATGAATCGTTCCGCATAGGCTATGGGTTGCGCCTCTCAGGGGCTCAGGTTGGGGAGAAGCTCTTCCAGATCCGGGGTGGTCAAAGCGCCATGCCGCCGGAGACTTCGATTCGTTGTCCGTTGATCCAGCGATTCTCGTCAGAAAGAAATGCCGCGATCATGGGCCCGATATCGCCGGGCACGCCGGCGCGGCCCAGCGCTGTCATGTCCGGTCTGAAGTTTCACGGGCCAGCTGTTCGATCCACGCTATTGTAGTTGTCGTCGGCACGCCCATCGCTGCATTCGAGATGTCCTCCCACGCCTCCCAGGTGGCAATGCGCTCCGCGTAGGCGGCGCGCGCCCTGGGCAGAATCGCAGTGCCGAGCCCGAGCCGCAGGGGCGGATTCTCCACGTCCACGAGCTTGAGAATGGCCTCCGCTGTGGCCTGAGGATCGCCGCGTTCCAGGTTGGCGAGGTGCGTCAAGAACTGCTTTCGGAAGTCCGCGTAAGGCTCGAGGACGTTTGCGAACTCGGCGGACTTGCCGAAATCGGTTGCGTAGGCGCCGGGCTCGACCAGCGTGACTTTGATGCCGAACGCACGGACTTCCTGCGCCAATGATTCATGCAGCGCTTCCACGGCCCACTTCGTGGCGCAGTAGAAGCCGATGAGCGGCAGGGCCGTAATCCCGAGACCGCTCGAAACACCGAGAATGTGTCCGCTGCCCTGCATCCGCAGCAGAGGCATAGCTGCTCGCAGCACCCGAACCATGCCGAGGTAGTTTGCGTCGAAGAGCTCGCGGACCTGTTCGTCGCTCGCCTCCTCGGTTGCTGCGAACAGGCCCGTGCCGGCATTGTTCACAAGAATGTCGAGCGTGCCGAAGTGCGCGTATGCCTGCCGTAGAACCTGCTGGACCTGTTCAGAATTGGTTACGTCGAGGGCCAGGGGAAGGACGGCATCGCCGAAGCGTGCCGTGAGGTCGGCGACGTCGTCGAGCTTGCGGGCGGTTGCGGTGACCTGATCGCCCCGCGTGAGCGCGGCTTCAGCCCAGATGCGTCCGAATCCGCGCGAGGCGCCGGTGATGAACCATGTCTTCTTCATATTGATTCCTCTGTAATTGTCTGTGTTGAGTTTGGCTTGCAAACAATGTCTTTGTCACTTTGCTTAGACCTGCGAATATTGCATGTTCGCGAGATCGGTGAGGAGCGTAGGGCCGGTGGGGTTCCAGCCGAGCCGCTTTTGTGTCAGGGCGCTGGAAACAATGAGGTTTCTTTGCGTAAACATGGCGAGGAATCCAAAATGGGCCGGCGCTTCCTCCGGAGAGATGGAGACCACCGGGGCTTTCAAGCCTTGGCCAATGACTTCAGCAATGTCCCGGAGCGGCACTCCCTCTTCAGCGACGGCGTTATACCTAGCGCCCGCTTCCTGCTTTTCCAGAGCCAGCCTGTAAAGGCGGGCCGTATCGAGCACATGCGCGGCGGCCCAGCGATTGAGACCGTCGCCGACGTATGCCGATACGCCCTTTTGGCGGGCGAGAGCGACGAGGTGGGTGATGAGGCCCTGTTTGACTGTGTTGTGTACCTGCGGAAGGCGCACCGCCGATACGTTCACACCACGCTCCAGGAACGAGAGGCCCGTCGGTTCGGAAGAGCGGGGAAGCGAGTCGGAGGGGGGAATCGCTGGATCCTCCTCGGTTGCAGGGCGGCCCTGCGCCAGCGCCGCGGCTCCGCCGGTGACGAGCAGGGGGCGGTGAGAGCCTTCGAGCACGCCGCCGATGGCTTCGATGGCGCGCTTGTCCAGCTCGCAGCTTTCCGCGAACCTCGACCAGTCGTGCTGAAAAGCGGTGTGGATTACTGCGTCAGATTGGGCTGCGCCGGCGCGGATGCTCTCGAGGTCTTGAAGATGACCGCGATGGACCTGGGCGCCAGCAGCGGCCAGCGATTTTGCGCCGGCATCGGTGCGGGCAAGACCGAGAACCTGGTGGCCCGCGCTGATGAGTTCGGGAACAAGAGCAGAACCGATGAAGCCTGTGGCTCCGGTGACGAAAACACGCATTGTTTTCTCCTTGCGGTGGTTCTAATAAGATTGGCGGATCAGCCCGGCTGGGATTGACGGGCCGGGGCGCGACCGGTAAAAGTGGAGACAGTCTCCGAATTAGTAGATAAACGGAGGAAGTCTCCGGTTGCAAGATTTTTTGCAAATGGCGAAGAAAAGCTCAAAACCCGTCAAGCGAAGGCCGCGCGCGGATGCGCAGCGGAACCGCGAGCTCATTCTGGAGGCAGCGAAGGAGGCGTTTACCCGCTATGGCGCGGAGGCCAGCCTGGACGATATTGCGAGGCAGGCGGGAGTGGGAGCGGGGACGCTGTACCGGCATTTTCCGACGCGGGATGCGCTGATCGAGGGAGTCTACCGGAATGGGGTGGAACAGCTGGCGGCGGCGGAGCGGAGATTCACTACGACGATGTCTCCAATTGAGGCATTGCGGGCGTGGATGCTGCTGTTTGTGGACCATATTGCGGCGAAGCACATTATTGCTCCGGCGCTGAACAGTGTGGCCGGAGGGCCTACGAGACTCTATGAGGGATCGCGCGGGGTGATTCAGGGGGCGATTGATGCGCTGGTGAGGCGCGCGATCAAGAGCGGAGAGGTACGAAAGGATCTTGACCCCTCAGACCTGCTCCGGGCGCTGATTGGAGTCGCCTATGTACCGGTGGGTCCGGACTGGAAGCAAAGCGCCCGGAGGCTGGTGGACATTTTGATTGCAGGGTCGCGCCCCGTGAAGTAGGGAAGGGTGCAGGGTTGGCTAGGAGGGCGCGGCCGCCGTGCTTCCGGAAGGCGATCCAGCATTCCCTATTCGCGCCTCGATGAGAGCATTGGCGATGATGCGCCAATTGAAAAACATTACTGGCGAGAACCCCGTTTGTCATTACCGATCCACTCAGAGTCGTCCAAAGTCGCGTTCAATGAGCGCACCAGTTGATTCTGTCGGTCGAGATCCGAGAATAACAGGGCGCATTGTTCGGCAGGATAGCCGGAGGCCATATTTCGATATCGCCATGCAGGCTTATCCCTGATCACGGAATTACCTTCCCTCAGAACAGCAGTTTCACCCCGAACTGGATTTGGCGGGAGGTGGTGGAGGTCGCCGTGATCACTCCCGCGGTGGGGGAAAGCGCGGGAGCGGCCGTGGAGGTGGGTGTCGGGCCGGAGGAGTAGACGACTTCGTTGGGCGTGGTGAAGTTCGCGTGGTTCAGGATGTTGAAGAACTCCGCGCGGAACTGCACCTGCAGCCGTTCGTGAATCGAGGTGGTCTTGGCGGCGGAAAGATCCAGTTCGCTGAGCCCCGGGCCGGGCAGCGTATCGCGCCCTAGATTGCCGACCGTGCCGGCAGCAGGCGCGGAAAACGCCGCGGGGTTGAACCACTCGCCCACGGTGTGCGGGTAGAGCTGACCGGTGAAGGCGGGATTCAGGTCAGGGCGCACGGGGTTGCGCGAGTCGCCGCTCCCGGTGGGGTTGTAGCCGAGCTGCGGCGAGAATGGAAATCCGTTCTGCAGACTGACGATGCCGCTCAGGCCCCAGCCGGCGATGAGGCGGTTGGCAGACTTGAACGGCAGATTCCAGGTGCCGTTGATGGCGGCGAGATTACGGATATCTGTGGCGGCGTTGCCATAGTCGACTCGGGGATTGACGGGATACTCGACATAGGCCGGGGTGTTAGCGCTGACGCTGGTGTTCCAAGCGGAGCCGTCGTCGAGGTTGTGGGAGTAAGTGTAGTTGCCGCGCAGCTCAAAGCCGTGCGCGAAGGCGTGTCGCACGTCGACTTCGAGGGCGTTGTAGTTGCTAATGCCCTGAGAGACCCAGGAGGTGGTGTTGGCGAGGGCGGGGTTGGCGTTCGTGGTGGTGGGGTAGTAGATGGTTCCTGCGGGCAGTGCGGCCGGGCAGGCGGCGTTGGGGCAGATGACGGACGCAGGCTCGTTCATGTCCTCGGAGAGAATCTGATGGTAACCGTGCGAGCCTTCGTAGCCGAGGGTGAGCGAGGTGTCCGGGGCGATCCTCTGCTCGATGTGGAGCGACCAGGCGTAGATGGAGGGCGTTTCGATGTCGGGCTGCACGTTTGACGGGGAGACCTTGCTGCCGGAAGTCGTAGTGGATCCGGGCGTGATGGACAGGCTGGATACGGGTACGTTCTTGAGGACGAGCTGGGTGTTGTACGGGGCGGTTTCGTCGAGGCGATAATCGAGACTGTCGAGCAGAGAGCGGTAGATGCCGAAGCCGGCGCGCAGGGCGGTGTGGCCGTTGCCGAAGACGTCCCAGGCGAGGCCGACGCGGGGATCGGGTAGGAATTTGGCGCGATTGGTGGTGAGGGCGGAGCAGCCGACGGTGGGGTCGGTGTTGATGACGCCGTTTGTGAATCCGTAGTTGGAGGCGCGGCACTGGGATTCATTCCAGCCGTTGGTGGACTCGAAGCGGAAGCCGGCGCTGAGCTGAAGGCGCGTCGTGAGATGCCAGATATCCTGCGCGAAGGCAGCACCTTCAAGCGAGCGCCAGCCGAGCTCGGTGGGCGCCGGCACCACGGTGAAGGTGGCGACTTTGCCCTGGAGGAACGACGAGAGCGTGCTGAACGAGGCCTGGCCATACTGATCCTGCGCGAGATTGTCGTTGGCCTGAATGCGGAAGAGTAAGCCGCCGGCTTCGATCTGGTGGCGGCCACGGGTGAAGTAGATGTGGTCGGCGACCGTAAAAAGATTGCGGACGGCGGTGTTGTTGTCGCCGGTATTCGTGCCGGCTCCGCTGATTTGCGAAGCGCCGTTGGAGGCGGTGCTGCCAGAGATGACGATGGCGCCGATGGGATCGCCGGTGACCCAGCCGGGCAAAGTGACGGGTGTGTAGCCGTTGAAGGAATAGGCGCCGCGGGAGAAGCCGACGCGGAAATCATTGAGGAAGTTGGAGGAGAATGTGTGCGTTTCCTGAGCGCTGAGCACCTGCTCGCGGAGGCTTTCGTAGATGAGCGAGAGGGGGTTGGCGGAAGGGGTATTCGCGTCGCTGTCGTCGATAGTGTAGACGGCGAAGAAGGAGTCGCTGGGGCGGAGGTTCACGTCGATGCGGGTGGTGCCGAAGTCCTCGCGCACACGTTGCTCGGGACTGGAGAAAGCTTCGGCGATGCCGCTGCCGAGCTCGGGACCGTTCTGTACTGGCCACAGCGCGAGCAGTGGCTGGACGGAGGCGACAGCGGCGGCGCGCGACGTATTATCCGGCACGAGGGTTACATCGCTGAGGCCCAGATTCTGGCGGTAGCCTTCGTAGTTGCCGAAGAGGAAGACCTTGTTACTGCGGAGGGGTCCGCCGAGGGCGGCACCGAAGTTGTTGCGCTGGAACTCGGGAATGGTGGCTTGGTCGAAGTAATTGCGGGCATCGAAGACGCTGTTGCGGAGGAACTCGTAGAGAGAGCCGTGGAGCACATTCGTACCGGACTGCGTAACGATCGAAACCTGAGCGCCGTCGCGTAGGCCGTACTCGGCGCCATAGGTGCCATTGACGACGTTGAACTCGCGGATGGCGTCGACGCCGAGGAGCTGACCGCTGGTGCCGCCAGGGGTGTTGTTGATGAGCGATGCGCCGGTGTACTCAATGCCGTTGAGGAGGAAGAGGTTGTCCTGGGGGCGGCGGCCATCCACGACAAACATGTTGCCGACCGAGGAGTTGGAGGAACCGATGCCGCCCGAGCGCTGGTTGGTGTAATTGACGGCGGCGGGATTCAGGGTGAGGAGCTCGTCGAAACTGCGGCCGTTCAGGGGCAACTGCTTCACTTCGCGCTCGTCGATGAGACCGGAAGTTTGCTCGGTGGTGGTGTTGATGACGAAGGTGTGGGCGCCGACGACGACCTCCTGGGTGACGGCGCCGACGCCGAGCTGGAAGGTGAGATCGAGGCTCTGACCGACGACGAGTGTGACGCCGTTGCGTTTCTGGGTTTCGAAGCCCTGGTGAGAGACAGTGATCGAGTACGAGCCGATAGGTACGGAGGGCGCGGAGAAGCGGCCGTCGTTACCTGAGACGAGCGAGCGGACCGCGCCAGTTTCCATATTGTGTACGACGACAGATGCGTCTGGAAGAGCGGCGCCGGTGGAGTCCTCGACGATGCCGCTGATGGTGCCGCCGACGACCTGAGCGCGGAGAGGCAGCAAAGCGAGGAAGAACAAAAAGGCCAACGAAGCGAACCGTGCAAAGCGGCGTTGCATACAGTCTCCTGAATAAGTTATGGAGGCGGGCCACGGATGTGAGCCGTCCTTCTTGGGAACGCAGCCTGGAGGCTTAGGAATCCTCGCTGCTGGGCCAGGCGAACCAGAATGCATCGCTACACGGGCATTATGCTGAATCCCGAATCCAGGCGAGATTCAATCAGTGCGCGGTGGCGTGGCTACGCCGCAGATAGAGGAAGCAGTTGGAAAGGGATGGAGTCAACAGGACGGAGGAGAGCGTCCAGGAAAGAAAAACACACGGGGCCAGGGAGACCGATCGTTGGCCCGCGTCTTTGCAGATTGCTGCACAAGGAGAGGAGACTGGCACTCCGCCAAGACCAGCAACTGCCGCTGGCGATGTCTCGAGTGGTGAGGTGAATCTTCCTGGCTGACGGTAACGCCCCCGACCGTTCGTGCAGGGCGCTGAATTCCGGTGTTTGCCGGGAATTGCCGATCGCAGCCGTTGCTGGGAGCCGGCTGCACGTGGATCGAGGCATCTGTGCGGGCATGCGCGGAACTGTGCGGTGCCCCAAACGCAAGCATCGGGAACAACAGCCAGAGGAGGGTGGTCAGTTTACGCAGGCGCAGCTCCTGTTCGTGTCCCCAATAGTAGCAGAAGAAGGACCGACGCCGCGCGAAATCTTGGTATGAGAAAGGCCGCGTTCTGCACCATCGAATCGCCAGCTTACCTAGGGTTAGCTGGTCAGAGCAATGAGCCATGAAACTCCTTCCGGCCGGCCCACGTAGACATTGCGAGGGGCGTTAAAGTAACTACAGCGCCGGAGGTTCTGAATGCTGTGGTTTTATGAATTGTTCTTTCCCGTGGTCTGGATTGTCTTTCTTGTTTACTGGCAGATCATCTGGGCGAGGACCGCCCATGGCAAAACCACCCAGCGGATCGAGCCGGCAGCATCGCGCATCCTGCGGGCGCTGGCTTTCCTGATCGCCGTCGCCCTCCTCTCGATACCTCGCATCCCGCTGCGCTGGCTTTACCTCGAGATCTGGCCGTCCGGCATCTGGCCGTTTTGGATTGGAGCTGCTGTTACCGTAGGAGGGCTGCTCTTTGCGGTGTGGGCGCGCCTGCACCTGGGCAGCAACTGGAGCCGCGCGGTGACCATTAAGCAGGGCCACGAGCTGATTACCACGGGCCCTTATTCGCTGGTCCGTCACCCCATCTATACCGGCATTCTGACCGGATTTATTGGCACCGCGATTGCGCTCTCCCAGGTGCGCGGGTTCATCGCTTTCGTCCTGGTGTTCCTGGCGCTCTGGACCAAGTTTCGCATGGAGGAGGCGTGGATGCGCTCGCAATTTGGGGAGACGTATGCCACCTATGCGCATAAAACCGCCGCCCTGGTGCCGTACCTTTTCTGATCGCCAGTTGCGATCCATGCGCACGGGCCTTTCGTCGTGTCAGGCCAGTTCTTATCAGCAGTAGCGCGGGGCACAGAGCACGATCGTGATCTGGTGAAGGGGTCTACTTTTCGGAGTCGCGAATTAGGACGACGTCGGAATCGGTGTGGCCGCGGACGAGGGCCAGCCTGCTGCCGTCGAACGACCAGTGAAAATCAGCGATACGCTCAGATTTGAAATTGGTGATCTGTTTTCCCGGGGAGTCGTCGAGCGGCTGGAGCCAGAGATTGTCTGCGTCGTTACTTCGAAATGGAAAGAGCACACCCTTGCCATCGTGGGTGAAGCGCGCTGGTCCTTGGATGGGCTGCTGCGTTGCCAGGAATTTTGTGTTTTGCGGGGAATCGAGAGACACCAGCGCGAGGACAATCTTGTGGCTGGCGGAGGAGGCCATGGTTGCAAATACGGCGAGCTTGCCGTCGGGAGAGATGCCAAACTCGGCGAGCGCGGGAAGCTTTGTAACGGGCTCGGAATTGCCGCCGTCCAAGGGCACTTTGGTCAGGACCTGGCCATTCGCCATGTCGAGGTAATAGACCCATCGGCCATCGGGTGAGCAGACGGGATACTGATCAAGCTTGCCATCGGTCAACTGCTTGAGACCGCCCCCTGCTGAGTTCATTCGCCAGATGTTGGACGTAATTACGCCACGATAGCCGGCAAGAGTGAAGACAACGAAGTCTCCGTTGGCGCATGCGGAAGGCTGGAATGCAAGAACTTCCTGCTGCAGCGCGGTCAAAGGAGTCATGCTGTGCGATTCGGGATTGAAAAGGTACAGGCTCATGTCCGGGCTGATGATCATTTGCCCGTCCCGTGTCCAGGAGAAGCCGACCAATGGGGAGTAGGACGTGAGTTGCTCTGCCTGACCGTTGCCCAGTGCCGATGCGGGCACGACAGAGATACCGTAATGGTTTTGCGTGAGGACGGTGACCAACGAATGACCGCCTGAGGAGATACTGAGGCCGGAATAATCGCCGATATCGTGGGTGACAGCATGGAGCGCCGGGTGAGGGTATGAGATTTCGACGATTCGATTGCGAAAGAAGCTGGTTTCCTTGTCGCGCAAGAGGGCGAGCAAACCGCGGCCATCGGGAAGCCACGTGAGTTTGCTCAGGTAGCCTACGGCCCCGAAGACGCGACTTTCCTTCCCGGTGAGGACATCGACCGCTACCAGGCTGGTAAGGGAAGCTCCCGATGGGTGGACGAGGACGCAGACAATGGTCTTACCATCGGGCGACCAGGCCGGATCTCTGAGGAACTGATCCATAGAACCGGAGACCAGAGTTTTGTCCTGGCCGGTTTCAACGGAGTGAACCACGAGACGGAACTTTCCGATCTCCGGGCTTTCGGCAACGGCATACGCAAAACTTTGGCCATCAGGAGAGAAGGTGATGTTGGTGTACACACCGCTGACGATGGGCTGGGGAGTGCCACCCAGTATGGGCACCCGAAACACGGAGCGCGGTTTCTGGCCGCTCTCCCCGCGGACAAAATAGAGGTAGTTTCCATCCGGTGAGAACCGTAGGTCAAGGTATTCGAACGGCCCGGGCGGGATGATCTGGGTGTTGCTTTCAGGCAACTGATAGCGGTAGCGCGCAACTGCAGGCACTTTGCGCAACCAGAGGCTCTGCTGACCGTTCTCCTCTTCAACATCGGCGATGTACTGGCCGTCGGGAGAGATGGCCGCGAGGCCGGCTTTTCCGGTCTGGGTGAGTTGATAGGCAATAAAGTTTTGGAACGGCAAGGGCCGTTCGCGGAAGAAAAGGGCATATATTCCATAGGCCAGGACCGCGACGAGAAGAATGGCGATCAGGCTGGCGATTGCGGCTGTTGATTTACGGCGGAGTGCGGGGACGGCCGGGGAAGAACTGCCGGCGATGCGTGTTGCGGCGGAGGCCGGCGCTTGCACGGTCTCACCATCCAAAGACGCAGCAGGCGTGCCGGACGCGTGACTGGTACTCGTATCGCGCCGGGCACGCTTCAGGTCGCTAGCGAGGTCCGAGGCGTGCTGGTAGCGGAGGTTCCGGTCTTTCTCGAGCGCCCTGCCGATGATGCGTTCGAGGTCTGGAGGCAGGTCGGGATTGAGCCGAACGGGCGGCACCGGAGTTTCATCGAGAATCGCTTTAAAGACCAGTCCGGGACTTCCGCCTCGAAAGGGCAACTGCCCGGTGGCCATCTGATACAGCACGACACCAAAGGAGAAAAGGTCTGTGCGCGCATCCAGATCACGGGCGCGAACCTGCTCGGGCGACATATAGGCGACCGTGCCCAGCGTGCTGCCGGGAGTCGTCAGATGATCGGGGTCGAGGTCGCGTATGGGCATCGTTTCTGCGTCGGCTGACGCGCCCCTTTCGGGGCCAACCTTGGCCAATCCAAAATCCAAAATCTTGGCATGGCTGAGCTCGTTCACGAAAATGTTTGCCGGTTTGATGTCTCGATGAATGACGCCTTTTGAATGCGCCGCGTTCAGCCCGTCTGCTACGCCAATGGCCACGTCCAGCAGCGTCTCCAGTTCCATTGGTCGACTTGCGATGGTGTCCTTTAAGGTCTTGCCTTCCAGATACTCCATGGCGATGAAGACCCTGCCATCTTCCTCGCCGATGTCATAGATGGTGCAGATGTTGGGATGATTGAGCGCGGAAGCTGCGAGCGCCTCCCGCTGGAAGCGCGCAAGAGCCTGCGGGTCCTGGGCGAGGTCATTGGGCAGAAACTTCAGAGCGACGAAGCGACGAAGGCGTGTGTCCTCGGCCTTGTAGACCACTCCCATACCACCGCGGCCGAGCTTCTCCACGATGCGGTAGTGCGAGATGGTCTGGCCGATGGGCGCGCCGGTGTCCGCCATGCTGCGGCCATATTAAGTTGCATGCTGAGACACGTCAACGAAGATGAGGGTGTTGACGGGCGCGGGTTCAGGCAGTTCCGAGCGAATTCAGCGGGGAACTGGGAGGCGGGAAGAGAAATCCTCCGAGGCGGTCGTAGCGCGTGCCGTAGAAGAGCAAAGCATACTCGCGGATTGCTGTGCCTAACGGCCCTCCGACGCAGAGGCTGGCGAAGAGCGCCATGCAAAATGCAATGAGGCCCACAAGTACCTCGAGAAAGATCCCGATGAAGGCCATTGCGCCGGTGGCGTCCGCGAAGGCGGAATGAATTCCGATTTCGAGGACGGCAAAGGCAGCGACAATGATGAGCGTAGGAATGATGAGCACAAGGAAGAGCCCGATCATTGCCGCGATGGGCAGGATGACTCGCAGCAAGGCGTAGACAAAGAAGGAAGCTTTTTCGGCCTTGATGCGCGTCCATGCGGCAGCCCAGGCCTGGCTGGCGGTTGCGTTGTCGAGCGCGAAGTGCGGCAGCATGAAATCGCGAAGAATGACGTCGGCTGCAATGCCGGCGAGCACGAGGAGAAAGATGATGGGAATCAGGGGCAAGAGGAGAGACAGCAGCAAGCCAAGACTGGGAGGGCTGCCCGCCGGCGTGCGATGAAACATCCGCCAGAACCCGGCCACGAAAGGCACGGCGAGGATGGCGGCGAGAAGCAGGAAGCAAAATCCTACGACGACGCTGAGCCAGAAGAAGCGGGCGGCTTGCGAGCGATACAGGCGCCAGCCGGGGCGAATCTCCGTGGTGTTGTTAATGAGGCAATGGAAATAGGCAAATCGCAGGCGCGTGATCAGGTAATAGAGGACAAAGCAGAGCACGATGAAGGCCAGCGCTCCGGCAGCGATCGCGGCGATGAGTCCCGGAGTGAGGGTCGATGGCAAATCGACGAAGTGCGTACGGGGCGATGTGTGACTGCCGGGCGAGGAGAAGTTGAAATCGCCGCCGAGGCCTTCGGTGAGCAGCGCGACCAGACAGAGCTTGAGAAACGTAGGCAGCCGGAACGGCCGGAAGAGGAAGGTTCTGGTCCGTTGAATGGCGGGCCCAATCGCATCCAGAGCGGAGATGGGAGGCATACGCGTCCTTTGGGGGCAAGGCAAGTGTATCGCAAAGGGAGGCGGGTGAGTGCGGGGGCGGTTGAACGTCCCAACGTGTATGGACGACGTGTTGGTGATTTCTGTGAGACCAACCTGCGCCGCGACGGAACCAATACCTGCTTTTGCTCGTAAACTCCCCTTGAGTAATTCTCAGGAGCGCGCATTGTCCTCGAACAGCCTCGATCAGACTTCAACAAGCGGCGATCGCCGGTCCGATATCCTTGTCCTGCTGGCAATTGCCGCTGCCGTCGCGCTCTTCCATATCCTTACTGATAATCGCTATGGCTTTCATCGCGACGAGCTGCAGTTTCTATCCGACGCGCGGCATCTTGACTGGGGATTTGTCGCCTTCCCGCCGTTTACTCCCTTTGTTGAGCGCATCGGCCTAAGCCTGTTTGGCCTGTCGATCGTAGGGCTCCGTCTGTTTTCGGTGATCGCGCAGGCAATCCTTATATATGTCTCCGGCCTGACGGCGCGCGAGCTTGGAGGCGGGCGGCTGGCGCAGGTGACAACGGCTCTGGCCGTCGCGTTCTCACCACTGCCGGTGTTTGAGGCCACGGAATTTCAGTACACGTCGTTTGGGATGCTGTGGTGGGTGCTGATCGCGTACTTCGTTATCAAGCTGCTTAAGTCGGAGGACCCGCGGTGGTGGCTGGCCATCGGGGCCACCATCGGCCTGGGGCTTGAGACCAAGTACGCGATTGTTTTTTATGTCGCCGGGATCGTTGCCGGCATGCTGTTCTCCCGCGCGCGGCGCTATTTTGCGACGGGATGGTTCTGGGCGGGCGTTGGTATCGCCTTGCTTATTTTTCTGCCCAACCTGATCTGGCTGATCCGTCACGATTTTATTTCCTACACGTTTCTTCAGCACATTCACGCGCGCGATGTGGCGGAAGGCCGCGCCGACGGCTTCTGGAAAGGGCAGTTTCTCTATGACGCAAACGTTGCCGCAGCGCCGCTGTGGATTGCCGGACTGATTGGTTACCTGTTCAGCCGGCGCTATCGCATGCTGGCGTGGATGTATCTGGTTCCGGTTGCCCTTTTCTTTGCGGGCAAGGGGCGGTTCTACTACACGGCGGGAGCGTATCCGATGCTGCTGGCGATGGGCGCTGTGGTTGCGGAGCGCTGGCTAGGCAGGCTGCCGCGCTGGGGCCGCGTTACGGTGGAGAGCGTGTGGGTTGCGGCGTTTGTTTTCGTCTCGGCCGTGGTTTGTGCCCGGCTTATGCCCATTGCCACGAGCGGGCCGCTGAAGGAGTACGCTCTGCAGCATAGCGAGGACCTGCGGGAAGAAATTGGGTGGAACCAGTTGGTGCGCACGGTGGCCCAGATTCGCGACTCGCTGCCTGCGGATGAGCAGGCACACCTGGGCATTACGACCGCGAATTATGGCGAATATGGCGCGATTGAAATTCTTGGGCGCGCTTACCATCTGCCGGAGCCGATCGGCACAACGAATTCGGAATGGTACTGGGGCTACCCTACGCCTCCGCCGACTACGATCATCGTTCTCGGCCTTTCGAGCGAAGAGGCCAACTCGATCTTTACCGGCTGCCGCCTGGCGGGGCACAACGGGAATTCGCTCGGTGTGCGGAATGAAGAGAGCGTGGACCACCCGGATATTTTTCTGTGCGGGCCTCTACGGTTTCCGTGGGCAGAGGTCTGGAAGCGGCATCGTGATTTTGGATGAGCGAGTATGAGGCGGCGGGCGTGCGCCGTGTCTCGAAGAGATATGGGGCACCCGGCCCTCAGTTTTCGCGTGCGGCGGCTTCGAGCGCGTGCAGGTCCATCTTCACCATGCCCATCATGGCTTCCATGGCTTTGGGGTGGCTGATCAGCTCGCCGATGTGGCGTGGCACAATCTGCCAGCACAGTCCGAAACGGTCGGTGAGCCAGCCGCAGGCCATGGGTTTGCCGCCTTCGATCAGCTTGTCCCAGTAGGTGTCGATTTCCTGCTGGGAGTCGCAGCGGACGAAGAAGGAAAAGGCAGGGTTGAGCTGATACGCGGGGCCGCCGTTGAGAAAGACCATCTCCTGACCTTCAAGCTCGATGGTGATGGTGGCGATTTTGCCTACGGGCCAGGGGCCGACGCCTTTCGAGCGCAGCTCGTCGAGCTTGCGCGCGTGCGGGAAGATGCTCAGGTAGAACTCAGCGGCTTCTTCGGCATTGTCATTGAACCAGAGGAATGGCGCGAGTTTGTTCATGGCTGACATGGTAGCAGCGAGTGGGTGACTGTGGGCAAGTGGGCCGGGCGTCAGGGCTGGGCGTGGTGCGGGATTTGGCGCGCGGACAAGGTGCGGCCCTTCGGGCCGGGCTACATTCGTCTATCTATGGGTCGTTTCGTCTACCTCCACCCCACGGACGAAGACCTGTCCCTCACCCCAGCAAGCAAAGACCGCTTGCCGGGGGCCCCGAGTGTCCGTGGGGACCCCGATTGCCCGGTGCTTCCACCGGGCCTCGCTGGCGCGAGGCGGGAGGTGGGTGGGTGTTTCCCATGTGTTGAAGAGGCATGGGGAGCCCTGCAAGGTACGGCTCTGCAAGCCGATCTCTATCACCGGCCGAATACGAATCTACTTTAGGGTGTTCTGACCCTATTCAGGGGTCAATTCAGGCAGCGAGACGTTGACCCACGTACCGTATCTGCGGACGGAGAATTTGAAGTCTGGCGCAAACATTCGGCACGCAGTCGCATAGCACGTAAGAGACAATCTCTGCCCGCGAGATTTCAATTCAGTGATGGCGTAGGCGAAGAAGGTGTCGGCCGCCCTACTTCTATTAGAGCAACAGGCAAAGGCTAGATCGTGTAAGAACTTCGTTGAGGCGACCCTAATAAAATCCTGCTCTAAGTGGACCGAGATCCGGTGTGGCTCTTTGTTCTCGTAGAAATGGGCGCGTGCGTTGGAGTTGTAGTGTTCAATTAGTGCGCGTGCAATGGTTGGATGGTTGAAGGGAGCGTCGTTGCTGAGCATCTCGACAAACGCGGGGAAAGATTCCTTCTGAGAAAGTGCTGACTTCATGGCCTTGGTTGCATCATCTCCCAAGCATGCAGCGTATGCTGCTCGGGAGTCCCACTTCTTAATGGCGTTGGCCGAAAACTTACCCCTCTCAACCCAATATCTAGCTGCCAAATAGTCAAATATTGTCTTATGAACGAACTCCCAGTACATATCGTCTCTGGGGACAAGTATCCCGTAAAAGCGAGCTGTCTCCATGGCAAACTGGTACTCATCTAGGTCCTCCCAGCGGAGGCGATCGAGATGCTTTCGTGCCTCGTCCATGACAAGACGTTCTTTAACTTCTGTCTCTTTGCTCTGATATGCGATCCTCATCAAGTACTGGACCCGCGCTCTTCCGTCCACCGGCAGCTTTTGCTCGCGAGCGATGCCCTTTCCCTCGTCCCACCTGAAAGAAAGCGTTTCAACCGCTCTTTCAATGAGAGTAATCACGCTCTTTGAGTGCAGACTCATCGATCCACTCTTCACGATGCAGACCATTGCCAAAAGAAGAGGGTGGTGCAGTAGATCGCTCATTCCGCGTTCGCGGAGGTCATAGAGCATCTCCCGTGGCTGTAGTCTGCTCCCGAATGCCTCGGCAAACGATGCTACGAACTTTTCCTGGTCCTCGCTATCAAAGGGTGCGATCCGGATATTGGGTAGCTTAAGTTCCAGGAGAGGATAAAAGTCCCGGCAAGTAATGTAGTACCTGCCAACGCCTGAAGCCTCGTAGCTTAAGAGCTTATCCGATACGATCTTTCTGGACGAAGTTGAAATCTCATCGTACCCGTCCACGAGGAGCAGCATTTGGAGCCCACGATTCAACTTTTTCAGCGAAATGAGTGTGCTGACGATTCTGCTCAGATCAGCAATTGCGTTCGGTCTTCGAAGAGTAATTAATACCGGAACAAAATTCTCGCTCTTTCGATTCTTGAGAAGCAAATGGTGGAGCAGGGTGGTCTTGCCCCAGCCGGGCCAGCGAATATCGCGGCGTTCGTCGGTGTATTAAGAAGTTTGTCGGGCGATATCGGTGCAGTCGGCAAAGTTTTTCTGATTTGCCTTCCATTGCTCCCCGTATATTCAAAGGCAGCTGCCTGCCATTGGAGCTTCGTGGGTTGGAAAAGGCTCTGAAGCGGTACTGGGCCGTGCATCCCAATGCATTGGATATTGGAAGCCTGAGCGAATCCCGCCATCTGCAGGTTTGTGAACCATTCCTTAAGTTCTGCTGTTTCTTGGTCTCTACCAATTAGTCTTAGAAACCCCTCCCAGAGGAATGGCAACGTCTCGCCAAGATTTATTTCGACGTTAGGGTAGGGGCCGATTGCCATGCTTGCACTATAACGCATAGCTAGGCTCGGACGGACATCGTGATGGGTTGGCGCTAAAAGCTCCTATACACTTGCGTGGCTGCTAGTCGTCGAGTTTCGGTAGACGACTCTTTCTATGGTTCGTCGCGGAACATGAAGATTTCGGGTTTGCCGCCTTCGCGGAGGCGGGCGCGGAGCATTCCGGAGGTGTTGAAGCTCCAGGCCATTTGACCGTCGGGAGTGATGGCGATGACTCCGCCGTCGCCGTGGATGGGTTCGAGCTCGCGGTGGATAACATCATCGGCGGCCTGTTGCAGGCGCATGTGGCGGTACTGCACGAGGGCGCAGATGGTGCGGGCGACGGTGTAGCGGATGAAGTATTCTCCGATGCCGGTTCCGGAGATGGCGCAGGATGCGTCGGAGGCGTAGGTTCCGGCCCCGATGATGGGCGAGTCGCCGATGCGGTCCCAGCGCTTGGCGGTGAGGCCTCCGGTGGAGGTTCCGGCGGCGATGTTGCCGTGAGTGTCGAGGGCGACGACGCCGACGGTTCCGTAGTGGCGGTCGCCGGGCGCTTCAGAAAAGACAGGCGGCGCGGCGAGGGCGCGCTGGTTGGCGGGCGGCAGCGGCGTTCCGGGAGGACGCGGCGGGATGGGGAGGTTTTCCTTGCGCAGCTCGCGGAGGAGCGAGTCCCAGCGGGACTCGGTGAAGAAGTAGCTGCGCGGCTCCTGCTGGAGGCCGGCCTGGAGGGAGAACTCGTCGGCGCCGGAGCCGGAGAGCATGACCCAGCGGGTCTTTTCCATGACGGCGCGGGCGAGGGCGATGGGGTTTTTAGTGTGCTGGACGTCGGCGACGGCCCCGGCACGCATGGTTGCGCCGTCCATGATGGCGGCGTCCATCTGGTTGGTGCCGTTGGCGGCGAAGACGGCACCGCGGCCAGCGTTGAAGAGCGGGTTGTCCTCCATGACTTCAATGGCGGCCTGAACGGCGTCAATGGCGGCTCCGCCCTTGTTGAGGACAGCTGCGGCGGCGTTGAGCGCGTCGCTGAGTCCGTCGCGGTATTGCTGCTGGACCTGCGGGGGCATGGAGCTGCGGTCGATGTCTCCGGCTCCGCCGTGGAGGACGATGGCCCACTTGTGGACGACGGGGAGGTGTTCGTCAGTGTGCGCGGTGGCGGGGCGATGGCTGTGCGGAGGAAGCTGCGCGGGCGCGGAGAGCGTGGGAACAAGGGCAATGGCGAGCAGGGCGGCAAGTGAAGTGGGTTTCACGGGGGCTCCTTATATCTATTGGTGCGGAGGGGCTGTTTCGTTTTTATAAATGACGCCGTTCTTCATGACAAAGCGGACGCGGGTAACGGCGGAGATGTCGGAGAGCGGGTCACCGTCGACGGCGATGACGTCGGCGTAAAAGCCGGGCTTGAGCTGGCCGATGCTGTCGGCCCACATGAGAAGCTGCGCTCCGTTGATGAGGTCGTCACGGAGGACGTCGGGTGCGGGCAGGCCGAATTTGTTCATGAGGACGAGCTCGCGGGCCTGCGTGCCGTGAGGGAAGGGGCCAACGTCTGACCCGACGACCATGGGAACGTGCGCGGCGACCTGTTTGGTGAACTGCGCGGTGTGGAAGTTGTAGAGGTCGCGCATGAATTTGCCTTCGGCGGGATCGTCGGGGTGGTCGGCGAAGTACTCGAAGACGGTGAGGGTGGGGACGGCGTAGATCTGCTTCTGACGCATGATGGCTTCAGTCTGCGGGCTGAGGTAGAGGGCGTGTTCGATGGAGGCGACTCCGGCCTGGGCGGCGTAGAGCGCAGCGGGCTCAGTGGTGCAGTGGACGCCGACCCTGGTGCCGAGGCGATGGGCTTCAGCAACGGCGGCAGCGAGCTGGGCGGTGGTGAACTGCCAGGGCGCGACGAGCATGTCTTTTCCCTGCGCATCGAGGACGAGGCGGTCATGGCCGGTCTGGTAGATCTTGACCATGTCCGCGCCCTCCTTGATCTGCTCGCGGATGTCGTAGATGAGCTGGTCGGTGGAGTCGGCGTAGGTGGCGTTGGAGGGGATGTGCAGGGCGGGGTTGTAGCCGATGGCGTCCTCGTGGCCTCCGGTGATGCTGATGGCATTGCCGGTGATGCGCAGGCGCGGGCCGGGGATGAGTCCGGCGTTGATGGCGTTGCGGACTGCGGTGCTAGCGGAGCCGGCGCCCTCAGTGCCCATGTCGCGCTCGGCGGTGAAGCCGGCCATGAGGTCGGCGCGGGCGTTGAGCGTGGCCATGATGGTGCGCTGGGGGACGGACTCCTCGACGGTCTGAAGATTTTCATCGAGGCCGGGGTGCAGGAAGAGGTGGACGTGGGCGTCGATGAGTCCGGGCATGAGGGTGAGCGGGCCGAGATCGAGGACAGGGGAGTTGGGCGGAAGAGGGTGCGGGGGGCCGGCATAGGTGATGCGATCGCCCTGAACGATGACTTCTCCGGGGGATATGAGCGTGCCCTGCGCGACGTTGAGCAGGTGGGCGGCGTGGAGGATGGTTTCGGCTCCGGTGGCCGGAGGTGGCGGCAGGGGTCGAGGCGGGAGGTTCTGGCCGAGGAGCGGAAGCGGCAGGATGGCGGCCAACAGGAGAGCGCGAATGAGGGCTCGTGCGGGCATGGATGCCATAGTACGGCATTTTGAGGGATTTGAGCTGCGGAATCAGGGACCGCGCGTCGGGCGAGACGGGGGTACAGCCAATTGGCAGTAGCCAGTAGCGGATAGCCAATAGCCAGTAGCCAGTAGCCAATAGCCAATAGCCGACAGCGGATGGTCGATGGTCGCGTGTATGCGCGAAGATTGGCAGTGGATGTTATACAGGTATCTTGGTATATTGGTACATATGAGAGAAGCGAAGCAGACGATTGAAGTGGAGCGGGTGCAGACGGGCGTGCGGATGGAGAAGCGTCTGGTGAAGGTGCTGAAGGCGGTCGCGGAGCTGAAAGACATGACGCTGGGCGATCTGCTGGAGGGGATTGTGCTGCATGCGTTCGAGGGGAAGGCTGCATTTTCCGCGCAGACGCTGAAGGAGATTGAGAAGTTCAGGGGAATCTACGGGCTGACGCTGCGGGCGAGCGACAGTCACAAGCTGAAGGAGCGGAGATGAAAGGGCTGGTGCTGGCGATGGCGTTGGGATTGATTGCGGGAGGCGCGGCGAGGGCCGTGGATGCTCCGGTGCAGGTGAAGAACAGCTTTGAGTTCGAGGTGAGTGCACCGCTGCAAGAGGTTGCGCCGCTGTTCGGGCCGGAGGCTGAGCGGTGCTGGGCGGGCAAGCACTGGGACCCGGTGTTTGCGTGGCCGCAGCCGGGGAAGGATGTCGAAGGCGCGGTGTTCACGGTGCAGCACGGCGAGCATACGAGCGTGTGGGTGAATACGATTTTTGATCGAGATGCGGGGCGGATGCAGTATGTCGCGGTGATTCCGGGCGCGATAACGTTTACGGTGGATGTGAGGCTGACGGCGGTGAGCGCGTCGCTGACCAGGGTGAATGTGACCTATATAAGGACGGCGCTGGATGCGGCGGTGAATGACGATGTGATGGCGATGGGGAAGAGCGACCGCGCGAATGGGCCGTACTGGAAGAAGGACATTGAGGGTGCGCTGGCGCGCGGCGGTGCGGGAAAGTGCATGGAGACGGCGAAGTAAAAGGCCCTCCGCGAGGGAGGGCCCGTTGTGGTTGGGAGAGGAACCTTATCTAGCGGACATGACCATGACCGCCGCCGTGTGCATTGCCTCCGCCGTGCGGCGCTCCACCGTGTGGGGCACCTCCGCGCGGGGCAGCATGCGCAGGTGCGCGGCCGCGAGCTGGTGCAGGCGGACGGGTTGTGCCGCGGCCATAAAGCTGATCGTTACCGTGGAAATGCTGAGGGTAGTTTGGATGGCGGCTCCAGTTGGAGGGTGTACCGCGGGCCGGATAGGGGCCGTGGTAACCGTAGCGTGGATCGTAATAGTGGTTGATGTAACCGCGGAAGCCGCGAGGGCCGCGGAACCACGGGCCGGCGCCGATGAAGACTCCGTTCACGAACCATGTTGGGCCGTAATAGCCATACGGCGCACAGTAGTAAGGTGGGAATGCGTAGTATCCGTAAGGGCAGACAGGTGCAGCTCCTATGTTGACGCTGAACGACACCTGCGCCTGTGACCGAGCGGGGCTGACCAGAAAAATACAGCCGGCCAGAGCGAGCAAACTGAGATATTTGATCACGCGCATATTGTCGTACCTCAGATGGTAGGAACAGCACCCATCGCTAAAGGTTGCGCGGGCACGAGTTGCCTACCGGATGATTTTCCCGCTACCACAAGAGATTAAGTAACTTGCGGCAGCAGAAGATGCGATCAATATTTACTCGCGGAAGTGAGTTTGGCAAGTGATTCTTTGCTGAGGCTAAGGCCGGGCGCCGAACAGAGCGGCGTAGGATGGTGGCGATGGATGATCCATATGATCTGAAGCGCTTTGTAGATGCGCAGCGCGGCACCTATGAGCAGGCATGCGCGGAGCTGCGTCGCGGGCGGAAGACGGGGCACTGGATCTGGTTTATCTTTCCGCAGATTGCGGGGCTGGGCATGAGTGCGATGAGCCAGAGATATGCGATTGGGTCACTGGCGGAGGCAAAGGCGTATCTAGGGCACTCGATTTTGGGGCCGCGGCTGAGAGAGATCAGCGAGATTGCGCTGGGGATTGAAGGGCGGACGACGGATGAGATTTTTGGATGGCCGGATGACATGAAGCTGAGGTCGTCGATGACGCTGTTTGCGGCGGCGAGCGGGGATGAGCGAGTGTTTGTGGATGTGTTGGCGAAGTATTTTGGCGGGAAGCGGGACGAGAAGACGCTGGAATTATTGAAGTAGGCCAGGAACCGGCGGGAAAACCTGACGTAGAGTGTTCTGAAAAGGGAGGCAATTGTGAACGATATCAGTCCGCACATGACGAGGCGCAGGTTCTTTGGCACAGTAGCAGTGGCTGGCGCGGGCGCAGTGGCCGGTGGCGTAGCAACGGGCGAATATTTTCATTCCAAGGCTGTGAAGCAGTCGTCAAAGTTTTTGAGCGGGCAGATTTTTGCGAATCCGACGTTCGATTTCACCACGCGGATTACGTTGGGGTCTGCCTATTATGGATGCGCGAATCCGGGAAAGATTTTTGCCATTACGTCGAAGATCAAGGATGGGGATTATGAGTCGGCCTACCGCGCGTTTTTTGATGCGGGGACCGAGGCCAAAGGGTGGGCAGACGAAGCGGCAAGCAAGAACCATCAAGTGAGCGCACGCGAGGCGTATTTATGGGCGGGAAATTTTATCTATGCGTCGCTGTATTTTCTGGACGGGACAAGTGATCCCGGGCGAATGCTGCCTACCTGGAAGGAATATGAAGACTGCTGGACAAGAGCTGCGGCGCTGAGTCCTCCGACAATCGAGCGGGTGGAGATTCCCTATGAAGGCACCACGCTGACAGGCTGGTTCTTTCATGCTTCCGATGCGAAGGAGCCGCAGCCGCTGGTGATTTTGAATAACGGCTCGGATGGATCGGAACTGGACATGCTGGTGATGGGAGGGATAGCGGGAATGGCGCGGGGCTACCACTGCCTGACCTTCAACGGGCCGGGACAGGGCGACGCGCTGTGGCTGAAGAAGATGTATTTTCGTCCGGACTGGGACAAGGTGGTTACTCCGGTGGTGGATTATGCAGTGAAGCGCCCGGAGGTGGATGCGAAGCGGATTGCACTGGTGGGCATCAGCCAGGGAGGGTACTGGGTCCCGCAAGCGCTCGCGTTTGAGCATCGCATTGCGGCGGGAGTAGCCGATCCGGGTGTGTGGGACGTGGGGCAGGCTTGGACGGCGCGACTGCCGAAGTCGATGAAGAAGCTGCTGGAGAGCGGCGAGAAGGAGAAATTCGACAAGGACATGGCGGTCGGACTGAGGTTTTCGCACGCGGCGAAGGCGTATCTGGCGTTCCGGATGCGGCCTTACGGTGTGACCTCGTACTACGACGCATTTCGAGCGGCGCAGAAGTACACCATGAAGGATGTTGCCGGGCAGATCCAATGCCCGATGCTGATTACGAATCCCGAGGCGGAGGCGTTTTTTCCGGGGCAGCCAAAGGAGCTTTACGACATGCTGCGGTGCCCGAAGACATTGATTGACTTTACGACGGAGCAGGGTGCGCAACTGCACTGCGAGTCGAATTCGCCGGGGTACAGGGACTTCCGTATATATGACTGGTTGGATGAGACGCTATCGCGATAAAAAATCCGGAGCAGGATTGAGATTCCTGCTCCGGATGGTGAGGCGTGCGTGAAAGGGCGGGATCAGAAGAATCTGTTGGGCCGCCCGACGATGTCTTCCGCAGCAACAGTAGGTGAGGTTGAGCTGCTTGCCGGAGCGAAGAGCCATCCCCTCACTGACACGATGCCGTTTGTGGCGATGCCGGAGAAGTTGTCCGGGTTGAGGTTGTAGTAATTGGTCTGCGAGGTGGTGTCGACGTTGATGGTAGTCGGCGTCCACGACCCGGAAGACCAGCGGCCAAAGTAGAGGCTGGGCGGGCTGCTAAGGGTAAAGCTTGACGTCGAGGAAGTGACCGCTGAGACGCTGCCGGTGACCTGGCTCGGCTCGAGCTCCACGGTGTCAGTTGTGAACGAGGCTGATGGCGGCGGACCCCACTTGCCGTTGCCGGAGGGGCTGTCGGATGTGGTCAGCGTACCGGCGGCGACATCGACTGTGACCTCCTGGCCGACATACAAGTCAGAGGTTCCGGTAAAGGCGAGTCCGGAGGGCAAGGTGAAGCCGTTCGAGTCGATGGAGAAGGTTGCACTGCCGCCGACCGTAACCTGCGCCATGCCTCCGAGCGGCAGGCTGTCCGAATTGAACGGCGTGCGGTGGAGGATGAGCGTCATGACTGTGGAGCTGCCGGAGGTGTTCAAGGCAATGATGTTGCCTTCGGCCGTCTGCTGCCCTGCGGCTTGTTCATAGGTGACGTTGGAGGCAAGCAGGACGCCCTTGGATTCCACACTGGCAACCTGGATCTGCACGACCTCTCCGGAAACCAGGCAGGAGATGCTTGCGGTGGAGCAGTCGCTCGACGGGAAGTCATCGAAGGTGGTGCTGGTGTTGGTGTCGATGGTGAAGGTGCGGCCGTCGCGGGTGATGAGGCTAAACTGATCGCCGCTGGCATTGACGTTGGCGACGGTCCCGGTGAGGAAGCCGAACTGAGGATGAGTGGAAGGCAGCTCGGAAACTGAGACTCCGTTGGTGGCGCCAAGGTTCACGGAGAGATCCGACTGGATGACGTTGTTCAGATGGAAGTCGAGGAGAAATCCCAGCGGTGAGCTTGCAGAAACGGTGACGGGAAAGGGCGCCGAGGTGAAGTTGAGGGTCGCGGAGTCGTCAATTGTCGGCGTGAGCTCACAGACGGTGCCGATGGCGCAGGTGGATGCAATGGATGAATCCGATGCGTTGTAGATGACCAGTTGCGGATTGGCGAAGGTGATGCTCAGGCTTTTATAGGTCCCGGCCGGAACGCTTGCGGTGCTCAGAAATGCAGAGAGCGCCTGCAACTGGGTGACGTCAACTTCAATAGGCGTGCTGCCACTCAGCAGGGAAACGGACCCCGAGCCTGAAGAGGGCGTGAGCGTGGCGCTGGTAATGCCGATTTGAAAGAACAAAACTGTGACGCCGTTCGGCGGATCATCTGTCATGCTGAGGCTGACCTGCGATCCGGTTGCAGACGATGCAACATTGCTTGCGGTGGTGCCGCAGCCGGCGAGGAGCAGGAGTGTTATTCCGGTTATTCCAGAAAAAAGGAGAATCGCGAGTTTGCGCATTGTATGCCTCCATTAGGCGAAATAAAGGTGCCTTGCAAAGCCGTCTCTCCGCACACGGATCTTTTTATCCCAGGCCTAAGGCGACAGGTGGGCGTCACCTTCGTGACTGCGAGCGAACCAAAGCACTTCAATTCCCGTGGAGCGTTATGCTCCGGGGACAGTTCTTAGGAGTTTTTGGGCCCAGGCATTCCTAGTACTGACAGCGCGGGGAGTTGTGGCCGAATGGCCGCGCAGGAGGGCAACGCCAATGTGAGACCTGGGGGTTGTTGAAGCGAGGCCGATTGACGAGGGGTGGGCAGCATTTGCTTCTCTTCTCCACGAGTTGACGTGTCGCGGCAATGGATATTGACGTGACTTACGGGGAAAAGTTGCGGTCTGGGAGGGTTTTTAACAGTGGTGGCAGGCGGGGGACTCTGGAGGCGATTTGAGGCGCAAAGTAAGCCGGACAGGGTGCGGCGCGGAGATCGAATCGCTTGAAATTGTTGGAAACAAACAGAGATAAGGAGGGGTTTCAAGTTTCGGTTCCCCCGGGATTTTCGCTTCGAGCAGAGGGCGCGGGTTTGGGATAATGGAAGTGCTCTGGTGTGTTGACTGCGCTTTTGCCGCCGATGGCGGTGGGCGCGGCTTCGCGTCCTGATGAAACCTGGTCCCCTGGTAACGACTCCAACGCGCAGCCGGCGGCTGAATGAGCTGATCGGGCTGCTGACGCTGACGGCTGCGATTCTCCTGTTCCTCTCACTGGTTTCGTACCGGCCGACGGACCCATCCTTTAATACTGTTGGCGGATTCGGGCTGGGAACCCGGCCTGCGTCCAACTGGATTGGGCCGATGGGCGCAGTGCTTGCCGATCTGCTGCTGCAGATTGTGGGCGTCGCCGCATTTTTGCTGCCGCTGCTGCTGGGCGGACTGGGTTGGGCGTGGCTAAGGTCGCGTCCGGCGGGGTCGGCGAAGGCGAAGCTGACAGGCGTGGCGCTGTGCCTGATTTTTGGGCCAGCAGCGGTGGGATTGCTGCCGGGACATTTGCACATGATGGGCGGGCTGCCGGTGAGCGGCGTGGTGGGCCTGCTGGGAGCGGACGCGCTGGCGCGGTGGCTGAATTATCCGGGCGCGTGCGTGGTGGCGGTGTGCGGGTTGGCGATTGCGCTGTATCTTTCAACGACATTTACGTTCACGACGGCGCGGGAATGGATGGCGGTGCGGTTTGCGTTTGTGGCAGCGTGGCGCGACCGCTGGCAGAACTGGCGGTTTGCGCGGGCGCGGGCGAAGGAGCTACGCGCGGAGGCGAAGGAAGAGCGGGCCCGCGAAAAGGAATTTGCGAAGCGGAGCAAGGCCGAGGCGAAGATCGCGGGCAAGATGAAGCGGCACGAGTCGGATGAAGAGCCGGTTGCGGCGGTTGCTGCCGCGGCTGCTGCATCTGCTGAGGCGATGGCGGCGAATTTGCATGAGGACAATGATGCAGAGCCGGTGCGACGGCGCGGCGGCTTTGCCGAGGTATTTTCGGATGAGCACGCTCCGAAGACGCTGTGGGAGCAGATGCCGCGGGCGGTGGTTCCGGACCCTGAGCCGAAGCCTGCGCCGGTGATGAAGGCGGAGCCGGTGCGGGAGAGATCGCCGCGAGAGGACCGTTCGATTGCGGTGGGCGAGCGGGCGGATGCGGAGCACCATTCGGTGACGGTGACTCCAAAGTCGGTGAGCGGATTCAAGCTGCCGCCGAGCACGCTGCTGCACCGGAGCGATGAGGCGCAGATTGTACGCGAAGACGAGCTGCGCAATGAGGCGCAGGTGCTGGTGGAGAAGTGTGCGGAGTTCGATGTGCGCGGGCAGGTGGTGCGGATCAATCCCGGGCCGGTGGTGACAACGTTCGAGTTCAGGCCGGAGGCGGGCGTGAAGTACAGCCGCGTGACGGGGCTGGCCGAGGACCTGTGCCTGGCGATGCGGGCGGAGAGCATTCTGATTGAGCGGATGGCGGGCAAGAGCACGGTGGGGATGCAGGTGCCGAACCACAACCGCGAGACGATCTGGCTGCGGGACGTGATTGAGGCGGAGCACTTCCGCAATTCCAAGAGCAAGCTGACGCTGGCGATGGGCAAGGACATCAACGGGTCGATTGTGACGGCTGACCTGGCGACGATGCCACACGTGCTGATTGCGGGGTCGACGGGAAGCGGCAAGTCAGTGGCGATCAACGCAATGATCATGTCGATGCTGTACAAGGCGACTCCGGCGCAGGTGCGGATGATTCTGGTTGATCCGAAGCGCGTGGAACTGGGGATGTATGAGGGGATTCCTCACCTGTTTACGCCGATTATTACGGAGCCGAAGCTGGCAGCGAATGCGCTGCGGAATGCGGTGAGGGAAATGGAGCGGCGGCTGAAGCTGCTGGCCTCTCGCAGCGTAAGGAACATTGAGCAGTACAACCGGTTGTTTGAGACAGGGACGCCGAGCCTGTTTGAGGACGCGGAGGAAGAGCCACTTCCGTACATCGTGATTATTATTGACGAGCTGGCCGACCTGATGATGCTGGACAAGGCCAATGTGGAAGAGGCGATTACGCGGCTGGCGCAGATGGCGAGAGCGGTAGGGATCCATTTGGTGCTGGCGACGCAGCGGCCGTCGGTGGATGTGATTACGGGGCTGATCAAGGCGAATGTGCCGACGCGGATGTCGTTCCGGCTGGCGACGAAGGTGGATTCGCGGACGATATTGGATTCGAACGGCGCAGAGGCGCTGCTGGGGCGTGGCGACATGCTGTTTCTGCCGCCGGGTACGTCGCGGCTGCAGCGGGTGCATGCTCCGTTTGTGACGGAAGACGAGATTGCGAAGGTCACGGAGTTCTGGAAGAAGCAGGGCGAGGCGGAGTATGCGCAGGGCTTCCTTGAAGCCCCGAAGGACGCGGCAGGACGCGATGCGGACATCAGCGAGGGCGGCGAGGATGAGAACGACGAGCTGTTCCAGGATGCGGTGCGGCTGGTGCTGGAGTTCGGGAAGGCGTCGACTTCGCTGCTGCAGCGGCGGTTGCGGATTGGGTATGGTCGCGCCGCGCACCTGATCGACCTGATGGAGCGCGACGGGATTGTGGGCCCGGCAGATGGGTCGCGGCCGCGAGAGATATTGAAGTCTCCGGACTGGCTGAATGAGGTGGAGACGAGCCTGAGATAGAGAGCAAAGTTTTAGAGCGCGGTCCAGGGAAGTTCGGGCCGCGCTTTTTTCTTTTGGGCTATGGCTGGCGCAGGCGTTGAGCGGAGCGGAGAGCGATGATGCCGAGGATGAGGATGGCGGCGAGGAGCGCGATCCAGAGAAGCATGGGGTGCTTTTCGGTAAAGGGGCGCGCGTCGGGGCGGGGCGTGTAGAGCGGGTTGAGCAGCTCGGGCCCGAGGGCGGCGCGTGCGGCACCCTTGTTGAGTGCGAAGAGCGTGGCGTAGTCGTAGCGCGGCGGGCTGAGGGCGGAGTCTCCGTAATAAAGGGTGTAGGCGGAGCTGGGTGCGGCGTCGAAGCAGAGGTCGCGCGCGATCATTTGCAGGCTTACGGCGCGGATGTCGAGCGGAGGGTCATCCTGATTGTGGACGGTGACGGTCCAGTGGGTTCCAGAGCGCGAGGTGAAAGACGACGCAGACCAGGATGCGGGGATGGTGAGGTCCTCTTCATCGATCCTGCGGCCATTTCGCGTGGTATGGAGGCGAAGGATATTTCCGTAGGTGGTGATGGGCGTGGAGGTGTTCTGATTTTGCGCGGATGGCAATGAGGAGCTGACGCCGATGCTGACCTGACGGCTGAAGTTGATGGGGCTGGGGCCGATGGAGAAGCGGATCCGGTCGATGGGGACGTTGGGCGGAATGGCGAAGGTGATCACGGAGTCGCGACCCTGCTGGGCGACCTCGGGCGTGGCGGCGACGGTGACGTATTGCGGCGCTCCGGCGGGCTGGCGCGAGGCGGTGAGGCGGGTGATGTCCTGCGGGTGAAGCGGGCCGGAGATGCGGAAGTGCAGGTAGCGGAAGTCGGACGGCGGGAGATGGAGGATGGTGCTGCGGCCTAGCTTCTGACGGGTGAAGTCGAAGATGTTGTATGAGCCGAGGCTGGTGGTTGGGCCGGACTGGGTCTGGCTTCCGGTGACATAGACGGTAGCGATGAAGTCGTGCGCGTTGATGGAGAGATCAAGGTCGCTGTATGGGCCGGCGGGCATGGCGGCATCGAAGACGACGGAGCCGTTGCGGAGGCCAAGATTGAGCGGGGTGATGGCTTGCGGGCTGGACTGGAGGGTGGCGGCGGTGCTGATGGCGTAAGGGTGAATGTCGCTGCCCTGATAGAGGCGCAGGCTGGCAAGGCCGGGGCCGGACTGGGCGAAGACTTCAGGGTCGAGGGTGACGCAGGTTTGGCCGGGCTGAGCGGGAATGTTGAATACGGCGCGGTCGTAGTGGAAGTAGCGCACGCCGGGCGTGGCGGTGGTGAGAAGCAGCAGTGCGGCGGTGCGAAGCTTCATTGGGTTTTGTGCTGTCCGCGAAGGTTGAGCCAATCGCGCTGATAGGCAAAGCTGACGGCGAGCAGGAGCGCGCCGAGTCCGAGGAAGCTGATGATTCGGTAGCCCTGGCTGAGCGTGCTCATGTCGATGAGAAAGACCTTGCCGATGGAGAAGGCGAGCAGCACGAGCGCCTGCCAGCGCAGGAACGCCGAGCGCTGGACGAAGCCGGTCACGAGAAGGACGGCTCCGAAGAACATGAAGAAGGCGGAGTAGGTGAACTGCTCGTACACGCCGTAGTCGCGCAGGAAGGCGTAGCCTTCGGAGGCGCGGAGGTTGGTCCAGTAGCTGTGAATCTCAAGGCTGACGGCGATGAGGATGAGGATGCTGACGGAGAGAGCGGCGATGGCAGCGGTAGAGCGCCAGGTGATAGGGAAGGGGGCGCCTTCGGCCTCAGTGGAGCGGGACGCGAACCACGCGGCGAAGGCGAAGACGGCGATAGCAACGAGGTAGGTGGCGAATCGCTGATTGAAGAAGAGGGTTGGCGCGGCGGGTGGATTAATGACGAGAAGCGCGGCGAGACCGAGGACGAGCGCGATAAGCGCGAGGGCGCGGAGCATGCGCTGAGGAACGATGCGGGTGAGCCAGAGGAGCGCGGCGCCTTCGACGAGCCAGCCGATGGTGAGCCAGCGTCCGTGCGTCTGGAGCGGGATGGCAAGAGTGATGAAGATGACGGCGATGACGAGGTCGATGGATTTGAGGCCAGCGGGGATGGTGCTGTCGGCGGGTAGTGGTGCCCGCATGAGCAGCAGGTAGAAGGCGGCGAAGGCGAGCGCGATCCATGGCTGCGCGGCGGAGGCCCCGGTGCTCTCAACGAGAAGGTAGAAACCGAGGAAGCCGAGAGCGGCGTTGGCGAGCGGGAGGACGAGGTGGGTGAAGCCGTCGCGGGCGGAGAGATCATCAGTGTTGCTTTGCGCGCTGACGCGGACGAGATGAGGCGCGAAGGCGAAGAGCAGGAAGAAGACGGAAAGGAAAAAAACGGTGGTGCCGAATTCAGAGCTGGAGTAGAAGCGGAAGGACCATTCTGCGAAGAAGAAGACGACGCCCGCGAATGAGGCGATGAGGAGGCGCGACCATGGACGCAGGGCGATGAGCGCGAGCGTGGCGAGGTTGAGCAGCAGCAGGTAGGAAAAGAGCGCGACTTCGCGGTTGACTCCGGTGGAGAGAAGCAGCGGCGTGGAGTAGCCGCCGACAATGGCGTAAAGGGCGAGCAGCTCGGAGTTCTGAGACCAGGCCATGAATCCGTTGAAGGCGGTGACGGCGATCATGGCCGCGAAGGCGACGGACGACGGAATGAGATGAAAGAGCGAGAAGGCGGCCCAGATAGACAGATAGAGGATGCCGCTGCCGACGGCCTTGAGCGAGTAGGAAAAGGCGGGAAAGCCTTTGGAGCGGAAGCGCTCGGACCAGGCGACGAGTCCGGCGCCGGCGAGGATGCCGATGAGGACGCGGCCGGCGGGGCCGATCCAGTGATTGTCGATGGCGAACTTGAGGAACCAGGCCATGCCGATGAGGACAGCGACGATTCCGATGCGATTGAACCACTGGGAGCCGATGCGGGATTCGAGGGAATGGTCGGATGCGGCGGGTGGCTGCGCAGGGAATAGCGGGGGTGCGACGGGTGGAGCGGGGCGCGGCGGCGCGGGCGCAGTTTGGGGCTGCGGTGCGGGCGGCGCGGTGGGTTGTGTGTCCTCGATGACGATGCCGCGGGCGCGGAGGGCAGACTCAAGGCGGTAGACGCGCTGAGTGAGGCGCGCGATCTGCTGCTCCAAATTCTGATCTGCGCTTTGGCCGGGACTCTGCTGTGGGCCGTCTGGAGGCGTGGCGTCCATCGGTGACTACTTTACCAGCAAAGGATGAAGGTTTGAGGCGGGAAATATGCGGATGCGCGGGCGAATGCGCCCTTTTGTAAATTGGGTTCATCTTATAAGCGAGGGGTTACGATGCGAATTGCGTTTTTAGGGCTGGGGAAGATGGGCTCGTCGATGGCGAGGTTTTTGATCGGGGCCGGGCATGAGTTGACGGTGTGGAACCGGACGCGGGCGCACGCGGAGCCGCTTGAGAAACTGGGAGCAAAGATCGCGGGAACGCCTGCGGCGGCGGTCGCAGATGCAGGCGTTGTGATGACCACGCTGTTTGACGACGCAGCGCTTGAAGAAGTGCTGTTCAAGGGCGGCGCGTTGAAGGGCATGATGCCGGGGGCGGTGCATGTTTCGCTGAGCACGATCAGCGTGGCATTGTCAGACAGGCTGACGGTGCTGCACAAGGCAGCAAAGCTGACATTTGTAGGGGCTCCGGTGTTCGGACGGCCCGATGTGGCGGAAGCGGGCAAGCTGTTTACGGTGGTGGCAGGCGAGGCGAAGGCTGTTGAGACGGTGAAGCCGTTGCTGGAGACTTTCAGCCGCAGCGTGAAGGTGGTTGGGGACAAGCCGTCGGCAGCGCACGCGGTGAAGCTGGGCGGAAATTTTCTGATTGCAGCGATGATTGCGTCGCTTTCAGAGGGCCTGGTGTATGCAGAGGCGCTGGGCGTCGATCCGAAATTGTTTTTTTCAACGGTGAATGAGGCGCTGTTCCGGTCGCCGTTTTATGAGGCGTATGGGAAGGTGATGCTGGAACTTCCTACGCAGCCGGGAGCGACGATTGCGCTGGGCGAGAAGGACGTTCGGCTGTTTCGCGAGGCGGCGCAGGGCGCGAAGTTACGGACGCCACTGGCGGACGAGCTCAATGCGCGTCTGGAGTACGCGATTGAGGAAGGAATGAAGGACGCCGACTGGCCGGTGGCATATTATCAACTGGCGCGCGGCGAGAAAGAAATAGCATAGTCACATGCGAATGAAGCTGAGTGGATCGGTGGTTTTTATTACGGGCGCGAGCGCCGGAATTGGCGAGGCGTGCGCGTTTGCGTTTGCGGCGGAGGGCGCGAAGCTACTGCTTGCGGCGCGCCGCGTGGAGAAGCTGGCGGAGATGCGGGCGAAGCTGAATAAGGCAGGCGCGGCGGACGTGCATGTGTTCGGGCTGGACGTGCAGGACCGCGCGGGTGTAGAGAAGGCGATTGCGGATTTGCCGAAAGAGTGGCGCGCGATTGACGTGCTGGTGAACAATGCCGGGTTGAGCCGCGGGCTGGACAGGCTGTATGAGGGAGACGTTCGGGACTGGGAAGAGATGATTGACACCAACGTGAAGGGGCTGCTGTATGTGACGCGGGCGGTGGTTCCGGGGATGGTGGAGCGCGGGCGCGGGCATGTGATCAACATGGGATCGACGGCGGGCGAGATTACGTATCCGAAGGGCGCGGTGTATTGCGGGACGAAGGCCGCGGAGAAGGCGATCAATGACGGATTGAGGCAGGATTTGCTGGGGACCCCGGTGCGGGTGACGTCGATCGATCCGGGAATGGTGGAGACGGACTTCAGTAAGGTGCGGTTCCGGGGCGATGAATCGCGGGCAGCGAAGGTGTATCAGGGGCTGACTCCGCTGACAGCGGAGGATGTGGCGGATGCGATTGTGTGGGCGGCGACCAGGCCGGCGCACGTGAACATTGCGCGGATCGGGATGACGACGATCGACCAGGCGAATTCGTATTTGTTCAATCGAAAGTGATTATTCGACGATGGCGCTGAGTTTGGCTTCGATGTCGGCGAGGGCGGCTTCAAGGGCGGCGCGACGGTGCGGGCTGGAGGTACGCTGCGAGAGGATGTTTTCGCGCTGAAGCTCAAGGGCCTGGCGGTCACGCTGGCGCTGCGCGTAAGCGGCGCGTACCTGGCGGGCGGCTTCGTCGGGATTGGATGATCCGGCCTGCTTTTCGGCCACTTGCTCTTCTACAGATTTGCTCTCCCACCCTCTAGCCATGTCCCCATGCTACAGGGAAATGGTGGAGAATAGCCAATAGGGACAGCCAATAGGCAATAGCCAATAGGGACAGCCGATAGGCAATAGCCAGTAGCCGATAGCAAAGAGATTCGTTGCATCTCTGTTCCCCACGCAAGCAAAAGACGCTACCTGTCAGCAAGTCAGCAAGTCAGCGGTAAGGTTACAGGGCGCGGATTTTTGCTCGAAGAATTGCTCGACGGCGGAGAGGATGGCGTCGCCGGATTTCGCTTCGTAGATGGATTTACGGAGGTGTGCGCCGTTGGCGACCCCGTGGGTGAACCAGGAGGCGAACTGCTTCATCTTGCCCTGGGCTTCCTTGTCGCCGGCGTCGGCTTCGGCGAGCAGCATTTCAAAATACATGCGGATCATGCGGTAGCGGTCGCGCTCCGTGGGGTGGTCGTAGCGTCCGGTGGCGGTGTACTGCGCGATCTGGCGGAAGATCCAGGGATTGGCGGGCGCGGCGCGACCGATCATGACGGCGTCGCAGTGGGTTTCGGCGACGAGGGCGGCGGCGTCTTCGGGCGTGCGGACGTCTCCGTTACCAATGACGGGGATGGAGACGGCGTTTTTGACGGCGGCGATCCACTCCCAGCGGGCCTGGCCGGTGTAGCCCTGCTCGCGGGTGCGGGCGTGGAGAGCGACGGCGGCGAGTCCGGACTGCTCGGCGATGCGGGCGAGCTCGACGCAGATGATGTGATCGTCGTTCCAGCCGAGGCGGAACTTGACGGTGAAGGGGATGGTGACGGCGGCGCGGACGGACTCGAAGATTTTGGTGATGAGCGGAAGGTCGCGCAGAAGGCCGCTGCCTCCGTTGCAGGAGACGACGCGCTTGGCGGGGCAGCCGAGGTTGAGATCGACCATGTCGAAACCGGTGTCCTGGACGATGCGGGCGGCGTCGGCGAGCGTTTCAGGATTGGAGCCGAAGAGCTGTGCGGAGATAGGGTGTTCGTCGTCGTAGAAGGTGAGGTAGCGCTTACGCTTGGATTCGCGCATGCGGGAGAGTCCGTCGGCGGAGGTGAACTCGGTCATGATGAGTCCGCAGCCGGACTGCTGGTTGGTGATAGAAGAGTTTACTGAATTCCGATCCCACATCTCTTCGAGATGTGGGGCACCCGCACAGGTTTCAGGTGAGGATTCAGCAGCGTGGGTGAAGAGGCTGGCGTTGCGGATGAAGCGGCGGAAGACGGTGTCAGTGACTCCGGCCATGGGTGCGAGGACGGTCGCGGGGGTGACGCGGACTCCGCCGATGGAGACGGATGCGGGCACACGCGTGCCGGAGGGCATGGCGTGCTCGATCGGGTTGTCCCATGATTTTTTCACTGGCCGACCTCGTTAAAAAGCCTCCGCGTTCGGCGGAGGCTTTCGGGTGGATCCGATGGCTCGCGATTTACTTCGCGGCCGGCTCGCCTTTGGCGTATTTGCGGCGGAAGCGCTCGACACGACCCGCTGTGTCAATCAGTTTCTGCTTGCCGGTAAAGAACGGGTGGCAAGCGGAGCAGATCTCAGCGTGGATGTCTCCACGATGGGTGGAGCGAGTGACGAAGCTGTTTCCGCAGGCGCAAATGACGCGGACTTCTTTGTAATCGGGATGAATTCCTGCTTTAGGCATGACTCTTTTAGGACCTTTCCTGCAATCTTCTTATTTTATCTACGAATATGTGGTGGGGCAAGGGTTGGATGATCAGCGGGAGGCGGCGGATTCAGGGGCGGTGATGGGCATATCGAGGGTGCCGATGTGGCCGTTGGCGAGATCGACGACTCCGAGGCGGAGATGGTAGTGTCCGGGAGCGAGCTGGAGCTGCTGGGTGAAGGTGATGCCGCTTCTGAGGATGGATTGGTATTGGGCTGGGGTGAAGTTGAGGTTGAGGACGCCGGAGGATTGGGGTGGGGCCTGAGGCTGTTTTCCGGAGGGGTTGTTGTTGAACGCAATCAGGCGGACGAGCAGTTGGCCGTGGCGATGACCGTCCGGAGTGAGTGTGAGGTTGAGATTGGCTGCACTGACGGCGGAATGGACGAGGATGGTGGAGTGTTGGGAGTTGGGCAGGTCGACGGTGGCATGTAGGGCGAGAGCCGTGGCCTCTGGTGTTTCGGGCTGAAGGGCGACGTTAAGCTGCTGGACGGGGTTGGGAGCGGGGCCGCTATCGGGGAAGGCGAAGTAGCCGCGGCGATAGGAAAGGGTGTCGCCTTTCTGGGTGAGCTCGACGCGGATGGTGCGGAATTTCTTGTTCCACTTTTTGTTCTGCGGCTGGTAGGCGAGGGTGTAATAGTTGGAGGCATCATCGAGGTCGCGACGCATGGCTCCGGCGAGGTCGTTGGTACCGTAGATGGCCTGGCCGCCGGTCTGGTCGGCGATGTCGTTCATGGCGGATTTGAAAATCCCGCGCCCCATAAACTGAAAAGCCCCTGGAGAGCATTGACGACTACTCATATTCGGCGCGATTACCATCTCTACTCCTCGCACGCTTACCGGGTAAAGTGCGATGCGGGCGTCTGCGAGGACATTCGTCATTCTGTGCGCGTCAACAGGCATGGTTTGGCCGCAGAAATTTTTCGTCGTATTCAGAGCGATGGGAAAGCTTTCGGAAACCCAGAAGAGATTTTTGCGACCTTGATAGGGACTCATTCTTTTGGCGAGCTGCGTGAGCGCGGCGATGGTCGCGTAAGTGCGGGTGTTGAGGTTGGTGTCCTGAGTCTGGACGTTCTCGTCCATTGCCGATGGCATTTCGGCATTGAGACCCACTGGTGAAATTTGCTTGTCGAACTCCTTGGCCGTGGCCTTGTCACGCGCAACCTCGTCAGCGGATGGCATCTGGCCGAGGTTGACGGGCTTGAGCATTTTGGCGGCGGCGGCAAGGAGTTGGGGGCTGCCGGTGAAGCTCTGGATCATCTGAAGTTTGTCCGTGAGGGTAAACAGCGAGACGCGGCGGCCGGGCGGGAGTTCGCCGAGGAACTTGAGCATTTGCTGCCGGGCGACGAGCTGATCGGAAGTGGAGGTGTTGAGCAGGTCGAAGAGCAGGATGGTGACGGCGCTGGGTTGGTTGGGCTTGCTGGCGTTGGAGAATGCGAGGGCTGAGGATGTGGATGGGGCGGGTTTGGCGGCGGGGTTGTAGGTGTGCTCGATGAAGTAGTCGATCTGCTGCGGTTTGTTGTCTTCAGAGACGCGGAAATCATTTTTTGTGAGGCCGTGGACGATGTGTCCGGCGCTGTCGCGGACGACGATGTCGACGTAAACGATGCGGCTGGTGATCTGGATGGTGGCTGGGGCCGGCTTTGCTGACTGCGCGACGACGAGCGCGGGAAAGAAGAGCGTGATGAGGAACTGCGCACAGCGTCTTTTCAAGAGCGCCTCGCGAGAGTGGAACACTTTGGTTGACGGATGGAAATGTAAAACAGACTCAGATCGAGTGGCAAAGCAGCAACATTTGACGATGGTTCAGGAGAGCCGCAGGTCCCTCGACTTCGCGACCTTCCCACCCCACGGACGAAGACCTGTCCGTGGGGGCCCCGGCTGCGGTCGCTACGCTCGGGATGACACCCAAAATCTATGAGGCGGCGCGGGTTTTGGGCTGGGCCGGGTCGCTGGGGGCGGATTCCTCGGGATGGACGCCTTTCTGCTGGTCCCATCCGGGAAGGACCTGGCTGCCGGTGATGAGGCGCGCGCCGTGGGTGAAGGTGAAGTAGTTCCAGATCCAATCCAGGAGGACGGCAAGGCGGTTGCGGAAGCCGATGAGGAAGAAGATGTGGATGGTGAGCCAGGTGACCCAGGCGGGGAATCCGCTCCAGTTGGCGCGGAAGGGCCATTTGATGCGGGCGACGGCGGCCATGCGGCCGATGGTGGCCATGTCTCCCTTGTCGAAGTAGCGGAAGGGAGTGCGCGGTTGGCGGGACATGTCTTCGGCAATCATTTTGCCGACGTGGTCGCCCATCTGCATCGCGGGCTGGGCGACGCCGGGGACCTGATTGCCGTCCTGCTCGAAGTGAGCGAGGTCGCCGAGGACGAAGATTTCAGGATGGCCGGGCGGGTTGAGGGTCTGGTTGACGATGACGCAGCCGCGGCGGTCGGTAGGGCAGCCGAGAAGTTTGCCGAGCGGTGAGGCCTGGACACCTGCGGCCCAGAGAGTGACGACGGAGTCGAGGCGGCGGCCTCCAGCGACGACGTAGCCGGGCTGAACGTCAGTGACCTGGAGGCCGGTGTGGACTTCGACGCCGAGTGCGGTGAGCTGCTCGACGGCCCGGCGGGAGAGCCCTTCAGGATAGGCGGCGAGGATGCGCGGGCCTCCTTCGAGCAGGAGAACGCGGGCCATGCTGGGGTCGATGTGGCGGAAGTCGTGCCGCATATAGAGCTTGGCGATGTCGGAGATGGCTCCGGCGAGCTCGACGCCGGTGGGACCACCGCCGATGATGACGAAATTGAGGGGTGGGTGAGAGCCGGTTTCGAGCATTTGGCGCTCGGCGAGCTCGAAGGCGAGCAGGACGCGGCGGCGAATCTCGATGGCGTCCTCGATGGTTTTGAGGCCGGGAGCGTACGGCTCCCAGTCATCGTGGCCGAAGTAGGAGTGGGTGGCTCCGGTAGCGACGATGAGGTAGTCGTACTCCATGACGGCGCCGCTTTTGAGCTGGGCGAAGCGCTGGTCGAGGTCGAAGTGGATGACCTCGTCCATAAGAACCTCGATGTTGGGCTTGCCGCGCATGATTCCGCGAATGGGCGAGGCGATGTTGGCCGGGGAGAGCACGGCGAGGGCAACCTGATAGAGCAGCGGCTGGAAGGTGAAATGGTTGCGGCGGTCGATGATGGTGATATCGACGGGGAGCTTGGACAAGGCGAGAGCGGCATGTGTGCCTGCGAATCCGCCACCGATGATGAGGACGCGCGGGCGGCGCGCCTCATTGATTGCGGGGATCCTTGCGATACTGGCAGCAGTGGTTGGGACCATGCGTGTCTCTCCTCTTCCTGGTGGCTGCACCTTCTACCTCTTATGGTAAAGGGATGCACGAGGGATGTGTCACGGATTGCAAAAGGCGAGGAAAAGCGGGGCGGGCATAAGAAAAGGGATGAGGCGTGGGCCTCATCCCTTTGTTGAGAGTTGGTTATGGGTTAGCGCCGATGCCCGTGATCATCCTTTGGGGCTTTGCTTTCTGATTTACCCCGGTTTTCAGGGTGACTCTGCGGGCGGGACTGCGGACGCTGCTGTGGATGGTTGTTGTTGTTTTGGGGGCGATTGTAGTTCTGCGCCGGCCGGTTGGTTTCGGTGCGGTTGTAGTTCTGCGCCGGGCGGTTGTAGTTCTGCGCCGGGCGGTTGTAGTTTTGCGCGGGGCGATTGTAGTTTTGCGCGGGGCGATTGTAGTTCTGCGCCGGGCGATTGTAGTTCTGCGCCGGACGGTTGTAATTTTGCGCGGGGCGATTGTAGTTCTGAGCGGGCCGCACATTGTTGTTCGGGCGATAGTTGTTACCCGGTCTGTAATTGTTGCTCGGGCGGTAGTTGGGGCGCACGTTGGGGGCGCGGCTGGCGATATTGCGGTTATAGTTACGGGCGGCGACGTTGCGGTCAAAGCGGCCATAGTAACCGTGGTTCACGACGCGGACGCTGCGCGAGATATAGACGTTGCGCTGGTAGACGACGGTGCGGTCGTGCCACCCCATTCCCCAGCTGTGCCATCCCCATCCCCAGTGGTTCCAGGCTGCGATGGTAATGCCGATGCCGAAGCCGATGGCGATGCCAGCGGCGACATAATAGCCGACGGGGCGTGGCGGCACGTAGTATCCACCCCAGGCGACAACCGGCGCGCCATAGACGACCCAGGGGTTATACCAGGGGACGTAGACGACGGCGGGGTTGGCCGGCGCGATGATGATGTTACCGGGCGCGTATTCCACTGCCAGTTGCGGCGTGGCGCGGAGATTGCCGGCGGCATAGGCGCGGGCGCGCATGTCCTGAATGGAGGCCATGACGTCCTGCGGCTGGTTGTAATAGGCATTGCCGAGCTGCGACGTCCAGTCCATGTTGCGAGCAAGGTTGTCGAGCACGGACGGGAAGGCGATAAGGGCCTTTACGCTGGGGTCCCAGTTCATGTTGTTGGCCATGTTACCCAGCTGATCTGGCGGCATGCCCTGGTTGGAGCGCAGGAAGTTGTCGGCATCGGCGACTTCGTCGGGATAGGTCGAGGCGGCGAGAATCTGCGCCACGAGCGCGTCTGGGTAAAGCGCGATGGGTGCAACGAGCTGATCCAGCTGGTCCGGTGAGAGCGCGCTGTAAGCCTGCGGCGGCGGACCCTGATCGGGAGGCGGTGGAGCCTGCTGATATTGACCCTGATCCGGCGGAGGCGGAGGTGCGGTTTGCGCGTATACGTCGCCGATTCCAAGTGGAACCATAAGATAAGCGAGCGCGATTGCTAACGCCTTGCGGCCGAGATTGAACGCCGCGGAGGAGTTGAGGATAGAACCGTGGGTGTTTTGCTGTGTGTACATATCGAGCCTCGTCTTTCGGGCAAATCTACTACGTCCTCTCAGACACAGAAAGGGTATGCCTAGTTGCGCGAAAACGTCTACCGGAGAGATCACTCTGGTTTTCAAGGGCCTAATTCTTAAGGTTGGCTTCGGCAAATGGGAGGGCAAACCTTGTTCTTTGATTCAGAAATGGCGTGGGCGGGTTGTGGGCGCGAGTATCTATAAGGTTTGCGGGTACTGGGTGAGCTCGAAGTTGAGTATGGCGGTAGTGCCGGTAACGGCGGTGACGTAGAGGCGGACGGGTTGTCCGGAGGCGGAGATGGGATTGAGGGTGACGGTGCCGTCGGCGGCGGAGGTGAGCTGGAGGGTTTGCTGCTGGATGAGAGGCGCGGGCGGGCAAACGGTTTGAGCGGAGCAGGCGGGTGTCCAGACGTCGAGGGTTTCGTAAATGGTGACGGTGGCACCAGCGACGGGATCGCCGCTGGGGTCGGTGACCTGAAGGACGATGGGAGCGAAGGATGGGCCGACAGGGATGTTCTGGGTGACTCCCGAGATGGGAGTGAGTTGCGCGGTGGAGGGCGAAACGGAGATGACGTTGAATTGCGTACAGGTGGTTTCGCCGGAGACGCAGGCGTTGACGGGGACAGTAATGCCCGGGGCGAGCGGGCCGGCGGAAAGCTGCTGGGTGACGATGCCGTTGCTTCCGCTGAGAGTGGCGGAGGTGGGCGCGGTGACGCCGCTGGTGACGGGCGTCCAGGTAACGGCGGTGTTGGCGGCGGGCGCGCCGTTTTCGAGGACGAGGCCCTGAGGGGTCCATTGGGCGGCGGCTCCGGCTGCGAGATAGAGATTGGGCGTGAGTGCGCTGATGGCGGAGGTTGTGCCGGATTGGGCGGCGAAGGTGGTGGAGACGCCGGCTCCGTTAGCGAGCGTGGCGGAGACAGTGGCAGATGTGGTGGAGCTTGCAGAGACAGCGAGTGAGGCGGAGCCATTGTTGGCGGTGACGACGGAACAGGTGGGTTGTCCACAGGCGAGCGTGGCGGAGCCCTGCGTGACGGACCAGGTAACGGTGGCTCCGGCGGCGGGTGCGCTGCCGTTGGCGACGGCGACGGTGAAGGCAAGCGGCGCGTCCGGAGTGACATTGCCAGAGGGAGCGGAGACGATGGCGATGGTGTCGCTGTCCTGTGCGCCATAGCTGAGGCCGTCGGAGATGACGGCGATGCCGAGGGTCTGGGGATCCTGCACGGCGACGTCGACGGTACCGGTAACGCCATTGGCGGGTGGAGCGATGGCGGTGATCTGCGTGGGCGAGACGCTGGTGACTGCGGCCTGGGCGCCGTTGACGTAGACGGCGGAGTTCGCGCGGAAGCCCATCCCGGTAATGGCAATGGGGCCGCCGGTGGATGGGATGATGGCGGGCTGGACGGTATCCGCATAGAGGATGCGGCCGCGGTAGAGGTAGTCGGGACGGCCGTCGCCGCGCATGTCGGCGACACCGAGGCGGACTTCACTGTCGGCAAGGGTGACGACGGGGAGCGTGGTGAGGCCGGGAACGGCTCCGTTGAAGGGCTGCGAGGTGAAGGTGACTGGTGATGCGGTGGTGGCGTCGGTGCCGTTCCAGGCGCCGATGACGGGCTGGGCCTTGTCGAGCGTGGGATTGCCGGAGTCATCGAGGGCCTGCACTTCGACGGTGAACTCGCGATTGGCCTTGGCATAGAAGCCGAGGCCGCTGACGTGTCCGTAGCCGGCGAGGCGCGCGGTCCACTCGCCGCTGGGCGGGACGGTGACGGGAGCGTCGAGCTGGCCGTCGTCGCCGCTGAGGGAGTCTCCGGCGGAGTTGCCGATGGTGACGTTCTGGATGACGGCGGACCCGGCGGCGAGGCCGGGGATGGCGATGGCGGGCAGGGTTCCGGAAGGCGTGACCTGGCCGGTGGTGTAGGGGCCGACGGATTCGGAATAGATATAGAGCGGATTGACGGGTTCGAAGCTGAGCTGCCAGGTGTCGTTGGCTTCGCCGGGCGGGATGGGCACGCCGCTGAGGTCGAAGTAGCCTTCGAGCGTGGTGTCTGCGCTGCCGAAGCGGGCGAGGACATTGCCGGAGGCGTCGGTGAGTCCGGTGATGATGTTGCCCGCGTTGCCGTGGAAGCGCACGCCGCTGACGGCGGTGACGGTGTAGCGGACGTCGGGAAGGTCAGTGCCGGGGATCATAGGGCGAAGGACGACGTTGACACCCTGCATTCCCTGTCCGCCGCGGAAGCTGATGGTTCCGGTGACGGAGATGGTGTTGGCGGCGGTGAGCTGCTTGTTTTTGAAGCTGGCGATGTTGGCGGCGGTGACGGGGTAGAGGCGGTTGACGGCGGCGATGTCGTCGTAGCGGAGGGTGGTGGCGTTGGGCATGCAGGTTTGGCCGCTGGCATTGCAGAGGCGCTCGATGGGATGCATGATGGGCCAGCCGGCGAGGTCGGCGGCGGTGGGCTGGCTGGTGGCGAAGTCCTCTTCGTTGGCCTGAGACCAATCGAGCCCGAGGACCTGGCCGAAGGCGCGGATGAGCTGATACTCAAGGACGGCGATCTGCGTGGAGTTGGTGGCGCAGAGTCCGTTGACGAGGATGAGGGAGTGGACGATGTTGCCGGAGGTGGAGAGGTTGTCGACGAAGGTGAAGACGCCGTTTTGCTGGCAGGTGGCGGCGGAGCTGGCTCCGGCGCCGAAGAAGGCGTTGATGACGGAGCCGTCCTCGTCGTAGACGATGGCGATGGGTTTGGCGGTGTAAGTGGATTGAATGTCGGCGGGGATGGTGAGGGTGCTGCCGCTGCGAGTGACGTTGGTTCCGTTGACGTCTTCACTGAGGCTGCCACCTGAGACGATGTTGATGGCGGCGGTGGGGACGGCGTTCCAGACGGCGGCGGCGGAGGCGACGAAGGCGTTGGCCTGGGCGTGCGGGACTTCGGTGCTGAGGTTGCCGAGGTCGGTGTAGTAGGTGAGCTTTCCGTTGGCCCAGACGATGGGCTGGCCGGCGATGGAGGGCGAGAAGTAGGCGGTTCCTGCGACGTAACGGGGACCTCCGGCATGGGCGGAGGTGGCGGCGAGTGCGGCGAGGGCGAGGGCGGTGAGCAGGCGCTTCATAGGGGACTCCGGAGTTCGCCGGAGCGCGGGTGGGGGCGGGTTCGGCGAAGGCTGAGGTTATTTCGCCATGGGGCAGAGTGAGGTTGAGAGGAAATCAGAGAGAGAAGTGAGGGTGGAGTGCAGGAATGGGAGGGTGGGGTGGTGGGGGTTTCAAAATGGGAGGACTTATCAATCGAGTGGCGCTGCTGACCGAAGGTTGAGGCACTATCCGCTTTTGCGTTCAAACGTTTCGCGCACCAAAAAGAAGTCGCGATATACAGCTTTAATTTTGCCGACTACGATCACATATTCAACGCCGTCAAATCGTGGAAACATCTTTATTTTCACGATAAGTTCACGAGAGCTTTCGATTATGAAGCCAACAGATATATTGCATTCTCTGATCGGGAATTCTCGCGTAGTAGGGCAACCGACCCATCGACCAATATCGTTTGATTGTCCGAGGATTGAACTGAGAACGTAGATATTCTCGAAAGCTTCAAGGCCATACTTCTCTATCGCATAGCCGTATGCCATCTTGGCAATAAATCTTGCAAAATCAATAGCGAGGATTTCAGGTGCTACCACTCTCGAAGCACCAAATCTAGCTGCGACTTCAACGCCCCTCTCGTCTAGCTCATAGGTATCCATTGATGTGTATTCAATACCGTCACTATAAGTTCTGTCGTCGAGATGAGAAGGCAACGGAAAGATCGGCAATTGAATAATCTTCCAATGTTCTTCCAGTGGAGCATAGACTTTCACTGGCTTACCGTTGCGCTCTATGACCATTGGGTAATGCTTTTCACGGTCTTTTTTGTGTCGGGTGGTCGTCCTAAGGGCTGCTCTAGCAGCAAACCACATACCTCGCAGGACTCTTCGTTCGAGTTCTCCAGTGATCTTCGCATCGCTGGCACAGCTTGCTTCTACTAGAACGAGTTTTCCGGAGAGGCCCAGCGGAGTTATATGTTCATCCGAGAGTTGAACATCGGAGCGTCTGCAATATATACATTTCCCGATTTTCTTGGTCTGCCGTTTATCAATAATTCGGCGCATCTGATCGGCTTGCGATATTGGAAGCTAGATTTCTGGGAAGAAGTCGAAGAAGGCGTCGATGCTTTGGCGGAGCTGGGCTTCGATTTGTTCGCGGGAGCCTTCGAGCAGGTGCATGGTGACGCGGGCGGTGTGTCCGTTTTTGAGTTCGATGGGGGCTTCGCCGACTGCGGAGACTTCGTCGGCGGGGAGAAGGCGCATTCCGTAGACAAGTGCGAGGTTTGCCATGGGGATATTGTAAGCGGGCAGCGAGTTGGAGGATCAGCGGATCAGCGAGGCAGCAAGTCAGCGGTCACCGCATCCTCCCACATCTCTGCGAGATGTGGGGCACCCGCATTTGTGGCGGGACGGGGTTTGAGTCGAATGCGCGGTGTGGAGCATCAACAGGTACAATCGAAAGCGATTCGACATGACAGACACGATACGCGACACCGTTATTCTGGGGTCCGGCTGCGCCGGGCTGACTGCGGCGATTTATGCCGCGCGCGCCAACCTGAAGCCGCTGGTGATTGAGGGGCATGAGCCGGGAGGACAGCTGTCGATTACGACGCTGGTGGAGAACTTTCCGGGATGGCCGGAGGGGATTCAGGGGCCGCAACTGATTGAGAACATGAAGGAGCAGGCAGCGCGGTTCGGGGCGGAGTACCGGATGGGGCATCTGGTGTCGGCGGATTTGAGCAAGCGTCCGATTGCGCTGAACCTGGGTGCGGAGACGATTCATACGCGGACGCTGATTATTGCCAGCGGGGCGTCGGCGCGGTGGCTGGGGCTGGAGTCAGAGAAGGCGCTGATTGGTCACGGGGTGAGCTCGTGCGCGACATGCGACGGGTTTTTCTTTTCGGGCAAAGAAATTGCGGTGGTGGGCGGTGGCGATACGGCAATGGAAGAGGCGCTGTTTTTGACCCGGTTTGCGACCAAGGTGACGCTGCTGCACCGGCGGGAGAGCTTCCGGGCGTCGCACGTTATGCTGGAGCGCGCGATGGCGCACCCGAACATCCAGTTCCGGACGAATACCGTAGTGACAGACGTGCTGGGCGTGGAGCAGAAGGAAGTGAGCGGCGTGCGGCTGCGGAATACAGTGTCGGGCGAAGAAGAGGTTCTGGCGCTGAGCGGGCTGTTTCTGGGGATTGGGCACGAGCCGAACGCGAAGATGTTTGCCGGGCAGATCGATCTGGACGAGGACGGATATGTGAAGACGACGGATTATGTCTTTACGCGGGTTCCGGGTGTGTATGCGTGCGGGGATGTGCAGGACCGGCGATACAGGCAGGCGGTTACGGCAGCTGGGACGGGCTGCATGGCGGCCCTGGAAGTGGAGAAGTATTTAGAAGAGCACGGGCGGTGACCGTGCGGCATACGCGGCTACGGCGCCTTCGAGGGACAGACATTTGTGGGCGCTCCGTTGGTCGCGGTGCTGGCCGCGCGCGGATATTCACTTGAATGCTGCTAGGCGCGGTTGAAGATTTTGCTGGCGATACGCAACGGGCGGAGGATGGGATAGAGCCACCAGAGCGGGCGGGGGAGCATGAGCCAGGCAGCGTCTTCGGCGGTGCGCTCGGCGAAGATGCTCCACAGTAGAGAGAGCTTGCCGGCGAGGCCCTGTTTGGCTTTGAGTTGAAAGCGGTAGCGGCTGATGGCGTCGCTGGGGTTGTGGTTAAGGAGCAGCTTGAGGATGGCGTCGTCGGCCAGGCCGGCGACGGCGGGGTCGCGCTGAATGAGCGGCAGGGCGGGCGCGGGAAGCGGAGCGTCGAAGAGGCGTGAGGCGAGGACGAGTCCGATAAGCATGGAGCGCAGGCCGCCGAGGCGGCGCGCGGCGGCGAGGCTCGGCTGCCAGTCGAGCTGAGGATAGCGGCGAAGAAATTCAGAGAGGTCGCAGATGCGGCGCAGCTCGCACCACTGGTCCCATCCGCCCTGTGCGGCGAGATAGAGAGGAAGATCGCCGGGCGCGAAGCAGAGGGCGGTGGAACCGGCGATGGAGACGGGCTGGAATCCGGCGGGAAAGTCGCTGAGCGCGGGCGCGAGGGCGGTTGCTTTGGTGGCGACGCGCCAGTGAAGGTCGATCTCCGTTTCGAGGTCGCGGTTCCTGAGCTTGCACTCGCCGACATAGCGCTGGAACTGCTTCACGTGGCGGCTGCCCTGGTTCCAGAACAGATCATAGCCTAAGCGTTCTAGGAATTCGACGGCGCGGAAGAAGTCGACATCGTGGACCAGGAGATCTAGATCACTGAACTCGCGGAGCGTGACATCGCCGTAAAGCATTTGTCCGAAGACGAGGCCTTTTAGTGCGGCGATGGGGATTTGCGCCGCGCTGGCGGCCTGGGCGATGCGGAGCAATTCGCCGGTGGCGAAGAGGGCCCTGCCGCTGATGAATTCGCATACGGTGCGCCATTCGGACTGGATGTCCGAGGGCAGAAGGTTCCAGCAGAGAGGTCGGAGCGCCTTGTAGACGAGCGGGCGCAGGCCATGGGCGGAGACGAGACTGAAGAAGAGATGCCAGTCTATACCGGCGTCCACGAGCGCGGTGATACGCGGCAGATCCGGAGCTGTGCGCGCACAGCAGAGGAGCAATTCAAATTCGGGCGGATACTTCGTGGCGCTTTTTGTGACCGCATTTTGTGTATTGGCCATTTTTGAGTCGTGATCTTCGCCGGCCGCGGGTTGGATTGGCGGAATTCGCATGGCCCGTTCGGTAGGATAACAAAGTGCTGAGCGTGGTCCACCAGCATAAGTGATTGCGCGCGCAGGAGAGGGCCGGGAACATGCGTGGATTGCAAATTCGCGGATTGTATAATTTTGCCAGCTTGCCCTCATCTTTCGATATCAGCAATGTGATGGAAGCCTGGGCGCTCCTGTGGGGGTGCCGGATTGGGCTGTGGTTCGCGCCGTTTCCGCGCGTACTCGCAGGAGTGCAGTATTGTGCGACGCATGGACGGTCTTCACGGCCGGTGACGCCGGAGGAAACCGTCCGGGGTGTAACGCGGGCGCTGCGCATGAGCTGGCATGCGAGCTGCCTGACGCAGGCGCTGGCGGGTTGGATCATGCTGACGCGGCACGGAACGGAGAGCCGGGTAAAGATTGGAGTGACTTCGCTGGAACAGCAAGGCTTCAAGGCGCACGCGTGGCTTGAGTGCGGCGGAAGAGTGATCCTTGGCGATCACGCAGGCGAACTGGGGCTTGATGGGTACCATGTGATCTGGACCCTTCCGGCAGAATAAGGAGCAATTTGGAATGGCTGGAATTACAGGGATGTATTGCGCCGACGGACGGCCTGCAGCGCTCAGTGAAGTACAGAAGATGGCGGCAGCGATCGGACACCGGGGCACGGACGGCATCCGGTACTGGAACAGCGGCCCGGTGGCGTTTGCGCACCTGCAGTTCTGCACGACCCCGGAGTCGGTGGAGGAGCAGCAACCGCTGCGGTCGCCGGGAGGCGAGGCATGCCTGGTGTGGGACGGCCGACTGGACAATCGCGATGAGCTGCTGGAGGCGTTGTCGGCGCGCGGGGCGCGCCTGGTAGATTGTACTGATCCCGGGCTGGTTCTGGCGGCGTATCTGGAATGGGGAACGGAGTGCGTGCAGCGACTGGTGGGAGACTTTGCGCTGGTGATATGGGATGAGCGCGAACGTCGACTGTCGTGTGCCCGGGACTTCGCCGGGATCCGGTCGTTTTACTACTTCTGGGATGGAAAGACGTTTTTGTTTGGACCTGAGGTCCGCGCGTTGCTTGCGCATCCACTGGTTTCGCTCAAGATTAACGAGGGGATGGTGGGCGAATACATGTGGGGCAACGTCGCAAGCCGCGACGAGACGATCTACACAGATATTCGACGCCTGCCGTCCAACTCGGCTTTGACGATTGATGCTTCCGCCAAGCTGCAAATTGCGACGTGGTGGCATCCTGAGCTGAGTTTGCTCCAGTACAGGACGGACGAAGAATATGAGGAGCAGTTTCTGCATTTGATGGAGCAGAGCGTGCTCAGCCGGATGCGTTCGAACACCGGCTTTGCTGTGGAAGTGAGCGGAGGGCTGGATTCGTCGATGATCGCGGTTGTTGCGCAGTCGCTTCTGAAGCGAGGCGCTTTGGGGCAGAGCGCCGTGCATGACCGTGTTCTGGCTCTTTCACACAGTTGTCCCGGCAAGCCCTGGGACGAGGCCGAATACATCACCGCCGTGGTGGAGCATGCGGGCCTTGAGAACGAGTGCGTTGAGCCGCTGACCGTGAATCTGGAATTTTTTCGCAATATCTCTGCGACGCGACGTGAGGTTCCCGGGGAACCGAATGGCGAGCCCATGACGATACCGATCGACGAGGCAGCGACGCGGCGAGGCGTGCGAGTGCTGATGAGCGGCATTGGCGGTGACGAATGGCTACAAGGAGCGAGCTTATATCTTCGGGACCTTATTCGCGCGGGCGCCATTGGGCCCGTGCTGGAGCGGGCACGGAATGACTGGGCTCGCTCCCCCAGGCAGAGGCATTGGTCGATTTATCTGGCACGGCAGATTGTTGTGATGTCAACTCCGGCAAGGATCCTGGCGCTGCGAAGAAAGCGCGAGATACAGAGGAGCTGCATCTTCTCCCGTGAGTTTCTGCGGCGAACACAACTGACCGACCGTCTGATGGCACCACTCGAAGAACCGCGGAGGCGATTTGTCAATCTGGCGCAGGAAGAGGTTTTCGGGATTGCCTTTAATGGGATTGAAGCGCGGGCCCTTGAGTGGAATGAGGGGGACGCGGCATCCAGAGGAATCGAGGCGCGGTTTCCTTATTTCGATCGCAGGCTTACGGAGTATCTTGTGCGCATCCCCGAAGAGCAGCGACAGCGCGGAACAACGTGGAAGTGGATGCTGAGAAACGCCACGCGCGGGCTATTACCCGAGATTGTTCGCATGCGGCAGACGAAAGCAGAGTTCTCGGAGTTGTACGAGAGAGTACTGTTCACTCCCGAGGCGAAGGCGCGGCTGGCGGACATGACGATTCTGAAGGAGACAGACTGGCTTGACCACCACCGATTTGCCGAGCAAGTGACACGGTCTTACAGATCGGGGCCGGGATCTTTAGCGGGAACCGATTTATTTCGACTCTGGGGTGTCATTGGAGTCGATCTGTGGCTTGAGGGCCTGCGGTCATCGGCCGGGGCACCACAGATATAAACAGTTGATCGATAGCAAACGTATACTGCAATCGGTTACAGTAAAGTGCATTTTTTGAGGTGCTGGCGGTACGAATTGTGACAGCGATAGAGAGGTGTTTGCTGTCCTATCATCGGACATTTTCCACGCTGTTTTTTTCTTGACTTCTAATGTTCAACAGGCTAAGGTCGAGACATTCCACTACAGGAGTGCAGGATGAAGAACCCAGCAATGGACAATGTTGTGAGCCAAGGTCACGTGGAGTCGAAGGCGACATATGAGACACCGAAAGTGATCACATTTGGCACTGTAGCGAAGCTGACGATGGGCGGCGGGGCGACGACAACTGACGGTAAGGGTACTCACCGGAAGGGATAAGGCATTCCAAGCGCTTGGATGAATATTGGCCGGCACACTTTGTCGGCTGAGTGTTCCGAGTGTTTTGTGTTTGACTCAATCGTCCTGGTCGTAAGGATTTGAGGAAGCGGTTGGGTGGCGGGCTAAAGGTATTCTCTAGTCCGCCTTGCCATCTCTGCTCTGGTTTAGACTTGCCTCCCTTGGCGTACGCTACCAGGTGAGCGCCATCACTTGCGGCCTCTCTCGTTTACAATTTCATGGAACGAGGTTCGTATTACGGGCACATGTGTAGTTCTGCGCCACAAATGCGCATCTCATTTATTCCATGCAGTCATTACCTACAGCACAGAGCGGTAGTCCGCCCGCGGCCCTCTTTGAATACCTTTTGTGGGGCAATCGGGTCCTGAGCGATTTTGACCTCGGCGAGGTTGAGCTGTTCCGTGACGCGGTAAGCGTGTCTGCAAACACGTCGGGGGCGATCCGCGTGGCGCAGGCGGCGGAACAGGACTGGACCAAGGCCGAAAGCCGCGTTCTGGAGTATTGCCTGGAGGACGGAACGATCTGGCAGGAGTCCTGGAATGCCGGCGGTTGTTTTGTTTCGCGATTTCCCGGATTGTGCAGCTTTCGAATCTCACCTGCCGAAATGAGGATTGAGTGTGCTCCACAGCCGGAGGTCAACGGGCCTACGGTTGTACATCTTATATTGGACCACGCAATTCCGCGGCTGTTGTCTATGAAGCCGGGCCACCTTGTGCTGCATGCAAGCGCGGTGCAGGTGGATGGCGAGGTGATGGCGATTCTGGGACACAGCGGCCAGGGAAAATCCACGTTGGCCGGCTGGTTTGCGTCGCGGGGTTTCAGCATATTGACGGACGATTGTCTGCTGCTGCGACGGGACGAGAGCAAGCAGCAATGGCTGGCATATCCGAGCTACCAGTCGGTGCGGCTGTGGCCGGACAGCGTGAATGCGCTGGGGATCGATGAGGCGAGCCTGCGCGAATTCGCGCACTATTCTTCGAAGAAGAGAACCGGGAAGGAAACGAATTTCCGGTTTGCGCCCGGAGGCGCTCCACTGCGAGCCTGCTTTGTGCTGGATGCGGGCGACGAGGGTGCGGCGGAGCATAGCGGTCCGCCGGAGATACAACCGATTCCGGTGGGCCAGATATTCGTTGCGCTGATGCTTGCCGTTTTCCGGCTGGACGCGGAAGACGAAGAGATTAACCGGCGGGAGTTTGAGATACTCACGAATCTGGCGGACACTGTGAAATTCTGGTCGCTGCGGTACGAGCGGAGGTATGACTGGCTCCCGCATGTCGAGAAAATTATGATCGATGCACTGCGGTCGAGCGGCCGCGAGCACGAGAAAGGAAGACCGTACTGAATGCCTTTGACCGGAAAGTTCGAGATTCCGAAGACCGTGCTGTCACGCACGGTAGGGACGGAGACGATTTTGCTGAACCTGGACACGTCAACCTACCACTCGCTCAATGGAGTTGCGGGAAGGTTCTGGAGCCTGATTCAGGAAGGCAAGGACCTGGAGCAGGCGGAGGCCGCGCTGCGAGCAGAGTATGATGTGGAACCGGAACAATTGGAAACGGACCTGAAAGCGTTGTGCGCGGAGCTGGAGAAGCTGAACCTGCTGCTGCCGGCGGGGTAAAGGAAATAGGGCAAAGAGCAAAAGAAGAGGGAGCGGATGAGCCGCTCCCTTTTTGTTTTGGAGGAAAAGCCAGGTCAGGAGAGATGGGTGTACGGATTGCGGGCGAGCGAGGGCGGCAGCTCGGGCAGGACGAGATCGGCTGTGACGGGTGAATTGTAGGACTCTTTCCACGCGGTCTGGAATTTGGTCATTTCCTCGCGGGTGCCGACCGTGATGCGGACCCAGTCGGGCATGATGGGCCAGACGCGTCCGATGAGGACATTGCGCTTGGCCATGGCGGCCATCATTTGGTGTCCGGGGCGGCCTGCATAGAGCATGAAGCAGTTGCTCTGCGAGGCGATGAACTTGTAGTTGTTCTTTTCGAGCCATGCGAAGGTCTCCGAGCGAATGTCGGTGTTGATCTTTTTGCGCATGGGTACGAGGTCCTTGTTCTTAAGGCTCACGTTGGCGGCGGAGACGGCCATGATGGGGTTTGAGTTCATGCCGAAGTACTGAAGCTTTTCGAGAAGGTCAGGCCGACCGATGGCGAGGCCACAGCGCATTCCGGCCATTCCGTAGATTTTGGAGAAGGTGCGGAGGATGATGACGTCGTTGTCGGCGCGGACGAGGTCGATGGAAGGCGTGGCCTCAGAGAAGTGGATATAGGCTTCGTCGATGAGGAGGATGGAGCCTTTGGGTTTGTTGGCGAGCGCCCAGGCGATTTGCTCCTTGCTGGTGATGGTTCCGGTGGGGTTGTTGGGGTTGCAGATGTAGAAGACGCCGGCGTTTGGATCGGAGGCGATCATCGCTTTGACGTCGTGCGAGTGGTCGGGCGCGAGTGGAACCTTGATGATTTGCGCGCCATTGAGAGTAGCGGCGCGCATTCCGGCCTCATAGCCGGGGTCGGCGGTGACGTAGCTGCGGGTCTTTGACGTGAAGGCGAGCACGGAATAGTGCAGCGCGGGAGTGGAGCCGGCGTAGGCGAGGACGTAGCCGGGCTTGAGGTCTTCCATGGCACTGAAGGTGTTGACAAGCTCCATGGTGCGATAGAAGTCGTAGCGGCCGCCCTCGGGGATGAGGCTGTTGATTTCAGCGCAGGCGTGTTTGCAAGGGCCGAGAGGGTTTTCGTTGGCGTTGATGCGGACGGCTCCGGGCGGCGGAGGGAGCTCCCATGGAGACCGGACACGGGTGGTCGCGGCATGCAGCGCGAAGTCAGGTTCAGAGAGGATGGGGAAAGCGGCCACCGCGGATGCAGCGGCTGCCAAACGGAAGAACGAACGACGGGAGAATGCGGTGTCCATGCCTGCCTCCTATGCGTCTACGTCAATGCGGGTATGTGATGCGTCCGAAGGTGCGGATTACTTGGGTTTAACGGCGACGACTTCGATTTCAATAAGTGCGCCGGGCGCAGCGAGAGCAGCGACCTGCATGGCGCTGCGCGCGGGTTTGTTCGGCTGGTCTTTGGTGCCGAAGAACTGGGAATATCCGGCCATGAAGCCGCTGAAGTCCATTTTGCCGCCGAGCTTGGGATCTCCTGCGAGGTAGGCGTGCATGAGGACCACATCGCCGAGTGTGAGGTGCTGGGACTCGAGAGCTTTCTGGATGGCCTGGAGCGCGTGAACGGTTTGGGTCTCGGTGTCTCCGGGCGTGCCGTGCATGACGGAGGTATCGAGCATGCCGCTGAGGTAGAGGGTGTTGCCGGACCAGACGCCTTCAGAGATGGGGAAGCTAGAGTTTGGAATAGGTATGCGCGTGACCTGCCCGCGCGCGGAGAGCGCAGCGAGCAGGATGAGGGCGGCGGCGAAGCCGTACCAGAAGGGGCGACGGGAATGGGTGTTACGCATTTTGGCCTCCGTTCTGGATGCGGGCCCCGAGTTGATTGATGACGCGGTAGGCAGAGAGCGCGGCGCCTTCCTGCCATCCGACGAGGTGACTGGTGTGATCTCCAGCGAAGTAGACGCGGCGGTCGGCGACGAGGAGAGCGTCGTAACCCTTGACGTAACCGTCGCCGTAGCGATGGATCCAGGAGCCGAGGTTGTAGGGGATGTGTCCCCAACTGATGTAGACGGGTTTGGTGAGGTCTTTGCTGTGACCGGGATGAAGCAGCTCGATGGCGTGACGGGAAGCGTCAAGCTTGGCCTGCACGTTGGGGAGCTTGCCGAAGGGAGAGCCGTTTTCGACGCCGTATCCGGCAACGACGACACCTTTGGGCGAGAAGAGGTTTGCACTGGGATACCAGATAACGCCGACGGTCTGCCTGAGGTAGCTGATGCCGCCGTAAATGGCGTACTCGGTCTCCCAGAAGCGCGGTGCTTCCCAGGCGATTTTGTAGGCCGAGTCGTAGCCAGAGCCTTGAATGACGGCTTCGACGGCTGGGCTGAAGTCGGTGTCGAGCGTTTTGAGAATCGAGAGAGGCATGGCGCAGACGCAGTAGTCGGCGGTGATGGTGTGCTTGGCGCCGTTGTTCGTGTAAGCAACGGTGACGCCGGTGGATGATTGGCGAATGCTCTGAACGGCGCATCCGTAGCGGACGGTACTGCCAAGTTTTGTTTTGAAGGCGTAGGGAATACGGTCCATGCCACCAATGGGCTGGAACATGGTTGGCTGCCAGTCGGAGACTTCTTCGGCGAGCATGTCGCGCCAGAGGTCGGCGTCGAGCAGAGCGTGCATGGGGAGTGGATCGTTGGGAACGGGAGGTTGAGCGTTGGCACCGGGATAGATCTTGAATCCAGAGCGCTCGGTGCCCTTGAAGATGTAGTCGGGTGTGAGATTGCCGTATTCGATGAGGAAGGCAAGCATTTTCTCCTTGTCTTCTTTGGTGATTTCCTGATCGAGCGCACCCTGATTGACGGCCTTGGCGAGAAGCGCGGAGACGTGTCCGCGGGTGTCGTTGACGACGCGGCGATTCTGAACGGCGACGCCGCCGTTGAGGTTGTCGGCCTGCATGAGAGCGCTGCGCGAGCAGTTGACCTCGACTTCAAGCGGGACGTCGAGCTCGCTGCAGTAGTGGAGCATGGTGCGGTGGATGGAAGGCAGACGCGCCGGGCCGGCGTTAAAGTACATGCCTTCGGAGAATTCGCAGGTCTGGGTGAATCCGTTGGTGAACTCGATTTTGGTGCCGCCGCGGATGGTCCAGTTGCGTCCGCCGGGGCGCTCACGCGCTTCGAGCACTGTGCAGCGGTAGCCGGCTTTGCTGAGTTCGTATGCGGTGACGAGGCCGGCGATGCCGCCTCCGAGAATGACGACGCTGGTACCCGCGCCTTCAACAAGGTTGAGCTTGGCCATCTCCGAAGCAATTTCGGGGAGAGGGAGCAGTCCGAGGGACTGCATCATGGTGAATGCGGCACTATAGCCGCCGAGCTGTCCTATCCGCATGAGAAAGTTGCGCCGAGTCAGGCCCATTCCGCGTTGTACCTCACTTCTATTTGTCCTCCGTATGTGAAATGAAAGGGGATGCCCGCGGCAAGAAAAAAGTGCCGCGGGCGACAGGTTGGGGCTAGAAGATGATCTTCAGAGCCAACTGGGTATTGAACGGCTCGCCAGCGCCGATGCCGGGTGCGCCGTTGTAGTCTCCGATGGTGTCATACAGCGTGCCGAGCTGGCTGCCTACAGTGTTTCTCGGGGGAGCGAAGTTGATTTTGTTGGTCACGTTGAACATCTCGACGCGGAATTGCGTGTTGATGCGCTCGCTGATGGGAGTGTTTTTGAAGAATGAGAGGTCCCACGATCCGTAGCCGGGGCCGTAGTACTGGTTGCGGCGGGAATCACCGAAGGTATATGCCGCCGGGTTTACAAACGCGCTTTGGTTGAGCCAGATCTGCGAGATGCTGGACGAGTGATGCACACCCTGATAGGGGTTTCCAATAACGTTGGCGCGCTGTACTCCCTCGTTGGTTCCGGTTGTGTCACTGGATGAGAAGACGCTGAATGGCTGGCCCCCGTGGAGGGAAAGCAGGGTGTTGGTCTGCCATCCGTTGGTGAGCAGCCGTAGATGCTGTGAGCCGGGGATATCGTAGGAGAGAAATCCGACGAAGGTGTTGCGTGCGTCGAAGTCGCTGTTGCCGTAATCTCCCATGAAGTTGTGGCTGTCCTGCGGGAGAGCTCCACGATATGCAGTGACTTCGTCAAGGCTGTGGGCCCAGGTGTAGGCCATTTGCGAGCTGAGGCCGTGCCAGCTTTGGGTACGAAGAGTGGCCTGGAGCGAGTTGTAGTTGGAGGTGCCGATGCTCTGGACCTGGTTTACGGGATTGGTGCCGATGAGCGGGCCGCCGGCGTAGACGCTGGACTGCTCGAAGGTGGAGTAGATGCCGGGCGTTGCTGTAACGCCATTGGGGAAGGCCTGGTTAATGTCGAGCAGGCTGAGCAGATGACGGGCCTCGCTGCCGACATAGCCGATTTGCATGACAACCGAGGGCGTAAAGCTGTGCTCGACTTGCAAGTTGAAGTTGTAGTTGTAGGACGGGCGGAAGCTCTTCTGGATGGAATAGAGCGCGCAGGGGCAGCTTGCGGTTCCGCTCGCCGGGAACACGGGCTGACCACTAACAATGGGGTGATCAGCGCCGGTGGCGATGGGTGGCACGGTGAGAACGGGCGAGGGTCCGCTGGGATTGCCTTCCACACCGTTGGGTGCGCCGTTGCCGGGGCGGTTGTCGAGGAAGGGGTTGAGATTAGGCGTGTCGTAGAAGACACCGAATCCGCTGCGGACGACGGTGGTGGTTGTGGCCTGGTAGGAGATGCCGACACGGGGGCTCACAGCACCATAGTAGGGATCGTAGAGGGAACTGATCTGGTCGCCCTGAAAGACGATTCCGCCAAGATCAGGCCGGAAAACCGACAGATTCTGAGCCCCGTTATGAAGAGGACCCTCATAGTCGTAGCGGAGGCCGTAGTCGATGTTGAGTTTCGGTGTGAGCTGCCAGGAGTCCTGGGCAAAGAGATCCCAAGTGTTCACAAATACCTGGCGTGCAGGATCGCCGATGGCGATGGAGGAAGAGGTGGGCGATATGTAGCCAGCGAGGAAGTCGGCAAGGGGTAGCAGGTTGGTGTCAGTGATGGAGGTGTCGCTGGCCCACGGGCCCTGCTGACCATCGAAGGTGAGAGAGCCGAGAGCATGGCGGTGATAGAACTCGTCGAGTTGCGCCTGTCGATACTCACCACCAAACTTGATCTGGTGCTTGCCGAGGACCCAGGAGAAATCGTCGGTGAGGTGCCCGGTGATGTCATTCCGGCCTTCCGGCGGAGTTTCGCCAGTCGGGTCGAACTGCCCGTTCGCACCGATATTTATGTTCGGCGCACCGGGGAAAGGAGAGTTGGTGACGAGGCCGAGCGCGGCCGGGTTAAAGTCGGTCTCAAAATCGGAGAAGACCTGGTTGAAGTAATTGACGCCGGCGAGGACCTGGTTGGTCATGCTGGGCGAGAAGATGTGGTTGAAGACGATGGCATAGTTCTGCACGTGGATGGGCGCGACTTCGTAGTAGGCCTTGAGCACGGAGCCAACAGGAGCGACCTGGTTGCCCTGACCGACGAACCAGTGGGCGGTGATGCTGTTGTTGGCGTTGATGGTGTAGTCGAGCTTGGCGAGGCCGTTGTAGCTGTAGCCGTACTCAGGATCGACGCTGGTGTAATTGCCGGTTTCCGCAGGCCCGTTGAGCGCGTAAGACGGCCAAAGGCCCTTGGCGGAACCATTGCCGTTGATGAGCGCGAGCGAGACGGGATTGACGGGGACGTTGTAGCTGGCGAGAACAGCTTCGGCTTCCGTCTGGTAGGCGTGGGACGGCTCGGTGGCTGAAGCGGGAACGCCGATGACGAAGTTCTGCTTTTCAAAAGTTGTGAACCAGAAAAATCTGTTTTTGATGAAGGGGCCGCCGGCAGAGAACCCCCAGTTCTGGTTGCGGACCTCCTGCTTGGTGGCAGTGAAGGGGTTTTTGGCGCCGAGTGCTTCATTGCGGTTGAAGTAGTACATGGTGCCGTGAAGGGTGTTGCCGCCGGAGCGCAGCGAGAGGTTGATGGTGCCGCCGGGGTTGCGTCCGGTTTCAGGCGCGGACTGCGTTTGCGCGGAGAAGCTCTCCACTGCATCGATGGGCAGGACGATGCCGGCGATGCCGGAGACGCCGCCCTGGTTGACGGCGGGGATGTTGTGCCAGAGATCGTTGTTGTCGATGCCGTCGATCTGCCAGTTCATCTGATTGGCGCGGGTCCCATTGAGGGAGCCATAGCCGCCGCCGACGTAACCGGCGAAGCCGGGCGTGAGGGCGATCAACTGGGTGAAGTCGCGTCCGTTAAGCGGGATGTCCTCGACCTGTTTAGAGGGGATGTCGGTGGTCTGGGTGGTGGTGGTGGTATCAAGCGCGAGCGCCGCGGCGGAAACCTGGATGGTGGTGGATTGAGTTGCGATGCTGAGCTTGATGGGAAGGCTGTAGATGGAGCCTGCGGCCACAGTGACCTTGCTGACGCGGAGCGTGTCAAAGCCGGAAGCCGATGCGAGAACGGTGTAGGTGCCGAGCGGGAGATCGGAGAAGCTGAATTCGCCGGCGCTGGAAGAAACGGTTGCGTGGACTACGTTGGTGGCGTTGTCGATGGCGCGAACTTTTGCGCCGGGGACGGCGGCACCGGACTGATCGGTAACGACGCCGTTGATGCCGCCGCGGAATGTCTGAGCGTGGGCGGTGATGGCGATGAAGAGGCAAAGGGTGATGATCCAGGACGCGAGCCGGACGCATTGATGGGGCGTATGGGGCGGGAGAGCGCGGGGAAAGACACTCTGGCCCGAGCGATTGGACTGCATAGGAACGACCTCCGAAAATGGTTTGGGCCTCTCCTGCAAAAGCCAGAGAGGCGGGCGACTTTCGCGCCGCATTCCTGCGACTGAAACCGCATTTATTTGGGGGTCTTCAACCTGGAAGGTGGGTACGGTATTTGCGTCTGCTAACGGACGGGGAAGCAGAATACCGAGAGCTTTGCCTTGTTATTCGGCGAAGCTTGTCCTACATTACTGACACAGCGTTTTAAAAATTGCAAGAAATTTAAGTGCGGTTCCGGTGAAGAAGCGCATAAAACCGGGGCAGTATTAAAGATTTCTATAACCCTGTTGTTCCAAGTCGAACGCCAGCAGTGCTCCTTGTAGATCCAAGTATCCGTATATGACTCGCTTTGAAGCGAGCGACTGAAGCTTTTGATAGATCCGCGCACCGTGATGAGACACGGCCAGCCACGAGGAGGATCAATTTTGGAACAGCCAGTGAAGAAGCAGGAAGAACTCAGCGATATTGATTTGCTGCATGACATCGGAAGCAGGATGGCGGCAGCGGACCCGTTCCATGCCGTGCTGGACCGGATTATTGAAGTTGTGAGCGACGCGGTGCGCTGCGACTCGTGCTTTATCTACGTGCTGGAGAAAGATCATCTGGTGCTGCGGGCGTCGAAGAATCCGCATGCGGACGTGGTGGACCGCGTGGGCCTGGCGATGGGCGAGGGCATTACAGGCTGGGTTGCGGTGCACAGACAGACGGTGGCGATCCCGGCGAAAGCATCGGCTGATCCGAGGTTTGCGAGGGTGGGGAATCTGCCGGAGGACAAATTTGAGGCGTTCCTTTCCGTCCCAGTACTGTGCCGGAGGAAGCTGGTGGGCGTGATCAATGTGCAGCACCGGGCTCCGCACGCGCATACGCGGCGCGAGATCCGGCTGATTTCAACGATTGGATATCTGGTCGGCGCCGAGGTGGAGATGGCGCGGATGGAGTTTGAGAAGTCGCAGCTTGCCGATCAACTGGAGACGCGGAAGGTGATGGAGCGGGCGAAGGGAATCCTGCAACGGGACATGGGCGTGAGCGAGGAACAGGCGTACATCGCGCTACAGAAGCAGAGCCGGCAGAGGCGCAAGCCGCTCCGCGAGATTGCCGAGGCGATTATTTTGACCGAGGAGTTGCGGCGGGGTCGAGCGTAAGGCCGCGGGCGGCGCTGCGCAGAGGCAACGCCGCAGGTTTTTCAGGGACGATTCAAGCGCCGAAAGCGGCGAGCGATTCCTTGATGGTAGGTCTGGCACCGGCGGCCACATCGCTGCGGCGCAAGTGATGAAATTTGGAGAGCACGGAATTCGCTTCCGCGAGCGCAGCGATGCGTTCGACGTAGGCGGCGAGATTGGCTCCGGGCAATGCGAAGAGCGTGACGTTATCGGTGAGAACGTCGAGGTAAGCGCGCGCTCCGCAGCAGCCGAGGCTGAGGGCGGCACGGCCGGTGTTCATGACCTGCGGAATGACGGCGCAGGCGGGGCGGCCCATGGCGGGTGCGTTTTGATTTTCCACCTGCTGCACTGCTTCGCTGAGGATGAGGGACTGGTTTGCGTCCACGACAAGCAGAACAACGCCGGGTTTGAGCGGCGATTGCGCGAGCGGCGCATAGACGACGTGCTTTGGACGCGAGGCGAGCACGGGGATGAGAGGCAGATCCTGCGGAGTGACGTAGCCGAGATCGCCGAAGACCTTGAGGGCGTCCATGAGGTCGGTTTGCTGCGCGGGTGACGGTTCCAGGTTGTGGGTATAGACGCCGATGGCGCAGAGGGCGTGGTCGGCGGATGAGGTGGCAAAGGTGGCAGTGGCGGCGTCCTGCCAGAAGCGGCAGCCGGCGGGTGATGCGCCGGTGTGCGCAGGGATGGATTCGGGAACGGAGTCAGTGAAGCAGACGGCGACGGGCGGCTGCGCAAGCTTGAGGCTGGAGGTGAGGGTGTCGGCGAGTTGGGAGTAGTAGTTTTGCATGATTGGTCCTGAGTTCTTTTTATGCTTCGGCGGTGAATCCGAGTTCAGCGATGTAGGAATGCAGCGATGCCTCGCTAACTTCATCCGGGTGAAATTGAATGGTGACGGAAGCTTTGGGATAACTGGCGTTTGCGGAAGCGACACCTTTTTCCTGACGGAGCAGGGTTTCAAGGCCGACAGCGCAGGTGGGACAGGTGAACCCCTTGACGTGCCAGGTGACGGTCCTGGCGTCCTTTGCTTCGGCGATCGCATGGGCATGGTGTTTCTCAATGGCGTCGATTGTTCCGAGAGACGCGAGGCCGGTGGCAGTGGTGAGGGTTGCGAGCTTGAGGAACTGGCGGCGAATCATGATTGGTTCTCCTGAAGGCGGTGAGGATTATTTCGCGACGGCGTCACCGGGTTCATATTTCCATGAGGTTTCGATGGTGGCGTGGTCGGCGAACTGCAGGTCGGTGTAGTCGCTGAAGGGGATCTTCTTCTTGAGCAGGCCGGTTTCAAGCATCAGATCGCGCACTTCATCGAAGTCGGCCTTTTGCGGCGCGAGCATGTTGTAGCGGATGCGTGACATGGGCTTGGTAAGGGCCCAGCGGAGCAGCTCGGGCTTCTGGTGGTAGTAATAGCGGCCGACGAAGTCAGCTGCGTCGACGCGGTGCGGGCGGCTGGTGTCGAGCCAGAGGCCGGAGCGGGCGATGCCGTCAACGAGGACCTGCACGACCTGCGGGCGGGTCTGGATGAGGTCGTCGCGGACGACAAGGATGCAGGACATATAGTCAGGCCAATACTTGTCGGCGTAGAAGAGGATGCGTCCGTAGCCGCCCATTTCGGCCTGCGAGGGGAATGGCTCGCCCATGACGAAGGCGTCTATGGCTCCGGCTTCGAGCGCGCCGGCAACGTCGGGCGGGGCCATCTCGACCATTTTTATGGAGTCGGGCTTCATGTGATAGTCCTGCTCGGCGCGATAGAGGAGCAGCCGTTCGTCGGAGAAGCGCGTGGGGATGGCGATGGTCTTGCCATCGAGCTGGCCAAAATTTTTGATAGGGCCGTCCTTGCGGACGACGACAGCGCTTCCGTTGCGATGACCGAGGTAGACGACCTTGATGGGCACTCCCTGCGCGGCGAGCTCAATGGCCATGGGCGCGACGATGAAGGCGGCCTGGATCTTGTTGGAGATGAGCGCTTCCTTGAGTTCAGGGAAACCCTGGAACATGCGGGGGAGAAACATCTCTCCGCTCTCAGAGTATTTGGAGATGTAGTCGGTCACGGGGCAGGTGAGCTGACAGGTCACAGGGATGTAGCCGACGATGATCTTGCGCTTCATGGGCGGGAGATAGTCGTTGAAGACGACGGTCCAATTGACGTTGAGCCATCCGTGCAGGCCAGAGATGAGGACGAGCCAAACGAGCGAGCAGGAGATGATCCTTGTCTTGAGGCTCCAGTCCTTGATGCGGAAGAGGCTTTTAAGTGTCATTGCGGAACCCCCAGCGGACGGGTTTGAAGGTCTCAACGCGGCGGAAGAGAAGATCGAGCACGAGGCCGATGATGCCGATGAGGAGCATGGCGCCTACGACGAGGTCATAACGCTTGCCGGAGTTGCGGGAGTCGATGATGAGGTAGCCGAGGCCGGAAGTGACGGCGATCATTTCTCCGGCGACGACGACGAGCCAGCCGATGCCGAGCGCGATGCGCAGGCCAACGAGGATTGACGGCAAGGCGGCCGGGAAGACGACGCGAGCAAGAACCTGCGGCGGAGTAAGTCCGAAATTCGTTCCGGCGCGGCGGTAGATGAGCGGGACGTTGGCGACTCCATCGACGCAGGTGACGAGGATGGGGAAGAATGCGCCGAGGAAGACGAGAAAAATGGCGGCATAGTCGCCAACGCCGAAGAAGATGATGGCGACGGGGATCCAGGCGATGGGGCTGATGGGGCGCAGGATCTGAATGACGGGATTGACGACCTGATTGATGGCGGGGTACCAGCCGAACAAGAGGCCAAGTGGGACTCCGATGGCAACGGCGGCGAGGTAGCCGATGGCGACGCGGCGGAGAGAGTCGACGATATCGAGATAGAGGACGCCTTTGTGGATGAGTTCGACGAAACCGCGTTCGACTTCCATGGGCGAGGGGAAGATTTTGGTGGCGGTCCAGACTACTGCGTAGTGCCAGAAGGCGAGAAAGAACGCAGTGGCCAGCACGGGCCAGAAGAAGCGCTCCCATTTGCGGGGCTGTGTCTGCGCGCTCATAGGTTGTGCGCCAGTCCGATCTGGCTGAGGATGCCGTCGCGCAGTTCGAGGTAGCGGGGCGAACTGATGTCGCGGGGATGGGCGATGTCGATGGGGACGATTTCCTGGATGCGGCCGGGACGCGCGCTCATGACGACGACGCGGTCGGCGAGCTGGACGGCTTCGTCGATATCGTGGGTGACGAAGAGGATGGTTTTGCGTTCGGCCTGCCAGATGCGGAGCAGCTCGCCGCGCATGATCATGCGGGTGATGGAGTCGAGCGCGCCGAAGGGCTCGTCGAGGAACATGACGTCAGGATTGACGGCGAGGGCGCGGGCGACTTCCACGCGCTGCTTCATACCGCCGGAGAGCTCGTGCGGGTAGGACTTCTCAAAGCCTTCAAGGCCGACCATTTTGACGTAGTGCGCGATGCGCCGGGAGCGCTCAGCACGCGGGAGTTTGCCGAGGCCGAAGCCGATGTTGCCCTCGACGGTGAGCCAGGGGAAGACGCCGCGTTCCTGAAAGACGAAGATGCGGCGAGGGTCGGGGCCGCGGACGATTTCGCCGTCGATGAGTATGTCGCCACTGGTGGGCTTGAGGAAGCCGGCGATGGCGCTGAGGAGGGTGGACTTGCCGCAGCCAGAGGGCCCGAGCAGGCAGATGAATTCGCCGTCGAAGACTTCGAGATTGATGTTCTCAAGGACGGGCAGGCTTTTGCCGTCGCGAGTGAAGATCATGTTGACGTCGTCGATGCGCAGCTTGTGGCGGAGGGTCGAGGCGGGCGTATTGGTTTCGATCATGGTCTTTGTAGACATCAGGATTTCTCCGCGTATCCCCAGCGCAGTGCTTTGGCGCGTTCCAGGGAACGAATGCCGTTGTCGAGCAGGAGGCCGACGACGCCGATGATGACCATTCCTGCGAGGACGAGATCATAGCGATTGCCGGCGTTGCGCGCGTCGATGATGAGAAAGCCGAGGCCGGAGTTGACGGCGATCATTTCCGCAGCGACGACGACGAGCCAGGCGAGGCCGAGTGTGATGCGCAGGCCGGTCATGAGGCGCGGAGCGATGGCCGGGTAGAGGACCCTGCGCATGAGGGTTACGGGGCCGAGGCCGAAGTTGCGTCCGGCGTTGATGTAGACGGCGGGAACGCTCTGCACGGCGTTGATGACGGTGAGAAGCAAAGGCAGGAAGCAACCTACGAAGATGAGAAAGACAGCGGCGAGATCGCCGACGCCGAACCAGAGGATGGCAATCGGAATCCAGGCCAGCGGAGAGATGGGGCGCAGGATTTGGAGAATCGGGTTGAAGGCAAGCTCTGCGCGGCGATACCAGCCGATGATGAGACCGAGAGGCACGGCGACGATAACGGCGAGGAAGAATCCCCAGGTGACGCGGAAGAGCGATGCAACGGTGTATTTGATGATGAGGCCGTGATGCACCAGGTCGGTGATGCCGTGTGCGGTCTTGATGGGGCCGGGCAACAACTGGTGCGGGTGCAGGTAGACGGCAAGCTGCCAAGCTCCGAGCAGAACGAGGATGAAGAGGACGGGCCGCAGCCACACAGGTAGCTTCAACGGTTTGCGTCCTTTGTTGTTTGCGTCATTGCCGCCTCATTCACGCACTGCGGATGTGCGTGATTCAAATCACGGAAATTTTAGACAGTGTGTGCTGATGTTTGCGTCCACCGAAAGGTTGAAATGCATCTCCACCCTGTGATTTTTGTGGAGATGCCAGGGAAGAAAGAGAGGAATCGCGGCGTCCTGAGCAAGTGCAGCAAGGACGCCGTTGATGTTATGCCGATGTTTTTGTGTAGCGCTGCTGGTGCCACTGCCAGGCGCTGGCGACAATGGAGTCGAGGTCGGCGTACTCAGGTTTCCAGCCGAGTTCGCGTTCGATTTTTTCGGAGCTGGCGATGAGGACGGCGGGATCGCCGGGGCGGCGCGCTTCGTCGATGACGGGGATGGGGTGGCCGGTGACCCGGCGCGCGGACTCGATGACTTCGCGTACGGTGAAGCCGATTCCGTTGCCGAGGTTGTAGATGAGGCGGTCGCGTGTGCTGAGGGCCTCGAATGCGAGCAGGTGGGCACGGGCGAGATCGTGGACATGGATGTAGTCGCGGATACAGGTGCCGTCCTTGGTGGGGTAGTCCTGACCGAAGACTTTGATGGAGGGACGGCGGCCGAGTGCGACGTCGAGGATGAGAGGGATGAGGTGGGACTCGGGCTCGTGCGCTTCGCCGCGTCCGGGGATGGCTCCGGCGACGTTGAAGTAGCGAAGGCTGGCGTAGCGGAGGCCGTGGATGCGGTTCAGCCAGGCGAGCATGTGCTCGACGAGAAGCTTGGATTCGCCGTAGGCGTTGGTGGGGTGGAGCGGGGAGTCTTCGCGAATGGGGGTGGATTCGGGCTCGCCGTAGACGGCGGCGGTCGAGGAAAAGACGAGGCGGTTGACACCGGAGGTGAGCATGGCCTCAAGCAGGCTGAGCGTGGAGGCGCTGTTGTTGCGGAAATAAATCTCCGGTCTTTTCATGCTTTCGCCAGCTTCGATGAGAGCGGCGAAGTGCATTACGCCGTCTATTCCGGTATGCATGAGCTTTTCGAGCGCGGGCCGGTCAGCGAGCTCACCCTCAATGAATTCAGCCTGCGGAGGGAGCAAGGAGCGATGTCCGTGGCAGAGGTTGTCGTAGACCACAACCTGATGACCTTTTTCAAGCAGGAGATGGGCGACGGTGCCACCGATATAGCCGGCGCCGCCGGTAACGAGGATGCGCAAGAGGGTTCTCCTTTGAAAGAGCCGGTTTTGAGTTATGGGACGGGTTGGGAGTCTTCTGCTTCTCTTATTTTGTCATTGCGCTGAGGAGGTTGTTGAATCCAGGCAGGCAAATGCGCTGGAAGCGGTGGATAAGTGATGGTAAATGAAGGTGGAGCGAGGATTTTGAAGAGGACTATTAAGGGAAAAAATTACCTGAATGGAAATAAAAAAAGGTAAAGCTTACGCATTTGGCACACTCCCGGTACAATAGGGACGGGTTTTGCAATACTCCCCAGAGTCTATTCTTCAAAGTCGCACCTCCCGGAGAGGCGGGTCTGAGGCCGGTAATTTCGCGGCAAGTTCGGGCGTAGACGCGTTGTTCGGTGTTTTGTGCGTATTTGGGCGGGAACCAGCAAGGAAAAGTGAGCGAAGGTCTGTGAGATTTCTGCTTGATTAGAAAAAGCAGAGATATTCTTGGTCCACATCGAGCGATGTGGAATGACAGATGCTACGCAATAGCTTGCACGTCCTCGTCCATTTGAACGAAGCAACCGGGGAAATTCCGGGAAGCCGGGCCTATACGACCCACAACCGAGATGTGCGTTGAGCACCAGGGAATTATGGAGAACAAAGATCTGTTGAACCGCGCGAATTTTGGGCTGCTGCCCGACGAGAAGAGCCGATTCGGGTCATTTGGAGCGAGCCTTTGCGTGAACGCCTTTGTCATAGGGCTGATTGTTTTGTTGAGCCTTGCAGGGGTGCATCAGATCAAGAAGCGGCAAGAGACATCGATTCTGATTTTTCCGACCGAACAGCCGAAGCCGACACCGCCGCCGGTTCCGCCGCGGGTGCGTGTGTATGCGCCGCCGCCCAAGCTTGAGCGGCCGAAGATTGTGATGCCCAAGCCGACGCCGGTGGTGGCTCCGCCGAAGATGGCAGAGATCCGGGTCCACGAAGAAGCGCCCAAGATTGCGCCTGCGCCGCCGTTACGGGTGACGCCTCCGCCGCAGCCGAAGGTGGGCCTGTTCAGCAGCCCGCATCCGACGATGGTAGCCAATAACCGGCAGCGCCCAACGATGCGCACGGGCGGGTTCGGCGATCCTGAGGGTGTGAGGCCGAATCCGAATGCGAACCGTCCGGCGACGATTGCAGCAGTAGGCTCGTTTGCCGGGTCACCGGGAAATGGTGCGCCGGGCGCGGGAGCTGCACGGCGAGGTTCAGTGCATGGCGTGGATTTCGGCTCAGGAGTGGCGAACGGGGTGCCGGGCGGTCGCGACACACGGGGCACGGTTGCGTCAGCCGGCTTCTCCGACGGGATGATTGGCGGACGCGGCAGGCCCGGAGGTACGGGCCGCATAGCGCAGAGCGGTTTTGGCGGGACGGGCTTTGGCCAAGCAGCGCCCGCAGTTCACAGACAAGTGGCTGTTAATTCGACTCCTCTCAAGATTTTGAGCAAGCCGATTCCGGGTTATACGGCAGAGGCCCGGAAGCTGAAGATCCAAGGCGATGTGACGCTGCAGGTGCGGTTCACCGCCTCGGGACAGGTACAGGTACTGCGTGTGGTAAGCGGGCTGGGATATGGGCTCGATCAACTGGCGCAGCAAGCGGCGCGCCGGATTGAGTTCAAACCGGCGACGCGCGATGGCCGCCCGATTGACGAAGTAACAGTGATTCGGGTGTCCTTCCAGTTGGCGTAGAGTATTCGAGTATCGCGTTTTGCAGCATTGTAGTGCGAAGTTTGTAAAATTTGCAGTCGTTTGAGGAGTCGGAACATGTCATTCCGCAAGTTTGGGGTCCTTGTTTTGGGGGCCCTGCTGAGCGTAAGCGCCGCCCACGCCAAGAAGCATCGCTACGAAATCAACAGAATTCCACTCACACCAGCGCAGTCCGCCCTGATCCAGAGGGCGATTGAGCAGGAGCACCAGACGATCCAGCTGATACGCAAGAGCACGCCGGTGGTGCAGACGTACATCCAGAACATGCGTCCTGATCCTGTGCTCTACTCGGTGCCGGTGAGCGATGAGTACAGCATTGCGCGGGTAGACTTCGGCCGGGCGTTCTCGGCGGAAAACTACAGCGCGCACTCGGCGCATCACGGGTTCTTCAGCGGAACGACGAAGTATCTTCGCGATTTGACGAAGACCTTTCGCATGAGCTATTCGCAGACGGGATTCATGGACATGATGTTCCTGGACCCGTCCGGCTTCGACCAGCAGCACTACAACTTTTCCTTTGTGCGGTACGAGTTCCTGGGCTCGATTCGGACCGCGGTGTTCGACGTGCAGCCGAAGCCGACGGTGAAGGGTTATGGGAGGTTCTTCGGGCGCATCTGGATCCAGGACCCGGAGGGCCACATCGTCCGCTTCAACGGAACGTTCACGGGGAATAAGAGCGACGAAATCAGCCGTTACTTCCACTTTGACAGCTGGCGGACGAACATCCAGCCCGGGGAATGGCTGCCGACGGCGATTTATGTAGAAGAGACGCACGAGAGCGTCGACCGGCACGCGCAGGGTTTCCGGGCGCAAACGTACTTCTGGGGCTACTCGCTGAAGCTGCCGCAGACAGAGTCGACGAACGAGTCAATCCAGGTGGAGAATGCGGAGGACCAGAGCGCCCAGGCGCAGGACGTAAGCCCGCTGGAGGCACAGCGGCAGTGGGTGACTCAGGCACAAGACAACGTACTGGACCGGCTGACGCAGGCCGGACTGCTGGCTCCGCCGAGCGATTTTGACAAGGTGCTGGAGACGGTCACCAACAACATCATTATCGGCAGCAAGCTGAACCTGCCGGACGATATTCATTGCCGGGTGCTGCTGACGGCCCCGCTGGAGTCGCTGGCGGTGGGCAATACGATCCTTGTGAGCAAGGGTCTGATCGATACTTTGCCGACGGAAGCGGACCTTGCGGCGGTGCTGAGCTTCCAACTGGCGCAGATTGTGCTGGGACACCACATCGACACGCGCTACGCATTCAACGACCGGTTGCTGTTCCCGGATTCGGCCACGTTCCAGCAGATCAATATGCGCCACACGATTGCGGATAACGAGGCCGCGGCGAAGAAGGCGGTGGAGTTGTTCAACGCCTCAGTGTATGCGAGCAAGTCAGGCGAAGTGGGCCTGTACTTTGAGCAACTGGCTGCGCGGCAGAAGGCGCTGACGGCGCTGCTGACGCCGCGGCTCGGCGATTCACTGCTTCGTCCGGACGGGACACCCTGGCTCTCAGGGTTGACGCGTGGCGCGCCGAAGCTGAATCAGAACGACCTGACGCAGATTGCCGCACTGCCGCTGAACAGCCATCTGCGGATCGATCCGTGGGATGACAAGGTGTATCAACTGCATCCAAGGCCGGCGCCGCTGTTGAATCCGGGCGACAAGATGCCGTTCCAGGTGACGCCGATCTTTTACCGGCTGCAGCCGTATCAGCCGCCTGCGCAGCCTGCGCCGACGAGCACTCCGGCCGGGCAGGGACAGACTCCGTCGGCTACACCGACAGGCGCGAATCCGGAACCGAATCAGGGATCGACACAAGGCCCGGCACAGGGCACGTCGAATCCGCCGCCGACAGAGACAAATGTGGGGCCAACACAGGGTACGTCAAACCCGCCACCGGAGAACACGAACCCGCCGCAATCGTAATGACCCTGAGGCCCGGCCCTCAACGAAGCGAGATGCCGGGCCAAGAGGGGATTGAGGGAATGTAAAGGAAAAGGCATTGAGTCCTTGGTGCTCTGTACGTGAAGAGAGGAAGCATCTTAAAGCCGGAGAAATTAAACGCCGTGACCAAAGCGATCAAGCAGCTTTTTATTTTTAGTCTTTTATTCACTGCCGCCGCGGCATATTCGCAGGTGGTGCCATCTGTAAACGGAGGTGAGTCGACACTGTGGGTAGGCGGTGAATACTCAAACTTCCATCCTGATTATGGTTCGGCGAGGCTAAACGGCCTGGGAGCTACAGTCGACCTGAATGTGACGTCAAAGATCGGGGCGATCGGCGAAGCGCGCTGGCTGCACTTCGGCAACAGCGGGGACATAGGCGAAACCCAGAACGATTATTTGATCGGCGCCAAGTATCGGCTGTACAAATGGGGGCGGTTTGATTTCGACGCGAAGTTTCTGGTTGGCGGAGTGTGGATCACGTTTCCGGGTTCTATCGGCAGCGGGAGCTACTTTGCTTATGCGCCGGGAGGATTCGTGGATTACCGATTGAGACGCAGGTTCCGGATACGCGCGGGATACGAGTACCAGATATTGCCGTCGGCGCCGAATATCCCAGCACAGCCGAACAATGGACTTACACCGAATGGATTTACGATCGGCCTGGAATACTCAGTGTTTTGATAGAGAGGTATTAATACGAAACGGACGCCGGGCCGGTCAAATGGTCCGGCGTTGGTGTTTTTGAGCGCTATTGCAGATAAGGGTGAGAATCAAGTGTGGCGCGGCCGCAGTGAGTGCCGAAGCATTTGCGTTGAGCGCCCGGTAGAATCGGCGTTGGGTGTGCACGAGCGGAGGGCGCGAGCGATGCGCAGGGCCCGCATGGCTTTCTGGCGAAGCATCGGCGTGTTGTGTGTAGCGGCGTGTGTTGCCGGAGGCTGGGCTGCCGCCATTGCAGGTGCGCCGCAGGGCGGCGAGCGGCGGTACGCGGTTTTCGGGATCGTGGTGAGCGTTGACCGAGAACACGGGGAGTTTGTGGCGTCGATCCGGGAGATTCCGGGGTTCATGGATGCGATGGTGATGCCGTTCCGGGTACGCGATGTGCATGCTCTTGAGGAACTGCACACAGGCGAGATGGTGGACTTTACGCTGGTGGTCGGCCGAGATGCTTCCTGGGCGGAGGACATTCGGCAGCATGTTTTCGAGAACGGGGAAGCGGAGGCGCAGGAAGCGGAGCGACTGAGCCTGCTGGAGAAGTTGAACGCGTCAAAGGCTGAGGGCAGGGTGCTGCAGCCGGGCGATGTGGTTCCGGATTTCAGCCTGACGGACCAGATGGGCAGGCAGGTGCGGCTGTCGCAGTTCAGAGGAAAAGTGGTGGCGCTGACGTTTATGTATACGCGGTGCCCGCTGCCTGATTATTGCTTTCGGCTGAATAATAACTTTGGGAACGTGCAGCGGCGGTTCGCGTCGGAGATGGGGAAGAACCTGGTGTTGCTGAGCGTGTCGTTCGATCCTGAGCACGACACACCGGCGGTACTGCGGGAGTATGCGGCGACGTGGAAGGCGAATCCGAACGGATGGCATTTCCTGACGGGGCCGCTGCCTGAGGTGAAGCAGGTATGCCATGAGTTCGACCTGAACTTCTGGACGAGCATGGGGATGATTACGCACACTCTGCACACGGTGGTGCTGGACCGTCAGGGGCGAGTGGTTGCGAATCTTGAGGGAAACCAGTTTTCCGCGCAGCAGCTAGGGGACCTGATCGAGGCCACGCTCAAGCAGTGAGGTAGGGTGGGCGCTATCGAGCTGAAGCGTGGCTGAGGCATTGATTCATGCTGAAGTGGGCTTGTTCGTAGTTGTCTGCCGGCAGATGGTGAACCAAAATACGCATGCACTTGAAATTGGGGAAGTTAGACCCGTGCGATGTGGAGGTTGAGCAGGGGTGCGCGAGCTATGGTTTTCTGTATTTAACTCCAGACTTTTGTAGGGGATACAGGATTAAGTAGTGCAAACAGTAGAGTTTCCCGATCTGGGCATTCTCCAGTTACTGGAAGGTGACCGGTTGAAATTCTATGAAAAAATTGTTGACCGGTGGGCCGAACCCATTTATTTTTAGGTGTGCCGGGTTTATGGCGTGCTCAAAATTGCCGGATTTTAGTTCAGGTCGCTTTGGTCGGTTTTTTGAGCTCGGCACACCCAGCTTCAATTCCTATCCACAGCTAATCTACTTCGCCTGCCCGTGCGCGCGAGCGCAGAAGACGCGAATCGTTGCGGATAGCAATGAAAAGTTAAGACAGTAGAAAGTAGTTTCGGTCAAGAAAAAGAATTGATCGGTGATGAAGTTTGCTGCGTCTAATGTTGTACACCAGAAAAATTGGCCACTTCGGAAGGTTTGGTGTTCGGATTCCAGGCAGCGTCCAGGAAGTAGTCAAAAGAATCAAGGAGATATACCTATGCGTTCAGAATTGATTTTTGGGGCGCTTGCCCATGTGAAGAATCGTTATCAACTTTGCCAACTGGCTGCGAAGGCCACTCGCAAGCTGCACAAGCCAAATACTCGTTTGCAAGATACGACAAACGATGTGCTGATCCGGTTCCGTGAAAGCAACCCGGCTGCCCCGGTTGCGCCGGTAGAGACTACTGCTCGCGTTCAGACCCGTCGCGCTGCATAAGCGCGGCGCGGTCCGGCCGCGCGGGTTGTTTTTCCCATCTTCTGTTAAGCTGAGCTGTTCCCCGTCTTCCTAATTTTTACTTCTTACCAACCCCACTCCTGTTTCATCCCTTCCGAACGACTTCCCATCCAGTAATTGCAGGTAAAGCATGACAATCTCAGAACTAAAAGAAAAGAACATAACCGAGCTGAGCCGCATTGCGCGCTCGCTTGAAATTGCGGGTGCCAGCGGCATGCGCAAGCAAGACCTGATCTTCCGGATTCTGCAGGCGCAGAGCGAGAAGGAGGGCCACATTTTTGCAGAGGGCGTGCTGGAGATTCTGCCCGACGGCTACGGTTTTCTGCGCTCTCCGGATTACAACTATCTACCCGGGCCGGACGATATTTATGTATCGCCGTCGCAGATCCGCAAGTTTGATCTGAAAACGGGTGACACGATCAGCGGCAATGTGCGGCCTCCGCATGAGGGCGAGAAGTATTTTGCGCTGGTGAAGATCGAGGCGATCAACTTCGAGTCTCCGGAAGAGACGCGGAACAAGATCCTGTTCGACAACCTGACCCCGCTGTATCCGCAGGAGCGGGTGAAGATGGAGACGGTGCGGGAGAACATCAGCGGCCGGGTGCAGGACCTGCTGACGCCGATCGGAAAAGGACAGCGCGGGCTGATTGTGGCCCCGCCGCGCACCGGCAAAACGATGCTGCTGCAGTCGATTGCGAATTCGATTACGGCGAACCATCCGGAGATTGTGCTGATCGTGCTGCTGATTGATGAGCGTCCGGAAGAAGTAACAGACATGCAGCGGTCAGTGAAGGGCGAAGTGATCAGCTCGACATTTGACGAGCCGGCGGCGCGGCACGTGCAGGTGGCCGAGATGGTGATTGAAAAGGCCAAGCGGCTGGTGGAGCACAAGCGCGACGTGGTGATCCTGCTGGACTCGATTACGCGACTAGCGCGGGCCTACAACACGATTGTGCCGCCGTCGGGCAAGGTGCTCTCGGGCGGCGTTGACTCGAATGCATTGCAGCGGCCGAAGCGGTTTTTTGGCGCGGCGCGCAATATTGAAGAGGGCGGGTCACTGACGATCATCGCGACGGCGCTGGTGGATACGGGGTCGCGTATGGACGAAGTGATCTTTGAAGAGTTCAAGGGCACGGGCAACATGGAGATCATTCTGGACCGCAAGCTTGTTGACAAGCGCGTGTTCCCGGCGATCGATATCCAGCGCTCGGGCACCCGCAAAGAGGAGCTGCTGATTCCGAAGGAAGACCTGCAGCGCATCTGGGTGCTGCGGAAGGTGCTGAACCCGCTGTCTCCGGTGGAAGCGATGGAACTGCTGGTGGACAAGCTGGGCAAGACCCGGAACAACGCGGAGTTTCTGCTGAATATGAGCTCGATCTAGGGCTCACCGATGGAAAAGAAGGGCGCTCGCGGTTGCGGGCGCCCTTTCGTTTTGGAGCGGGGCTGCGGGTGCAGAAGCTTCGTTATTGGGGGCGCGGACAAGGTGCGCGCCCTGCCGGGCCTCGCTGGCGCGAGGCGAATGGTTTGTGAGGGGGAGAGTCGATCTTTCCCCGGTCTCAAAGGCGAGACCGGGGGCACCCTCATTCCTGCGGTTTGGGAGGGTCATTGGGTGCCGGGGCCACCCTCTTCTGGTGTGTCAGGGCTCACGGTTGTAGAGGGATGAACGTCAGAATGAGGTGAGCTGGATCACCCGCCCTGCCTTTGGGCTTATGGACCCTCAATCAGACCAGAAGGTCCGTCTGCCTGTCCGTTCAATGACGCGCACGTAGGCAGGTGATTCCAAGGCGACTTCCCGCCATTCGTCTGCCAATTCCACGTCCGGCAGAGCTGCCCTGTGTATGAATCGAGGGCCAAATTCACACGCATTCCCACCGGGTAGACCTCAACGGGTTTAAATCGCTGACTGTCCGGGGTGGCGTTGCTCACCTTCGTTGCTGTTGTCGTGGTACATGGGTGGCTTTGATCCTGCGGTTCAGTTGCATTACAGGCGGCTAGAATCGCAGCTGCTAGGGCTGTGAGGAAGAACACTCCGCACAGGCGCAATAGCTTCATGGGCAGACCTCGTGTACCGGACTATACCATGAAGAATTCGCCGAATTGGTGGGAGCGGATTTGCTCTTGAGCCGCGGATTTATGGCGATTCGGTGCGGCAGGGAGGGTTTGCGAAGCCCCGAATAGAGCTTGGACGGGGCAGCCCCGGTCGTGAAGGAAGGGACATCAAAAGGAGTTAGGCTGGGCAACCCGCCAAATCGAATTTCTGTCTCTCTGTCATTTGTTGTTTGCCGCTCCACGACGTAGCACATGCTCGTCAATGTATATGTATGTGCCTGCCGTCATATTGCGCAGAATCTCGGCCAGGCCCGTTCCATAGTGACCTTCAGGAGCTGTATTTTCCCTGTTCAATCCCCACGCCAAGATATCGGCGGCCTGAAGTCCAGGAGTGATTGTCATCGTGCCCTCGCCTACCGAACCGACTAATAGCCACGGAGAAAATACTCCGCTCCGATTGGCCTTGTCTTTCTCCGCATTCCACTCGGCATCGAAGGGCGCGAGAAACGGCTCATTGCGGTCGAACACGAAGTGAATCAGATCGCCAGGTGTGAGGGGGATATGCTGCTTGCCTTCATTTGCCTTCAATAGACTCCTAGCCGCCGCCAACATGGCTTGTCTTGGGACATAGGCATTGCAGAGTACGATCTCGGAGGGTATATCTATCCCTTCTGCATAGACCTTGCGCCAGTCATCCATGTCAACCACACACGAGAAGCGTATGAGTTCGGTTTTTTTAAACGCACTCATAAACTTTGCCAGCTTGAACACTAGAGTCCAAGCATTGTCTTGATTCCATCCCTTCAGATGACTAAAGGGCGTGTCGTGCCAGCGCTGCACTGCCTCTTTCATGTGCATGTAGGTGATAGGAGATGGAGCCGTTTTGAGAATGTCCGCCCATCCACGCTCAAACCGTGCCCACACGTCGTCGGGCGCACCAAATGCAGCGAGACTGACGAAGCGAGATTCCTGAAGACCGCTTCGATCAATGTATGCTCGGATCGCTATAGACACATCCTTTTCGCCAATCAAAACACGGGGAGAAAACCCTCCATTTTGCTGATGGCTAGACGCTTTGGTTCATCTAATTATCTCCAATTTAAAAAGGCTAATGGGTGGCCACCCGTCCCCCGCCGGTTGAATAGGCGCTAGTGGGGAGTGACTTCATACCGAGCGTCCATTCCGGCCAGCATGTGGTCGCTGATGTGGCAGTGGTAGAGCCAGATGCCGGGGTTCTCGGGCACCATGTCGGCAGTGACCATTTGAGCGGAGGTAACGGCGATAACGTCAGTGCGCTGACCGTTGACCATGACGGTGTTGCCGTGCCAGTGCGGAGTGTGCGCGTTGTTGAAGTCGCCGAGGGTGGCCACGTACCAGCGAACGTGCTGGCCTTTCTTCATGACCATCATGGGCATGTTGCCATAGATGTATCCGTTGATGGACCACTTGATGTTGCTGGCTGCGAAGCCATCTGTCGCGATGGTTCCCACGAGGCCGTTGGCAGCGTGAAATCCAAAGAAGTCTCGCTTGATGCCTTTGGGATCGGTGGTGTACTTGTTGATGTTGTCGTCGATGTACCAGCTCTCGTTCTCATTGATGGCAATGTACATGGTGGCGAATTCGCGGTCGACGTCTTTGGGGCTGCCGTCGGGACGGGCCATGCCGCGGCGGGTAACGATGATAAATCCGAAGAGGCCGGAGGCGACGTCGCGCAGCTCATCGCAATGGGAGTGGTAGAGCCACATGATGGAGCTGGGATCGTTGGGGCCGGGGCCTGACTGATCGGTGATCTTCCAGGTGTAAATGTGGGTGTCGCCGGGTGCGATGCAGCCCCCATTGTTGTCCTGGTGCGAGTCGGCGGCGTTGGCTTCGTTGCTATAGGCGGCACCTTCGGAGTCCTTTGTGTAGACGACTCCATGAGGGTGCATGCCGAAGGGGTGGGTGGCGTTGTTCTTGAAGACGACGCGAATGGTGTCTCCAACTTCGCCGCGCAGGATTGGGCCGAGGATGCCGAGGTAGGCTTCGCTGGGCGGACGCTTCTTGAGCTTGGTAAAGGTAGCGTCCGTGTATTCGCGGTAGATGGCTTTTTTGTAGACGCTGCCGATCTGGTGCGGGCCGGATTGAGTGAAGGTTTTCTCGATGGAATCGAAGGGCATGCCCATGGCCTCGTCGCGGCCTGAAGGTGCGTAGTTCCAAGCGACCTCGTCAGCGGCAACGTAGTAGGTACGGATTTTGCCTTTGGGCGCTGGCGCAGCGTAAGCGGCAACTGACTGTGCGCAGAGAAGCAGCACGAGCAGGGAGAAGACGGCGATCCTGATAACGGCGATCCTGGCAGAGCGAGGTATTTTGTGACTCATCATTCCTCCAAATTCCATCAAGGGTGTCCTGGGGAGTTGTCCTGGGGCATGCGTCTCGCTTCGCAATCAAGACAGAGAACGACTGAGCTTCGCCTTCGTGGGGATGCGTATGCGTCGTCCACTGCGTGGCGGGAGGAATGACTTGATTTGAGCGCAGGTTCTCTTCCTAACCGGGAAGTGGCGCAACTATACGCTCGACCTTTGGTGGTGACAACAGGAAATTGAGACGGCGAGTGTTTGTATGAGGCGCGGAGTCAGTAATCAACGCGGACATTGTCGAGAGAAGGCAAAAAGACGGGGCGGAGTTCGGCGATGAGGCGTCCGGCCTGGACGGCGGGATCCTGCGAGGCAAGCACCTGGGCGGTTTCTAGATTTTCTGCTCGGAGGATAGTGATGCCGGTCACGTCGTCGGAGGGGTCCTGGGTGTGGCCGAGAGCGGGGCCGGCGAAGACGATGGTTCCGTTCTCCGTGTGGCGGCGGATGAAGGCGAGATGAAGAGGCATGAGGTCTTCATGGCCGAGGGTGACATCCCATTGCGGGCCTTTGCGCAGAAGGCAGAGGAAGTAGGGTTTGAGGTTGCGCGGGACGTCGGCGATGCGAGGGGCCTGGGAGTTTTCGGGCATGTCTTGATTATGCCCAAAGGCGGCGCGCAGGCGGATTGCGAATCAGCCGGCGGCAATTACGGAGGCGATTACTGATTGGGAGGCGGAGGGTTGTAAGACCCGCCAGAGGGTGCGCCAGGGTTATCGCTGCGTTGATCGGGTACGAAGCGATCTCCGGGGAAGCGAGGGATGCCGAAGTGTCCGCGCAGGTGGAGGAGGTCGAGCGGACTGAGGGTTCCATTAATAACGATCAGGTCAATGTTGGTGGGGTTGGAGACGAGCAGGACCATTCCTTCGACATTGCTGTGCGCGAAGCGAATCCAGAGGTCGGTGGAGCCGGGGTTGTCGGACATGGCGTTGGAGTGGGCGGTGACGAGGTGACGCCAGCCGCGGTCGAGGTATTGCGAGCGAACGTAGGCTAGCAATTGGGGGTCGTAGAGTCCCGGCTCGGGATATTTGTAAACGTGGATGGAGATGCTGCGCAGGCGGGCGACGATGCGCTGGGTCTCTTCGTCTCCGGTGAAGTCGCTGGCGAGGCCAAGCATCTGGCGGTTGAAGGTGAAATCGGTGTGGAAGGTGGCGTGGCTGCCGAGAGCGTTCAGGCCGCCAGGGAGCCAGGAGTCGTCGGGGTCAGCAGGCGGATTGGCGGGGGCCTGACCGGATTGATAGCTGGGAGACGCGGGGGGCGGTGGAGGGTTGCTCTGCTGCTGGGCACGGACTGCGAGCGGGGCAAGAGCGAGCATGGACATTAGAGCAATGGGCGCAAAACGACGGTGAAGAGGCATACAATAAATCCGCTTTAATGCTAGAACGCCGGTTGCTGCGAAAAGTTTGCCTGTAGTATCGGAAATTATTCAGGCAATAAATCTCGGGAAATCTCCGGGCAACTCAGGACGGATGAACAGTTCTCTACTGTGAGGGGGGTTGTCATGAAATGGGCGCAATTGAAGTATTTGACCGCCATGATGTTGATTGGCGATGGGGTTTTGGCGATGCTACGTCCATATCGCGACGCGATGACGTGGAACATGGGTCCGGCATCATGGAAGGCATTGATGCGATATTTGTCGGACCATCCGGACACGTTGCGGGCGATTGGGGCGGCGGAGGTCGCACTGGGGTTTGCACTCATTGCGAGTGAGGGATCAGAGGAAGAGCAACAGGCCGAGAAGGAGGCAGCGGCGCGGGCCCGGACGCAGGACATTGATTGATGACATTAAAACAGTGCATTCCCGGCGAAAGATTTTGCCGAAGGGAATTCCGCTAGACTGAGGACAGATGACAGAGCGTTTGTATTACGCAGATTCATTTCTGCGGCGGTTTACGGCGAAGGTAACGGACATCCGCGAGGCTTCGCGGACGGATGGAGTATCGATCTGGCAGATTGCGCTGGACCGGACGGCGTTTTATCCGACGAGCGGAGGTCAGCCGTGCGATACGGGATCGCTGGCGGCGAGTTCGCGCGGAGGCGCGGTGCTGGATGCGGAAGTGGAGTCGGTTGAAGAGGACGAGCAGGGAACAGTGTGGCACTTTACCCGCAAGCCAGTGACGGCGGGGACCGGGGTAGAGTGCGAGATCGACTGGCCGCGGCGACTGGACCACATGCAGCAGCACACGGGACAGCATTTGCTGTCGGCTGTGTTTGCGCGGGAGCTGGATGCGCCGACGGTGTCGTTCCACCTAGGAGAGAGCGTATCCACGATTGACCTGGCGTCGGGGCCGATTGCGCACCACAGCCTGGAGCGCATGGAGCGCATTGCCAATGAGCTGATTGCAGAGGACCGTGCGGTTACGGTTAAGGTGGTGGAGCGCGCTGAGGCAGAGGCGATGCTAGCGGATGGAAGACTGCGGAAGCTACCGGCACGGGACGGACGGATTCGGCTGATAGAGATTGCGGACTACGACCTGAATGCGTGCGGGGGGACGCATGTTCGCAGCACGGGACAGATTGGCGCGCTGCTGGTGCGAGGCATGGAAAAAGTGAGCCGAGGGGTGCGCGTGGAGTTTGTGTGCGGGATGCGGGCGGCGAAGGCTGCGCGGCATGACTTTACGGTGCTGGGGCGTGCAGCGGCGGAGCTCTCGATTGCGAGCGATGGGGTTCCCGCAGCGATTGAGCGGATGAAGCAGGAGCGGAAGCTGGCGGAGAAGGAACGGCAGCGGCTGCGGGCCGAGGTGGCAAGCTACCATGCGGTGCGGCTGCTGGTGGAGGAGCAGATCAAAGGCGGGCTGCGGCTGGTAAGGCGAAGCTTTGATGACCGCGACGCCGATTATGTGCGGCTGCTGGCGCAAGATCTGACAGCGTCGGTTCCGCGAACGGTGGTGCTTCTGGCATCGGAAGAGCAATGGCCGGCGCGGCTGGTGCTGGCCAAGAGCGGAGACGTGAATCTGCATTGCGGCGAGCTGCTGCGGGACGTGCTGACTTCATACGGGCTGCGCGGGGGCGGGTCGACGGAGTTTGCTCAAACGGATGTTCCGGAGGAGCAAATGGAGGCATTGCTGGACGATCTGGAGGCCGCGGTATCCGCCCGGTGCCGGCTGAGCGCGGGAAGAGCGAGCTCCGAATAGATGTTGCTGTAAGGGGCTGCGGGGCGCAAGAGGCAAGCAGCGGCAAGTGGCCCTCGCGCGACACGCGGACACTTTCGCAATCAGAGACGCGCTGATAAACTTAAGCAGTAACTCCTGCCCAACGTGGGGCTGTAGCTCAGCTGGGAGAGCGCCTCGTTCGCAACGAGGAGGCCAGCGGTTCGATCCCGCTCAGCTCCACCAAATCTTCGCTAACGATTCTCCAGAGAAGTCCAGAGTCGACCCCGGCTTCCTGAGATTGGGGCATTGCTGATGGATTTTGGTTCTCGACGTTGCTACGCAGTTCTTCTCAGCGGGATTTTTCTAATTACAGCTTCAGGTTGCAGAAGGCAGATTGATACGGCCGGGACGCAGCAGGCAGCCAGCGTGAGCCGGTACCCGCTTCGCGGGCTGGTGCTGGGCAAGAGCGCGACGAGTCACAAGGTCACGATCCGGCAGGACACGATTCGCGGCTTTATGCCGGAGACTAACGCGGTTTACACGATCGCAAACCCGGATCTGTTCCAACAGCTCAAGCCGGGCGACGCCATTACCGCTGATGTGCTGGTTCCGTCAGACAGCAGCAATTACCGCCTGAAGAACGTGAAGGTCGTGGCTGAATCGAGAGGGCCGAGCGCTTTGGCTTCGCTTCCGCCGCATCAGCTGCTGATTGGCGAGCAGGTGCCCGACATTCCTCTGGTCAATCAGGATGGGAAGACAGTGCACTTCCGGCAGTTCCACGGCAAGGCAGTGCTCATCACGTTTATCGATACGCAGTGCACGGATGATTGCCCGATTATTACCGGGCTCTTCGGGAAAGTGAATACGCTATTGCGGGACCATCCGAGCACGTATGCGGACAGCGCGCTGATCAGCGTGAGCATTGATCCGAAGTTCGATACGCCTCCGGTGCTTCGCAGGTATGGGTTGAAGTATCTGCACGGCGATGCGGAGGACTTTTCGCACTGGGAGTTTGTTGACCTGCCTCCTGAGCGGTTGAAGAGGCTGGCGACGGCATTCGGCGTGATGTACAAGCCGGTGAAGGGCGATATTATCCACACGATGGAGACGGCGTTGATTGCACCTGACGGGACTGTTGTCGAGCAATGGGGCGGAGACGACTGGAATCCCAAGGTTGTTGCCGAGGCGATTGAGGCGGCCAGCGAAAGAGCGGGCAGCGGAAAGCCGGCGAGCGATAAAGCGGCCAGCTAAGAAGCGGCTCAGGACTGAGCGGCGCGGGCGGCGGCGCGACCAATGCGGACCATGTCGGGAAGGCCGACGCCGTAGTATGCGTTGCCGGCGAGCTGGAGGCCGGGAAATTCCTTAACAAGTGATTCAAGCCGGGCCATTCGCTGCAGGTGTCCGACGGCGTATTGCGGGAGCGAGTGAGGCAGTCGGCGCACGATGGTGATGTGCGGCGCGGGCAGCGGACCGAGAACTTCTGACAGGCGCTGATGGGCGAGCGCGGCAAGGGCGTTGTCACTCTGGTGAAGCTGGAGCTGCGTGGCACGGCCTCCGAAGAAGGCGCGGAGGAGGACACCGTCGTGAGGGGCGCGGTGGGAAAACTTCTGATCGACAAAGGTGCAGGCGAGGAGCTGTGAGTCGCTCTCTAGTGAGGGTGGGACAAGATAGCCGAAGCCGCGCGGGATGGAAAGCGCGCGGGCCTGCGGGGGCAGAAACGCAAAGGCGACGATGATGGCCGAGGTGGAATCGATGGCGAGGAGCGGGTCAAAGCGTTCGGAGAGGCTGTGGAGGAGGCTGCGCGTGGTGGGCGCGGGAGCGGCGACGATGACGGAGTCGAAGGTGTGTGTGGCGCTGCCGGCGGTGATCTGCCAGTCCTGACCGGTTCGCGCGAGGGCGGTGACGGGAGTTGAGAGCTGGACTGAGCTGGGTGGGAGTGAGGCTGCGATGCGGTCGATGAAGGCGCCGAGTCCGGAGCGGAGATTGGTGAAGACGGAGCCGGTGCTGTGATGGGCGCGGGCTTGCACGGCATGGATGAGGCTGCCGAATTCGCGCTCCATTTTGACGAAGGCGGGCATGACGGCGCGGACGCTGAGGGACTCGATGTCGCCACCGAAGACTCCGGCGAGTATGGGACCGGCGATAGTGCGGGTGACTTCGTCGCCGAAGTGGCGGCGGACGAAAGAGGCGACGGATTCGTCTTCGTTGTCGGGGAGGGCGGAGGCTTTGAGCTCGGCCGCACGATCGGGTTCGCGTTGATAGGCGAGGCGTGCTTCTTCGGTGAACAGAGGCGAGCTGGCGATGGCATTGAGATCAGAGGGGACCATCATGCGCATGCCGTCAGGCATGGGGATGAGCTGATTGTCGCGAAGGATGTAGGTGTGGCGCTGGCGGTCGTTGGAGGGGATGATTTCGGATTCGAGGCCGAGTTCGATGGCGAGCTCATGCGCCCAGGGTTTTTCCGTGACCCAGGAATCGGGGCCGCATTCGATGGTGAAGCCGTCCTGGTGGATGGTCTCAATGATGCCGCCGAGCCGAGATGTGGCTTCAAACAGGGTGAACCGGGATTGTGCGTCGCGTGAGAGCTGGTAGGCGGCAGAGAGGCCGCTGAGGCCGCCTCCGATGATGGCAATGCGCTTCATGACGCTTCAAGGCGAGCCAGCGCCTTGCGGCTGAGATCGGCGAGGGCGGCGGTGAGCAAGGTGGAGTGATTGAGCGATTCGGGGCGGACGAGTTCCATGCCGAGATTGGAGGCGTATTCGCGGAAGGCGATGTCGATGTCGTAGAGGATTTCGATGTGGTCGCAGAGAAAGCCGATGGGCTGGAGGATGATGCGGGTGATGTCACGTTGGCGGAGCGCGGTGAGAGTGTCTTCGACAGTGGGCCCGATCCATGGTTCTCCGGACATGCCCTGGCTCTGAAAGGCGAAGAACCAGTTTGCCGGATCGAGGTTGAGGCGCGAGGCGACAAGGGAGGCGGTGTGGCGAGCTTCGTCGGCGTAGGGGTCGGCGGGTGAGTCTGCGGTGGCCTGAAGGGTGCGCATGGGCACGCTGTGGGCGGTGAAGAGCACCTTGGATTCGGCTCCGGCGGTTGTGCCGGGTGTGTAGACGGCGCGAAGGCGCTCGGCGAAGGCGTCAGCAAGGAGCGGATGGTCGGCCCAACCCTCGGTGAAGTCGAGGCGCATGCCGTCGGCCGCAGCGGCGACGGCGCGCTTGTAGAGTCCGACACTGGTGCGGGAGTTCTGCGGGGCGAGGCAGATGGCGGCGAAGCGGGTGACGCCGTCGGCGCGCATCGCGTGGAGGGCGTCGGCAATGTAGGGCTTCCAGTTGCGCATGCCAACGTAGACGGGGATGCCGAGGTGTGCGGCGAGGTCGCGGCCCTGCTGAAGCGTGAGGCGCGTGAGGGGGCTGGCGCCGATGAGCGAATAACGGTGGCGGATTTCTGCGACGACGGAGCTGGGGAGCGGACGGCCACCGGTGACGTTGCGGAGATACTCGGGGATTTCGTCGAGCGAGTCGGGTGTTCCGTGGGCGAGGAGCAGTATAGCGGATTTTTCGGGCGTAGCTGTCGGCGTTACAGTCAAGGACGCGTCTCCGCATTCGGTTGGGGCGTGTACTCGCGGACGAATTTGACGACGGACTGGACGTTTTCGACGGGAGTCTCCGGGACAATGCCGTGGCCGAGATTGAAGATATGGCCGGGGCGCGAGGCGGCGCGGTCGAGGACCTGATGGACGCGGCGGCGAAGCAATTCCGGTTGGGAGAAGAGGGTGATGGGGTCGAGGTTGCCCTGCACGGCACAGGCGTAGTCGAGCTCACGCCAGGCCTTGTCGAGCGGGGTGCGCCAATCGAGGCCGAGGACGTCGGCTCCTGTCTGGCGCATCAGCGGGAGGAGGCTGGCGGTTTCGACGCCGAAGTAGATGACAGGAACGCCGAGGGCCTGCACGTCGCGGACGAGCGTGGTGGTGATGGGCAGGACGAAGTCGCGGTAGTCGTCGATGCTGAGCGCGCCAGCCCAACTGTCGAAGATCTGGATGACGTCGGCTCCGGCCTGGACCTGCTGGGCGGCGTATTCGCGGAGGACGGTGGCGAGCTTGACAAGCAGCGATTGCCAGGCGGAGGGCTCGCGGTACATGAGGGTCTTGGTGTGGATGTAGTTGCGGGAGCCGCCGCCTTCGATCATGTAGCTGGCGAGGGTGAAGGGTGCGCCGCAGAATCCGATGAGGCCGGCGCGGTCGCGGAAGTGGGAGGCAACGCGCGAGATGGCTTCTGCAACGTAGGCGAGCGCGGAGGCGCGGTCAGTGCGGAGACGGGCGACGTCGAAGGCGGTGCGGACGGGTGAGTGGATGACGGGGCCCTCGCCTGCCTGAAACTCGAAGTCGAGGCCCATACACTCAAGGGGCAGAAGCAGATCAGCGAAGATGATGGCGGCGTCCACGTCGAGCTTTTCTGCGGCGGTGATGGTGACTTCGGCAGCGAGGTCGGGGTTTTTGCAGATTTCTACCAGCGAATGGTGTTTGCGGACGGCCTGGTATTCGGCCATGTAGCGGCCGGCCTGACGGAGGAACCAGACAGGAGTGCGGTCGACGGGCTTGCGGAGGCAGGCGCGAACGAAGCGCGATGCACCGGTCATTGAGGACAAGGGCTGATCGGCGTGTGCTTGCGGTACATGTGTCATGCGAAAAGGGGCCACTTTTGAGGGTAGCACCGGAGGGCGACGAAGGAGCGGTCAGCAAGTATTCGGTCAGCGAGTCAACTGCGAAAATGGCTGCTACGGCGCGGCTGTCTTAGTATGGGAGACAGCGCGCGAGTAAGCGGGATTTTTATATCTGAAGCATTCAAGTGAAGCGAAACTTTTATTGGATATGGTTTGTGGGCGCTGCGGTATGGTTTTTCGATGCCGCATGGAGTCTTCACTACCATGTTGTCAGTTGGGGGTTGCTGGAGGCGGTGGTGTCGGCGGTGTTTCTGGCGACGGGGATGTATTTAAAGAACCACGGGATTAAATGAAAACGGCTGGCGCGAGGCCAGCCGTTTGGTTTTGCGAGAAAGCTGCGCTACCTGGCGTGTTCCTTTTCCACGACGGAGACACATTCCTCGAAGATGTCGAGGGCGATGGCGGCTTCATGCTCGTTGACGATGAGCGGCGGGGCGAGACGGATGGAGGTTTCTCCGCAGCCGAGAATGAGCAGGCCGCGCTCGAAGGCCAGCTCGACGATACGGTCGCGCCATGCGGCGGCGGGCTCGCGTGACTGCTGATCCTTGACGATCTCGATGCCGATCATGAGGCCGCGCCCGCGGACATCGCCGACGATGCGGTGCTTCGCGGGCCAGGTACGGAGGCGGTCGAGCATGAGTCCGCCGATTTTCGCGGCGTTGGCCATGGCCTCGCGCTCAATGATATCGAGCGTGGCATGCGCGGCGGCGATGGCGACGGGGTTTCCGCCGAAGGTGGAGGCGTGGGAGCCGGGCTTCCAGTCCATGATTTCTGCGCGCGTCATGCAGACGCCGAGAGGCATTCCGGAGGCGATGCCTTTGGCCATGCAGACGATATCGGGCTGCACTCCACTGTGCTCGATGGCCCACCACTTGCCGGTGCGTCCGGCGCCGGACTGGACTTCGTCGGCAACGAGGAGGATGCCGTGGCGGTCGCAGATGCGACGCAACTCCTGCATGAAGATGGTGGGCGCGACGACATAGCCGCCCTCGCCCTGAATGGGCTCGACGAATATGGCGGCGACTTCTTCGGGCGCGACGGTGGTCTTGAAGAGCTTTTCTTCGATAAAGCGCGCGCAGGCGAGAGCGAAAGACTGCTCTTCCTGCGGGCCGCCGCTGCAACCGCGATAGGCGTAGGGGTAGCGGACGTGGGTGATTCCGGGGACGAGCGGCGAGAAGCGGCGGCGCTGCTGCGGTTTGGATGCGGTGAGAGAGAGCGCGCCCATGGTGCGTCCGTGGAAGGCCCCGAAAAAGGCGATGATGTTCTGGCGGCCGGTGTGGTAGCGGGCGATCTTAAGGGCGCACTCAATGGCCTCTGCGCCGGAATTGCCGTAGTAGAAGCGGTGCGGGCCGGGCATGGGTGCGATGCTGGAGAGTCGATCGGAGAGCGTGACGAGCGACTCGTAATAGAAATCGGTGCCGGACATGTGGATGAGCTCGGCGGCCTGATCCTGGATGGCCTTGACGACATCGGGATGGCAATGGCCCGTGGAAGTGACGGCTATGCCGGCGGCGAAGTCGAGGAATTCGTTGCCGTCGGCGTCTTCGACACGGAGGCCACGTCCGCGCTTCGCGACCATGGGATAGGAGCGCGTGTAGCTGGGAGAGATGACGCGGTGATCGGCTTCGACGATGCGGCGTGCGTTGGGGCCGGGCAGAGAGGTGCGGAGCTTTGGGCCGTACTGGGCGAGGGTTTCAGCGGAGGTCGTCTGTTCAGTCGTAATGCTCATGGTTCTCTCCTAAGGTTGGGGGCCTGGGTCGTCGTCCTGGTTGAGACAGATACGGGCGAGAGAGTCCTCTTCGGGCACCGGGCGCGACAGAATGCTGACGGTTGGGAGTCGCCAGCCGCGCGCGCGGCGGGCAGCGGTGACTAATCGCTGCCGAAGAGGCTAGGTCGCGTGCGGGTAGGAAGCACGCGGAGATGCCTGCGGGGTGCAATGGCGCGCGCAAACGACCGGCTCCAGCAATTATGGCTGAAGTAGTGGTGCGAGTTTGCGGGCGAGGTACGCATGGCGAATCCTGCGAAGAGGATAGCACGGGAGAGTCGAGCAAGTCAGCGGGGCAGCAGGTCAGGTAGTGGTGCAGTTTGAATGAAGATGCCCTTTGGGAATTAAATCTGGATATTCGATAGCAGTTGTGCAATTCTACTGGAACGCTGGATAGCCGTGATCCATCCTGTGATAGATCGTCCAGCATCGTACGGGTAATGAGGAGAATACGCTTGCCGATTCAGTCTGATCTGGAAAAGATTAAGGATTGGGCGCAAAATAAAGCCCAAAGCGGCAGTGAACCACCTTGGGCCTGGTATCAATACATGAAGCTTATCGAGGCCGTGAATGCGATTCTGGCGGGAATCGCATCTACGACCACGGGGAGTTCACCGCAATTGGAAGAACGTCGGGGAAAGCTTCTCCAACTAGGGGAGCCCAGACGTCTGCAAGATGCCGCTCAACAGCATCCCGATACTGCCGAGATATCGCTGCCCATGTAACGCGGAGTTTTCCGTACTGCCTATACGACAGTATTTCCTTGTCCTTGCGGTGTGCTGCTAGCCGATCTTTGATTGGTGCGCCTTGCCCGATGCGAACAACGCGGCTCGGATTACCTTCATGCCAGATGATGTAGACGCCAGCGATCTCTCCAATTGAATCGAGATCGACGTTTTCAAGTGAGCACCAATGCCCATCCTCGCCGCATTTATTCCATGTGACGTTCATATAGACCTCCGAAGAATATCTCTTACGCGACTTGCGTAACCGCCTTTGCATCGAGCAGGGCTATTAGTTCTTCCAAAGACCAGACGTGATCAGCAATCCCTGCTTCTGACGTGCTCCCGGAAAACTCTACCAGTTGAAGCTGGAGTTCTCTCGTAATCTAAGCGAGGGAGCTGAGATGAAGAAGAGCCGGTATACGGAAGAGCAGATCATCGGGATTTTGAAGCAGCACGAGG